>JACCDW012035879.1_pt1 | contig 34216 bp, 67 predicted proteins | sample 7449781 | NCBI WGS metagenome assembly JACCDW01 (sample SAMN15323449, study PRJNA562643) | freshwater metagenome | isolation source: river surface water | place: USA:Blue River Watershed | collected 2017-08-18
ACTCCATCTGTATAACCAGATATTGTTCTAAAACAATTGTTTTCTACTTCAACGGTCCATTCATTTACTTTACCAGTAACTGATCGCTTATATAATGTACTTAATTTCATGCCTTAAATATACGAAAGAAGGGCCCGAAGGCCCAACATTTGAGTATATTTTTTAAGAGATTAAGAGACAATAGTCCAATTTAAAATAGTTTGTAAATATACTATATTAGCGTCTAATGTAGCATCTGTATTAACATTTGCTATACCATTTTCAGCTGAATTTAGAAATACATCCGTTCCATATGTACATCCATCTGCCCTAAAAGTAATTTCACTAAGATTAGTACATACACTTAATGCTCTAGATCCAATACTAGTTACATAATCTGCTTGTATAGATATTAATCCGGAGGAAGCTAATGAATTATTTCCTAAACTAATTATTGTATTAGAATTAATATCTATTATCCTAGTCAATGATGTTGATCCACTGAAATCACCATCCTCTATTAAGCTTACATCTCCTGTTGTGTTACCTATAGTTATATTATCTGTGTCAACACTTATATATGTAAAATCAGTTTTATCAAATATATTACCTCCATTCCACGTTGTTAATGAAGTAACATCTCCAAATTCATTAATAGCATCTTGAATACTAGTAAAGTAAAATTGAATTAAATTATCCGGGATAACAGGTTCTGAAGGAGTAGAAATAGGGGCAGGTCCACCTCCACCTCCATTCATAAATGTATTTTGTTGATGTATTTGGTTCAAAGTATTCATTTGAGCTTCAAACAAATACTGTTCATGAAGATATTTTGATTTTATCTCCATAACTGATAAACCTCTATTATCAGGACGGAGTTGAAATTGTTGCCAGGGGCCAGGATGGTTTATTAGCATTTTATTTTTTAACAGTTTTGGTTTTTTTCTTTTTAGCAGGAGACATCTTAGATGCTGGTTTTTTAGGCTTAGGTATTCTTTTAACAGTGGCTATCTCTTCACTAATAATTACTGTTTCAATTACCTCTTCTTCTATGTGTTTTACTTCATCAACAGGTTCTGTTTTTGGATCTTGTTTAAATAATAACCAAAATGTTAAACCTAAACCTGCTAAAAATACTATAAGAAAAAAATTAATCATAATGTTTGTTTTGTTATAAATATTAATATAATTGACCTAGTTCAAACTTTCCATCCTCATAAATTAAATACTGACCAATATCAATTGCGTCAATAAAGTAATATCTACCACCAGTTGCTTTACCCATATCAATCATTTTCATCCCAGTGTGACCTACAATTTGAATGTAATCGTCTTTAAGAAATGTTTCTTTATTACCAGACATTAAACTCATAGGGCGAATCCAAATTGGTGTTTGTGTTTTTGAGTCACCATATGGGTCCCAACCATAAAACATAAAGTGATTAGGTTGGTGATTCCAAATTGCATTTACATAATCAGCTATTGTACCGGGGTCTGTTTCTCGATCATATTTTTCTTGTTCAACTAACCAATTATGACCTATACCAGCATGTGAACATAAGATATTATCTAATTGATAACACATTTGTAAATGATGTTTATTTTCCTCTAATAGTTGTCTAATAGCAGGTGCTGCACCATGTTGGTAACATGAATATGTTTCACCACCTGGGTAGTAATGAAAGTCATGATTACCAACCAACATAATAACTTCTATATCCTTGGCTTGTTCTTTAAACTCAATAATTTCTTTAAAGTTATGCATTTGTTCAGCCCCACCAATATCAAAACTATCAAAGTAGTCTCCTATAAAGACAACTCGGTCTGGGTTTTCTTTATTGATAATGTCTTTCCATGTTGCGCGACCATGTGTGTCGCCTAAAAATATTGTTTTCATAATTAAATATATTTCCCCACAAGTTCTATCTGACCTTGCGAGTTGGTTATTGTTTTAGGTTTTTGATTAAGTGTACCAATAGGCATAGAACTCATCTCACCAACTGTGTACTCTGTGGTCTCACACTCAAAGTGAGTAGGTCTTGATGGTTGTTGGAGAGATTGGATGATTTCATCTATTGAAAATGTAACATACTTTATGTCTTTACTCATTTCTATTGCTCTTCTAACATCCTCCTCTGTGTACTTGTACTTCTCCTTTGCTTTGTTGTAACCTTCATAAAAACCAATCCCATAGATGTAGGGTGGATTACCTGACCTTTCATCTGATTTTTTCCATTTTTCATAAGCCAATTTGTTAACATCATCTTCTTTTCGTAAAGGTGGAAGTAATGGCACTCCTTCAAGGATAGGTGCATCAGATAGTGGTAGGTGAGCAATGATTAGTTTGCACTCAGTTAAATCCGTTAGATACGTTGGAAATTGATTAATGAATGAACCTTTTTCAAGATGAAATTTATCTTTGTGTGGTCTAAAATCTTTAATCTGCTCATCACTTAGGATAAGAGCATACTTGTTTGTGTAAACGATTTCTTTTTTCATAATTACTTTTCTTGTTGATTATACCAATTTAAGAACTCCCATATTGCTCGAATTACTGCTTCTCTTTTTGAATTACCTCTTCCTATTTTAGATTCGTTATTTCCTAAAAATATCGAACAGACATGAGTCATAGTATGACTACCTATAATAGAAACCGCATAGATGCTTTCAATCTTCTCAACCACCTCCATAATCCAATTCCAATCTGAGTCGAATTTTAAATAGTCCATTGGTTTAAGAAATGGAAAATCATCACGTGCATCTTCATATTGCAAATTAGCATAAGTACACATCCATTCTGATTCCGATTGTGAGGTTGTCAATTCTCCTTTATGCAGTTCTGAATATTGTATCTTCATAAACTCAGCACAAATCTTGTTGTACTCTTCTTTGTTAAAATCTTTCATACCAAATAAATCATTTAAGTTAATTGTTTTGATTTACCTCATCACCATCTCGTGTAACAACCTTATACTTATCACGGTTGTTGTTGTACTCTTCCCAATTAAATGGGATTGTTTTTGTCTGTTTCATAGTTCAATAATTAAATAGTTATATCCCGAACAGCCCTAACGTAGTAGTTGTCGTTCTTATAGTTGATGGTGGTGTCGCCATCGTAGAAGGCGAACCCCCATGCAATGTTGGAACTGCCCTCCGACGAGGACCAATAGTAATCATCAGTTTTGAATTTGTCTTTTAATTCACTGTTGTAAATTAAATGTAATTCAAGTATGGTAGGTAATCTCCATCCATCACCTAACTTTTTAACTGCTTCTATTGCTTCATCCCATGACATTTTACCCAATTCATCGGGGTGAATTTCAAAGTTAAATTGTTGTTTAAAAATCAATGATTCTTGTTTTTTGATGGGAGTTAACTCGTAGTCAACACCATCAATTGTTATTGTTTTCTTCATAGTTTTTGTTTAATTAAGTATTGAAGACAAGTAAATTCCTAGGTAACTACCTGTAACTGATCCTGCAACATACCCCAACCATTGGTGTATAGCATCTTCACTACGAGCAATTTTCCTAATGACAAAGAATGATAGAGATGCTAACATAAAGTCTGTGATAGCAGCTTCATGATAGTCAGTTGCAGCTACTGCTCTAAAGTTTATACAAAGTAGTGAATAACTTATTATTTGAATACAAAACAATAATAGGGCTTCTTTAAATTTTTTCATAATTAATTATTAAATCATCTTGGTATATAATTAGGATTTTCTTTAACAGTGTAAAAGCGATCACTAATTAAAATAGATGTGTCGGAATCAATTATTACCTCTACTCTATTTGGAGATATATTTAAAACTTCATCACACCAAACTACATTTTCACCATTAGGTTTTCCAACAACATAGTTATATACCTTGAATTTTTTATTTGTATTTATTTCACGATTCTCATTACAAGAGGTGATTGTTAAAACACCTATTAAAACCACTAACATTTTTTTCATAACTTTTATTTTTTACTTATTTTTATTTTTTATTATAATTCACGATATTTTTCAATCATCTCTTCAGTTATGTTAAGATAATTTGATCCATTATGTTGAGGGTTACTTCTATAGGAGGTGTCTTGCACATATTCAAACCCTCTCCCATTATCACTTACTAGCACCTCGTCCTTACAGGAGTTTATACCTCTCTCATTATACCACTCAAGAGCTTGAGAGTATGTACTAAAAAATCCACCAGTTCTTGGTCCATAACCATCTTGCCATCCTCCTAATAGTTTTTTAGTCTGACCTACATAGTCTACTGAACCATCAGGTCTAGTTCTTTTTACAATTCTTTTTTCTCTACAAAACATATTATTTATTTTTTATTTATATTATAAATATATGATCAAATTCTTGAGAAGCCAAACTTACTTATTACTTTTCTTTGTACTTCCAAATAAATCCACCAGAAGTAATACATAATCCTTTAAGATTATTATTAATAGCACTATTGCTTACCCCAGTTTGCCGTTGAGCTTCTTTAGCGCTTTCAAATTCATTAATTTTATTTCCATCTAAATCATATTGGATTATTGGTTTTTTTGTGGCTTCAATAGCCTTACCCTTTTTACTTTCACTTATCCTATTACACCACTCTTTATTAAAGATTAATGTTTTGCTTTGATGGATTTTATTTTCTCCTGGGGTTTGGAGGTTAAGTCCATTTTTAATAGAATCAAAATGATTTACCCAATATCTTTCTCTTTCAATTATGTCATTTTTAGAGCATTCTTCAATTATTTCAAATATATGTTGTTCCCAACCATGTTTTTTAATTGAATTAAATATTTTTGGTTGTTGGGGACACTGATTGTATTTGTAGGTTTCTTTTCGTTTATTAATATTAATTGAAGACCCTATATATACTTTACCTGTGGGTGATGTTATTTTATAGATACCACATATTTTTTCCATAGCATAAAAAAACCCAAGACGTTTTCGGGGTCGAGGGCCCTACTCACGCTTGGGTGTTTAATTTAATATTTTACTTGCCACCTCGACTTGGCGACAATAAATATTCATTACTCTAGTCTCTTAACATGGTGGTCGCGAGGAAGTGATAGAGATGAAATAGGTTGTTTATCCATTATCCTTAACACATCATCCATACTGATTGGTTCCAGATTATTTCCGTCAACACCCACATCAATGCTTTTTCCATTTCCTACTCTGTGATGCGCAGGCAAATGCACATGGCCGTGGGTATGTATAACTCCATCATTCATCCCATTCCAACTTGCGATTGGATAATGCATACAAATAAAACGAGCATGTTCTTTTTTCTTACCAGCAACCCACCATCTAACATCTAAGTCTAGATATTGGCTTACTGAGCTAAATAATGATTGAATATTGTCTCTATTATTTTGGATATGATGATCGTGGTTACCTAAAACTAAGTGTACATTCTGGCATATAATTCTATCTCTAAATTCTTTGATACTTTCAAATCCACCAAATGACCAATCGCCTAAATGAATTAAAATATCATCTTGTTGAACATGATGGTTAATCCAAAACACTAATTCATCATTCATTCTATCCAATGAACTAAAGTCACGAGTTAAATTATCGGCTCCAGTCCAACTAGTAGTTGCTTTACATATGTTAGCATGGTTGTAGTGAGTATCACTTGTAAACCATAACCTTTGACCTTGTTTCAATTCTATTTTCATATGCTGTGAATATATGAAAGAAGGCTTGGTTTCCCAAGCCTATTATTATTTTTTTCTATGGTCTACTATTTTTTTATCTTTACCCAGCAACTCATACCATCCTTCCCAATTAATGATTGATTCATTAGTGATTTCACTATCTGGAGTGATTGAGTATAATTTAGCTAGTTTTTTCATGATTTGTCCTGCTTCTTTACTTGATTTTGCAATTTCATATTTGAAGTAATTTTCAAAATTATTGTCAAATTTCCTAGCTATTTTTTCTTGTTGTTGTAAGAACTTTAATTTATCTAAAAGGTTTTGGTCTGAGTATAAATGGGTTATTCTTTCTGTGGATTGCATCTTCCAAGCAGAAACATTATTTACAAATATTTCTAAAACCTGATTAATTATTTCATCATCCGGAGCAAAATAGTCATAATCTATGTCTGAGTTTTCAAATGCATCCTTTATTGTAGATATATGTTCTTTTAATTTATCTCTTAACTCTTGATAACTATAATCTCTGATTATTTTTAGTCGTTGATATACTCTATTTTGAGTTAAAAAATCATAAAATTTATCTTTAGTTATTTCACCTGCACTTATCATCGCTGCCAATTCAGATGATCTAACTAATATTTCCATATTATCTGCAAAGTAAACATTATATAGAAATTCGTTTAGTGGTGTTATTTGGCCAAACGCATTAGTTGAATATGCCTTATACGCTGCAAATTGGGGAATGGATGAAAGTGGTTTATTTATTTTAGATTTAATAAATGAATCATAAAAATGTTTTAATTCATGAGCCAATGACCCAATCATTTCTACTTTTTCCTTTGCAAAAAATACTCCAAGATCTTTACCTGTTTTGCTAAAATCAGGAACCTTTAAATTTATGCTAATTTCAATTTCTGTAAATTTAGCTTTTTTAGAAACATTTAAATTATAATGTTTTCCTCCTTCAATTGGTGAAGCAATAGCCATGCCTAACCATGCCCAATCGGAACTACTTTGAAAATCAAAACTTATTTTAGCTTTTTTTATTTTCATCCCAGCAATATCCATATCTACGGGAATAGACATAGTGGTTGATTCTAGTTCTGCTAAATTCTCATCAGCTACTCCAGCTGTGTTATTTAGGTTGTATAGGATTGCGTCGTATAAATGTGTTGCTGATTTTTCAATATTAGAAGGGACACCAACTGTCTCTAACACGTTGGTGACCTCTTCTTTTATTAATTGCTTTAGTTTGTCTAATTTCATACTAATAAATATTAGTGTGAATCTCCTACATCGTGTTTCTCTCCATAGATCAAATAATCAGGATTGATTACTTTAGCTACTTTCTCTCTCTTTCCACTTACATGTTTAATTACAATACCTTCATGTGGTACTTTAGTTCCTTCAATAAAGTTGTTGAATGTGAACTTATCTTGAACTTCTTGAGACCATGGCCCAACATATAATTCAGGTACATGAGGTAATTGTAAAATAACTCCTTCAATAAGGAATTTTGTTCTAAAAGCATTTTGATACTCACCATTGATTGTAATATCAAAACCAGCAAACTCTAACTCTTTTAATCCGTAGTCATAATTCTTTTGAATACCCGGTCCATATATCTCACCATACAATACAATACCTGAACCTATATCCTCTACTGAGTTAACTACTGGTGCTAGCAATTGTAGCTTTTCTTTAATTTTATATTTATCAGCTACTTCTCTCCAAACATCAGTTGAGTAAAAACCTTGAGAGTCTGAACCTTTCTCAACGTTATGTGAACCATAAACAAACTCATAATCAATCCATGCATCTGCTATTCGTAAGAATTTCTTAACCTTATCCCATAAAGATAGCTTTGACTTCTTAACAATACCATAACGAGCATTTGTACCATGGATCTTACGAGTGATTTGTACATTATCTTCTTTATTAAACAACCCAGCTACATTCTTTAAGTTAGGGAACTTATGGTACACTGTGAAGTTTGGGTTTTGATGGTACTTGATTTTACGACCTGAAGACAATTGTATTTGTACTGCGGGTGGTTCATATTTGAAGATTTTTAAGTCTTCCATTAAGTCTTTACCTTCAAGATTATATCCGATAGGTAGAAATTGATTAGGAATTACTAAGCATTCAGAGTACACTCCTCTCAATTTAACAGTACGCACACGTTGGCCTTTACGTAAGTAATTAGTTACATTCATCGCGTCTGATAAGCCTTGAGGAATAACTGCGTCTGTAGTTGCTATTCCAACCAAATCACCTATCTTATAGTCACCTTTCTTAATAATACAATTCCATCCACCGATAACACCTACTTCGATGTTATCCGCTCCTGGTATTTCTTTAATTTCGTTTATACGTGCTATATAACATACTGAATTATTATTTTCCATATTATAACTTTATTTCAAATCTATCTTTCATTAATTGTAATTTATCTTCAGGTACACCATATTGGCTTACTCCATTATGTCTATTCTCTACAATAAGTGAGTGCACTTGGTAGCCATGTTTTTTAGCTAACTCATAATATGGTTCTAACTCCCACTCACGAGTAAATGTATTAGATACTACAATTGGTGAGTGTTCCCATTTCATTAAAAAATCAGTCTCTTCTTGGCACCACTCATGAGCCTGTTGAATTTTTGAACCGTCATATTTATAGTTACCTTCACGGTCAATAAAAAACATATCAGCCTCTTTGTGTCGGTAATCTTTATCCCCAACTAACATCTTTGCTAATGTCGACTTACCTGCTCCAGGCAATCCTCTTAATAATATTAACGTTTTCATATTGCGTATAAAATTGTTGGGTTGTCTTTATGAATTTCAATATCAGGATACTTTGTTCCAAACTTTTGAGTATCAAATGACTTAGTAATTAAATGACATCCATTTTTAGTTGGGATGATATGTAAACACTTATGTCCGTCTTTAGGTTGACATTCAAGTTCAATCATAGCTATCATTAATGGACTTGGAGTTGATGTTCCATCACAATCAAGAATCCATGTTTTATTTCCTTTTGATTCACAATTGTTGCGCCCAATAATAGTTTCAAAACTAGTCTTGATACCCTCGTATTGCTCATTTGCAATTAACTCAGCATTATGTCTTAAACACTCTAAAGCAATCTTACTCCATTTTCTTCTATTCAAATGAATATAAGCTCGAGCATTAAACGTTTCACATAACTTGATAATCTCATCTCTGTTTTTATCAAATTTCTCTAAACTAGAGATATTATATGAACGAATGACTCTGTTATTAGAACCTAATTCAGGATTTTCTTTCTTACGTTGAATAATCTGAATGAAGTAAAAGTAATCTGATTCGAATTTTAATATACTTCTTATTTGTTCAAAGTTATTTGTCATCGTGTTAATTTATGAATTTTAATATTCACTCTACGTTTCAAGCAATTCCATTGTAACATTAATCCGTCTTTAGATTCACCATTGTTGTTGTTGAACTCTTTACACTTGTTAAAACTACGAGTGAATTTATTTTTATATTCTTTTACAATGTTAAAAAATGTATTTTTGTGTCCAAAATGATTGCTGATCCAAGCACCACCTGGGATACCTTTATTGCCCTGCCACGTTACTAAACGCGTTTTAGTCTCATTATATATGTCATATAGAAAAACATCTACAGTTTGAGTTGCAACATCTGGTTCAAGCCATAACTCTGTTTCATTGTGTAATTTCAATTTTTCAATCATAACCTTAATTTTATTATTATGTTGTAAATATACGAAAGAAGGGTCCGAAGACCCAACTTTCTACTAAAATATTTAAAATAATTTATTTTATATCAGCACTTTCAATTAAAGTGTAAGTGAATGAGTTACCATGAACAGCAGCTGCTTTTCTCATGATTATCATAAATGCTTCAAAATCTTTAGAGCGTTTGAATACTTGACATCCCTCAGACCAGTTCTCAACATAAGTTGAGTCAACACCTGCTTTATGAATGTTAATACCAAATACACCTTCTTGAATTTTATTCTCATCATATTTCATATCACGGTTTGGGTCACGATATACTTTAACATTTGACTTTTGTCTTAATGCCTCATATTTACCCTGATGTAAGCCTAACATATGTGAGCCACGATATTGTCCCTCAACTAAACGAGCAACACCAGCTGCATTATGGTACTCCATAACACCTTTTTTACCTGGGTCAGTAGTGATAATCCACTCTTTGTAAACCCAGTTACCATTTTCTTTATAAGAAACAGTAATACGATCATCAAATACGTTTGTGACTTTATCTCCAGTGTCTGAGGTTCTCACTCCAACAATGTTAACGTCAAAGTCTTTTGCGCCTTCAAACCAAACGTAACCTTTGGCCTTCACAGCTGCTTCAATTTTGTCTTTTGAGTAATTCATATGTTTATGATTTTAAGTGATTAGATAATACTCCACCTAGAGCGATGGAAGTGTGAACAAGGTCTTCAATTTCTTTAGCTTTTAACTTATGTTTATCAGTTGTGTAATCAACACCCATAATAGCTATGAATTTACCTTCAAAGTTTTTAATAGCGAATAAATATTGAGACTTAGTTCCATACTCAGCAGCGAAATATTTTAACCCAAATGTTGATATTGTTTCATCTTCAAAATCAGGAATAGCTACTGCTCCCTCATTTAATAACTCATTAAAACTTTTTGAGAATAAAGCTACAGGTATATTTTTAAGTGTTAATTGAAGTGATGAGGCACTTGGAGTCACTGTCTCATAAAATATAGAAAACTTAGCTATACTTTTTCCTGTAGGATAGAAGTGGCCGCCGTTATGGAATTGACTAATCCATACACGGTCGGCCTCATAATCTTCTCTTATTTGATCCAATTTGGTTGTCACTTGTTCACCTACCTCTAAGGCATCAGTGACCATATCTCTTTTTTTCTTACTTAATTTAGTATCTAAATACCATTTACTTGTTAGAACTATAATAGGGCCAATTATACCCCCTATTATAGCTACCCAAATTGTTTCAGTCATTCTTTAATCTATAGATAATTTATCTATAAATATTAGAATGGTAGTTCATCGTCATTTTCTTTTTCAAAAAATTCATCCAAAAACCATTTTGGATATAACATTACAGTGCCTGAGTATTTTGGGTTATCTACTTGGCGAGTGCGGAGTGGAATTTTCTTTGATTTGGCTGCTTTATTCACTTCATTCCCTAGCTTTACACCAGCTGCCTTACCTAAGTAGTCATATAATGACATTAATTCATTGTTATCCATGTAGTGCCTCCTCTAATGTTTTCCAATGTACTTCATGTCCCTCATCTCCAAAGACACCTGTGGCAATTGCTAAATGTATTACTCCATTTTCATCCTTACCAATCGCTACTGATCCGAGTCCTTCACAAATGTAATAAGGATTAATTGTTCCGGGTTTCATTTCAGCGGCGATTGCTTCGATATCAAAATCCCATCCTCTATTTGGGTCATTCATTTCAACCCATTGTTTACTATAATCTGCCATAATTTATTGTTCTTGATTTGACATTAATTCATCTATTTGATCTGCAAAATCAGTTATTTCTGCTTCTAATTCAATAACTCGGTCTTCGAGTTTTTCGTTTTTAGATTCTAGTTCCTCAATTTCTCTTACTAAATCACCAATCAATTCAGTAATTTCACTAATGCTACTTCTTAAGACTGCGTCTTTTTGTTTTTCTAGGTAATAATTATTCATAACTTTTATTAATTAAATAAGTTAAACGCTGTGGTTTCTAAATCTACTAATTGACGCTCAGCATCTTTTATTTGCTGTCTAAGTTGGACTTCATTTTGAGCCACATACCGTTTAGTAGCCATTTCTTTTAATTCTTCAAAAGAGTGTTTTACATCTCCCCAACGACCAATTAAATATTCCTTTTTATACCAGTCGTATTTACTTACTTTACCTCCTACTTCAATAGCATGTTGTTCTGCTTCCTCTTTAGTAAGATTGCTTTTTACATTCTTACCATCTAACTCAACATACCAATTAGTATATATTATTCCTATAGCAACTGGGTCTGGGGCTTTATCATCGTACCATATCTCAATATCGTGGAAATAATTTTCACGAGTTGATAATGCTACTAATTCTAAAATTTCTAATGGAATTGGAGTTAAATCGTACTGTTTTACTTTACGTTTAGCTGGGCATAGTGTTTCAAACACACTTTTAAGTGATTGTTTCATATGCGTGAATGGGATTGGACTTTTCTCAGGTTTAACTATTTGAGTTTGGCCTGCTAATCCTAATTCATCTACAATTGAATTCCATTTATCTAATTTTTCATTGTCATAGATTAGATCTACTGTTTCTTCAATTAAATACGTTTCTACAACTGTTTTCATGTCTTGTGAATTATTTTCTATCATAACTTTTATTTTTGTGAATATACGATTTCTTCTTCAGGTAACCAATTTCTTTCATAATCTTTTTTAACTGCTTCTTTAGCATAATGATTTATAATTGGTCTGCCAGTATTATAAGCTCCGGCTGCCTTAGCCCAACTTTTAAATCGTTTATAGTTTTGAGCAAGTATTTTCATACTTAAATTAACATTAAACTCAATACTATCTCTTAATTCAGATTTAGTTACTTTACGTTCAGCAAAATAAGAAGCATATTTGTATCTAATTTGCATTGGACCCATTGCTCCAGCTTTAGATACTCGGGATGGATTGTAAGTTGAGTCTTGGGGTCCTCGATATGTTGTCTCTAAATGAGCAATATTAAATGCTACATGTCTAGGTACTTGATACATTCCTGAGTATAGCATTATTGCTCGGTACATTCTAAGAGCGTGGTTTGGTTTTTCAACTGGTTTGTAAGTTGTTCCACTTATAAGTGTTAGGCAACTAGCTAGAATTAATAACTTTTTCATATCCAATTGGGTTTACGGGTTGGTATTTTTTTCCAATCTAACTTTTTAACTTTAACTTTATCGTTAATATAAAAATTCTTATATGATTCAATAGTATCCTCTACTCTAAATTCCTCAGGCATACATTTAGGTGGAGCCACAAAACCATTATCAGGTAAATTTGGTTTATTGTCTCTACACCATTCTAATACTTTTTGTGTAGCGTGTAGTTTACCATAACGTAACTCAAACTCACGACAAATTTCTAAACCGTGTTCAACCAACCAATTATAATGTTGGATTGATTGTCTAGTCCAAATTGTTGATGGGTGGTTTTTGTGAGCACGTTTATATGGTGCTTCTGAACCTGTTTCCCAATGTGCTGTGCAACACATCTGAGCTGATTCGATTTGCATTTTGCGAATGTGATCGTCAGCTAACTGTTGAGCAGCTATAATTGGATCAGCATGTATATAGAAAATATTCATGCTGTAAATATACGAAAAAGGGGCCCGAAGACCCCATTTTTTCATATTAAATTAATTTATCTTCTTTTTCTATATTGATCATAGTCAGCTTGTTGAGCAGCACTTCTTCGGCTTATGGCATCCATATAATCTTTATTTAAAATTTTAACTTGATCATATGATGGTTGAGACCTATCAATTACAACTTTAAAGCTCATAGCATCTGGGAAATGTCTAACTAAACTGTCTTTCCAGCCCTGCAATGTTCTCTTTCTCCATTCATCACTAAACATATCTCTGTTATCCATGTACATGTAAGTACCAGCATCACTAGTAGGTAATGATAAGCCAGCAACATCACTCCATTCAATATCTTGGATTGTTTTTTCTTCTTCATTTTCATTTAAACCAATCATTGTTGGTTTACCTTTCTCATCTTTGAAATAAATAGAAACAAAGTCCATTATTTCACCTTTAGTCAAGTTATTAGCGTCCATAATTTCTTCAAAATCCTTTTTCCAAGATTTTTTCTCTTCAGATACTTGATTCTCAACTAATTGTTGACGACGCCATTGGTATATATTAAAGTCTTTAGCCATTGATTTGTTGTTTTTTATTATAAATATCTACATTTTTTTCCTTCGCGTCAAGTAATCCCTTACCATGCGCTTTTATTCGTTCCCAATATCTGTCTTTAACAAATTGGTGAATGGGTAATGATTTACCTTCATCATCAATGCGAACAAAAACGATTTTAGTGTGGGTAACTGTTTCTTGAGCGCCTGTATACACATTATGTTTTCTGACGTCTATCTCCACTGTAACTGAGGTATTTCCGAACTCAACTACACTACCATATATCTTTAGAATTGCTCCTACTTTAACTGGTTTCTTGAAAACCAATTCATCAATTTTCAGAGTAACAACTCGTTGTGTATCACAGACTTGAGCTACATAGGCAGCGGCGGCGTCATCAATTAAAGACATAATAGTACCACCAAACATGTTGTCATGGACACCAATGTCTCCTTTTTTACAAATATAAGTAGTAATTAACTCCATTATAAACTAATTGTACAATCAACGATTTCTAAGTCTAGAGAAGGACGATGATCCTCAAGGGCATGTTTGATTAGGTTAGCGTTGTGTAATGATTCACATGTACAGATTAGTTCATGTGTTTGTTTGTTTCGAACTTGATAATTTCCTTTCATAACTGATTTAAATAAATTTCTATAAATTAAAGAGTACTCGTCGACACCCATTGATCTGATTGTTTGGCATGTTCTAATTGGTCCTCGTTAAAGATATGAAGCAATCCATACTCATCCATCTCACCCACTACTCTAACATTACCTTCTACTGTTTCAAATACTGAAACGATTGTGCAAGGGAATTTATAGCCCTTTGCTTTAATGGCCTTATCGCCTACTTTAAATTTACTCATAACTATAATATACTAAAAATAGGCCCTAAGGCCTATCTATTTTAAAATTTTATACTAGTCACACCTGGTTTTTCTGAGTGTGGTCCTACTTTTTTTTTACTAGTAATTTTAGCTAATACTTTTAGTTGACCCATATCTGGTTTGGATCTAAGAATAATAAAGTTATCTTCTTTTTTAGCATCAAGACCAGGCAATTCATTTTGAATGAATTTTAGAGCCATATCTATATCATTACTAGCTACTTCAACAATAGCTTCTTTGATTAGTTGTTTTAGTTCAGATTTTTTCATGTCAATAAATATTATTAATTTGATAAAGGTGCTTTAATTGTTGGGTGAGATTGGTATTTCCAGATGAATCCATGGGCTGATTTTCTTCTTCCTTTACATACTTCACATATAGCTGAACTTGGTACTCCTGTTTTAGAATATGCTTCGCCCATTGATTTATATTCTGCTATAAAATTTCCTTGTTTATCAAATTGTAAAACAGCTGTGCTAGTTCCTAAATCCCAAGTTATTTTTTGTCCCTTAAGTTTATTGCTAACTGTTGGTTTCTTGATTCCTCTTTGTTTGTCTCCTATTAATTTTTTAGATGATTCTTTTTGATACTCAGGACCCCCTCCACCTTTATTTCCATTTAATAATTTTATTCCCCAATTATGAAATAATTCAATCCACCACTGTTCCCAAAACATCCATTCATTTTCTTCTACTTCATCAATCACTTCAAGAACTACATCTTTACTAAAATTTACTCTATGTTCTTTTAATCGTCTGTTTGGTTTATTAGTTTTACCTAAATAAACAGGTATTTCATTTTCTAACAATATATAAATGGAAATCATAATGGCGCATTTATTATAAATATTACACCATTATGTTTCTTATACTAGTTTGATAAGGGAAGTTTAATAGAGGGATGGGATTGATAACCAACTAACTGGATATCCTCTTCTAGCAAACACTTGCAGAAGTTATCATTAGAAAAACTCCTTAGTACCGCCAAGGCATCTATAGGGCCCACACCACACTCACCACTTTCAGTGGGCCAAAATTCAGTGTTAATAATCAATTTAGGTAACTCATATGGTTCTCTTATTAATTGTTCTTTAAGACCATCTATATGATTATTATAGATATGGCAATCCCCAAGATTACCTATTAATTCATATGGAATCATTCCTACTGCTTTAGCTATAATCTCTAACAATAAACCATAAGAAGCAATATTAAAAGGGATACCGAGCCCCACATCACAGGACCTTTGATTCCAAGCTAAACTTAAATAACGTTTACCATCTTGTTCATGTGAATAACATTGAAACGAAAAATGACAAGGAGGTAACACCATTTGGTCTAATTCTCCTACATTCCAAGCATTAACTATTAATCGTCTTGAGTCTGGGTTTGTTTTAAGGTCGTTGATTAGGTTTGCAATTTGGTCTATTTCATCATTTATACCATTTTCATAATCAACATCATAATCAACACCTCTAACCCAACTTCTCCATTGCTTACCATATACAGGACCTAACTCACCCCACTTCTTAGCAAACTTAGGATAGTTTTTAATGCGGTCAATAAATTCTTCTTTTGTAAATGGAATATAGGGTTCTAGGCTACCAATTAATATAGTTCCAGAACTTAACTTTTCCATTGGGTCTAAGTTCTCAAAATGTTTCACATAATTCTTATATGCATCTCCATTCCATATAGAAGTATTGTTATCAACAAGGTATTTGATGTTGGTATCACCTCTTAAAAACCATAGTAATTCAGTTACCATAGTTTTCCAAGCCATCTTCTTGGTTGTAAGAAGTGGAAATCCATCTTTCATATTATGACGAATCTGTCTACCGAATACAGATATGGTTCCGGTACCTGTTCTATCTTTTTTTTCTACCCCGTTGTCAAGAATGTCTTGAAGGAGTGATTGGTATGATTTATCTAGGTTATTCATATTACTCTAAACTTAAATTATTTTCTGACATGAGTTCACGAAGTAAGTCTCGTACCTTTTGAGCCATATCTATTTCAGTCTCACTCGCTTCACCTTGCTCAATCATACTTCCTCCGTACTTAACAACCTCACGTAGTTCATTATCTAATGACCGTACAACATCTTTCCAATCTCTGGCTTGCATTGCTAGTTTAGCTTCGTAAGCTTCTTCATAACTATCAAATTCTAGAATTATCTTTCCCATATACTTTATCCATTACTTGTTCATATGCTTCATCATATCTAACCTTCTGTTCTTCAGTTAACTCGTTGTACATATTGTTTGCAAACCACTCATCCATTAAGTATCCAATTTTTAGATCGTTAAGATAAGAATCACAATAATGACCATTAGGATCCATTTTACAATTAGTTGCTTTACAACATCCATCCTCTCCACACCCAGAACATACTGGGCAATATGGAGATTCGTCTTCGTGTTCGTATGCACCATCTGGTCCTATCTGAAAATTATCAGATATAATTGGTGGCCCAAACTTTTCTCTAAACGCTTTATTATGTTCTAGTTCATGTTTAAACCATTCATAATCAGGAATGTCTTCATACCCAACAAAATGTTTAGTATATTGCTCATATAATTTCCATTCAATAGGTGGGTTGTTTAGTTCCTCAATTATAGGTCTAATATCATCAGCCCATTTCTTTTTCCACTCCTCAAATGTAAAAGTTGATGTTGGATTACTTTTAAGAAAGTTTTTGTATTGTGTTTCTAGTGTTGCCATAATTAATCCCACCAATAGTCAATATGATCAGCTAAGTATTTATAAGCTTCTCGTTTATCTTTTTTATATTGTTTTTCAGCTTTAATCATTCCAGCTCTAAACTCTTCACGATACTGTTTTTCATCTTCAGGTGTCTTAACACCCTCATGATCAATAAACATTTCTTCAGTGTCTGTTCCTTCAATTGGAACAAATCTTAAAACACCTTCACCCCACTTAGCCTCTAATTCTCGCATCATAGGACACTCATAAAACTCCCAAGAGTCTCTAGTTTTATGAAGCATATCAATTGCGGTTTGAATTTGTTCAGCTGTTTCTTTAGCTCTAGAAACATGTACTCTATCTGATAAGAAAAAATCACGTTTGTGTTCTAATTTCTTAATTAGAATCTCATTAAAGTAATGCATATCCCAATCTCTGTCTCTCCAAATAACTGGGAGCCATCTTAGCACATTACGACATTGTCTAAAAAATATTTTAATTCTATACATAACTTTTATTTAAAATAAATCATTTAATTCTTTTGGGCATCTATCAACAATATAACGTTTGATAAATTTTCTCCAAGCCTGTTTTATTTTATCTAACATTCCTCATTATTGTTGCAGTTCCACCAATTATAAATGTGACTCCAATTGGAATCATAAATGGGCGAGTACCTTGTTTAAAGTATGGATCATAATACCATCCACCACCTTGTTTAGCATGTTTCCAAGCCTCATTACCCTCAAATTGATGGGCAATAATAATAGCTGTTCCTGCTACCACAGCAGCGAACCCACCCCATCTCATAACATCAGCATCTGAGACATAATTGCCTCTCATAGCTGAACTCATTCTATCAAAAGCAGCATTGCGTTGCTGTCTTGTTTGTGCTTGGGTAGACAACGCTAACAAACACATTAACATAACCATTATTTTTTTCATTACTTTACTGTTTCAATTTTATCGTAAGCTGCACATTTAGGGTGTTTAGCTACACATCCAGTTACTAATACTAAAGCTGTTACTAATCCTACAATATATAATAGTAGGCCTACATCTGATTTTTTCATATTATTTGATCTATTACTTTATATTCTAAAGCATCATTGATATCAAAATACCAATCTGTTTTACTTTTTTTAACTTTATCTAATTGTTTTTTAGTGAATGATGTTTTTTTAAAAATATAATCATCATACATTTCCATCACACGTTCTGTCTCCTCTAAATTTTCTTTTAATATAGATACTTTTTCATAATGTCCAAATGTATCTAAACATTCATGGTACATAAATGTTGTTAGTGGGTGAGCGAATCGTTTAACACCTGATACTAAAATAGGTAGAGCCATTGACATAATAGCGCCGTAACCGTAAGTATAAACTGGGGTCTCTGACGATTCGATAGCTCCTATGATTGCGAAACCATCATACATTGAACCACCTATACTGTTAATTTTTAATTGGATGGGTGAGCGTTCTTCTTTTCCAAAATCATCCTCATTAATATCATTTATATGTTGGATGATTTTTTGAGCTGACTCCTCACTTATTTCTCCACTAAGCACTAGGTTCCGGTATACTCTCTTCTTGTTCATGTATTTCCTCCCATTCAGGTTCTTTAATTGTTTCACATAATAAAAAATGAGACTCAGTTTTTAAAACATGATCTGCACCTAATCCATCTCTCCATAAATGTAATAAATCTCTTTTTAACTCACCTTCCTTGCTAAAAAAATAACTTATAGGAATTGCTCTTAACACAACATATGCTTCTCCATTGTAAAAATATAACTGCTTCATTTTTTAATGCTAATATAAGTTCCATCATACCACCCAAACACCTCGTCATCAAACTCATTTCTCCGTTCAAATTTATCTATATCAAGTTTGATTTCTTGATATTCACTTTCATTTGGAAAGCGGACCCAAAACATTTTACTCCTCGCCATATTTAAATTTTTCGCGTTTATAAGTTTTAGCTGATGGTTTGCATCTCTGTATCATCTTGCGTCTAATGATTTGAGCTACGTGTCGCTCACTTAATCCATTTAATGTTTTCTTTTCCATGTGTTTTAATTATTCAATAAATATACGATTAAAAACATAAAAATCCAAATGCTATCGATTAAATTTTAACCTAAAGTGAGCCATCTCATAGAAATCAATTAATCGTTTTGAACGGTCTTGATTTTTAGATTGATATTCATTTACTAGAGTATAAAACTCTTCTACATCACCTGCGGCGTGAGCTTGATATAAAATTTCTTCAATACGTTCTTCGTTTGACATTTATTTTAGTTTTTATTTTTCCAAATGTATCCATAAATGGATTTTCTCTTTCCAGAGCAACATTCTGATATTGCTCCTTGTGATGTTTTACCTAATGACTTAGCCGCTAGTATCCTATTCTCCCATTCTTTAATAAAATTCCCCTTTAAATCATATTGTAAGACTGGTTTAGAATTTGCTAACATCAATTTATTGCCAGTACCTTCTTTTTTAGGTTTTCTCATTTTTTGTTTAGTCTCTTCAGAATGAGGACCTTTTGGTTTCCTTAATTTTTCTTTATATTCTTCAGATTTTTGATTATTATTTTTCATTTTATTTCGAGTAATTTCAGAGTGATAATTAACTCCACCCCCTCCTTTATTTTTGTTCATTAACTCAAACCCCCATTGTCTAAATTGTTCTATCCAATATGATTCTAAAGGTTCCCATTCTTTATAATTACAACTATCAATTTGATCTATAATAGTATATATTATATTTTTTCCAAATTTATGCTTGTGAGCGTTTTTTCGGGATGTTTTAGTTTTACCTATATAGACTTTATTAAAATCATTATAGCAATTTTCAATTAAATACATGTATGTCATGTATATAAATATCACAATAATTGACTTCGTTACTCATTATAATTAATTAACTTTAATTTAAAATATATTAGGTTGTTAAAATGGTGTAGATAATGTCTTAATGTTTTAGTATTCATTTTCTTTACCTTCCAGTAATCAACAAAGTTTTTTATAACTTGTTTAGCTGACTCTATATGTTCGACTGTGGTGCAAGAATTGATAATCTTGTTTATTTTAGAAATATGTTGATCGAATAGTTCTAGCATGTATATACATATTTTATCTCCAGAATAATTGCACTAACAAAATTAAAACACTTAAACTTAAACAAATACCTGTTTTAGTTGTAATTGGCTCATCAAACCAAAGCATAGACATGAATGTAAATACAATTGTTCCAACTGCAAAACCTATTAGTCTAGATAGCCATAATTGTCCATCAAAATATGTTACCATATATTTTACTGAGGCCATGAACAAATATGAGATAGGTAGACCTAATAAAACCATCCACCAGGGATTTTCTTTCATCCAATCAAACTTCCATCTACCTTGCAGTTGGACAAATGTTAAAAACTGAGCTGTCATTCCGAGCAGCATTCCTATAATTAAGTTCATAAATAAATTTTTTCTAGATTCTCATATACTACCCCCTGCACTTTATTAAATTGAATATCATAGTGCAGGGGTTTAGCTTCCTCTAAATTATTTGAAAATATTGCTCGTCTTCCTCCATCTCGAAGACCAGTCCATACTTGACATTGTTGATTCATTATTATAAATGGAGGGGGGAGTTCAACCCCATAATCACGCTTCTTGGATCTCATACCATTCGTTTCCTTCTGGTAATACTCCTAGATCTTCAATTTTGACCCAAATTCTCATTTTCCATAAGTCAAGGGGTTTTCCGTCTAGATGTGTTTCTCCTCGCTCGTCAGCCATAGCTGCTATTAACAAGCATCTGTCTAAAGCCTCTACTGCTTCGTCAGTTCTGTTTTGCTTGATTAACCATAATGCTGTTTTCCAAGCATTTGTCATTTGTCCTATTTTTCTCATAACCTTCATTTATGAGGTAAATATACGACTAAAAAAATTAAGAGCCAAATCCTTAACTAGGAATTTGACTCTCTTTTTTTTGCTCTGCTTCGGCTTGTATTTGTTTATCTAATGTTAACAACATACAAAATGTCTCTAATCCATCCCAATCAAATTTAGCTAACATAACTAAATCTTCATCAGATATGAACTCAAGATAATCATATGCATCAGTCTTCGTACTCATCATTATAACGTAACGCGGGGTGGTTCGCTGCCTTGATGAACTTTTCTTTTTTAACGGGGCGTTGTTTTTTCTTACGTCCGCTCTCAGCTGCTAGAATATAATCTTTTAGGCTGTTGTAGTTTTGTTGTACACTGTTTTTACTCATAACTTTTAATTTTAATTAACCTTGTCCTCGATTTATTTTTTTATATAACTTACTTGATTTTAATTTGCTGTATTTACATTTTGAATGTACTCCAGGTCTTTTCTTTTTAGCTTTCTTAATGAACGCCTTTGTTGTGTTTGTCTTTGCTTTTGCTGCCATGTGTTTCTTTTTCTTTTAGTGTGTTTATAGCTTCTACTATTTTAGAACAATCTTCATATAACTCTTGTTCCACATAGTATTTAAGGTTCTCTTGTAGTGTTTCAGTAAAATACTTTCTATCTAAAGTAATATCAAATGTTGATGCCTCTTCTAAACAGTTAACTGATAAGACATGGACATGTTTTTTACGACCATTAAGATTAGATAGGATTGATTCTACAACTGCTTTGGCAATTGTGAAATCTTTTCGGTCAATCATTTCCTGAAATTCCTCGCTGTTCTTTAAGTTGATTTCTGTTGCCATCATTAAAATAAATTTAAAAATTTAGGGTCAATTTCTTTACCTTTTAATTTATTCATCTTCTCATCATTAGCTAACATTTTGGTAGCTAATTTATCAAGATGCTCCGATTTGATTTTATCATAATCAGTTGTAATATCTTGATGTTTCTTGCTCCTCTTCATTTTTATTTATAAATATTGATTAGATTCTACTAATAAATTCTGATCCGTCCTCTATTGGTTTAGGTTTTTCAAGTCCTAACTCAATTAAACGTTGTTTAGTATAGTCGTCTAATTCCCAATCAACTTGACTACTATAAGTTGGTTTGTGATCCTCTAATCCTTCAACTTGTTTATCTGAAAATACATTCCCTACCATTAAAAAATAACAATTATAACATAGCATTTCGATATTCCCAGGGCCATAATGCTGTTTATTCCCATCTTTAAAATTCATTACAAGTGGAATTTTATAATCTGAGACTCGTCTTTCATGGAAGCCGCAATTGGAGCATTCTTCTTTTAAATAACCCTCTGTTATCATTCGATGCTTTAACTTTTGTGGGTTAAAATGAGATGCATCTACTCTACCTTCAATAACATCAAGAATAGCTGGGTCTTTTTTACTGTATGGGGAGTTGGATAAGAATTTAGGAATGCCTTTCCCGCATTGATTTTTATGTACTTCAAATAACGAGACCCCATTCTCATCTTTATACATCTTCATGTACTTTTTAAGATGTTGGTAGGAGCAATTTAAGTAACGAGCCGCAGCGCGAACGGATTTTGTTTTATCCATTGCGCTGAGGACCATTTCTTTAGTTATTGATTTAGCTCTAGACATTAGTCTTCGTCTTCTGTATAATCGTCGTTACTTAGTAATTCTTCTACGTCTGGGAATTCATCCTCGTCTAATCCATCTAGTAAAGTTTCATCCCATACTGTAAAGTCATCTTCATCTGTATGTAATACTTCAGGCTTATCTTCTGGGGTAATCGGTTCTTTATATTTCTTTTCTATAGATTGAATTTGATCATATACATCTCTATCTATAGCATATGTTTCAATCCACGTATGATCCCCTTCTCCCATTTGAACTGTCATTGCTACTTTCTTTTCAGCGGTTGAATGTTGTGTACATGTTTGAGTGTGTGGTAAAATCGCAATTCTTCTTGGGTCAATCTCAATCCCGCATGTTGTGCACTGTCTACTCATTTTTCTTTACTATTTGATTTATTAATTTTTTCTACTAAATTCCAAAGATCAGTTGGTGTTTTAAGGATAAAACGTTTTGGTTCTTTACCTGGGAATGTTATATCCAAGCCTAAGATTTTACCATCTGCGTCGAATCTATCATATACATACCATAGGATTAAATTTGCTACTTCTTCACTATATTTCATAAAGATTAAATTCTCAATTACTTTATAGTAACTTTCTTCATAATTCCATAAATCAATTTTTACTTCCTCATGTAGAAAATTTGTTTTTAACCAACAATGCTCTAGTAAAATAACTGTTTCAGTGAACAATTCCTTTTCATTAGACTTGTCTCGTTTGCTAATTTTTAATCGACCGAAATTACTTAGACTCATTTTTGATACCTACTGAATAAAGGTTTAAGAATTCTTCTGTGGTTAATGCTTTCATTGAGGCAAAATAGTATATAGCTATACCTAATGTGCCTGCGGAGCATACCCCAATTGGTTCTCTAAATGCATCGTTATTAGCATAGAAGTAGTAATCTTTGTATTCGTAATCCATATTTGTAAATATACGATTGAAAAATTAAAAAACCAAATTAAATTTTAATAAGAGTATTTTGATATTCATTCATTTGAATAATATCTATTTTAAATATATCTAATTCGAATGATCCTATTTCTCCATTATCTTTGATAATATCTGGTAGTTGTTGTAATAATTGGAAATTATTTTGATTTAATTGATTAGCGTCAAATGATATAAGTATTTCATTTTGTTTTTCATTATCATAAGGTTTAATACGTTCTTGGAGATCAAATGTTGTATTTGGCTGTTCTTTCTCAACATATTGTTTTCCTACTGTATTAAAATTTTCAATGTAAATAGTTGAGCACCATGGTTCTAATGCTTCTAATAATAATGAATTACAATTTTTAATTACAAAACCAATATCATATTTTGGTGATATAATAGGATCCATTAGTGGAGTATGTTTTACTAATGAGCCCCACTTGCGGATAAAATCTAAAGTTGAGTTATTCATTTCTTTCTTCCAAGCTTCATGACGTTTAGGATCACCTGCAAAACTACCCGCTCCTCTACCTGTTAAATGATATACTAATGAATTCCAAGGTTGGATAAATTCAAATCCAGCTAATTTCATTCTATTGAATATATCTGAGTCCTCTCGACATGATTTTAAAATTGGGTCATGCCCTCCTAACTCAAGATATTCTTGCTTATACATCATCCATGGAGCAAAAATACCATGTGTTATCTTTTTAGAACCCAATTGTGACTCAACATATTCATTAAATTGTTCTTTTCTCCATTCCTCAGGCCATACTCCAAAATCAATATGAATTTTTTCACCAGCGTTTGGATGTAATGGTGGCTCAACTCTAGTAGCACATACTGCTGTTTTTGGTTTTAGTTGTTCAAATGCTTTTAAATCAGCATTTTTACCTAACATCATATCAGCATGGAATATCATAAATACATCTGTAGTTGAATGTTCAATACAAAAATCATATGCTTTACCAATTCCAAATAATTTTTCTCCTAAGTATGGGTTAACATAATATGTTAGGTTATATTCATTTTTAACTTGTTCTAACCATTCAATTGTCCCATCTTCATCAGAGTCGACAAATACTATAATATCGTGGTCATTTCTAAATGCATTCTCTCGAATTGATGGAATGCATGTTTTTAAATAGCGTAAATTTGTTTTACTAGGGATACAAAAAGTTATTTTATCCATTTTATATATTGTTGATTTTTTATAAATTCTATTTCTGATTTATGTTTTGCTGGGTGGAGTAAAATACAATCTTCTTTAGTACCCACATCTAATCTATAATTCTCATACCCCCAGTCTAGAAGTAACTGTAATGTGATTTGGTCTTTTTCTAGGTTAATATAGTTTTCTAAAAAGAAAATTGGATAGTTATTTTTAATTGTTTTTTTCTCCTCCCTTAATAGTTTCTAATTCAAATCCTTGAACATCTAATTTTATTAAATCTAATTTAGATAAATTTAAATTATCTATAGTAGTTAATAAAACTTCTTCTTCACCTTCTTCTAAATCAGTTAAACCTCTTCCTCCGTAGTTAATACAGTCTTCTGAAAAGAATTGTTCTTTAAGTGGAGTCATTTTTAGTGTTTTTTCCTCATTTCCTAGGCCTAATCTAAATTGCTTGACTATATCTGATGCTCCATTGATTAATATATTAGTAGATAATACATTAAATATTAATGGTTGGGGTTCAAAGCTATATACTTTCCCTTTATTAGCTAGAGATGCAAAGCATATAGTATGAAATCCTAAATTAGCTCCTCCATCTAATATTATAAAATCAGATTTAATAAAATTACTATAAAAGATATATAGGTGTTGTTCCCAGTACCCATAATTAGCTATACAGTTACTAATTAAATCTTTTTCTAATAGGCAAAATGTACCATAGTTAGTTTCTTTAAAATATATATTCATATATTATAAAATAATAAAATAATTATTAAAGCCAAATTAAAAATTATAGTCTCTTTCTATTATGTTTTCATAAATAGATTCATCTATATCTTCAATTTGACAAGCAGGAACAAACATATATGGACCTTTAATTAATCTTTTTACTAAATTATAATCTCTATTATCATCTCGTTCTTTATGTTTATGATAAGCAAATACTGAAAAACTTGGATTCCAAACTTGATACCCAGCTTGATCTAAACAAAATGCTATTTTATTATCACATCCTAAAGTACCAATGTGGAAATTAAAACTATCATCATGTTTAAAAGGATTACTCCAAATCCAAACATCTTGAGAATGGGAGTGATTATGTAATGGAACTAATTCATTATCTTTAAACCAATGTCCAGCATATGGACACCATCTAGTTAAAGCTAATACTTTATTGTTTAAATCAACTTCCTTAACTTTTAAAATACTCTCATCAAAGAATATATCTGAGTTACTTAAAACAACTATATCACCTTTAGGGATATTGTTCTCAGCATATTCCATATAGTATTTATAAGTTAATCTGTTTTCAATTCTATTGATAGTGACATTATCTGGTATCTGATCAGTGGGTAATTCTGATTGAGCAAACACATGGATATGATCAAATTCTTTAGAGTTAATATTTTCATTGAAACAAAAATCTAATTCCTCAGCTCGTTCTGGGTAAGGATTTTTATAATAATCTATTAATAAATGTATATTCATTATATATTTTTAAAATTGTATTGATTGTAATGTTGGTGAACAAGTTAACTTATCAAAAGAAAAACTATGTGCTGTATCTAATATATGAAGAAATTGACAATTCTCCAAAGTTATTTTATTAAGACATAACGCTAAAGGACCAGTATGAACTGCTATTATTATTGGGGTTTTTGTTGATATTTTAGCTATTTGAATTAAATTATAATTATAATCTAAAGTACATTCAATATTATCTATTTTTTTAGTAGTAATTACTTTATACCCTTGGTTTACTAAATGATAAGTTAATTCTCTAAATAAATCTTCCTCATAATAATATTGACCAGATTGTGGTATTGAATTTATAATTAGCACATCATACTCTTTTTCTAAATCATAATTTTCTAAACCATTAAATTTAAGTTTAAAATCTTCTGTAGTTTTAATAGGATTAGGTAAATTATATTTTTGTTCTAATAAATTATACCATTCAATATACATTTTATCATAAGATAAAGGACATCCTTCTATTTGAAACGCTTGGGGCTTATAATATCCTTGAAACCAATTATTAGCATTTATCCATCCATTTATAGCATCTTTAGGATATCCTTGTTCATATGATTTTAATTTAATATTATTTTCATATCCATATATTTGAATTTGGAGTTCATTTAAGTATTTGGTTCTAGCATAATGGGTGAAATGATATTCTGGGTTATTATCTATTATTTTTCTTAAATAATCTAAATGATAGACATTATCTCCCAGATGAGGTTCCATATATGTATCAAAGTACTTCATGGTTATTTTTTCTTTATAACAACTAAAATATCATCATATCTATTTAATTTATGCCTATTATCAATTATTTCAATGTGGTATGTATCTTCTATAGGTTGGAGATTAGATTTAATGTATTCTAAGTTATTAACATCTTCTATAATATATATTCCTTTAGGTTTTAAATAATCTTTCAATAAATTAAAAGAATCTATTTGATGATGTGGTAAATGACTTCCATCATCTATTATAACATCAAATTTATAATTTGATATATGTTGGAGGATGTCAGGTGTTGAAGCGTCACAAAATATCTTTTTATATCTAGTATCTTCTGGTAAGTTTTTATTCTCTACATCTACTCCAATTATTTCACTATTAATAAAGTAATCGCACCACATTTCCATAGAATGTCCATAACATATACCTATTTCTAAAACTGTTGAATTTTTTCTATATGATTTTAATAATCTTTCATATTCATTGATATAGGTATGAGCTGTTCCTTTATCTCCCCATCCATCTGGGCCTTTATGATTTTCATAAATTTCTTGTAATGTTTTCATTTTTATTTATTTATTTATTTATTTTCCCAAAAACTATATATTCCTTTTTCTAATTCATAACTAGGCCATATAAATCTTTCTCTCATAGGTTGATGTTGAGCCCAGTTCCACATTTGAGTTAATCCATCTTTTAAAGATGTTTTATATCGATAATTTAATATATCAACTGATTTTTGCCAAGTTGGGATTGAGTGTTTTACTTCATGTCTAGCTTCTTTAAAAATTATGTCTCCGCTTCCAATAACTTCCCTTAATACATTGCTAGCTTCTAATACAGATATTTCTTCAATACCACCAACATTGATAATTTCTTTAGATGCTTGAGGTAAAGTAGCGGCATTCCAAAATGGTTCTAAATTATCATCAATATAACTAAATGCTCTAGTTTGAGAACCATCCCCAAATATAGTCATAGGTTGATTATTTAAATGCTGGAACATCCAGATACCTAATACATTACGATATTTATCCCAAATATTTTGTTTAATACCATAAACATTGTGGGGTCGAATGATACACCAATCTAATCCATGTTGTTCGCCTGCAATTTGGATATCCATTTCACATGCGTATTTGGCGACACCATATGGGTCTATTGGTTTTGGAACTTGAGTTTCATCAAATATTTTACCATCACCATGTCCATAGACAGCTAATGTTGAAGTAAATATTAATCTTTTAACATCATGTTTGATACATTCATTGACTATTCTAGCAGTAGCTTTAAGATTATTATCATAATTATATTGCCTAATAAATGGAGATAGTCCTTCAGCTGCGTATGCTGCAAAATGAAAAACATAATCAAATTTGTTTTCTTCAAAGCATAAATCAACTCTATGCTTGGGGTCAATTAAGTTTACTTCCCAAAAGTCTACGTTTGGGTTAACATTTTCCTTATATCCTCCACTTAAATCATCAATGCCAACTACTTTATAATCGGGTTTATTCTCTATAACCCAGTCTGCTAATCTACTACCTAGTAGCCCTGCTACTCCTGTTATTAGAATACTTCTTTTCATATTATATTTGATGTATAAGAGTTTTTTCTCCATGGAATCCAAAAACTGAGTCCCATGTTAATGAATGATTTTGTTCTTTAGAGAATTTATCTGCGATCTCATTAGTTCCAAATTTGATGCCTTTAGAAATAAAATAATCGTAATAATTATTACATATATAAGCATCTTCAGGACCGTTACATTCAAATGGGGCAGTTTTAGTTTCATAAAGAAGTTTTTTACTTCTTAAAGAAAAACCACCATTTCCTACTAAATTAAAATTTCCATTTTGTTTTATTTCAGAGAATATCCATTGACATGTTTTTAAACTATTATAGTTCCATTTTGCCCCTATATAATCATAATTTAAAAACTCATCACTCCATAAGTGAGGATTTAAAATAAATCCATCCCATTGAACTATTAAACAATAATCTGTTGATATATAATCATAAAGATATTTTAATATAAATTTATTATAATTATTCCAATCCATTGTTGGGATAATATGATGTTTTATATCTAGTGATGTAATTTGATGGTTTATTTCATCATTATGTATAGCAGGACTAATAAATACTTTTTCTTTAAAATTTATTTCTAATGAACTATAAATTAGAGCCTTTAATGACATTTGTAAAGAATCATGATCTGATTTTCCCTCAACACATACTAAAGTTATATTATCTAAATTCATATTTGTTTTAAGTCTATTTTAGTATAACGTTCATTTTGTTTTTCTTGTCGATCAATATTCTTATTATGAATAATACTCCATTCTTCTTCAAATGGTAAAACAATATATGTTTTATATCCTTCAACCATACCATGGACTTGATGCCCAGACCATTGAATAGATGAGTCATTCTTATAAACACGTTTTTGAGGATCAGGCCAGTTAACCCATCCTTTTTCATTTACATTCCAACCCCATTTTTGAATATGTTCTTGAGTTAATCCTTCAACTAAATTCTTTCTAGGTAATATAAAACAATCTGCTGAGTTTGATTCTACTATTTGTTTTAGATTTTGGATTAAAAATTCTTCTGGAATTTCATCTGCATCAATTTGAAAAATATAATCTCCAGTACATTTGGATCCTAAATAATTTTTATTTTCTAAAAAGTTTTGTTGGAAATTAAATGGATAAAATTTAACATCAGGATTTGATTCTAGTACATCTAATACACCTTGTGTCACTCTATTTTGATCATATACAACTACAATCTCATCTTCAGAATGAATTCTTTCTTTTAAGTAGGTAATGAGGAATTTTATTTCTTTTTCCTCATTACAAACTGTTAAACCATAACTAATTTTCATATAATATAATATAATATATCTATCCTATCAATCCAATATATTCTAAAGCATCAATGAATTCTCTTTCATCAAAATGTTGCATAGTAGCCATATCCATTCTCCACTCATAAAATTTGCCTGGTTGTTTTGGGATTGGAAATTTGTGTTTTTCTTCTTCAGTTACAGGTACTGCTTTAACTGCTGACCATTTCCATTCTTTAGCACTATTACCATTAGCGAATATCATGCCTTTTTGAGGTTCATTGATAGTTTGAGGTAACCATACTAATCTTGTTGATTCATCTTTCCAAGCTAAGTCTTTATATAACTCAGGGAGTGTCTCCATTTGCTCGTTATAAAAGTCTTCACCTTCTTTCATTAAGCTATTAGTCCAGTATCCACAAGATAAAGACATCCAGTTAGTTATTTCAGGTGTAACCTGTGTTTCATAACACAAGTCACCTCCTGATTTAGGGCACATTATAATTTTATCCATTGTTTTCTAGTTTTTGTAATTTAGGTAATTCAATTTTCTTTAATTTAGGTAGTTGTAATTGTATTTGTTTTGGAAACTCAGGAATATATTTAGTAAACAATTCATCTGCTTTATCCTTCATTTTATCCCAACTAAATTCGTTTTTACTTTTATATGCTTGACGTTTACCACCATCAACATATTTTTTATAGTCATTAAACATATCTACCATAGCATTGGCTGCTTGTTGATGATCAACTGAGAGCCATTGTGATTCTTTTAATAACCATTGATTAGCAGCACTTGGATGAACATTAGTTAACTGCCCTGGTAGCATAGTTGTGAATTCCGGATTTAAAAAATCAGCGTGCCCACTCCAATTAGTTGTAATGATTGGTTTTTTAGTTAAGCTAAATTCAAGTAATGGTCTACCATATCCTTCACCTTTAGTTAAGTTAATCATTGCTTTAACTTTAGAATGATTATATAACTCATTCATTTCAGTGTCTGTGAATTCACCATGTAATAGATAAATGTTTGGTAAATCATGGCTGTTAACTGACTTTTTAATAGCTTTAATTTTCTTTAAAAGATCATCTCGATCAACATATGAAGAACCCATTTGAGATGTTTTTAAAATCAATGCTGGTTTATCTTTTTTATTCTTAAATACTTCAAAGAACATTTTAACTAATAAACCAACATTTTTTCTATCTTCACCTAAATCACCATTAATCCAATGTCCAACAAATAGATAAGCAAATTTTTCCTTAATGTTATTCAATTCAGAGAATGAATCCACTTTATCTAATACTTTATAAATTTCAGTATCTGCACCTTCAAATAACACTTCAATTGGTTTTTCAACTCTTACTTCACCGATTACTTGATTAGTACGTTGATCTACTTTTTGGAATGTAGTATCTAAGAATACTTTTTTAGAATGTTCAGATGAGACTAATGTTAAATTCATTCTGTTAACACCTTCAATCCAATCACCAGGTACAACTGTTGTTTCAATACCAGCTGTTACCCCAATATTATATTTTCCAATAGGTTGGAATTCACTTGAAATTGTAATTTGCATCCAAATCTCAGGTTGTTTAGGTAGTTGAGGTTGAGACCAAATATGATCATTTAAAAATTTCCATTCTGGATTTTCTTCAATAAATCCCCAAGGTGTGTTACCCCACATTTGTGGTATAATTTTAACATCATATTTATCCAATTGGATAATTGCTCTAACTAAATCTCGAGAGCGTGCACCATAGCCACTGTATGTATCGATTGCACAACTAATTATAAATAACGGTTTATTCATTTTATTTAATATATTAAATTATTTTATATTTCCAAATATATCCTGCAGCTGTTTTTTGTCTTCCAGTAACCGCACTTTTGATATCTCCTCCTATTTGTCTTTCAGCTTCTGAAATACTACTCCATTCTCTGATAAAATTATTGTTTTTATCAAATTGAAGAATAGGTTTACTTCTTGATTGATTTGCTTTAGTAGTGTCTCTTCCTTTTAAAGATTGAGATATTTTATCACCCCAAGTTATTTTATCAGTTTTGTTTTCTTTTCTTGTATTCCATCTTTTATGTCCAATCTCTGACATTTCTTCTTTAGTTTTATTGCTCCAAACCTTAGACATACTTTTACTTTTTTTATCTTTGGTTTCTTGAGATTGGGGTTTACCTGTTAACATCTCAGAATATTCAGTTTTTAAACGTTCATATACTCTTGAACCTATAACATATGTTTTTTCTTTAATTTTTTGTTTCCCAATAGCCATTAAAAATAAAGCATGTTTAAGTTTATTTTCTTTTGGATAAATTTCACATAACAACATATGACATAAAAAGTGTTCTCGAGCTGTTAACTCAACTAAATTTGACTTATCATTTGAACCACCTAAACATCTAGGAATAATATGATGAATTTCAATATAACCATCAAGTTTACGTATTTTAGCTCGTTCTATAATTTGATTATATATTCTTTGGTAATCCATTAGGTACTTATTTTATTATAAATATATGTACCTAATGGAAAGTTAACTTTATTTTTCTATTTTTATTTCGATTTTGTCTTTTTCTCCGTTTGGTTTTGAATACACAGCGTAGTCTGGGGTCAATTCAAATTCTACACCTTCTAACATTTTCGTGTATTTTTTACCCATACCTGGTTTTAAATAACCAATTGTAAGATGAGGATGATAATCTGGGAAATCATTTGTATATGGGTGTTGTTTTAAATCTTCATTTGTTTCATGTAAACTATTTCCCTTTACATCAAATTTCAAAACATCATATTTAGGATTTTCAAATAAAGACGCATTATATATTTTACATGTAGAGTAAGTATAATTGTCTAATACTTTCTTTATATCTTCAGTTGTCACATCAGAATGTGAACCAAATAATAAAGTAGTGTGAGGCTCATCTTCTAATCCATATGAACGATCATCTTCCTCAGTATAGATATGATCTGGGTCAATTGCATCATGGATCTTATTTATTTCAGGGAATGTAAAATATAACATTGTACATCCGTATTCAAATTTTTGTCCTGTGGCTTCTTTAAGTAAATCTACAAGTTTAATCATATTAGTATACTAATTTGTGAGGTACTACTTTATCTTTAACTTCATTTGTGTTTATAAATTCATATTTTTCTCTTGGTTTCCAAGTTTTAAATAATTTATCTAAAGTAGTAATTACTTTTTTACCCATATTTGAAGCTGTGAAACCTGCTTCATCTGATAGAGCCCACTCACGTCCTTTAAGACCTAATGCTTTTCTTTCTTCTTTAGATAATTTATAAACATTCATAATCTGTTCAGCAGCGTCTTCTGCATTACATCTGTCATCCCAAATATAAGGTGTTAATGGAGAACCTTGAATTGATCTGTTAGTTGGGTATACTGGGAACGCCCATTCACCATGCTCTTTATATTTGCCAGTATGGTTAGAAGGGAAATCTGCGCTAAAATCAATCCATTTACCTTTCTTACTAAAACGCATTTGATCTTGCATTCCACCAGTAACATTAGCAATAATTGGATTACCTACTAAAATTGCTTCAGTTAAACTTAATCCCCAACCTTCATTATTAGTTAATAAAATTTGAGCATCAGTACTATTATAAAGTAAATTCATTGCTTCTGGTGTACCGTACTTACCAGAATAGATAATATTATATTTAGTATCACTACCAAATAACATTTCTTGTACTGCTGCTAAATCAGTTCCATTATCATCTACTACTTGAGTATGTAAAACAAAAGCACATTTTCTTGCTTGTTCTTCAGTTAATGAATCAATAAATATTTTATAAGCAAACATTGCGTCTGGGATTTGTTTGCGACGAATATTTCTTGAGTTAAAAAATAAAGCAAAATCATATTCTTTACCTTTAAATAAATCTTTTTTGAATGCTTTTAACTCTTCATTATTTTGATCAAGAGGTTTAAATAAGTTTTCATTTAAACCATGAGGTACATATTCAATAATTTTACCTTTAGCTTTATCACCTAATACTAATTCATTAATGTTTTTAGTTTGTTTTGAAATAGCTAATAAAGCATCACATGACTCATAATAAGGTCTATTATACATTGGTGCTGGGTAGTCATCCCAAATGTTCAAGTAGATGATAGGCATTTTTCTTCTAATCTCATTCTCAATTTGGAATAACCAAATAAAATATCTTGGATCAGTAATTAAGAATATAGCATCTGGTTTTTCAATGCTTA
>JACCDW010666861.1_pt1 | contig 34203 bp, 33 predicted proteins | sample 7449781 | NCBI WGS metagenome assembly JACCDW01 (sample SAMN15323449, study PRJNA562643) | freshwater metagenome | isolation source: river surface water | place: USA:Blue River Watershed | collected 2017-08-18
GACATGCGCCACGATGGCATTGGCATGGCCGTGACCCATGGCGTGCTCTGATTTAAGCCAGGCCACGATCTCCATGTGCTTGAGCTGGGTCTTGGTGTCGACCAACTCCAGCCAGTAGGCGATGGGATGGCCATATTTCTTTTCGATGGAGGGGAAGTAGGACGCGGGACCTTTGATTTTTGGATCTGTGGCCATGATGGATCTTTCGATGCGGTTGACAAGAAAAGTCCATAGTCTCTCGCAACTCACGCCGTCACGATCCACCCTTCGAGCGGATCAAAGTCAGGCAACCCATAGCGCCCATGCCCTTGCTCGTGCTGCTGCAAGGCCCAGGCGGATTGCACCATGCACAACACGGCATCGAGTTTGTCGCCGCTGGCATCGGCCACCAGGTCATCGTGCTGCGCGGGGGTGAGGCGAAGGCGCAAGCCCAACCGGCTCTGCCCCAGGTCCAGGGCATGCAATACCTGTTTGCGCGCGAGCAGGCGCTCGGGGGTTTGCTTGCTGCGGTCGTCGCTCTTGTAGCTTTGTGCGCCGATCAGTTCACGCGCCAGCAGGCCGGGGTAGGCCTCCAGCGCGACGCGTTGCGCGTCACCCGCGCACAGGCCAGGCAGGCTCACGCCGGCAGCGCGCAGGTGCGGCAGGCCCGCGTGCATCATGTAGGCCACAGGGGGGTTGACCCATTTCATCGACGGACTGGACTGCGCCGGTCCATCGGTGGCTCGGTGCGCAAATTTGCCGCCCACGGGCCTGGCCGCGCAAAACGCCGCAAAGGTGTCGCGGATGTGCGCGCGGCTCAAGCTGGCGTAGTGGTCCATGCATGCCGACCAATCGGTAGGCCAGGCCAGGTGCTCAATCAATTCGCGGGGCAGCCCAAAGGGCAAATCAAATCCACCCACCCAGGCCTGGGGCTCACGCAAGGCCTCGCCCCATGCATCAAGGCTGACATGGCTCACCACGCGGGTGAGCCGCACCACGCCTTTGGCCGACTGACCCCAAGCCATGACGATGGGTTTGCGTGGCGTGGGCGCGCTGGAGAAGTCGCAGCCAAGCACCCACATCTCAGGCACCCGATCAGGCCTGCGGATCAGGCGCGGCCGATGATGTTGGCCGTGGCCATGAGCTCTTCGAGCAAGGCCAGAGACACGCGCCCGGAGACGGCATAAGGGTCAAGCTCGGGCATCTCTGAATACTTCAACACGATGGAGGTGTTGAGCTTGGACAAATTGACCTGCCCCATGGTCCAACCGCCAAAGCGGCGCTCGGCGATTTCTTCGTAGTGCAGCAACACCACGTCCTTGTGGCGACGGTCGCCCAGGATGTGCGAATACAAGGCATTGACCTGATTGCGACCGCCTTCGATGGCTTGCAGGAAGATGCCCCCGCCGTAGCACAGGATGCCGGTGATGCCGTTTTGCAGGTTGTGCGAACGGGCACTGTCGAGAATGGATTCGGTGGCCGCTGTCGGGTCGGCATCCACCGAACGGCTCACATAAAGCAAACGCACCAACACGGTTCAGTCCTTTTTGGGAATCAGTGACAAAAATTCGCGACGCAGGTTGGGATCCTTGAGGAAGGCCCCGCGCATGACGGAGTTGATCATGCGGCTGTCCATGTCTTTGACGCCACGCCAGGCCATGCAGTAGTGCGTGGCTTGCATCACGATGGCCAGACCATCGGGTTGGGTTTTGAGCTGGATGAGGTCGGCGAGTTGCACCACGGCCTCTTCCTGGATTTGGGGGCGACCCATGACCCACTCGGCCAGGCGCGCGTACTTGGACAAGCCAATCACATTGGTGTGTTCGTTGGGCAGCACGCCGATCCAGACCTGACCGATGACCGGACAGAAGTGGTGGCTGCACGCACTGCGCACGGTGATCGGACCGACGATCATCAACTCGTTGAGGTGCTCGGCGTTGGGGAATTCGGTGATCTCGGGCGCATTCACATAGCGACCCCGAAACACCTCGTTGAGGTACATCTTGGCCACACGGCGCGCAGTGTCGCTGGTGTTGTGGTCGTTGTCGGTGTCGATCACCAGGCTGTCAAGAACGCCCTGCATCTTGGTCTGCACCTCGTCGAGCAACGCGCCGAGTTCACCAGGTTCGATGAAGTCGGAGATGTTGTCGTTGGCGTGGTAGCGCTTGCGCGCGGCCTTGATGCGCTCGCGAATCTTGACAGACACGGGCACACCCTCATCGGCATTGGGGTTGGTCATCTCAGCTCTTGCTTTTTGCAACATGGATGCATGGTAACAGCCGAGGAATAACATGAGCGTGGGCAGTGGCACTCAAGCGGCCTTGGCCGCTGGAACCCGCATGAACCTTGGCCCTGGCAGGTTTCAGTAGCGCCGCGCTGTGATCCAGACTGCAAATCGCACGCTCAGCCACGTGAGGGCGTCCAGCGTGCGCTCCCACCGGCTCAACTGGGCATGCTGCTGGGCTGCGATGGGCTTGGCGCCACTGACCATGGCAGCGGACAAGGCCTGTTTGACGCTTTGCGCATCCTGAGGCAGCCGGCTCACCACATTGGCTTCGCGCGCAAGGAGCAAGCTCAGGGGATCGAGGTTGGACGACCCCACCGTCACCCAGCGTTCGTCGACCACGGCCACCTTGCCATGCAGGTAACTCGCGTGGTATTCCCAGATCTCGACGCCTGCAGACAACAAGGGCGCATACAAATGGCGAGTCGCGCGGTAAGGCAAGGCATATTCAAACCGCCCTTGCACCAGCAATCTGACCTTCACGCCGCGCCTGCACGCATGGATGAGCGCGCGCCGCACCCGTCCACTGGGCATGAAGAACGCATTGGCAATCCAGATCTCCTCACGGGCGCGGCCAATCGCAGCCAGGTAGGCGCGCACGATGTCGCTGCGGTGGCTGAGGTTGTCGCGCAAGACCAGGGTGCGCAGGCCGTGGGCGACGCGCTTGCGCCACACGCGGTGCCAGTCGCGCAGCCGGATGCGCTCCATGGCCTGGCTGACCTCGCGCTCGCGCAAGTGCTCAGCCATGTCCATGCGCCACCACAACTCCTCCATGACCCGCGCGACTGAAGTCACCAGATCGCCCGTCAAGCGCACAGAAAAATCAAGCCGTGGGTGCTGGAGCTCTTGCTGGTGAATGGGGTCGTACATGTCGTCGATGAGGTTGATGCCACCGCAAAAAGCCCAGTCATCGTCAACCACGCACAGCTTTCGGTGCAAGCGCCGCCAGCGGCTGGGGAACCACAGGCCACCCAGCCCCAAGGGCTTGTAGGTTCGCCATTGCACACCCGAGGCCTGCCACAAGGCTTGCCACTGGGCACCGAGCTGGGGTGTGCCGTAACCATCCATCACCACCCGCACCTGCACGCCACGCTGGGCGGCAGCGGCCAAGGCCTGGAGCACGGCTTGCGTGCCACCATGTTCGTTGAGGATGTAGGTTTCCAGCCAGATGCGGGTCTTGGCCTGAGCAAAAGCCTGGCACAAGGCGGGGAAAAAGTCCCGGCTGCCTTCGAGCAAGGTCCAGGCCGAGGCATCCGCTTTGGCGTTTCCTTTGGGCTTGAGGGCCAACTCGGTCTCGGCCTGATCCACCCAACGGGCAAACGATTTAGACATCGCTGGCTCCTTGCGGGTGCAGGGGCTTGGACCAAGACCAATCCACGATCAGGGGCAAGTGGTCCGACATGCGTCGCCACACCTTTCCGCGCGGCGCCGAGGCGCACAAGGGTTTGAGCCGACGCGCCAGCACCTGATCGAGGGCAGCCACAGGCCAGCGCGATGGAAAGGTCTTGACCGGATCAGGGGTGGCAAACCCCACCTGCGCCAAGAGTCGCCTCGCCATGGGACCCCAGTCGTTGAAGTCACCCGCCACCACCACGGCGTGGTGCGTTGGGATTTCGCGTTGGATGAAGGTGCGCAACTGGGTCACTTGCCGACGCCGACTGCCAGGCAGCAAGCCCAAGTGCACCACGATCACGTGCAAGGGCTGGGCATGGCACATAACTTCCACATGCAGCAAGCCCCGTTGTTCGAGTTGATGGTCAGACACATCCTCATGCTGATGGCGCACCACAGGCCAGCGGGTGAGCAAGGCATTGCCATGTTCGCCCGAGCGGGTGAAGGCGTTGGTCTGGTAGACCACGTCGTAGCCCATGGGGGCAAGGAAATGCGCCTGGCTGTGATGGGCATCGTTGTGCGTGGGCGCGAGGTCCACCGCGTGCGCACCCGGCGTGGCCGCATGCACGACATGGCGCACCTCCTGCAAGGCAATGAAATCGGCATCGAACTCCGACATGGCCAGCGACAGGTTGTGCAACTCCACCCGAGGCGACCATCGCGCCCCTCGCACCCCCTTGTGGATGTTGTAGGTGACCACGCGAATCGGGTTCATGCCAGGCCTCGCAAGCGTTGGGGCAGTTGCAAAATGGCCTCGGCGTTGGAGCCTGAACTCACCCAGTCCACCGCCTCCAGCCAGGGCAACCATTGCTGGTCCACATGTTCGCCAGGACTGAGACGAACGGGTGTGGCCTGGGGCACCGTCAGGCCAAAGACGCGCTCGGTGTTGCGCGTGACCCCTGGCGCATAGCGGTGCAGGTAGTGGGGGTAGATGTCGTAAATGTTTTCCAGCTGCCAGTCGCACAGCAAATGACCGCTGGCCTGGGCATCGATGCCGGTTTCCTCCCACACCTCGCGCAAGGCGGCGCGGTGGTGAGGCTCGCTCAGATCGTCCAGGCTGCCCGTGACAGATTGCCAGGTCTTGGCATCGGCGCGCTGCAAGAGCAGGACTTGCAAATCCGGGGTGTGGATGACCACCAAAACCGAGTGCGGGATTTTGTACGGCAGGGCTTGGGACATGGGGGCATCTTAAATTGCCCACTGGTGCAGCAAACCCAGCCCTGCACATACCACCAAGACTTCAACGGTGCCTCGCTTGAAGCGGATCAAGGCCACCGCAGCCAGGGCGGCCAAGACCACTGCCGCGACATCGATGGGACCTGCCCCCCCCTGCGGCCACACGCAGTGCTGGGCAAAGGACAAGGCCAGGCTCAGGATCACGCCCACCACCGCGGCGGTGATGGCCGTGAGCGGGGCGCTCAGGCGCAAGTCCTCTCGCGTGCGCTCCACCCAGGGGCCACCCGCGAGGATGAACAGGAAGGAGGGCAAAAAGGTGAACCAGGTCACCCATGCGGCTGCGAGTGCGCCTGCGGCCACGGCATGCTCGGAACCAAGGAACGCGGTTTGATGTCCACCGAGAAAACCCACAAAGGCCACCACCATGATCAGGGGGCCAGGTGTGCTCTCGCCCAAGGCCAGGCCATCCATCATCTGTGTGGCCGACAACCAGCCGTAATGCAAGACCGCAGCTTGATGCACATAGGGCAAGACGGCATAGGCGCCGCCAAAGGTCATCAACGCAGCCTTGGTGAAAAACCAGCCCATTTGGGTCAAGGGGTGGCTCCAGCCATTGATCCAGGCCACACCACCCAGGGGCAAGCCCCACAACAGCAACCCCACGATCAGCACACCGAGCAAGCGGCTTTTTTGAAATTGGGCATGCTCGGGCAAGGGCGTGTGGTCATCGATCAAGGCGGGGCGGTGCGCCTGTGCCGAGGCTTTGGCCACAGGGTGGGCGTTGACCTGTCCAGGCCATCGCCGCGCGCCCCACCAGCCCAGGGCTGCCGCACCCAGCACGATGAGGGGAAATGGCCAGTTGAGGACCGCCACGCCCACGAAGGCGGCCACAGCAATCAGCCACATGAGCGGCTGGGTGAGCACGCGCCTGCCCATGCGAATGGCCGCTTGCAGCACCAAGGCTGTGATGGCGGGCTTGATGCCAAAGAGCAAGCCGCTCACCACAGGCTGATCGGCAAAGACCACGTACATCCACGACAACGCCATGAGCAGCAGCAGCGAGGGCAACACAAACAATACGCCCGCCACCACGCCGCCCAGGGTCTTGTGCATCAACCAGCCCAGGTAGGTGACCAGTTGCTGGGCTTCTGGTCCGGGCAGGACCATGCAGTAGTTGAGCGCGTGCAGGAATCGACGCTCGGAGATCCAGCGCCTGTTGTCCACCAGCTCCTGGTGCAGCAAGGCGATTTGCCCTGCGGGGCCACCAAAGCTGATGAAGCCCAGCTTGAGCCAGAACACCAAGGCCTGGCCAAAGCTCACCGGGGTAGGTGCTTCTTCTGTGACTGGGCGCGGTTCATTCACGGGGGCGTTCATGGTTGAATGGGGTGTGGTGTCCCCCGGATTTGATCAGATGTGACGACCCGTGCCCCAGGGGCGGGTCACCGCGGTGGACACGGCCTGCATTGAAGGAGCAAGAACATGACTTCATCCCTTTCGCAATCGGTCAAGGTGTTGGCCTTTGATGTGTTTGGCACCGTGGTCGACTGGCACGGCAGCATCGTGGATGAAATGCGCCATGTTGCGCCCGGCGTGGATGGCCACGCTTTTGCCACCGCTTGGCGTGCAGGTTACAAGCCCGCCATGGCCAAGGTCATGTCGGGCGAACAGGGCTGGACGCTGATCGATGACTTGCATTGGCAAATTCTGCAAACCCTGGTCCAGCCTTTTGGACTCAGCCACCTCGACGAAGCGCAACTGCGCCACCTCAACAAAGTCTGGCACCGGCTTCAGGCTTGGCCCGACAGCGTGGGCGGGCTCATGAAGCTCAAACGCCACTTCATCATCACGCCCTTGTCCAACGGCAATCTGGGCCTGCTCACCCACATGGCCAAGCGCGCGGGCTTGCCCTGGGACTGTGTGCTCAGCGCCGAAGTCTTCAAGGCCTACAAGCCAGACCCCGCCACTTATTTGGGCGTGGCCAAGGTGTTTGATCTGCAACCGCATGAGGTCATGCTGGTGGCCGCCCACCACGATGACCTCGAGGGAGCACGGCGCTGCGGCTTGCGCACGGCCTATGTGGAGCGACCCTGGGAGTTCAGTCGCACCGAGGCCAAGGACGTCTCACCCCAGCCGGGCAACGACTTGCATGTGCGTGACTTTTTTGAACTGGCGCAGGTGCTGGTGGGCGAAGGCTGACGCCCTTGCTCCAGGCTTTGTCGTCGCAGGGGCGCCTGAGCCGCCTCAGCTGCCTCAGGCCTGAGCCGCGGTGTTGCGCAAACGGATGTGCAGCTCGCGCAATTGCTTTTCGTCCACGGGGCTGGGCGCCTGGGTGAGCAGGCACTGGGCACGCTGGGTCTTGGGGAACGCAATCACGTCGCGGATGGACTCAGCCCCCGTCATGAGGGTGACGATGCGATCCAGACCAAAGGCCAAGCCGCCATGCGGTGGCGCGCCGTACTGCAAGGCATCGAGCAGGAAGCCAAACTTCATCTGCGCATCCTCGGGGGAAATCTTGAGGGCATCGAAGACCTTCTTTTGCACTTCGGCGCGGTGAATGCGCACTGAGCCACCACCAATTTCCCAACCGTTGAGCACCATGTCGTAACCCTTGGCCAGGCACTTCTCGGGCGCGGTTTCCATCCAGTCCTCGTGGCCATCTTTGGGTGCGGTGAAGGGGTGATGGACGGCGTTGTAGCGCTGCTCGTCTTCGTCGAACTCGAACATGGGGAAGTCCACCACCCACATGGGTGCCCAGCGGGCTTCAAAGAGGCCATGCTTTTTGGCGAAATCGCTCAGACCGATCTTGAGGCGCAAGCCACCCATGGCGTCGTTGACGACCTTGGCCTTGTCAGCACCAAAGAAGAGGATGTCGCCGTCGCGAGCGCCACTGCGCTGCAAAATGGTTTCGATGGCCTTGTCGTGCAGGTTCTTCACGATGGGCGACTGCAAGCCGTCGCGCCCCTTGGCGACCTCGTTGACCTTGATCCAGGCCAGACCCTTGGCGCCATAGATCTTGACGAATTCGGTGAAGCCATCGATCTCGCCGCGTGACATATCGCCGCCGTGCGGTACGCGCAAGGCCACCACGCGGCCACCTGGGGTGGTCGCTGGGGTGCTAAAGACCTTGAAGTCCACATCGGCCATGGCATCGGTGAGCTCGGTGAATTCGAGCTTGATGCGCAAGTCGGGCTTGTCAGAGCCAAAGCGGTGCATGGCTTCGCCATACGACATGACCGGGAATTCGCCCAAGTCGACGTTGAGCACCTTTTGGAACACGTGCTTCATCATGCCCTGGAACATGTCCCGGATTTCTTGCTCAGTGAGGAAGGAGGTCTCGATGTCGATCTGGGTGAATTCGGGCTGGCGGTCAGCGCGCAAGTCTTCGTCACGGAAGCACTTGGTGATCTGGTAGTAGCGGTCAAAGCCAGCCACCATGAGCAACTGCTTGAAGAGCTGGGGCGACTGGGGCAGCGCGAAAAACTCGCCATCGTGCACACGGCTGGGCACGAGGTAGTCGCGTGCACCTTCGGGCGTGCTCTTGGTGAGCATGGGGGTTTCGATGTCGACAAAGCCGTGCTCATCGAGGTATTTGCGCACCTCCATGGCCACGCGGTAGCGCAGCATGAGGTTGTTTTGCATGTAGGGGCGGCGCAGATCCAGAACGCGGTGGGTGAGGCGCGTGGTCTCAGACAAATGCTCGTCGTCGAGCATGAAGGGCGGCGTGACCGAGGGGTTGAGCACCTGCAATTCGTGGCAAAGCACTTCGATCTTGCCGCTTTTGAGCTGCTCGTTGGTGGTGCCCTCAGGCCGAGGGCGCACGAGGCCCACCACGCGCACGCAAAATTCGTTGCGCAGGTCTTCGGCGATCTTGAACATCTCGGGGCGGTCGGGGTCGCACACGATTTGCACAGAGCCTTCGCGGTCGCGCAAGTCGATGAAGATCACACCACCATGGTCGCGACGGCGGTTGACCCATCCACACAGGGAAACGGTTTGACCGTTGAGGGCTTCGGTGACCAGACCGCAATAGTGACTACGCAAACTCATGATGCTTTCTCTTTTTTGGGCAAGGGGGTGGGCGATGCATCTGCCGCCACTGCACCCATGGAGATCACATGGGTGAGGGCCTCATCGACCGACATGGACAATTCGATCACGTCCGATCTGGGCATGATCAAGAAAAAACCGCTGGTGGGGTTGGGCGTCGTGGGAACGTAGACGCTGATGCAGTCGTCGGGCAGATGAGGCCTCAGTGACGGCACGGGCGTGCCCGTTTGGAAGGCAATGGTCCACACCCCCTGGCGTGGGTATTGCACCAGCAAGGCCTGACGAAAAGCGTTGCCATTGCTGGAGAACAAGGTGTCGGAGACTTTCTTGACACTCTTGTAAATGGTTTTGACGATGGGAATGCGCTCGAGCAATTCGTTCCAGCGGCTGAGGAACCAGCGCCCCACCACGTTGGACACCAGAGCGCCCGTGGTGACCAGCACCACCACCGCAAGCACCACCCCCAGGCCATGGATGTGACTGATGTAGTCCACATACTGCCGCCAGTGATCGGGCGAGACCTCGAGCAAGGTGTTGAGGATGGCCAGGTAGAGGGTGTCAAAGAGGTTGATCAACCAGATCAACACCCAGGCCGTCACCACCAGCGGCAACCACACCAGAAGGCCAGCGAACAAATGCTTGCGAAGGGCGTTCACGTTGGAGGTCCGATTCGGTCTTCAGTGGCAGGCACAGGAAGTGCCGCAACCACCACTGGCCGTGCCGGTCTCAGCCGAGGCCGTCGTGGTGCTGGACGAACCGGAATCTGAGGCATCGGAGGAAGGGGAAGACGCGCTGCTGCCCGACCCTTTGAAGTCGGTGGCATACCAACCCGAGCCCTTGAGCTGGAAACCCGCGGCGGTGAGCTGCTTTGCAAATTGATCCGCACCACAGGAAGGGCAGGTGGTGAGGGGCGCATCGGAGATTTTTTGCAACACGTCCTTGGCATGACCACAGGCGGCGCATTTGTAGGCATAGATGGGCATGGCGTTAACGAAGGTTAAAGGAAGAGGTGTCAAAGCGAACCAGAAATTATAGGCAAGCCCCTGGGAGGCCTCACAAATCAAAGGCCTCAGGGATTCGAAACAAAAGGGCTCAGGACTGGGCTGATTCGCCAACTCCCACCAGCCTGTGGTGGCTGGCGTGGGTGTTTCGAATGGCTTGCGGACCCAAGGATCCAACCAACATTCCCACCAACCCCCCCAAAAGCCCGGCAAATTGGGCCGGGAAGACCTCGCCCGCGGGGGTCACCAGGAAGATCAACCAGCCCAAAACGCCCAGCACGATGGAGAACAGGGCACCCTGGGTGGTCGCGCGTTTCCAGTACAGGCCAAAGGTGAGCGGAATGAAAGCGCCCACCAAGGTGACTTGGTAAGCCCCGGAGACCATTTCGTAGATGGAGGTGCCTTGCATGGCGATGGCATAGGCCAGCACCAGAGCGCTGAAGACCAGCACCGTGATGCGCATGGCCAGCAAACCCTGGCGGTCGCTGCGATGCGGGTAGAACTGCCGCCAGATGTTTTCGGTGAAGGTCACGCTGGGCGCGAGCAAGGTGGCGGAGGCACATGACTTGATGGCCGAGAGCAAGGCACCAAAGAACAGCACCTGCATGATGAAAGGCATTTGTTCGATGACCAACGCGGGCAAGACCTTTTGCGGGTCTTCGGCAATCAAGGTGGCCGCCTTCTCGGGCATGATGATCAGGGCACTGAGCACCAGGAACATGGGCACAAAGGCAAAGCCGATGTAGCAAATGCCACCAATCACTGGCCCCCAGGTGGCGGCCTTGAGGCTGTTGGCCGACATCACGCGCTGGAAAACGTCTTGCTGGGGAATGGAGCCAAACATGATGGTGATGCCCGCAGCGATGAAGAACATCCAGTCGTGCAACTGGGGTTCGGGGAAGAACTTGAACATGTCCTTGGACCTGGCCAAGTCCATGACCTGCTGCGCCCCACCGGCCTGATCCGCGGCAAAGATGGCCAGGATGGACAAGCCCGCCACCAGGATGATCATCTGGACAAAGTCGGTGATGGCCACCGACCACATGCCGCCAAACAAGGTGTAGGCCAGGATGGAGACCACCCCGATCACCATGCCCAGCTCCATGCCAATGGCGCCGCCGGAGAGCAGGTTGAACACCAGACCCAAGGCCGTGACTTGCGCTGACACCCACCCCAGATAGCTCACCATGATGATGATCGAGCAAATCACTTCGACCGAGCGGCCATAGCGCTCCCGGTAGTAATCGCTGATGGTGAGCAACTGCATGCGATAGAGCTTGGTGGCAAAAAACAAACCCACCAGGATCAGGCAAGTGCCCGCGCCAAAGGGGTCTTCGACCACGCCGCTCAGACCGCCATTGACAAACTTGGCAGGGATGCCCAGCACGGTCTCTGAGCCAAACCAGGTGGCAAAGGTGGTGGTCACGATCATGACCAAGGGCAAATGGCGCCCTGCAATGGCAAAGTCAGCCGAATTTTTCACACGCTTGGCCGCGATGAGGCCAATGGCAATCGTCACCAACAAATAAAGAATCACCAATGTCAGCAGCATGGGGGGCTCCTTGTTTCGTCAATATCCTGTGAACCAGTCCAATAGATGTGGGGCAGCCAAGCCCAGCACAAAACCCAGCCCCAACCAGCCCATGGTGAGCAAGAGCCTGTGGGTGCGCTGTTGCTCCAGGATGAGCTGCTTGAGCAAATCGGCGCTGGAGGTCTGGGTCTTCTGTTCAAGCAATTCGTGCATGAGGCGGGGCAACTGGGGCAGCAGCTTGGCATAGCGCGGGGCTTCGGTTTGCAGCTGTCGCAACAGGCGCTTGGGGCCAATCTGATCCATCATCCACTGCTCGAGGAAAGGCTTGGCCGTGCTCCACAAGTCCAGATCGGGATCGAGCTCGCGCCCCAAACCCTCGATGTTGAGCAAGGTCTTTTGCAGCAAGACCAGTTGCGGCTGGATTTCGACATGGAATCGCCGCGAGGTTTGAAAGAGGCGCATGAGCACCATGCCCAGGGAGATTTGCTTCAAAGGCCGGTCGAAATAGGGCTCGCACACCGCGCGGATGGCCGACTCGAGTTCGTCCACCCGGGTTTGCGGCGGCACCCAGCCAGACTCCACATGCAACTCGGCCACACGCCGGTAGTCGCGCCGGAAGAAGGCAGTGAAGTTCTGTGCCAGGTATTCCTTGTCGTATTCGGTGAGGGTGCCCACGATGCCAAAGTCCAGGCTCACGTACTGACCGAATGTGGCCTCATCCACACTCACAAAAATGTTGCCGGGGTGCATGTCGGCATGAAAAAAGCCGTCGCGAAACACCTGGGTGAAGAAGATGGTCACGCCATCGCGTGCGAGCTTGGGGATGTCCACACCCGCCTGGCGCAAACGCTCCACCTGACTGATGGGGATGCCGTGCATGCGCTCCATGACGATGACTTCGGGATGGCACAAGTCCCAGTGCATTTCAGGGATGCGCACCAGACCCAGGCCGTCCATGTTGCGACGCAACTGGGCGGCGTTGGCGGCCTCGCGCACGAGATCGAGTTCGTCGTGCAGGTATTTGTCAAATTCGGCCACCACCTCGCGGGGCTTGAGCCGCTTGCCGTCGCTGGAGAGGCGCTCCAGCCAGGTGGCCGCAGTGCGCATGAGTTCGAGGTCTTTGTCGATGACGCCCAGCATGTTGGGGCGCAAAACCTTCACAGCCACTTCGCGGGTGCTGCCATCGGCGCTGCCCAAGATGGCAAAGTGGACCTGGGCAATGGAGGCGCTGGCCACGGGCTTGTGGTCGAACTCGACGAACAACTCATTGATCTTGCGTCCAAAAGCGCGCTCGATGATGGCCACCGCCTTGTCGGATGCAAAAGGCGGCACCCTGTCTTGCAGCCTGGCCAACTCATTGGCGATGTCCAGGGGCAGCAAGTCGCGGCGCGTGGACAGGACCTGGCCGAATTTCACAAAAATGGGACCGAGGTGCTCGAGCGCCTCGCGCAAACGCTGGCCGCGCGGCGCCTTGATGAAACGGGCAGCGGCCAGCAGACGACCAAAGCCCCGCATCAGGGGATAGGGCATGCTGGAGAAGACCATCTCGTCCAGGCCGAATCGAAAGATGATCCAGGCGATGTAGGTCGAGCGCAGCAAACGCCTCATCGCACATCCCGCGCAGTTTGCATCGGCATCGAGCTCACAAAACGCTTGAGCGCCTGGGCTGCACTGCGGGCAGCCTGTGCAATGCGATAGGCGGCGGCATCGCCAAAGAGCCTGGCCAAATCGGCTTGCGCATCCCAGCGCACATGGTCGATGAGCCAATTGACCTCGGCAGCCAGGCGCACATCCCCATGAATGGACACGGCGGGCTTGTCACCCTGAGCCAGAGCGTGCATGACTTCGCTGGGGCGCTGGCTCATGAGCTCGACACGCAAATCGGCTGGGCGTTCATTGGAGGCCAGGTCCATGAGCCCAGCAGGTGTGAAGACCAGTTGCAGGCTGATGTTTTGCCACTGAAAGTGAAGCTGCTGCCCATGCAGGCGGGCAATGCGTTGCTGGGCTTGCGGCTCTTGCTGCAACACATGGTTGATCACCAGCACCAGGCGCTGGGACAACTCGTCGCGCAACCAGACTGGGGGCTCCCAGCGCTGGAGCAAGTTAGCAAAAAGGTCTAAGGCCCCGCCCAAAGGAGCCATGAATGGTGGAGTCGACATGCGGGCATTGTCCCCGATTCAAATGCCAGCCCCACCCCCAGGCCTTTGTGAAGGCCTGGGCGCCAAGGGCAAGGGGGAGGAAAGGATTTACTGGAAGGCCTGGATGCCAGCAACCACCCAGCCCGTCGAGCCATCGGCGGGTTTGGTCATGTTCCAGACTTCGCGGAAAGGCGCAGGTCCACTGGAGAGGTCTTCGCGGATCAGACCCGAGAACTCGACACTGGCCATGTAGCCCGAGCCCAGGTCTTCGATGCCCAGCAACTGGGCTTCCAAGCTCACCACTTCGGTGTGGTTAGGGCCGTTGACCAGTTGCTCGCGCTCGCGCAACTGATCCTGAATTTCGGAGTACATGACATCGGTCATCATGGCACGCAAGGCGGTGAGGTCCCCTTTGTCCCAATGGGCTTGCATGTCCACGAAATGCTGTTTGGCGGCAGTCACAAAGCCAGACACGTCGAACTGATCCGGGATGGTCCAGTTGGGGCCACCGATGAGGCGCGAGCCAATGCGCGTGCCCGCGCGGGAGGGTGCACTGGCTTCAAAGTCCATGCTGCCTTGCTCCCAGGGGCGAGCCGAGGCATCGTTGCCCACATTCTTGGGGTTGTAGCTGGGGGCAGCGCCGGCCGGACCAGCGCCCGCATATTCGGCGGTGACCGTGCGGCGGCGCATGAAATAGCCAAACACCATCATGAGGCCCAGGGCAATCAGGCCAAAGAGCAGGATCTGGCCAAAAGCCTCACCAAAGCCCAGGGTGTGTGCCAGCCAGGCCAGGCCCAGGCCAGCGGCCAAGCCACCCAGAATGCCACCCCAGTTGCGGCCAGTTTGGGCAGCAGCGGGTTTGGCCGCAGCAGGTGCCTGTGCGGCTTGGGAGGGCTGTGCTGCGGGTGCAGCACCGGGCGAATTGGGTCCAGCCTGTTGAGCGGGTGCCCCAGGCGCTGCGGGAGCGGGTTTGGCCGCCTCGCGCTGCGTCACGTTGCCCGAAGGCGCACCCACGGATTTGCCGCCGCCCATGCGTTTGGCCTGGACCGAAGTCGCCCCTAAGGCCAGGGCCATCGACAAACAAATTACGAAGCGTTTCATGGCTGACTCTCCTTGCTAAAGCCCAATCAGGCTTGAGTGCGTATTCCAACATGCAGCGCGACCAAGCCTGCGCTGAGGTTGTGAATATCCACATGACCAAAGCCATTATTAAGCATGAGGCTTTTGAGGGCTTGCTGATCCGGGTGCATGCGGATGGACTCGGCCAGGTAGCGGTAGCTGCTGGCGTCGCCCGCCACCATTTGCCCCAGCCGAGGCAGCACATTGAAGGAATACCAGTCGTAGGCCTTCTCGAGTGGCTTGGCCACGCGGGAAAACTCCAGCACCAGCAATTTGCCGCCCGGCTTGAGCACGCGGGACATTTCGCGCAGCGCCTGGTCTTTGTGGGTCATGTTGCGCAGGCCAAAGGCCACGCTCACACGGTCAAAGCTGCGGTCAGCAAAGGGCAGCTGCTCGGCATCGCACACCAGCGTGGGCAAGGCCAGGCCTTCGTCAAGCAGGCGGTTGCGCCCCGTGCTGAGCATGGCGTAGTTGATGTCGGTGTGAACCACCTGCCCTGTTGTGCCCACCTGGCGGGCAAAGGCGCGGGCGAGGTCTCCCGTGCCGCCAGCAATGTCAAGCACGCGGTGACCCAACTGCACATCGGCCACCTGGATGGTGTAGGCCTTCCAGGCGCGGTGAAGCCCCATGGACATGAGGTCGTTCATGAGGTCGTATTTGCTGGCCACCGAATCGAACACGCCTCGCACATGGCGGGCTTTGTCGTGTTCTTCTACGGTCTTGAAGCCAAAGTGGGTTTGTGCCATGGGCGCATTCTCACACCGAGCAAGCGCCACCACGCCCCTGAGTTGGCATGGGGTCGTCGCGACCACGGCCAGCGGCTTGCAGGCGTTGTTCGTATTGCTGCCAGAGCGCATCGGCCTGGGAACCCAGGAAATGCAGGTATTCCCAGGAAAAAATGCCCGAGTCGTGGCCGTCGCTGAAGCTGGGACGAATGGCATAGTTGCCCACCGGGGCAAGGTCCACCACGTTGACGCTGCGCTTGCCAGATTGCAGGACTTCCTGACCAGGTCCATGGCCCTGGACCTCGGCAGACGGGCTGTAGACCCGCATCAATTCGAAAGGAATGCGATAGCGACTGCCGTCGTCAAAGCCCACCTCCAGGCATTTGGTTTCGGTGTGCAGGGTGATGTCGGTGGGATGGGGTGCGCTCACGGGCAGCTCCCTCAGACGAGCACGCGCTCGATGCCGCCGGCGTTGGCGCTGTCCAGGTACTCGCGCATCCAGTTCTCACCCAGCCTGCGCCGCGCCATCTCGACCACCACGTAGTCGGCTTCGAGCAAGCCGTTTTGCAAGTCGCCCTGGTAGCGCGAGAGGCCTTGCAGGCAGCTGGGGCAGCTGGTGAGCACCTTGACCTGCTGGGGCGCTTGACCACCCCGGCGTTCGGTGAGGGTTTTTTCATTGGCCCTGAGTTCGGCCTCTTTGCGGAAACGGACTTGAGTGGACACATCGGGCCGGGTCACGCCCAGGGTGCCCGATTCGCCGCAGCATCGCTCGGTCTTGAGCACAGGGCTCACCATCAGCTGCCCCACGGTTTTCATGGGGTCTTGCTGCTTCATGGGCGAGTGGCAAGGGTCGTGATAGAGGTAAGCGGGCTCGTCTGTGCCCAGGTGGTCTTGTAGGGTGATGCCCTTGGCCAGCAGGTATTCGTGGATGTCAACGATGCGGCAACCCGGAAAGATTTTGTCGAACTCGTAGCCCTGCAACTGGTCGTAGCAGGTGCCGCAGCTCACCACCACGGTTTTGATGTCGAGGTAATTGAGGGTGTTGGCCACCCGGTGGAACAACACCCGGTTGTCGGTGATCATCTTCTCGGCCTTGTCGAACTGGCCAGAACCGCGCTGGGGATAGCCGCAGCACAGGTAGCCCGGAGGCAACACGGTTTGCACACCGGCATGCCACAGCATGGCCTGGGTGGCCAGACCCACCTGGCTAAAGAGCCGCTCTGAGCCGCAGCCGGGGAAATAAAACACGGCCTCGGTGTCCACCGTGGTGCGCTGGGGGTCGCGCAGGATGGGGACATAAGCCCGGTCTTCGATGTCGAGCAAGGCGCGCGCGGTCTTGTTGGGCAGGCCAGCGGGCATTTTCTTGTTCACGAAATGGATGACTTGCTCGCGCAAGGGCGCCGTGCCCACGGTGGCGGGCGGACGCTGGGTCTGTCGCTTGGCCCAAGGCGCCAGGACCTGGTTGGCCCAACGCTGGGCCTTGTAGCCCCAGTCCACCACCACGGTCCGCAGGGCCTTGATGAGCTCGGGGTTGTGGGCATTGAGCATGAGCATGGCCACGGCATTGGCTGGCCGGAAGGACTTCTTGCCCATCTTGCGCAGGAGGTTGCGCATGTTCATGGTCACATCGCCAAAGTCAATCTTCACCGGGCAAGGCGAGGCGCACTTGTGGCACACCGTGCAGTGGTCGGCCACATCCTCAAAGGCTTGCCAGTGCTTGATGGACACCCCCCGGCGGGTTTGCTCCTCGTACAGGAAGGCTTCGATGAGCAAGGAAGTTGCAAGGATTTTGTTGCGTGGGCTGTAGAGCAGGTTTGCGCCAGGCACGTGGGTCGCGCACACGGGCTTGCATTTGCCGCAACGCAGGCAGTCCTTCACCGAATCTGCAATCGCGCCAATGTCGGACTGCTGCATGATGAGGGACTCGTGCCCCATGAGGCCAAAGCTGGGGGTGTAGGCATGGCTCAAGTCGGCATGTCGCACATCCTCGCCCAAAGCCGCCAGGTCGGCGCCCCGCAAGAGCTTGCCCTTGTTGAAGTGACCCTGAGGGTCGACGCGCTGCTTGTAACGGGCAAACGGGGCGAGTTCCTCGTCGCTCAAAAACTCCAGCTTGGTGATGCCAATGCCGTGTTCACCCGAGATCACGCCGCCCAGGCTGCGCGCGAGTTGCATGATGCGTGCAACGGCCTCGTGCGCCGTGCGCAACATGTTGTAGTCGTCGCTGTTGACCGGGATGTTGGTGTGCACATTGCCATCCCCCGCGTGCATGTGCAAGGCCACCCACACGCGCCCCTTGAGCACGCGCTGATGAATGCGGTTGCATTCCTCGAGCAAAGGCTCAAAAGACTTGCCGCTGAGGATGCGATGCAGGGGCTCGCGGATTTGCACCTTCCAGCTGGCGCGAAGCTCATGGTTTTGCAGCCGGGGGAAAAGGGGGTCGATCTGATCCAGCCAGGATTGCCACAGAGCTTGAACCTCGCGAATGCAAGCCAGCGCCTCTTGCAGACGCTGATCGATGAGTTCGGTGGTGAGACCGTCCTGATCGTCGGCCTTGAGCTGATGGATGGGCAAGGCGTCGGATTCAAACCAGGTGATGAGCGCCGCGCACAAGGCCAGCTTGTTGCGCAAGGACAGTTCGATGTTGATGCGCTCGATGCCGTCGGTGTACTCGGCCATGCGCTCAAGGGGGATGACCACGTCTTCGTTGATCTTGAAGGCATTGGTGTGGCGGCTGATGGCTGCCGTGCGCTTGCGATCTGCCCAGAAGGTCTTGCGGTCTTCGGGGCTGGTGGCGATGAAGCCTTCGCCTGAACGCGCATTGGCCAGGCGCACCACTTCAGAGGTTGCGCGCGCCACGGCATCAGCGTCGTCACCGGCAATGTCGCCAATGAGGACCATCTTGGGCAAGCCGCCGCGCTTGGACTTGGTGGCATAGCCCACCGCACGCAAATAACGGTCGTCCAGGTGTTCGAGGCCAGCGAGCACCACGCCGGTGGTCTTGGCCTGCTCGAAGAGGAAGTCCTTGATCTCGACGATGCTGGGCACGGCATCGTGGGCTGCGCCGAAAAACTCCAGGCACACCGTGCGGGTGTGCTGCGGCATGCGGTGCACCACCCAGCGCGCGCTGGTGATGAGGCCGTCACAGCCCTCTTTCTGCACACCAGGCAAGCCGCTGAGGAATTTGTCGGTGACGTCCTTGCCCAGACCCGCCTTGCGGAAGGTGGCGCCTGGGATTTCCAGGGTTTCGGTGCGGATGGGGGTTTTGCCATCGGCTTCAAAGTAGCGCAGCTCAAATCGGGCCATGGGCGCGTCATGGATCTTGCCCAGGTTGTGGCCCACCCGAACCACCTCCAGCCACTGGGCTGATGGGGTGACCATGCGCCAGCTGGCCAGGTTGTCCAACGCCGTGCCCCACAGCACCGCCTTTTTGCCGCCAGCGTTCATGGCGATGTTGCCGCCAATGCACGAGGCTTCGGCGGATGTGGGATCCACTGCAAACACATGGTCGGCGCGCTCGGCCGCATCGGCCACGCGCTGGGTGACCACACCGGCCTCGGTCCAGATGGTGGGCACGGGAGCATCCAGACCGGGGAGTTGCAGCCATTCGACTTCGGTCATGGCCTCGAGCTTTTCGGTGTTGATCACCGCACTCTTCCAGGTGAGCGGGATGGCGCCGCCGGTGTAGCCGGTGCCGCCGCCTCGGGGCACGATGGTGAGGCCCAAGTCCATGCAGGCCTTGACCAAGGCCGCAGTTTCAGCCTCGGAATCAGGGGACAAGACCACCAACGGATATTCGACACGCCAGTCGGTGGCGTCGGTGACATGGGCCACACGGCTCATGGCATCGAACTGGATGTTGTCGGCAGCCGTGTGACGGCGCAAACGGCGCTGGACCTGGCGACGCAGTCGCTCGAGATCCTGGAAATGGCGATCAAAGGCAAAGACACTGGCACGCGCCATTTGCAACAACTGACCGACCCAGGCATCGCGCTGCTCGTCGGACTGGGGCGTGCGACGCTTTTCCACTTCGCCCAGGCGATGCTCCAGGGCTTCAACCAGCATGCGCCTGCGGCGCGGGTTGTCGAGCAAGTCGTCTTGCAAATAAGGGTTGCGCTGCACCACCCAGATGTCGCCCAACACCTCGTAGAGCATGCGCGCCGAGCGGCCCGTGCGGCGCTCCTCACGCAAGCGCTCGAGCAAGTCCCAGGCCTCGGGGCCAAGCACGCGCTCGACGATCTCACGGTCCGAGAAGGAGGTGTAGTTGTAGGGGATCTCACGCAGTCGGGGTGCCTCTTGGGTGGAGGGCAGCAACTGGTGCAAGGGCGTGGGGGCATTCATAGGGACAGAGGATGTTATCGCAGGGGATGCGCATGCCGCCTGATGGGTCGCCATGACCGCACAGTCGTAGGGGATGGGGCAAACCGCGCCTTCAGGCGGTGGGGCGTTGCAACCACCACTGCAAGGTGGCTTGCACCAGCAACAGGGCTGCATAGGTGGCCATGCGGCCATCGTTTTGGGTCAGCACCAGGCCCACCACCAGCACCAATGTGCCCAAAAGACCGCTGAGCACCAGGTTCAGCACGAAGCGGGGACGCCGCCCACGGTGCAGCCATCGCGGGGCTAACACGGCCAGCAACACGGCCATGACCCATGCAGGCATCAAAAAGTTAGCAAAAACCCAAAACCAGTCCAAGGCGTTCATGAATGAAATTTTATAATTCGAGACTTATGGCTGTCTGGGCTCTTGGCTTGAACCACACCACTGCGCCGCTGGATCTGCGCAGTCGCTTTGCATTTGGCCCTGAAAACACCACCCACGGCCTGATGCATTTGCGCGCCCAACTGGGCGACTCAGCCGAAGCGGCCATCCTCTCAACCTGTAACCGCACCGAGCTGTATTGCGCCGCCGAATCCCCCAAGCTGGAGCAAACGCTGGGCTGGTTGGCGCAATCGGGCGGCGTGCCCGCCCACGAACTCCAACCCCATGTGTACCTGCACCAGCATGAGGCTGCTGCGCGTCATGCCTTCCGCGTGGCCAGCGGCCTGGACTCCATGGTGCTGGGCGAACCCCAAATCCTGGGGCAGCTCAAGGAGGCCGTTCGCCTGGCGAGCGATCACGGCAGTGTGGGCAGCACCCTCAACCAACTCTTTCAGCGTTCTTTCTCGGTGGCCAAGCAGGTGCGCTCCTCCACAGAAATCGGCGCCCACTCCATCAGCATGGCTGCAGCAAGCGTGCGCCTAGCGGGTCAGATCTACGAAAACTTCACCGACCTGCGGGTGTTGTTCATTGGTGCGGGTGAAATGATTGCCTTGTGCATGGCGCACTTTGCGGCCAAATCCCCAAAGCAAATGACGGTGGCCAACCGCAGTCTGGATCGGGGCGAGCAACTTGCCAGCCGCTTTGGCGCTGACGTCATGCGCCTGGCTGACTTGCCCGATGCCCTGCACCAGTTTGATGTGGTGGTGAGCTGCACCGCCAGCACCTTGCCGCTGGTGGGCTTGGGTGCGGTCGAGCGCGCTGTTCGCAAGCGTCGCCAGCGTCCCATGTTCATGGTGGACCTGGCCGTGCCGCGCGACATCGAGCCTGAGGTCAAGCAGCTCGACCACGTCTTCCTCTACACCGTGGACGACCTGGCTCAAGTGGTCCAACAAGGCCAGGCCAATCGCCAGGCGGCGGTGGCGCAGGCCGAAGTGATCATCGAAGAGGGTGTGCAGCAGTTTGTCCACTGGATGCAGCAACGCGAGGACGTGCCCTTGCTGCAGCAACTCAATGCCCAGGCCGATGCCTGGCGCGAGGCCGAATTGGCCAAGGCGCAACGTGCGCTGGCTAAGGGCGAGCCGGTGGAGGCGGTGCTCGAACAACTGAGCAAGTCCCTCACACAAAAAATGCTGCACGGTGCCATGGCCGAGATGCGCACCGCCAACCCCGAAAGCCGTGAGCGTGCGCGACACGCCATCGAGCATTTCTTCTTGCGCAACTCGCGTTAGCTCCTGCCATGAAAGACTTTGTGCGCACTCGCCTCGCGCGCGAGCTCGAACGCTTGCACGAGCTGGATTTCCTGCTCTCGCGCGAAGACATTCACGCCAACATGACCGAGTTCCTCGCGCTCTCGCGCGAACGCTCTGAGGTGGCCGTGCTGGCCGAGCGCTTTGAAGAATGGCAAGGATTGCAGGCCGACCAGCAGCAATGGACCGATTGGCTCAACGACCCCGACACCGACGCCAGCCTCAAGGCAGAGGCCCAATCTGAGTTGTCCAGATTGCGCGACACCCTCAGCGACCTGGAAGACCAGCTCCTGCGCTTGCTGTTGCCCAAGGGGGCGGATGACCATCGACCGGCATTCCTGGAAATCCGGGCTGGTGCGGGCGGCGACGAGTCCGCGCTTTTTGCGGGCGACTTGCTGCGCATGTACACCCGGCATGCCGAGGGACGTGGCTGGAAAGTGTCCCTGATCAGCGAGTCCCCCAGCGACCTGGGGGGCTACAAGGAAGTCGTCATCCGCATCAGCAGCGATGAAGACGGGGTCTTTGGGTGGTTGCAATTTGAGTCAGGCGGCCATCGCGTGCAGCGCGTGCCCGTCACCGAGTCGCAGGGGCGCATCCACACCAGCGCATGCACCGTAGCTGTCCTGGCTGAGCCCGATGAAGCTCAGGCCGTGGCGCTCAACCCGGCTGACTTGCGCATCGACACCTTTCGTGCCAGCGGTGCGGGCGGGCAGCATGTGAACAAAACCGACTCCGCCGTGCGCATCACCCACCTCCCCACCGGATTGGTGGCCGAATGCCAGGACGACCGCTCGCAGCACCGCAACAAGGCCAAAGCCTTGCAAGTGCTCTCGGCTCGCATCGCTGAACAGGAACGCAAAACCCGTGCGGCCAAAGACGCCGCCCTGAGAAAAGGCTTGGTGGGCAGTGGCGACCGGTCTGACCGCATCCGCACCTACAACTTCCCGCAAGGGCGGGTCACCGATCACCGCATCAACCTGACCCTGTACAAACTCCCCATGGTGATGGAGGGCGACTTGGGGGACTTGCTCCTGGGCTTGCGCGCCGCGCACGAGGCCGAGAAGCTGGCCGACCTGGAGTCCACCGCTTGAGCCAGGAACCTACGGTGGCTCGGGCCATGGCGCAAGCCATGCAGTTGGGGCTGGACCGAAACGATGCCCAGTGGCTCATGCTGCACCTGATGGCGCCGGCATCGTCAGATCGAGCCTGGCTCATCACCCACGACCACCTGGCCATGAGTGCCACGCAATGGTCCAGCTGGCAAGCCATGGTGGCGCGCCGACTCGATGGCCTGCCCGTGGCCTACCTCACCGGGCGCAAGTATTTTTATGGGCTCGAGCTGCACATCAATGAACAGGTGCTCGATCCACGTCCAGACACCGAGACCCTGGTGGATTGGGCCTTGGACTTGCTCCATGACGAGCGCCCAGCCAGGGTGCTGGACATGGGCACGGGCAGCGGTGCGGTGGCGCTGGCCTTGGCCGCGCAAGCTGCCCATGCCCAGGTGTCGGGCTCGGATCGCAGCGAGGCCGCGTTGGCCGTGGCCAAGGCCAATGGTCAGCGGCTCGGGCTGAGCGTCAACTGGTTGCAAGGCGATTGGTTTGACGCGGTCACCGGGGCGTTTGATCTCATCGTGAGCAACCCGCCCTACATCAACGAACGGGACCCACATCTGTTGGCCTTGCGGCATGAGCCCCGCGAGGCGCTGGTCTCTGGCGAGGATGGCTTGGCGGATGTGCGCCACCTGGTTGAACACGCGCCGAGTCACCTGAAGCCGGGCGGCTGGATGCTGCTTGAGCACGGGCACGACCAGGCCCGTGCCGTGCGCACCATGTTGATGGATCGAGGCTTTGCACAGGTGCAAAGCCGCAAGGATTTGGCTGGGATTGAGCGCTGCAGCGGCGGGCAATGGCCAGAGGTGGAATAATTCACCGTGTCGCGGCCAGCACTCGCAGCCGCCTGTGGTCCAGTCCTAGGGAGAGTTCAGATGAGTCAGGTTCAACAACGCATTGCCGAATTGGTGCAATCCAACGATGTGGTTTTGTTCATGAAGGGAACGGCCTCCTTTCCCATGTGCGGCTTCTCGGGCAGGGCCTTGCAAGTGCTCAAGGCCAGCGGTGTGGACACCAAAGCCATCAAGACCGTGAACGTGCTGGATGACCAAGAGATTCGCGAAGGCATCAAGACCTTCAGCAACTGGCCCACCATTCCTCAGCTCTACGTCAAGGGCGAATTCATTGGCGGCTCTGACATCATGATGGAAATGTATGAGTCGGGCGAGTTGCAACAAGTCCTGGGCACCACCAACTGAGGGCAGGCCCACACGCACAAAAAAGGCGACCCCGTGAGGTCGCCTTTTTCATGCGCGACACTGCTCAGAGGTGCAAGGCGGTGCGCAAGAAAGCCTGGATGTCACCCACCGCGATCGACTGGGCTTCACTGGCGCGGCGGTGCTGGTATTCCACAGTCCCGGCCTTGAGGCCACGGTCGGACAGGACAACCCGGTGGGGCACCCCAATGAGTTCCCAGTCGGCAAACATGACGCCGGGGCGCTCGTTGCGATCGTCAAGGATGGCGTCCACCCCCAAGGCCAGCAAGTGATGGAGCAAGTCGTGCGCAGCCTGCGCGACGGCCTCGCTGCGGTCCATGCCAATGGGACAGATCACCAAGGTGAAAGGGGCAATTGCGTCGGGCCAGATGATGCCGCGATCGTCATGGTTTTGCTCAATCGCAGCGGCTGGCAAACGGGTGACCCCAATGCCATAGCACCCCATCTCAAAAAATTGGGGCTTGCCGTTTTCGTCGAGGAAGGTGGCATTCATGGCCTTGGAGTATTTGGTGCCCAGGTAAAACACATGCCCCACCTCGATGCCACGCTCAATCGCCAATGGACCTTGGCCATCGGGTGACAGGTCACCCGCCACCACGTTGCGCAAGTCGGCCACCAGGTCAGGCTCTGGTAGATCGCGTCCCCAGTTCACCCCCACCAGATGCACATCCACTTCGTTGCCGCCACAAATCCAGTTGGCCATGACGGCCACCTCGCGATCGGCCACCACCTTGAGGGGCTTTTTCAAACCAATGGGGCCAAGGTAACCGGGCTTGCAGCCGAAGTGGTCTTCGATCTCGGCCACCGTGGCGAAACGGAAACCCTGCTTGAACGGGTCGAGCTTGCCCACTTTGACCTCGTTCATGTCATGGTCGCCACGCAGCAAGAGCAGCCAGACGGTGGAGCGCACCACCGCACCGTGGTCGTCGAGTTCGTCGGTGGCCAACACCAGGGACTTGACCGTGGTGTGCAAGGGCACGCCCAGAAGCTGGGCCACGTCTTGGCACGTGCTCTTGCCTGGCGTGGGGGTGCGCGTCAACGCAGCGCTGGCCGCAGCACGTGAAGCGCTAGGGGCAAGGGCTTCAGCCTTTTCGAGGTTGGCCGCGTAATCGCTGTTGGGGCAATAGACGATGGCGTCTTCGCCGGTGGCGGCGATGACCTGGAACTCTTCGCTCAGGTCGCCACCGATGGCGCCGCTGTCGGCCGCCACGGCGCGATAGGTCAAGCCAAAGCGGTCAAAGATTTTTCGATAGGCCTGGGCCATGACCTGATAGCTGTCTTTGGCCGCCTGGGCATTGCGGTCAAAACTGTAGGCGTCTTTCATGATGAACTCGCGCCCGCGCATGAGGCCAAAGCGGGGGCGTCGCTCGTCCCTGAACTTGGTTTGGATTTGATAGAGGTTTTTGGGCAATTGCTTGTAGCTGCGCAAGTCTTGGCGAGCGATGTCCGTCACCACCTCTTCGCTGGTGGGTTGGACCACGTAGTCCCTGTCGTGGCGATCCTTGATGCGAAGCAACTCAGGCCCCATTTTTTCAAAGCGCCCCGTTTCCTGCCATAGCTCTGCGGGCTGAACCACCGGCATGGTGAGTTCAATGGCGCCTGCGCGATTCATTTCTTCGCGCACGATGGCTTCGACCTTGCGCAAGATGCGCAAGCCCATGGGCATGTAGTTGTAAATGCCTGCGCTGAGTCGCTTGATCAGCCCTGCGCGCATCATCAACTGGTGACTGATGACCTCGGCATCTGCAGGGGCTTCTTTGAGGGTGGCAATGAGGAACGCGGAGGCTTTCATGAGCTTGAAAGGAATTGAAAGGGCAAAGGCTTGATGGGACACCGAGACTGTGGATAATGGCCTCAGTTCAAAAATTTGAGGCTTGATTATGCTTGACCGGGACGGCTTTCGACCCAATGTCGGCATTGTTCTGCTCAACCAACGCAATCAGGTTTTCTGGGGCAAACGCATTCGCACCCACAGCTGGCAATTCCCTCAAGGCGGCATTGACAGAGGCGAATCCCCAGAGCAGGCGATGTATCGCGAGCTCTTCGAAGAAGTTGGCTTGCGCCCAGAACACGTGCGCATCGTGGGGAGGACCCGCGACTGGTTGCGCTACGAAGTGCCTGACCACTTCATCCGCCGCGATGCACGGGGGCATTACAAAGGGCAAAAACAAATCTGGTATTTGCTTCAACTGGTGTCGCCCGATTGGAACCTCAACCTGCGTGCGACCAGCCATCCCGAGTTCGATGCCTGGCGGTGGAACGACTATTGGGTGCCCTTGGATGTGGTGGTGGAATTCAAGCGCGGTGTGTATCAGTCTGCGCTCAATGAGCTCTCCCGTTATTTGCCGCGCATGGAAAACCGGGGGCGATACCTCAGGCAGCGTTCGCGCAATCCACGCGGTGAGGGTGACGCCGTACAGCCCGATGGGGTGCCAGCAAACGGTGCGTCGCAACCCACGTCAACCAGCAGCCCACCCACTGACTGATCAGCCGCGCATCACCAGGTTGTCGCGGTGGATCATTTCGGGCTCGGCGATGAAGCCCAACAAGGTCTCGATCTCGGATGAGGGCTTGCCACACAGGCGTTTGGCCTCGGAGCTGGCGTAGTTGACCAGGCCACGACCCACCTCGTGGCCTTGCGGGTCAATGATGGCCACCACATCGCCCCGAAAGAACTCACCCTCCACGGCCACCATGCCCACGGGCAAGAGGCTCTTGCCTTCTTCAAGCAACTTGCGCACAGCGCCCGCGTCGATGCGGATGCTGCCGGGCAACTGCAGGTGATCCATCATCCACTGCTTGCGGGCTTGCTGCTTTTGTGTGGAGGCTTGCAAGAAGGTGCCCAGGTTTTCACCTGCCGCCAGCTTGAGCAGGACTTGCTCGCCCCGCCCCCATGCAATGACGGTGCTGGCACCTGAACCGGCTGCGCGTTTGGCAGCCAGGATTTTGGTGATCATCCCGCCTCGGCCAATGCTCGTGCCTGCGCCGCCTGCCATGCGCTCGAGAGCTGGATCGCCGGCTTGAGCATGATCGATGAAACGGGCTTGGGGATCTTGTCGGGGGTCGGCACTGAACAAGCCTTTTTGGTCGGTCAAGATGACCAGCAAATCGGCTTCCACCAGATTGGCCACCAATGCGCCCAGGGTGTCGTTGTCGCCAAACTTGATTTCGTCGTTGACCACCGTGTCGTTTTCATTGATCACCGGAATGACGTGATGAGCCAACAAGGTCAGCAAGGTCGAGCGGGCATTGAGGTAACGCTCGCGGTCTGCCAGATCGGCATGCGTGAGCAGCACCTGCGCACTGCCCATGCCATGCAAACGCAACTGGGTCTCGTACATCTGGGCAAGCCCCATTTGCCCCACCGCTGCAGCAGCCTGCAACTCGTGCAATTCCTTGGGGCGCTGAGACCAGCCCAGGCGCTTCATGCCCTCGGCAATGGCCCCACTGGAGACCATGATGATTTCGCGTGGCGTCCCGTTGGGTTCGCCCTTGGCCAGTTTGGCAATCTGGTCGCACCAGGCCCCAATGGCCTGCTCGTCCAGACCTCGACCCTCATTGGTCACCAGACTGGAGCCAACTTTGATGACCCATCGTTGGGCGCGCTGCAAACGTTGAGTGACTTCGGACATGGTTCGAATTCGAAAAAAGCGATGGACGCTCAGCGGTCAAAACGGGGATCCAGATCGGCTGGATCCACCGGTTGTTCGGCCAGCATTTGCTTTTTGACCTGCTGGAAAACCGATTGCACCAGGTTCTCGCATCCTTCTCTTGTGAGCGCCGAGATCTGGAACACTGGACCTTTGTAGCGAAAGCGTTTGACGAAATCGCTCACGCGCTCTTGGCGCTCCTCTGCACTGAGCATGTCAAGTTTGTTGAGCACCAGCCAGCGCGGCTTGGCATGCAGTTCGGGATCGTATTTCTTGAGCTCCTGAACAATGGCCTTGGCCTGTGCGACGGGGTCTGAATCGTCAAAGGGTGCCATGTCCACCAGATGCAGCAGCAAACGGGTGCGCTGCAAATGGCGCAGGAACTGATGCCCAAGGCCTGCACCTTCAGCCGCCCCTTCGATGAGACCGGGAACGTCGGCCACCACAAAGCTTTGCTCTGGACCCACCCTGACCACCCCCAGGTTGGGATGCAGGGTGGTGAAGGGGTAGTCGGCAATCTTGGGCCGGGCATTGGAGATGGCCGCGATCAATGTGGACTTGCCTGCGTTGGGCATGCCCAGCAAGCCCACATCGGCCAGTACCTTGAGCTCGAGCTTGAGGTTTTTGCGCTCACCAGGCCAGCCAGGTGTTTTTTGCCTAGGCGCACGGTTGATGGCACTCTTGAATCGCAGATTGCCATGACCGCCATCACCGCCCTTGGCAATGCGAACTGTTTCGCCTGGCGTGAGCAATTCATAGAGCAAGTCGCCCGTCTCGGCATCGAGGATGAGGGTGCCTACGGGCATTTTCAAAACGATGTCGTCGCCCGCCGCGCCAAACATGTCTGAGCCCATGCCGTGTTGTCCGCGCTTGGCCTCATGACGGCGGGAATAGCGATAGTCCACCAAGGTGTTGAGGTTGGGGTCTGCATAGGCAAACACGTGGCCACCCCGCCCGCCATCACCGCCGTCAGGCCCGCCGAATTCCTTGTACTTTTCGTGCCGGAAGGAGACGCAACCGTTCCCACCATCGCCTGCGGCGATGTCGATGAAGGCTTCGTCGACGAATTTCATGGGGAAATCTTAAATAAAAAGCCCCGACCAGCGGGGCTTTGCAGGTGAGTCAAGCCGTTTGTTCAAACGGGCTTGATGGACACCACCTGTTTGCTCATGGGACCCGTGATGGCAAAGTCCACATGACCGTCCACCAGGGCAAAGAGGGTGTGGTCTTTGCCCACGCCCACGTTAGTGCCGGGGTGGAACTTGGTCCCACGCTGGCGAACGATGATGGAGCCGGCCGTGACTTGCTGGCCACCAAAGGCCTTCACACCGAGCATTTTGGGTTTGGAATCGCGTCCATTTCGCGTGGAGCCGCCGCCTTTTTTCTGTGCCATGAGTCGAACTCCTTAAGCTTGAATGGAGGCGATTTGCAGCTCGGTGAACAGCTGGCGATGCCCCTGGCGTTTTTGATAGTGCTTGCGACGACGCATCTTGAAGATGCGGATTTTGTCGTGCTTGCCGTGAGCCACTACAGTGGCTTTGACCGATGCGCCGGACACCAAGGGTGTGCCAACCTTGATGTCTGCACCGTTACCAACGGCCAACACCTGGTCGAGCACAATTTCCTGGCCAACGTCCGCAGCGATCTGTTCTACTTTGATTTTTTCGCCGGCAGCGACGCGATACTGCTTGCCACCGGTTTTTATGACTGCGTACATGAGAACCTCGAAAAGTGATTTCGCCCCAAAGGCGGATTCCTTCGGGAACCTAGAATTCTAGCAGTTTTGAAAGGAAGCCCCATGCGCGTCGCTGTGTTGGATGACTATGCAGACCAAGCCCGCCATTTTGCAGACTGGGACTCTCTTGGCTGCGAAGTCTTATTTTTCAATGATCACCTAGTTAGCGAAGACCAACTCGTTGAGCGTTTGGCCAGCTTTGAGATCGTGGCGCTCATGCGTGAACGCACCCCCTTCCCTCAAAGCCTCATTGCCAGATTGCCCCACTTGAAACTCATCATCACCACGGGGCGACAAAACGCCGCCATCGATGTCAAAGCCGCCCAGGCCCATGGCATCACCGTTTGTGGGACTCAATCGCCAGGGCATGCCACCGCTGAATTGGCCTTTTTGCTGATCCTGAGCTTGGCTCGACAACTCGTTGCCAACGTCAATGGTTTGCAACAAGGCCACTGGCAGGCGGCCATGGGCTTTGACTGCAGAGGCAAAACCTTGGGCATCCTGGGTCTGGGTCGCCTCGGCACCCAAGTCGCCCAACTGGGCAAAACCATTGGCATGAAGGTGCTGGCCTGGAGCCAGAACCTCACGCCCGAGACATGTGCCGCACAAGGGGTCGAATGGGTGAGCAAACAGGATTTGTTTGCCCGTTCGGATTTCGTTTCCATTCACGTGCGACTGTCGGATCGCACACGTGCTCTGGTTGGGCGTGACGAACTCGCGGCGCTCGGACCCCAGGGCTACCTCGTCAACACCTCGCGTGCAGAAATCGTGGACCAGGCGGCCTTGCTGGATGCCCTCAACGCCGGGACGCTGGGGGGCGTCGCCACCGATGTTTACGTGAACGAACCAACCACCCGTGAGCAAGAGGCACTGCTGGCTCACCCACGCGCGCTGTGTACACCTCACCTGGGCTATGTGACCCGTGAAACCTATTCTGTTTTTTATCAAGAGACAGTTGCAGGCATTCAAGCCTTTTTGAAAGGCCAGCCCGTACAGGTCATTCAAGCCTGAAGGACTGATCTCCGGGGCGATTTCTATAATCAACCCAAGCATTTTTTAGGTCTGCCTTGTTTTGAACACCGCTCCCTCTCCCTCCTCCACGCCGTCTGCTTCGCCCTTATCGTTGGTTGCCGCTGACATGGAGGCTGTGGATCGTTTGATTGCTGATCGCTTGCACTCGACGGTCCCGCTGGTGGGCGATGTGGCCACGTACCTGATCAGCGCAGGCGGCAAACGACTCAGACCCGCCCTGTTGCTCCTGGTGGCGGGCGCCATTGGCTACACGCACACCCATCGGCATACGCTTGCAGCGGTGGTGGAGTTCATTCACACCGCCACCCTGCTTCACGATGATGTGGTGGATGAGTCCAGCCTTCGCCGGGGACGTCCCACCGCCAATGCCTCCTTTGGGAATGCAGCCAGCGTGCTGGTGGGCGACTTTCTGTACTCCCGCGCTTTTCAGATGATGGTGGCCTGCGGCAACATGAGGGTGCTGGACATCCTGGCCGATGCCACCAATGTGATTGCAGAGGGCGAAGTGCTGCAGTTGATGAACATGCGCGACCCGCACCTGAGCCAGGACGACTACCTGCGCGTCATCCGATCCAAAACCTCCAAACTGTTTGAGGCCAGCACTAGGCTGCCTTCGGTGCTCATGGGCGCGTCGCCTGAGCTCGAAAGCGCCTGCGCGGAATACGGCCAAGCCATTGGCACGGCTTTTCAGGTGGTGGACGACGTGCTGGACTACGAAGGCGATCACACCCGTCTGGGTAAAAACCTGGGCGACGACTTGCGCGAAGGCAAAACCACGTTGCCGCTCATCCTGGCCATGCAGCAAGGCTCAGCGGCACAAAAGCAGTTGATTCAGGAAGCCATTGAGCAAGGTCAGGTCGAAGCCTTGCCGCAAATCCTCGACATCCTCAACGAGACTGGGGCCATTGGACAGGCGCGCGAAGTGGCTTACGCGCAAGCACGCATTGCGATTGCAGCGGCTCGACAACTGCCCAACGGTCCCTATCAGCTGGCCTTGCAAGCCTTGGCAGAGCAATTGCTCAATCGCCAGACTTGAACGACCCCATGCGGGTGGTTTCTTCCTGATTGCGCATCCAGTCTGCCGTCTGAAAAAAAGACTCCGCCAAACGCGATTGCATTTGAGGCGCTATGCCCACCTCGGTCATGGCCTCTTGCATGCAGCTCAGCCATTCGTTGCGCGCCTGCACGCCAATGGGCACATGCATGTGGCGCATGCGAAGACGGGGATGACCAAAACGGTCGGTGTAGTGCTGTGGGCCACCCAGCCAACCGCATAAAAACCAAAAGAGCCGGTCGCGAGAGGCCCCTAGATCAGGGCCATGCAACGAACGCAAATGGGCGTAACGGGGCTCGAGGTCCATGAGGTCGTAAAAGCCATCGACCAACTGACGCACCACGGCCTCGCCACCGACGAGCTCAAACGGGGGTGACTCTGGGGACTCGTCGCTCATGGTGGGTTTGTTCCAGTGGACTCGCCAACTGGTTGGGCAGGGGACGGCTTGACCAGACAGCTCTCGTCGGAAACGGGCAAGGTCACTGTGAATCGATCGGGCTGAACCCAGCGCAAACTGACCTGCACGCGGTTCATGCCAGGAACGTGAGGCAGGCGCTGGCACAAGCCTGCATCGCAGGCAGTGAGGTTGGATGGGACCCGATGGATTGCATCAGGGGTTTGGGTCTTGATGAGGATCCACTCGTCAATCCGATCCAAACCTTCGCCGTGGATCAGCCGCTCTTGCGTTTCGGGCACACAGCTGTGCGCCTTGAGCAAAGGCAGGAGCAGAACCGACTTGCCCAAAGGCTCCCAATTGGATTGCTCCCCCGTGGTGAGATTGACCACGCGGTATTCAATGGGGTTGATCACACCGGGCAGACGCGCGGCATCAAAGCGCAGTGGCGTGCGCGTTCGCAATTCGTTATGAGCCAGGTCAACGATCAATGGGGCTTTGAAAGGATTCTGATCTGACAAGGGGTCATCAGTGAATCGAGCCTGTAGTTCATGCACACCTTGTTTGAGTCGATAGGGAGCCACGGCTTGCAGAAGCAAATTCAAGCCCGAGTCGTCGCTCACCCAGTTGGCATCAAGGGTGAGGTTCCATTGCCGGAACTTGGGTGACGGCACGGCCAAAACGGCATGAGCCACCTGACGGGAGACCACCACACGTGGCAGAGCTGGCAACTGGATGAGGCGCTGTGCGGTGGAGCGCCACCGGGTATTGGCTTGTTCGGGTGTGGCCACATCTTGCGTCAGGTCACGCTCAGAGCCCGCTGGGCATTCAAAGCGCCATTGGCTTTCACTGGCTCGATCGCCCTTGGCGGGCAAGCACCGCACCTGCCCCACCAGGATGCTTTGCAGCTGATCGAGCCGCTGACCTTTGGCCAGGATCCATGACTCGCCTTTAGGGTGTTCAAGGCGTGTGACGCCAGCAGGTGCCGAATGCACCATCACATCCAGGCTCAGGGGCGGCATTCCCGATTGCGTGACCTCCAGCGTGACAGGACCGGCAGGTAAATTGTTCAGGTTCAGGTTCCAAGCCGAACGGAAAGGCCCTTCGCGCGACTCGAGCACCACACCAGCCCTTTGCAAACTCACCTTTTGCACACAGGCCGCCAAGGCATTGGACCGAAATTGCAAGGGCGCCTGCGTACCCGCCACAAGGTCGTCCAAGCCTTGCAGTTGCGCCTGGATTTGCTCGGCATTGGCAAAAGGCAAGTGCACCTCCACGCTGGGCAAACTCACCTCGTCAAAGCCAAACCGTGAGCGGATGCCCATGCGCAAGGGGCTTGTGCCTGCCAGTTTCGCAAGGTCTTCTTTTCTCCACTCGTGCGCAAAGCTTGACTCATCGACAAGAAAGCGCACCCGACTCGCGCGCGCCAATTCTGATTGCCCTTGGGCATCTTGCAATTGAAACACCCACTGGTGCCAATGATCGATCAAAGGCAAAGGGTCAAGCGCACGATATGAGAGTGTTCCATCATTCAGGCACAGGGGCCTCAAGGGGCTGAATTGATAGCGCGGTACAGCGCCACCAAACCAGGCCGGCACAAAGATGTAGGCCGTCTTGACCTTGCCGCTGCGCAATCGCGCTAAGGAATACAGGTGGATTTGATCGCTTGCAGGGTCGCGCTGGCCGTAGGTGGGAGCAAAGTCATAGGTGTCTCGGTATTTGCTGCCCAGGTACTCGCCCGCATCGGAGAAAAATTTGAGGTTGGCCGTCAAGAGGCTGTTGAGGTCCACGGATTTGTTCAGACCCACCAGCGACGACAAATCGTTGGTGCTGGGCAATGAGAATTGATTCCCTGAAACCATGGCGTGGGCCACGCACACGGCATTCACGCCGCCAGGCTGAAAGCATTGCGGATCGATGGGGTTAGGGCCATATTGACTCGCCCAGTCAAGTGTGGTCTCTTTGGCCTGTGCGGGCGTTTGCCCCTGGATGCGACGGTTCAAGCTTTGACCGATGAGGGTGATGGCCTGATTGATCTGATCGACGCGCTGGAGGTCAAAAAACCGCTGAGGATCTTTGGTCAGCACGTCCTTGAGGATGCTGGCCGACTCGGACAAGCTGGTGTTGAGCCCAAACAGATTGCGCAGCTGGGGCGCGAGCACCACCACCAGCGCAAGTCCATCGGCGGCCATGTCAAACCGCGCCGGACCTTGCAAGCCACGCACGTCATGGAACTGTGCTTGAACATGTGTACCCGTGGGCGAGGTGCTGGCCAGCATCAACACCCAGTCGCCCTGCGCGAGCTTGTCGACCACAGGCTCCACCCAAACGGTGTCGCCGGCCTTGAGCTGAGGCACCAGTCGCAAGGGCAACCGGTGCTCGCCGCGTTGCACGACCACGCGCAGGCTGGGGCCTTGGTGCAGTGCCGCCTGCTGAGCAAACGTCGCTGGCGCCCAGACACACCACAAACAGATCAGGAGACTGAAGAAGCGGATCAATCGCATACCTTGGGGCATGAGGAATGACTGGAATTGAATCACAAAAGGCGAGGAAGGCGGCTTTGATAAGATCTCTAGCCTTAATCGGGGTGTAGCTTAGCCTGGTAGAGCGC
>JACCDW011762613.1_pt1 | contig 34188 bp, 32 predicted proteins | sample 7449781 | NCBI WGS metagenome assembly JACCDW01 (sample SAMN15323449, study PRJNA562643) | freshwater metagenome | isolation source: river surface water | place: USA:Blue River Watershed | collected 2017-08-18
TCATGCGCCATCGTAACGGCCTCCGTAAGCTGAACCGCACCTCGTCGCACCGCCTCGCGATGCTCCGTAACATGACCGTTTCGCTGCTGCGTCACGAAGCGATCAAGACCACGCTGCCGAAGGCAAAGGAACTGCGCCGCGTCGTCGAGCCGATGATCACCCTGGGCAAGGTCGACACCCTGGCCAACAAGCGCCTGGCCTTCTCGCGCCTGCGTGACCGTGAAATTGTCGGCAAACTGTTCGCCGAGATCGGCCCGCGCTACAAGACCCGCAATGGCGGCTACCTGCGCATCCTGAAGATGGGCTTCCGCGTTGGCGACAATGCACCGATGGCCTACGTCGAGCTGGTCGACCGTCCGGAGCCGACCGAAGCTGTGGAAGTTGCCGAGTAAGTCAGGCACGCACGCCGAACAAAGGCCGCACATGTGCGGCCTTTTTCTTTGCCTGTCGCCGGTGGCCCTGACGGCGCTACAACTCCGAGCAGCAGCCGATGAGCCGCCGGCAACCAGCCGGAAAGCACCTCGACCGCCAGACGTTCACTCACGGGAAGCTTGTCGGTGTTTGTGGCAAGATCATCGCTTCACCTCCCAACCGCTGTCCCCTGACTGCCCTGGAACTGATGTCCATCCTGCGCGTACAAGACCTGCACAAATCCTATGGCAAGGGAGACGATCGTCGTCCGGTCATCAATGGCGTGTCCTTCGAGCTCAGGCGCGGCGAATGCTACGGCCTGCTCGGGCCCAATGGCGCCGGCAAGACCACGACGCTGAAGCTCTGCCTCGGCCTGACCGCACCGGACAGCGGCAGCATCACGCTGGTCGGGCGCGACATTCCGGGCCAAGCGCGGCAGGCACGCGCAAGGATAGGCGTGGTGCCGCAGATCGACAGCCTCGACCCGGATTTCAGCGTCGAAGAAAACCTGATCGTCTATGGCCGTTATTTCGGCATGAAGCGGGCCGACATCGTGGCGCGGCTCGACTGGCTGCTCGAGTTCTCCAATCTGGCAGCCAAGCGCAAGGCCTATATCAACGAGCTTTCCGGCGGCATGAAGCGCCGGCTGACGCTGGCGCGCGCCCTGGTCAACGATCCCGACATCATCTTCATGGACGAGCCCACGACGGGCCTCGACCCGCAGGCGCGCCACATGATCTGGGAGCGCCTGAAAGCCTTGCTGGCGGCCGGCAAGACCATCCTGCTGACCACGCACTTCATGGACGAGGCCGAGCGCCTGTGCGATCGGCTCGCCGTGATCGACCATGGCCGCCTGATTGCCGAAGGCGCGCCGCGCGAGCTGATCGCGCGGCACATCGAATCGCAGGTGGTCGAGGTCTATGGCGACGCCGCGCCGGCATGGGCGCCGAAAGCCAGGACGCTGGCCGAGCGCGTCGAGACCAGCGGCGAAACCGTGTTCTGCTACACCAACCATGCCGAGCCATTGCTGCACGACCTGTCGACTGCGGAAGGCTTGCGCTACCTGCACCGGCCGGCCAATCTGGAAGACCTGTTCCTGAAGCTGACCGGTCGCGAAATGCGCGACTGAGTCCACGCGCCGCCAACCGGGCCTACCAACACTGACGTCCCGCAAACCAGCCAACGAAGCACCTTCATCGAGTCGCCATGTCCAGCCTGATCTACCGTCTCCCGAGCTTCAGCCTGCGCTTCCTGCCCGTCTTGCGCCGCAACCTGCTGGTGTGGCGCAAGCTGGCCGTCGCGAGCATGATCGGCAATATCGCCGAGCCGATGATCACGCTGATCGCCTTCGGTTACGGGCTGGGCAGCATGCTGCAATCGATAGAGGGCGTGCCTTATATCGAATACCTGGCCAGCGGCTCGATCTGCATGTCGGTGATGATGGCAGCCTCGTTCGAAGCGATGTTTTCCGGGTACTCGCGCATGCATGTGCAAAAGACCTGGGAAGCCATCCTGAACACGCCCGTCAGCCTCGACGACATCGTGCTCGGCGAGATGCTGTGGGCGGCGACCAAGTCCATGATGTCGAGCACCGCCATCCTCGGCGTGCTGTTCGTGCTGGGCATCGGCCTGCACCCGACCACCCTGCTGGTGCCGCCGCTGCTGTTCCTGATCGGCGTGACCTTTGCATCAATGGCCCTGATCATCAATGCGCTGGCGACCGGTTATGATTTTTTCACCTACTACATCACCCTGCTGCTGACGCCCATGGTCTTCGTGTCCGGCGTCTACTACCCGACCACGCAGTTGCCCGACTGGCTGCAGCTGCTGGCAAGCTACCTGCCGCTGAGCGCCGCCGTGCATCTTGTGCGACCATTGATCCTCGGCCACTGGCCCGATGCCCCACTGACGCAGTTGGCGATCCTGCTGGTCTACTGCTCGATCGGCTACTACGTGGCGACCGTCTTCACGCGCCGCCGCCTGCTGAAATAAGGCTGCTGGCAAGTAGGCTGCCAATTATCAAGCTGTCAAAAGTAAGGCCCCCCGGACACTTACGAACCCGCGATGGAACAGGTATTACTCGTGATGACCAATCTGCCCGACCTGCCGGCCGCGCAGGCGATGGCACGCGCACTGGTCGGCGCGAAGCTGGCCGCCTGCGTAAACATCCTGCCGGGCGTGCAATCGGTCTACCGCTGGCAGGGCGCGGTCGAAGAGGCGAGCGAAGTCACGCTGCTGGTGAAGTCCACGCAGCGCCGCTATGCGCAGCTGCAGCAGGCCATCGTCGCCGCCCATCCGTATGACGTGCCCGAGGTGATTGCCGTGCCGCTGGCCGACGGGCATCCGCCTTACCTGCATTGGGTAGCGGCCGAGACTGCGCAGGATGGCCATGCGTGAGTTGCTGACATTGCCGATGATGGCCCGGTCACAGACCCGCAGCTATACCTTGCTGGCGGTCGCGCTGATCGCGATTTTCCTGTTCGTTGGGCTGCTGTCGAATGCACGTGCTGCGGATGATTTCCTGCCGCCCGAACAAGCCTTCCGTTTCAGCGCGAGCATGGGCGATGCATCGACCATCACGGTGCGTTTCGACATCGCCGACAGCTACTACCTGTATCGCGACAAGCTGCAATTCGCGGCCGATGGCGCGACCCTTGGCGCGCCGCAGGTGCCGAAGGGCAAAGTAAAGTACGACCCGAATTTCGAGAAGAACGTCGAGACCTTCTATCACCAGCTCGTCGTCACGGTACCGGTGCAGGCCAGTGCGCCGTTCACGCTGAAAGTCACCAGCCAGGGGTGTTCGGAGAAGGGCCTTTGCTATCCGCCGATGACCTCGGAGGTGAGGCTCTCGCCGCCGCTGGCCAGCAGTTCGCCCGCGCCCACCACGGCCACGCCGTCCACAACGACGCCACAGGACAAGCCTGTCGCTGTCGCAGGTGATGCAAACGATTCCGGCGCTGACGCTGGCCGCAGCGACAGCGAGATGGGTCGTATCGAGGCTGCGCTGGCCAGCGGCCGCCTGCTGATGATCGTGCCGCTGTTCCTGTTGCTGGGTCTCGGCCTGTCGTTCACGCCTTGCGTGCTGCCGATGGTGCCCATCCTGTCCTTCATCATCGCCGGCGAGGGCGCGCATACCAGCCGTGGCCGCGGCTTCGTGCTGGCGCTCGCGTACTCGCTGGGCATGGCGCTGGTCTACACGGCGCTCGGCATCGCTGCCGGGCTGGTCGGCGAAGGCCTGTCGGCTGCGCTGCAAAGCCCGCCCTTCCTTGCGGGCTTCGCAATCCTGATGGCCGTGATGGCCTTGTCGATGTTCGACGTCTACCAGTTGCAGATGCCGTCCGCCGTACAGCTGGCCCTGACTCGATTGTCGGAGCGCCAGCGCGCCGGCAAGCTGGCCGGCGTGTTCGTGATGGGCGCCATCTCGGCGCTGATCGTAGGCCCCTGCGTGGCAGCGCCCTTGGCCGGCGCGCTGGTCTACATCAGCCAGACCCGCGATGTGTTCGTCGGCGGCAGCGCGCTGTTCTCGATGGCGGCCGGCATGAGCCTGCCGCTGCTGCTGGTCGGCCTGTCGGCCGGAGCGCTGCTGCCGCGCGCCGGGACCTGGATGCAGGCGGTGAAGGCCTTCTTCGGTGTGCTGATGCTCGCGCTGGCCTTGTGGATGGTTGCGCCGCTGATCCCCGCCTGGCTGTTGATGCTGGGCTGGGGTGTGCTGGGCGCCGGCTATGGCGCGTCGCTGCTGTTCGCGAAATCACAGGGCTGGAAGGCACGCGTCATCGGTATCGCCTTCCTGCTGCTCGGTGCGGTACAGCTGATCGGCGTCGCAACCGGGGGCCGCGAGCCATGGGCACCGCTGGCCCACCTGAGTAGCACGCGTGTCGAGAAGACGGCCTTCACGCGCATCAAGAGCGTGGCCGACCTCGAACGCGCCATGGCCTCCGCCAATGGCCGCATCGTGATGCTCGACTTTTACGCAGACTGGTGCGTGTCCTGCATCGAGATGGAAAAGCTGACCTTCAGCGATCCGGCCGTGCGGGCCGAGCTCGATCGCATGCTGCTGCTGCAGGCGGATGTCACGGCCAATGACGATCAAGACAAGGCATTGTTGAAGCGCTTCGGCCTGTTCGGGCCGCCGGGCATCTTGTTCTTCGGTGCCAACGGCGATGAGCTGCGCGCGGCGCGCGTGATCGGTTACCAGAAGCCTGCCGTCTTCCTGCAATCGCTGGCGCGCGCCAACGGCCGCTGAGCGACCGTTGCCTTGGCGTTGTCGCAAGCCCGCGCCGCGTTCCCGGGCTTTATCAAGTCCGGCTATTTGCATAGAGCCAGATTGTCTTTGGCGTGCGCCGCCAGCCCCGTTAGGATAGGTTGATAGTTTGTCCATTCAACAAGGGGGATACCATGGCATTGCATCTCGGCGATACCGCGCCTGACTTCGAACAGGATTCTTCGATTGGCAAGATTCGTTTCCATGATTGGGCGGGTGATTCCTGGGTCGTACTGTTCTCGCATCCGGCCGATTTCACGCCGGTCTGCACCACCGAGCTGGGTCTGACCGCGAAGCTCAAGCCGGAATTCGACAAGCGGAATGTGAAGGCCATCGCTCTGTCGGTCGATCCGGCCGACAAGCACACGTCATGGATCAAGGACATCGAAGAGACGCAGAAGACCGTCGTCGGTTTCCCGATCATCGCTGACGCGGACAAGAAGGTGTCGGCCCTGTACGACATGATCCACCCGAACCAGTCGGAAACCGCAACCGTGCGCTCGCTGTTCATCATCGACCCGAAGAAGAAGGTGCGACTGATGATCACCTACCCGATGAGCACCGGCCGTAACTTCGATGAAGTGCTGCGCGTGATCGATGCGCTACAACTGACCGATGGCTACACCGTGGCGACGCCGGGCAACTGGAAGGACGGCGATGACGTGATCATTCCGCTGAGCGTGCAGGATGAAGCGGTGATCAAGCAGAAGTATCCGAAGGGATACACGGCACCCAAGCCCTACCTGCGCATCACGCCGCAGCCCAACAAGTAAGGGCAAGCGAAGTACAAGCGAAAGACAAACACAAGACAAGCAAAAGACAAGCGGCCACCCCAGGGTGGCCGCGCTGCTTTCCGGGGGCTCAGTGTCGCGGCGGGCGGACCGGCAGTGGCGGCAGTTCAGGCAGGGAGGGTTCGGAGGGCAGGTCTGGCAGCGGCGGAAGCTCGACCGAGGTGGGCATCGCACGCGGTGGTACGGGGCGCGCCGGCACGGTCTGGGTCTCATCGGAAAAGCGGACCTTGCCGCTCTTCATCGCCTTTTTCTCCAGCAGCACGTCCAGCGCCTTCGCATCGAGCGCGTTGCTGAGGGTTTTCATTTCACTGCTCTTGACGGCGCGCTGGTCGACTGCGTACATGTTCTTCATCAGCACCTCGACCTTGTCTTTGGGCAGGCCGGATTTTTCCAGCCGTTCGCGCAGCATGGTCACGGCGCGCTTGGCTGCGCGCTGGGTCTTGCCGGTGGTGTCATCTTCGAGGCGGGATTGCGGTACGCGGGAAAAGACGATCAGCTTTTCACGCTTGCCGTTCGGCGCCATCATCTTTTGCTTCTCGGCAATCGTGACTTCGTACTTCACGCCGAAATCATCCGAGCCGTTCAGGGCGCGGCGGCCAATCATGGGGGTAGACATCTGGCGTTCCTCGCAGGGATTCAGTGAAAAACGACAGCTTGGATGGCCAAACTGTCGTTTTTCTGTAACTGAACATCCCTGCGAAGTTCGCTGAGCGACCGATTTTTTCGGTCGCGATGAGGCCGGAGGGCTGGCCCGGTTTCCAGCGGATTACTTCAGCAGGCGTGCGATGTCGCGTGCGAAATAGGTCAGCACGCCATCGGCGCCGGCACGCTTGAAGGACAGCATCGCTTCCATCATCGTCTTGTCATGGTCGAGCCAGCCGTTCTGGGCGGCGGCCTTGATCATCGCGTACTCGCCGCTGACCTGATAAGCGAAGGTCGGCACCTTGAATTCATCCTTCACGCGGCGCACGATGTCGAGGTAGGGCATGCCCGGCTTGACCATCACCATGTCCGCGCCCTCGGCGAGATCGAGCGCCACTTCGCGCAGCGCCTCGTTGCTGTTGGCCGGATCCATCTGGTACGTGGCCTTGTTGCCCTTGCCGAGGTTGGCGGCCGAACCGACGGCATCGCGGAACGGACCGTAGAAAGCCGATGCGTACTTGGCCGAGTAAGCCATGATGCGGGTGTAAATGAAGCCGGCCGATTCGAGCCCGGCGCGGATGGCGCCGATGCGGCCATCCATCATGTCCGACGGCGCCACCACGTCGACGCCGGCTTCGGCCTGCGCCAGCGCCTGCTTCACCAGGATCGCACTGGTTTCGTCGTTCAGCACATAGCCGTCGTCATTGAGGACGCCATCCTGGCCGTGGCTGGTATACGGGTCGAGCGCCACGTCGGTCAGCACGCCCAGTTCCGGGAAGCGCGCCTTGATGGCCTTGACCGCGCGCGGGACCAGGCCATTCGGATTGATCGCTTCGATGCCGTCGGGCGTCTTCAGCGACGCATCAATCACGGGGAACAGTGCCATCACCGGAATGCCGAGGTTCACGCAGTCTTCGGCGACGGCCATCAGCAAGTCGACGGATACGCGCTCGACGCCCGGCATCGACGGTACCGCTTCGCGGCGGTTGCTGCCGTCGAGGATGAAGACGGGATAGATCAGGTCGGCGGCCGTGATCGTGTTTTCGCGCATCAGCGCGCGCGAGAAAGCGTCCTTGCGCATGCGACGCATGCGGATTGCGGGAAATTGCGGTTGTTGTGCCATGGTTGCTCGCTAGCTTCTTGGGTTGCTGTTGAATTCTTCTGGCCGCTGCCTCGCGCGCATGGCGGCGGCAGTGCCTGAAACTTTTGGCAGGTATCGCCCCTCAGATTGATGGGTGATTGCTCACCTCCCGCTTCTCCTCCCTGAGCGGGGCTGCCTCGTGTGAAGGCGCGGCAGCGTTGAACCCTGGAGACCTTCCCCTTTCTCCAGGGTTTTTTTATTGCTTCTATTCGTTGGACGCCTGATCGCTCTGGCCCGGTTCAGCCGCTGCGCCAGGCGCTTCCTGCGCATCGGCGGCTTGTGCTGCACGGGTAGCCTCGCTGTCCACCAGACCGAGCAGGCTGCGTATCTTCAGGTCCGCTTCCTCGATGCCGATGCGCTTGAGCGACGAGAACAGTTGCACGGAGAATGGCAGAGGCTGCCCCGCTTCGTCAACGTAGCTGCCAAGAATGGTGCGCGCCAGCCGCATCGCGTCGGCCTGCTCGCTGCGGTTGAGCTTGTCGGCTTTGCTCAACAGGCAATGAATGGACTTGCCGGTCGGCGCGAACCATTCGAGCATCTCGACATCCAGCTCCGTGAATGGCCGCCGCGCATCCATGATCAGCACCAGCGCCGTCAACTGCTCGCGTGCCTGCACATAGCGGCCCAGCAGGTCTTGCCAGTGATGCTTGGCCGTGCCCGATACCTCGGCATAGCCATAGCCGGGCAGGTCGACCAGGAAAGCGCGTATTTCTTCGGTACGCGTCGCATCCTTGCGGTGCATCGCCACATGCGCGCCGCCAATCGAAAAGAAATTGATGTGCTGGGTGCGGCCCGGCGTCTTCGACGCGAAGGCCAGCTTCTTCTGGTTGCACAGCAGGTTGATGGCGCTCGACTTGCCGGCATTCGAGCGGCCGGCAAAGGCGATTTCCGGCAATTTATATTTTGGCAAATCCTGAAGCCGGTTGACGGTCGTGAAGAAGCGGGCTTGCCAGAGTACGGACATGGGGGATGCTGGGGACAGTGAAGAAGCAGTGAACAGGCAGGAAATCTGCGGAATTTCGGTCATGTACCGGACAAGCCCGAGGGGGCATTGTAGTACAATGCCGGGCTGTATTTCCGCACAAACCAACCACAAGATCCGGGTGCCTGAATGAATCGTGCTCTCTCGCTGTTCGTCAAATGCGTTTCCATCGCGCTGCTTGCGTCTGCCACCGTGGCTTCGGCCAACGAAGGCAAGCCTGCTGCTGCGGCCGATGCCAACAAGGGCGGCAGCCTGTACACGAACGGTGACGCCGCGCGCGGCGTGACCGCCTGCGTCGCTTGCCACGGCAATGCCGGCAATTCGACCATCACCCAGAACCCGAAACTGGCCGGCCAGCACGCCGCCTACCTGCAGAAACAGCTGCACGACTTCACGACCCCGGCCCGCAACAATGCGGTGATGACCGCGATCGCGAAGGCGCTGACCGAAGAAGACGTGCGCAACCTCGCCGCTTATCTCGAGTCGCAGAAGCCGGCACCGGGTGCCGCCAAGAACAAGGACACCGTCGAGCTGGGCAAGAAGATCTACCGCGGCGGTATCGCCGAGAAGAACGTGCCGGCTTGCGCAGGCTGCCACAGCCCGAACGGCGCCGGCATCCCGGCCCAGTTCGCGCGTGTCGCCGGTCAGCACCAGGATTACTCGACCGCGCAGCTGACCAGCTTCCGCGCCGGCACCCGCACCAACTCGGCACAAATGTCGACCATCGCCAAGCGTCTGTCGGATGCGGAGATTGCAGCGGTCGCCGACTACATGGCCGGTTTGAAGTAAAGCAAGGCATTCCCGCGCTGTGTCGCCAGGCTGGCGGCAAGGCAGCGGGAAGCGTCAAGGTTCGAAGGGGGAGGCCAGGCGCCGCCCCCTTTTTGTTTGTCGCACACGACTGAGCAAACAGACAAATACTGACGATGGATACTGGCACGGACACTCGCACGGAAACCCGCACGGATACAGGCACCCCGATGGCGGCAGGCGCTGGCATGGGCGCAGGCGGCTCTGCAGGCACGCAGGGCATCGTGATGGCGACGCAAAGTCGCTGGCTGGCCGACCTCGTCGAACTGATTTCATCGATGCGCTTTGCGATCAGCCTGCTGACCGTGATCTCGATCGCCTCCGTAATCGGCACCGTGGTCACGCAGGGCGAACCGATGCCGAACTACGTGAACCAGTTCGGCCCGTTCTGGTTCGAGGTCTTCGGGCGCTTCTCGATCTACTCGGTCTATTCGGCCTGGTGGTTCCTGCTGATCATGGCCTTCCTGGTCGCATCGACGTCGCTGTGCATCGTGCGCAATGCGCCGAAGATGCTGAAGGACATGAAGAGCTGGCGCGAGAACGTGCGCGAACAATCGCTACGCAACTTCCATCACCATACCGAATGGACCGACGGCGCCGACAGCGTACAGGCTGCGCAAGTGGCGGCTGCGCGCGTCAAGGGGGCCGGCTATCAGGTCAAGCTGCTGCAGAAGGATGGCGCGGTACTGCTGACGGCCAAGCAGGGCGCGGCCAACAAGCTCGGCTACATCTTCGCGCATGCAGCCATCGTCATCATCTGCGTCGGCGGCCTGCTCGACTCCAACCTGCCGATCCGTGCGCAGCAATGGATGTTCGGCAAGGAGCCCTTCATCGGCAATGGCGTGATCGCCGACATCCCGGCCAAGCATCGGCTGGGCCTCGGCAACCCCACCTTCCGCGGTAACACCTTCATTCCAGAAGGCGCGACCGGCAATACTGCGGTGATCCCGGCCGGCGAGGGCGTGCTGATCCAGGAACTGCCGTTCTCGATCACGCTCGACAAATTCATCGTCGAGTTCTACTCGACCGGCATGCCGAAGCTGTTTGCGTCGAATGTGATCGTCACCGATAACGAGACTGGCAAGCAATTCCCCGCCACCATCAAGGTCAACGAGCCGCTGATCTACAAGGGCCTCGCGGTGTATCAATCCAGCTTCGAAGATGGCGGTAGCCACCTGAAGCTGGCCGGTTATCCGATGCAGGGTGCCGGCAATGGCAGCTTCCCGGTCGAAGGTGTGGTCGGCAATTCGACGCCGCTATCCGGTAGCGGCGGCAGCAAGTACACGATCGAATGGACAGGCTTCCGCCCGTTCAACGTTGAGAACACCGCTGCCAACGGGCAGGATGTGCGTGCCGTCGACACCAACAAGAGCTTCAATGAAAAGATCGGCGCTTCGCTCGACAAGCAGCTCGGCTCGGCAGCGAACACGAAGAAGGCGAAAGACCTGAAGAACGTCGGTCCCAGCGTGCAGTACAAGCTGCGCGACAGCAATGGCCAGGCGCGTGAGTTCAACAACTACATGCTGCCGGTGAAGGTCGATGGTGCCGAAGTGTTCCTCGCCGGTGTGCGCGAGAGCCCGGCCGAAGGCTTCCGCTATCTGCGCATCCCCGCCGATGCCAATGGCAAGATCGATGAATGGATGCGCTTGCGCGCTGCCATCACCGACCCGGCGCTGCGCGAGAAGGCGGCGCGTCGCTATGCGGAGAAAGTCCCGCTAGGCAGCTCGGGCAATGGCGGTAATGCGCAACTGCGCGAGCAACTGCAGGCATCGGCGCTGCGCGGCCTGACCGTGTTCGCCGGTGACCAGCAAGTGTCCGGCTATATTGCCGTCGCACGCTTCATCGGCAAGCTGCCGGAGGAGCAGCAGGAAAAGGCGGCCGATGTCTTCATGAAGATTCTCAATGGCAGCTTATGGGAACTGTGGCAGGCTGCACGCGAAAAAGACGGCCTGCCGGCGGTAGCGCCGGACGAGCAGAACGGCCGCTTCCTGCGCATGGCCACTGATGCGATCGCCGACAGCTTCTTCTACGGCGCACCGGTGATCCTGCAACTGCGCGGTTTTGACGAGGTCAAGGCCTCGGTCTTCCAGGTCACGCGTTCGCCGGGCAAGAAAGTGGTCTATCTTGGCTGCCTGCTGCTGGTGCTGGGCGTGTTCGCGATGCTGTACGTGCGCGAGCGCCGGCTGTGGATCTGGTTCCGTGCCGGCGAAGGTGGCGGTTCGCATGCGCTGATGGCCATGAGCACGCAGCGCCGCAACCTCGACTTCGACCGTGAATATGAACGCATGAAGGACAAGCTGGCCGGCAAGCCTGCGGCCTGATCCTGCGGCCGGTGCCGCTATATCCCTGCAAGCAGCACGGACATAGCGGACAAGATGCAGTCAAGATGCGGGCATGGTGCTGGCATTACCGCAGCGGCGCATGAAGCAGCGTCCGAAGCGCTGGACTATACTTTTAAGGCATCCACAACACGCAGTCGCGGTGGATGGATGGAGAAACATGATGGAAATCACGCAAGAAATCGCTGTTGAACAATCGCCGGGCTGGATCCGTGGCCGCAGCCTGTTCGACTGGCTGTTCGCCGCGCTGCTGCTGGCCGGCGCACTGTTTTCGCTGAATCGCTACGGCGAGTTCATGGACATTTACGAGCAGGGCATCCTGCTGGCCGCGGTGCCGACTTTCGTCGGCCTGGGCTGGTACTGGCGTCCGGTGCGTACGCTGATCCTGCTGATCGGCGCGCTGTCCCTGACGGGCATTTATTTCTACGCCGGCAACCTCGAGATGGCGCAGACGCGCTTCTTCCTGAAGTACATGCTGTCGAGCCAGTCGGCCATCCTGTGGATGAGCACGCTGTTCTTCCTGTCCACGCTGTTCCACTGGGGCGGCTTGCTGGCGCGCTCAGATTTCGGCGGCGCGGTTGGCAGCAAGCTGTGCTGGGCAGCAATCGTGCTCGGCTTCACCGGCATGATGGTGCGCTGGTACGAGTCCTACCTGCTGGGCGCCGATATCGGCCACATCCCGGTATCGAACCTGTACGAAGTCTTCGTGCTGTTCTGCCTGATCACCGCGCTGTTCCTGATGTTCTACGAGCAGAAATACGAAACCCGTGCGGTCAGTCCCTTCGTATTGCTGGTGATCTCGGCTGCGGTCGGTTTCCTGCTGTGGTACATGACCAGCCGCGAAGCGCACGAGATCCAGCCGCTGGTGCCGGCGCTGCAAAGCTGGTGGATGAAGATCCACGTGCCGGCCAACTTCATCGGCTACGGCACTTTCGCACTGGCTGCGATGGTCGGCGTTGCCTACCTGCTGAAGGCCAAGGGCAAGCTGGCCGACCGCCTGCCGCCGCTGGAGGTGCTGGACGACATCATGTACAAGGCGATTGCCGTCGGTTTTGCGTTCTTTACGATCGCAACCATTCTCGGCGCGCTGTGGGCCGCCGAAGCCTGGGGCGGCTACTGGTCCTGGGACCCGAAGGAAACCTGGGCACTGATCGTCTGGCTCAACTACGCGGCCTGGCTACACATGCGCTTGATGAAAGGCCTGCGCGGCATGGTGGCCGCATGGTGGGCGGTCGGTGGCCTGTTGGTGACGACCTTTGCCTTCCTGGGCGTGAACATGTTCCTGTCGGGCCTGCATTCGTACGGCACCTTGTAAGCCCGCCCGCGCTATCGGGACAAGCAGAAAAGGCCGCACTCGTGCGGCCTTTTTTTGTCAGAATGTTTTGCCAAAATGTCTTTACCTGCGGGTCGAGGCATGATGCCCGATGACCCCCAACAACTGAGTTGCCACGGAGGCTGCGATGCTGATCAAGCGCCCTCGCTACACCGAACCCTTGCCATCCGAGATCACGCCACGCGAGCTGGCGGCATCGCGCCGCCTGTTCCTGCAGCAGCTGGCCGCCGGGGGCCTTGCGGCCGGCGGTGTCGGCAGCGGCTTGCTGCTGCCGGAATTCGCGCTGGCCAATGATGCGGCGCGGACCAGGCTGCCAGCCAAACCGAATCCTGCCTATATCGCGCCCGACAAGCCGACTGCGTACAAGGACGCCACCACCTACAACAACTACTATGAGTTCGGCCTCGACAAGGCGGACCCGGCGCAATACGCAGGCACGCTGAAGACCCGTCCGTGGACGGTGCGCGTCGATGGTGAAGTCAAGAAGCCCGTCACGCTCGACATCGACAGCCTGTTGAAGCTGGCGCCGCTGGAAGAGCGTCTGTACCGCCTGCGCTGTGTCGAAGGCTGGTCGATGGCGATTCCGTGGATAGGCTATTCGCTGGCCGAGCTGATCCGCAAGGTCGAGCCGACCGGCAATGCGAAATTCGTCGAATTCACCACGCTGTCCGATCGTGCGCAGATGCCGGGCGTCGGCAGCCGCGTGCTCGACTGGCCCTATGTCGAAGGGCTACGCATCGACGAGGCCAATCATCCGCTGACGCTGCTGTGCGTCGGCATGTATGGCGAAGTCCTGCCGAAGCAGAACGGCGCGCCGGTGCGCATCGTCGTGCCATGGAAGTACGGCTTCAAGTCCGCCAAGTCCATCGTTCGCATTCGCTTCACCGAGACGCAACCGAAGACCGCATGGAACAAGGCCGCGCCGGATGAGTATGGTTTCTTCTCGAACGTGAATCCCGAGGTCGATCATCCGCGCTGGTCGCAGGCCAGCGAGCGGCGCATCGGCGAGGATGGCTTCTTCACGAAGAAGCGCAAGACGATGATGTTCAATGGCTACCCCGAGGTGGCATCGCTGTATGCGGGGATGGACCTGAAGAAATTCTACTGAGCCGATACGACGCACCATGCCAACAGGCCTGGTGCAGATCGCAATCACGAAGCGCATCCCAACCAGACCATCGCGCCATGCAGCCTTCCGTCAGCCAGCAGCAGTGGATCAAGCGTTTCCTGTTCGTGCTCGCCTTGCTGCCGCTGGCGCGCGTGATCTGGATGGGATTCCATGACCGGCTTGGCGCCAATCCGATCGAATACATCACCCGCGCCAGCGGCGACTGGACGCTGTATTTTCTGTGCATGACGCTGGCGATCACGCCATTGCGCAAGCTGACTGGCCAGGTGTGGCTGCTGAAGCTGCGCCGCATGCTGGGGCTGTATTGCTTCTTCTATGCCTGCCTGCACTTCACGACCTTCATCTGGTTCGATCACTTTTTCGACCTCGCCGAGATGTGGAAGGACGTCAAGAAGCGGCCTTTCATCACTGTGGGCTTCACCGCTTTCCTGCTGCTGTGGCCGCTGGTGCTGACCAGTACCCATGCGATGGTGCGCAAGCTGGGACGGCGCTGGCAAACGCTGCACCGATTGATTTATGTCGTCGCGGTGTTGGCGATACTGCACTTCTGGTGGATGAGGGCGGGCAAGAACAACTTCGGCGAGCCCATCATCTTCGGCAGCATCATCCTGCTATTGCTGGGGGCCAGGCTGGCATTTCGCTGGCAGCAGGCGCGCGCCGCAGCGCGCAGCCTCGCGGTGGAAGCCTCAATGAAGGAACCCGGCTGAGGGCCGGGTTCTTTGAACTGCTACTGCAGCGTCAGCCCGCGCGCAATGCCGGGCACGTGTGTGGCTGTATGGCTATGTGGCGCTGGACGGCCTTACTTTGGAATGGATTCCAGCGCGAACAGTTCGGCCGGCGTCTCACGGCGGCGAATCTGCGTGAAGCTGTCGCCATCGACCAGCACTTCGGCGGCGCGCCCGCGCGTGTTGTAGTTCGAGGCCATTGTCATGCCATAGGCGCCGGCCGACATGATGGCCAGCAGGTCGCCCGCTTCCATCGCCAGCGTGCGCTCGCGTGCCAGCCAGTCGCCGGATTCACAGACCGGGCCCACCACGTCATACACCTTCGCGCCCGATGCGCGCTGTCGCACCGGCTGCACGCCATGCCAGGCTTCGTACATGGCCGGGCGCATCAGGTCATTCATCGCGGCATCCACGACCGCAAAGTTCTTGGTCGCGCCATGCTTCAGGTATTGCACCTCGGTGATCAGTACGCCTGCATTGCCGACGATCGAGCGGCCCGGCTCGAACATCACGCTGATGGTCTTGCCATCGTATTTTTCCTTGCGCCAGCGGTCGATGCGCGCGAACAGGCGACCGAGGTAGTCACCGACCGCGACCGGCTTTTCGTCATCGTAAGTGATGCCGATGCCGCCGCCGATGTCGAGGTGGTGCAGGTGAATGCCGGCCGCATGCAGCTGGTCCGCCAGTTCGATCACCTTGTCCAGCGCTTCCAGCAGCGGCGCATCGTCCAGCAATTGCGAACCAATGTGGCAGTCGATGCCAGTCACTTCGAGGTTGGGCAGGCTGGCGGCCACGCGGTAAGTCTCGAGCGCATCCTCGAACGCGATGCCGAACTTGTTTTCCTTCAGGCCGGTCGAGATGTAGGGATGGGTCTTGGGATCGACGTCGGGGTTCACGCGCAGTGACACGCGCGCCTGCTTGCCGATGCTGCCGGCGACTTCATTGAGGCGGTGCAGCTCGGGAATCGATTCGACGTTGAAGCACAGGATGTCGTGCGTCAGCGCCAGCTTCATTTCCTCGCGCGACTTGCCGACGCCGGAGAAGATCACCTTGCGCGGGTCGCCGCCGGCCGCGATCACGCGCAGCAGTTCGCCGGCGGACACGATGTCGAAGCCCGAGCCCAGCTTGGCGAGGTGGTTCAGCACCGCGAGATTGGAATTCGATTTCACCGAATAGCAGACTAGCGCACCGCCCTTGTCGCCGCTTTCGCCGCGGCCGTTGGCGCGGCAGGCATTGGCATACGCGAGGTAGTTGTCGGTCAGGCTGGCACGCGAGTACACATAGGTCGGCGTGCCGAACTGGGCGGCGATGTCGGCAAGCGACACGCCTTCGGCGTGCAGGACGCCGTCACGATATTGGAAATGCGACATGGTCAGGGCTGGCGGGATTTGTCGAGCGCAGGCGGCTGCGCGTTGAATTCGCTGTCTTGGGCGCTGTCTTGCGAACCGTCCTTCGCAGTGCTCGGCGCCTGCGGGCGCGGCTGGGGCTGGTTCGGCAGGTAGAGCGGGCCGTACTGGCCGCAGCCTGCGAGGCTGGCCAATGCAATCGCGGCTACAATGTGGCCGAATTTACGCAGTGAAAACATCAGCGGAGTGTAGCATGACCGAAACCGAATTCCTGGACCTGGCCGAGGCTGTGCTCGACCGCATCGAGGTCGCGATCGAGGCTGCCGGCGAGGCCGCCGATGTCGACGTCGAGTGCAGTCGCAGCGGCAATGTGCTGGAGATCGAATTCGTCGACAACGGCAGCAAGATCATCGTCAACACGCAGGCGCCGATGAAAGAGATCTGGGTCGCCGCGCGTTCCGGCGGTTTCCACTACCGGATGGTCGATGGCCAGTGGCGCGATACGCGCAGCGGTGCCGAGTTGTATGAAGCGCTGTCGGCGCTGGCCAGCGCGCAGGGTGGCGCAGCATTGGCCCTGTCGGCCTGAAGACGCTCTGCACGATAAACCGAACTACGCACGGGGCAAGCCGCCGAGCCATGGACTGAGCAAGGTCCGGCCAGTCAAGCAGGCCGTTCCCCCGCTCAGAACAATTCGCCCTTCGGCCCTTCTTCGCGCTTTTCTGCCGGCTTGCCTTCGCCGGGTTTGGCGTCCGCAGGCTTCTCTTCGGCCGCGCCATTGATCGCATTGACCCCGCCGCCTTCTGCATATTCGACATAGACGAGGTCGCCATTCTGGGTGGCCACCCCGGTCGGCATTTCACGTTCGATCACGGGCACGTTCTGCAGTGCCTTCTGCATGTAGCCGATCCAGATCGGCAGTGCGAGGCCGCCACCGGTTTCCTTGTTGCCGAGGTTCTTCGGCTTGTCGAAACCTATCCAGGCCACGCCGACGATCTTCGGGTTGTAGCCGGCGAACCACGCATCGATCGAGTCATTGGTGGTGCCGGTCTTGCCGGCGATGTCGGGGCGCTTCAGCGACAGTGCGCGGGTCGCGGTGCCGTACTTGACCACGTCCTTGAGCATGCTGTCGATCACATAGGCATTGCGCGCATCGATGGCGCGCAGGCTTTCGTCGCCGGCTTTCTCCGGCGTCACCTGGAACAGGGTCTTGCCATTGTTGTCGGTGATCTTCGAGATCAGGTAGGGATTGACCTTGTAGCCGCCATTCGAGAACACTGCGTACGCGCCCGCCAGTTGCAGCGGCGTCACCGAACCGGCACCCAGTGCCAGCGTCAGGTACGGCGGATTCTTTTCCGGGTCGAAGCCGAAGCGTGTCACGTATTCCTGCGCATACTGCGGGCCGATCTTGTCGAGGATGCGGATCGAGACCATGTTCTTCGATTTCGCCAGGCCCTTGCGCATCGTCATCAGGCCTTCGTATTTGCCGTCGTAGTTCTTCGGCTCCCACGCCTGGCTACCGGTCTGCGCAGCGTCGAAGGTGATCGGCGCGTCATTGACGGCGGTGCCCGGGCTCAGGCCCTTTTCCAGCGACGCCGAATAGATGAACGGCTTGAACGACGAACCCGGCTGGCGCCAAGCCTGCGTGACATGGTTGAACTTGTTACGGTTGAAATCGAAGCCACCGATCAGTGCGCGAATGCCACCGTCTTCCGAATTCACCGACACGAAAGCCGATTCGACTTCCGGCAGCTGGATGATGGCCCAGCCCTTGTCATCCTGCATCACGCGGATGATCGCGCCGCGCTTGATGCGCTTGTTGGCGGCGACCTTGTCGGTCAGCGCCGATGCCGCCGTGCCCAAGCCGGTTTCCTGGATCGTGATCTCTTCGCCCGAGGCCAGCAGTGCGCGCACCGACTTCGGGCTGGTGGTCAGCACGACGGCGGCGATCAGGCCGTCGCTGTCCGGATGCTCGGCGAGTTCGTTCTCGATCGCCGCTTCCGCCTCGGTCTTGCCCGACGGGATGTCCATGTAGCCTTCGGGGCCGCGATAGGCCTGGCGCTTTTCGTAGTCGAGCACGCCACGGCGCAGCGCGAGATAGGCCGCATCCTGGTCGGCCTTGGTGATGGTGGTGAAGACGTTCAGGCCGCGCGTGTACGCATCGTCCTTGAATTGGTCGTACACCATCTGGCGCGCCATCTCGGACACATACTCGGCGTGCACGCCAAAGTCATTGCTGTCCATCTTGATCTTCAGCTGCTCATTGCGCGCTTGCTCGTACTGCGCCGTGGTGATGTAGCCCAGGTCATACATGCGTTGCAGGATGTATTGCTGGCGCGCCTTCGCGCGTTTCGGGTTCACCACCGGGTTGTTGGCCGACGGTGCCTTCGGCAGGCCCGCCAGCATCGCTGCTTCGGCCACCGAAATTTCCGACAGCTTCTTGCCGAAGTAGATCTGCGCCGCCGACGCGAAGCCATAAGCGCGCTGGCCGAGGTAGATCTGGTTCATGTACAGCTCGAGGATCTGGTCCTTGGTCAGCGTCTTCTCGATCTTCCACGCCAGCAGCACCTCATACAGCTTGCGCTTCATCGTCTGTTCGCTGGACAGGAAGAAATTGCGCGCCACCTGCTGCGTGATGGTCGATGCGCCCTGGCGGCTGCCGCCGAGTGCATTGTGGATGGCTGCACGCAGGATGCCCCAGTAATCGACGCCATGGTGCTCGTAGAAGCGGTCATCCTCGATCGCCAGTACCGCCTGCTTCATCACCTTCGGGATGTCCTTGTAGCGCACCAGGCTGCGGCGCTCTTCGCCGAATTCGCCGATCAGTACGTTGTCGGCCGAAAAAACGCGCAGCGGCTGCTTGGGCTGGTAAGTCGCGAGGGAATCGATGTCCGGCAGGTTCGGATACGCCATCATCAGCATGAAGCTGATCAGCAGGAAGCCGATAACCGCAAGGCCAGAAAGGATACCGAACACGCTGAGCGCGAGTCGTGCGGGAGCCGGCAATTTGTTCGGACGCTTGCCGGAGGAAGCATCCCCGTCGGGGGTGTTCGTATTCATGCGGGGGAGTCAATGAGCTGCGCTTGATGGCGGTCATTATACCGGCAGGGGTGGTGGCCGTTTTCGCGCAAATGCCACGCGGAAGTTGCCCGCATTGGACCTGCATGTGACCGCAATCGTCCCGAGTTTTTCCGGTGTTCATGCGGATTTCGGGGGACTTGCCGGCGGAGACCCGGCAGCGCGCCGGGTCTCGCTGACGGTCATGCAGACCGTCCGGCCGGCATTTGCAGAGGATTCGCACAAGGACAGCCCCGCTGGCGGCAGCGCCGCGCCATCGCGCAATGCGTCGGCAATTGGCAACGAAGCGGGCTACCGACGTTTACATTTCGAAAACGGCAAGGCTAGCATCGCGACCTCGTTTGGAAAAAGGCAATGCAGGTGGCGGAGCGATCGGGCTGGCTTTCATGGTTGCGGTGGGGACGCAAGGGCGCGACGCCCGTGCTGGGTGTCGATATCGCGCCGGACGGTGTGCGCATCGTCGAAGTGCAGGCCTCCGCACGCGGGCATCGGATATCGCACCACGCGGAACTACCGCTGGCCAACGGTGCCTGGCAGTCCGCGCTGGATGGCGACCCGCAAGCGTTGGCGGACGCCTTGAAGCGCGCGCTGAAAGCCAGTGGCACCCGGCTGCGCACGGCGGCGCTGGCCTTGCCGGCGAGTGCGGTGATCACGCGCACCCTGTGCCTGCCGCAGCCTGCGCACGATGAAGAGCTGGAAATGCTGGTCGAGGCGGAGGCGGCGCAATCGCTGCCCTTTCCACGTGACGAGATCAGCCTCGATTTTGCGACCCTCGGTACTTCTGCCAATGACGAAGGCATGGTCGATGTGCTGCTGGTCGCTGCGCGCAGTGAAAGCATTGCGCAACGCGTGGCCTGGGCCGAGGCGGCCGGCCTGAAGCCCGCCGTGGTCAGTATCGAATCGCAGGCCGTGGTCAAGGCTATCGATGGCCTGTGCGGCAATGCCAGCCACGCCGAATCCATAGTGTATTTTTCTGCCGCAGGCTCGCATTGCCTTTTCGTGCGCGGCGAACGCTTGCTGTTCGAGCGCGAGCTTGGCAAGCCGCTGCCGCCAGCCGCCGGCCATGGCGACGGAGCGCACGCCGGCGAGCTGGACAGCTGGCTCGATGCCGCCAGCCTCGAATGGCAACGCCATCGGCAGTTGTTTGCCGCGGCGGCGGGCGATGGCGAGATTGACCGCTTGCATCTGGCCGGCGCCGGTGCACTCGGGCCACAGCTGGCGGCGGGCTTGCGGCAGCGGCTGGGCATCGACGTCCATGTGCCGGATCCCTTCCATTACTGGCCGTGCCTGCAGCGTCCCGCGCGCGATCCCGGCAATCCCGGGCGTGGCGGCGAGCAGGGGCATGAGCAGGTTGACGGTCGGGCTCATGAACGGGCTCGTCACCAGACTCACCACCCGGATCACCACCAGCCGAACGACGGTGGCGGCGCGTCTTGCCTGCTCGCTTGCGGGCTGGCGCTGCACGGCCTGCGCGCATGAACAGCATCAACCTGCTGCCCTGGCGCGATGCCATGCGCCGTGAACGGCGACGTCAATTCCATGCCTTGCTGCTGCTGGCCGCCCTGAGCGGCGTCGCGCTGGTGCTGCTGGCCAGCGCCGTCAATGTGCGCCAGCTCGCCGTGCAGCAGTCGCGCAACCAGTGGCTGCGCTCCGAAAACCTGAAGCTCGGTGCGCAGCTGGAACAGATACGCCAGCTTGACCAGGCGCTGGCATTGCTCGAGGCACGCCGAACGGCGGTCGAAGGCTTGCAGCGTAGCCGCGGGCAGGCAGTGCAATTGCTCGATGCGCTGGCCAGCCGGGTGCCCGAGGGCATCGCGCTGCGCAGTGTGCGCCAGGCTGAGCGCATCACGCTGACCGGTTGGGCGCAATCGAATGCGCGGGTGTCGGATCTGTTGCGCCGGCTGGAAGGCATGCCCGGCACTTCCGGTGTGCCGGAGCTGGTCGAAGTGAAGGCAACGACGGTCGGGCAGGGGCGCGATACTCGCCGGCTGTTCGAATTCACGCTGGCCCTGCAACCGGCTGATCTGCTGGCTACGCCGCAGGCGCTGCCGACGGCGCCTGCGCAGTCCAGACCATCGTCGAGGCCGCAGTCATGAGCACCGTCGTGGATACCGTCCTGAACGCAGGAGGCAGGGGAGCCGGTGCCAGCCATCGCGCCAGCGATTGGGCCACTCAGTTCCGCGGCCTGCACGGTCGTCATCCTTCGCTATGGCCGCTGCTGCCGCGTTCGCTGTGCGCGCTGGCCGTGCTGGCCGCCGTGCTGCTGGCCGGCTGGCGATTGCTCTGGTTATCGCAATGGGATGACCTGGCGGCAGCCAGCGCGCAGGAGCAGCAGTTGCGTGACGAATTCGCCCGCAATGCCGGCCGAGCGCGCGATCTCGAACGCCTGCGTCGCCACCGCGAGCAGGTTCAGGCCGAGGTCGACATGCTGCAGCGCTGGCTGCCCGGCCGCGCGGAGATGGACGCGCTGCTTTCCGAGATCAATCAGGCGGGCATCGCGCGCGGGCTGCAATTCGAGTTGTTCAAGCCCGGCAAGGAACAGGTGTTCGACTACTACGCCGAACTGCCGATCGACATCAAGCTCTCCGGCGGTTTTCATGCGTTGGCCGGTTTTGCGAGTGATGTCGCGAACCTGTCCCGCATCGTGAAGCTCGACCGCATCGCACTTACGCAAAGTCGCGACGGGCCGCTGGCCTTCGAAGGCGTCGCGCGCGCCTTCCGCTATCTGGATAGCGATGAACTGGCCGCCCGCGCCGGGCAGTCAGTCCATGACAAGCAGGGAAAATCACGATGAGCCGGCCATGTCTTGCAACCATGCTTCCGATGCGGACGCCGTATGCGCTGGCGTCCCTGATCGGCAGGCTGCTGACGTTGGTGCTGACGCCGGCGCTGCTGCTATGCGCGACCGCTTGCACGCCCGAGGTCGGCGATGACTTGCGCACCTGGGCGGCCCGGGTGCGCAGCGAAGCCCCCGGGCCTGTTGCCGATGCGCGTACCGTGTCGGTGCCGACTGCATTTGCCTACGAGGCCGGCGGGCGGCGCGACCCGTTCGACGCATCGAAGTTGTCGACCGAGCTGTCCGACACGGACCTCGTGCTGCGTCCGGATGCGGGACGCTCGCGCGAAGTGCTCGAGGCCTTCCAACTGGATAGCTTGCAGATGGTCGGCAGCCTGCGCCGCGCCGGTAAGGCGGTCGCCGTCGTGCAGGCCGAACAACAGCTGCACCAGGTGCGTGTCGGCGACCATCTCGGGCAAGACTATGGCGAGGTCACGGCCATCTCCGACGATGCGATTGCGATTGCCGAGCGGGTGCAGGACAGCCAGGGCAAATGGCAATTGCGCGAGACGCAACTGGCGCTGCGCAAGGGTGGCGCGAGATGATGCGACGCATGTGCATGAGGTTGATGGCCCTGCTGCTGGCGATGGCGTCTGCCTTGCCACGTGCGGAGCAGGCCGCCAATGCGGTACAGGCCGCCAATGAAGTGCAGTCAGCCAATGCAGTACAGGCGGTCGATGCGCTGCGCGAGGGCAATCGCCAGCTGCTGCGCCTGCGGCTCAAGCGCGCGCTGCGCACGCCCCCGGTCAATTTCTCTACCGCTGCGCCGCCGCGCGTCGTGCTCGACTTGCCCGACACCGTCAATGCCAGCGGACCGATGCGGCGCATGCTCGATGTCGGCGATTTGCGCAGCGTGGACCTGGTGCAAGCCGCCGGACGCTTGCGTGTCGTGTTGAACCTGACCCGTCGCCTGCCCTATGATCTGCGCGTCGAAGGCAATGAACTGGTGCTGGCGCTGGGCGATGCCGAGGCCGGAGTGGAGGGCTCGGCGGGCACTTCGCGTTCGGGCGCAACCTCGGCCGGCAGCCGCTCAGCCGACCTGGCTTCGGCGCGCAACACCGTGATCGACATCGACTTTCGACGCGGCGACGATCAGGCCGGTCGTGTCGTCATCGACCTGTCGCAGGCGCAGGCCGCCATCGACGTGCGCAGGCAAGGGCAGGCCGTGGTGGTCGACCTGATGAAGACCGACTTGCCGCCCGCCTTGCGGCGCAAGCTGGACGTACGCGACTTTGGCACGCCGGTGCAAGCGGTCAGCGCGACGGCCAACGGTGACATGGTTCGTATCAGCATCGAGCCGCAAGGACCGTGGGACCACACGGCCTGGCAGACCGACCGGCGGCTGGTGGTCGAAGTGCGGCCGGTCAAGGCCGAGCAGCGGGTGCAAGGGCGTGGTTACCAGGGCGACCGGCTGTCGCTGAACTTCCAGAACATTGAAGTGCGCGCCTTGCTGCAGGTGATCGCCGACTTCACCGGGCTCAATGTCGTGGCCAGCGACAGCGTCAGCGGCAACCTGACCCTGCGCCTCAAGGACGTACCCTGGGACCAGGCGCTGGACATCGTGCTGCAGGCGCGCGGCCTCGACATGCGGCGTAACGGCAATGTGCTGTGGGTCGCGCCCAAGGATGAATTGCTGACCAAGGAAAGGCTGGAACTCGAGCAGCGTGCGCAGATTGCCGAACTCGAACCGCTGGTGACCGAGAGCTTCCAGCTCAATTACCAGAAGGCCGATGCCTTCCAGAAGGTGTTCGGCCTCGATGGCGGCACCGGCAAGGCCAGCATGCTGTCGCGGCGCGGCAGCGCATCGGCCGAGCCGCGCACCAACAAGCTGTTCGTCACCGACACGCCGTCCAAGCTGGATGAAGTGCGGCGGCTGGTGCAGCTGACCGACGTGCCGACGCGGCAGGTGATGATCGAGGCGCGTATCGTCGAAGCCGACGACAAGTTCAGCAAGAACCTGGGGGCGAAGCTGGGCTTCCTTGACCTGAACGCCGCGCGCGGCGGTACCGCGGGCATCAACCTGCCGGGCAGTGCGCGGCTGGGCGTGACCGGCGGTTATCAGGGCGTTGGCGAGCAGACGCTGCAGGCGGTGGCCACCCCAGGCAGCTTCGTGCCCAATACCCAGTTCGTGAACCTTCCGGCGGCGTCGATCAACAGCGCCGCACCCGGCAGCATAGGCATCAGCATTTTCTCGCCGGGCGCGAATCGCTACCTGAACCTCGAACTGTCGGCGCTGGAGGCCGATGGCAATGGCAAGATCATTTCCAGCCCGCGCGTGGTCACGGCCGACCAGCAGCCAGCCATCATCGAGCAGGGCGAAGAAATACCCTACCAGCAGGCCACCAGTAGCGGCGCGACCTCGATCACGTTCAAGAAAGCCAACCTGAAGCTGGAAGTGACGCCGCAGATCACGCCGGATGGCAATGTGATCCTGACGGTCGATGTGGCGAAAGATTCGCGCGGCACCGCAGTCGGTACCAGCTTTGCGATCAACACCAAGCATGTGAAGACCCAGGTCCAGGTCGACAATGGCGGCACCGTGGTGCTGGGCGGGATCTTCACGCAGGAAAAGCGCCGCGACGAACTGAAGGTGCCCTTCTTGGGCGACATTCCGGTGCTGGGCCGCCTGTTCCGTAACAGCAGCCAGCTGGACAACCGCACCGAGCTGCTGATCTTCATTACGCCGCGCATCGTGACCGACGTGCCGCTGGTGCGCTGAACCTACACTTGTCAGGGGGCAGGCAACGGCGCCGAGCGGCACGCCATCGGGCAAGAAGCATCGCTTGCCGGGAGCGGCTCGCCCCCGTGCCAGAGGGGAGGATGGGATAAACTGTCGCCTTTCCCGGGCAGAAAGCCCGTTGGCTGCATGATGTTGACTCCGACCTCCAATATTTTCCTCGTCGGCCTGATGGGTTCCGGCAAGACCACGATAGGGCGCGCACTGGCGAAACGGCTGAACCTGCGCTTTGTCGACGCCGACCATGAGATCGAGGCGCGGACTGGCGCGACCATCCCGCTGATCTTCGAGATCGAGGGCGAAGCCAGCTTCCGGCAGCGCGAGGCCGACGTGATCCGCGACCTCACCGCCGAGCAGGGCATCGTGCTGGCCACCGGCGGCGGCGCCGTGCTCAACGAGCAGAGCCGCCGCTACCTGCATGAGCGCGGCACGGTGATCTACCTGCGCGCCTCGGTCAACAGCATCCTGCAGCGCACCAGCCATGACCGTAACCGGCCCTTGTTGCAGACAGCCGACCCGCGTGCGCGCATCGAAGAATTGTCGAAGCAGCGCGCGCCGCTGTACGAGGAAGTCGCGCACATCACGATCGAGACCGGCCGTCCCAACGTGCAGTCCGTCGTGCAGAACATCCTTGCCCAGCTCGAGCGCAATACACCCGCCGCCGCGCCTGCAGCAACGACCGTATCGACCGCATCCACAGAATCCCCGACATCGCAGCATCCATGAAGCCTTCTTCCCATGTTTTTGCCAACCTGACCGTCGATCTCGGCGAGCGCAGCTACCCGATCGTGATCGGCAGCCACCTGCTGGAGAACGAGGAATTTGCCCGCTACGTGCCGGGCAAGCGCATCGCGATCGTCACCAACACCACGGTCGCGCCGCTCTACCTCGAGCGTCTGACAGCGATGCTGCAAGCCGCCGGCAAGCAGTGCTTCCCGGTGATCCTGCCTGATGGCGAGGAAGAAAAGAATGCCGACAACCTGATGCAGATCTTCACCGCGCTGCTCGAGCACAAGTGCGACCGCAAGACCACGCTGGTTGCGCTCGGCGGCGGTGTGATCGGTGACATGACCGGTTTTGCGGCAGCGACCTACATGCGCGGCGTGCCTTTCGTGCAGGTGCCGACCACGCTGCTGGCGCAGGTCGATTCCTCGGTCGGCGGCAAGACGGCGATCAACCATCCGCTGGGCAAGAACATGATAGGCGCGTTCTACCAGCCGCAAGCGGTGCTGGCCGACACGGCTACGCTGTCCACGCTGCCGGATCGCGAACTGTCGGCCGGTCTCGCCGAAGTGATCAAGCATGGCGCCATCATCGACGCCGAGTTCTTCCGCTGGCAGGAAGCCAACATGGGCAAGCTGGTCGCGCGCGACGATGAAGCGCTCGCGCATGCGATCCGCCGCTCCTGCGAAATCAAGGCCGATGTCGTGCGCCAGGATGAGCGCGAAGGCGGGCTGCGTGCGATCCTGAACTTCGGCCACACCTTCGGCCATGCGATCGAGGCCGGCCTCGGCTATGGCGAATGGCTGCATGGCGAAGCGGTCGGCTGCGGCATGGTGATGGCGGCCGACCTGTCGGTGCGGCTTGGTTACCTTGCGCCGGAAGACAAGGCGCGCATCGTCGCGCTGGTACAGGCCGCCGGTCTGCCGACCGTCGCGCCCGACCTCGGCGAAGACCGCTGGCTGGAGCTGATGGAAGTCGACAAGAAAAACGAAGACGGCAAGATCAAGTTCATCCTGTTGAAGCCGCTTGGCACTGCGGTCATCACCGGCGCGCCGAATGACGCCTTGCGCGCGACGCTGGCGGCCTGTGTGAAGATCTGAGCACAACAGCTGAACTCAACAGCTGAACCAAGAACCGAGAGCAGAACCGGAGACCTGCAGCGCAATGACTGACCACTACGAAGATCATCTTGCGCCGTATGCGGCGCGCTCGGCCAGCGCACGAGGCCGCGCCATTCCCGAAGCATCCCCGGCAACACGCAGCGAATTCCAGCGCGACCGCGACCGCATCATCCACTCCACGGCTTTTCGTCGCCTCGAATACAAGACGCAAGTCTTCGTCAACCACGAAGGCGACCTGTTCCGCACCCGCCTGACGCACAGCATCGAAGTCGCGCAGATCGCGCGCTCGCTGGCGCGCAACCTGCGCCTGAATGAAGACCTGGTCGAGGCGATCTCGCTGGCGCACGACCTCGGCCATACGCCGTTCGGCCATGCCGGACAGGATGCATTGAACGCCTGCATGAAGGATTACGGCGGCTTCGAGCACAACCTGCAGAGCCTGCGCGTGGTCGATACGCTGGAACAGCGCTATGGCGCTTTCGATGGTCTGAACCTGACCTATGAGACGCGAGAAGGCATCCTCAAGCATTGCTCGCTGCCGAATGCGCAGCAGCTCGGCGATGTCGGCCGCCGCTTCATCGAGAAAAAGCAGCCCGGCCTCGAGGCCCAGCTGACCAACCTCGCCGACGAGATTGCATACAACAATCACGACATCGACGATGGCCTGCGCTCAGGCTTGCTGACGGTCGAGCAACTGGGTGAAGTGACGCTGTACGATCGCCATCGCACCGAGGTCGAGCAGCTTTTCCCCGGCATCAGCGGCCGCCGCGCGATCAACGAGACCGTGCGCCGCATGATCAATGCGCTGGTCGTGGACCTGATCACGACCTCGCGCAACAACATCGTGCAGGCTGGTGTGCAATCCATCGACGATGTGCGCAATGCGCCGCCCCTGATCGCGTTCTCGGCCGAGATGAAGCAGGAGGCACAGGAACTGAAGCGCTTCCTGCGCAAGAACCTGTACCAGCACTATCAGGTCAACCGCATGACCAGCAAGGCGCGCCGCATCATCACCGACCTGTTCGGCATCTTCATCAGCGGCCCGCAGCTGCTGCCGCCGGACTATCAGGTCGTTGGCGATGACAAGGTCGAGCAGGCGCGCAAGGTCGCCGATTACATCGCCGGCATGACGGATCGCTATGCGATGCGCGAGTACCGCCGCCTGTTCGCGGTCGACGAGATCTGAGGCAAGGCCTGCGCGTCAGGGATGCGCAGGACACTGCAGCATCAATCCCGGCATCAATCCGGCATGGCCGAGCGGTGGAAGCTGATGATGCGCCACTGCCCATCACGCTGCGCGACCGCGATATTGAGCCGGCCGACCCCCTCGGCCGGCTTGCCAGCCAGCGTGACTTTCCACTTGTCGTAACCGGTCACGACCGCGCTGCCCGGTGCCAGCTCGCTCACGGTGACCTCGCCGAGTTCGACCGACAGTGGCGCGAACCTCGCCAGCACGCCTTCAAAATATTTCCTGATACCTTCGCGTGAAGTCACCAGCGTTTTGGTTGTGGTGCCGAAGAAGCTGGCATCGCTGGCGAAGTTGGCAACGATCGCGTCGAGATCATTGCGATTGACGGCCTCGATCCAGGCTTGCACCGTGCGCAGCGCCGGTGAATTGGACTCCGCAAATGCCGGTGCAGATACCATCATCAGGAAAGCCAGCCCTATACGGCGCAGTCTGTGCATCGGATTCCCCTTTATTTGCTTGTTGATCTTCTTGCTGCAGGCAAGGGTTTTGCGTCAGCAGTGATCCGACGCGAATCCCTGCCCCTTACTTTATGGGAGGGGCTGCGCAAAATCAATTTGCGGGAGTGCTGATGCTGAAATGAAAATTTATGTCAGGATCGTGAGGCGCCGAAGACAGTTTCGATGGAGTCGGCGGACAAGATCTGGTCGCTCCAGCGCTCCAGCATTTCCACGGGAGCGTTTTCCAGCGAGGTCTGTACCCAAGGTGGTACTTCCCCAAAGCGTTGGCTGATTTGCCGTGCCAGCAAGCGTGCCTGCCCTTGGCGAATCCCGTTGCGGAGACCTTCTTCCATGCCTTCCTCTTTCGCAAATTGTTCGAATGTACTTACATAGCGCATGCCTGCCTCCGTTTCCAATGTGTGCAGATCCTGCCGGATTTCCAGCGACAGATCTTTGGGTAGCCACATCATCCAGTCGATCACATTGACCAAGTCGATTACCTTCTGTCGCTCCCAGGTACGCCGGCACAAATTGCGGAGCAAGGTCCATTTCATTGCCTTGCGTGCTGCCATGTCATTGCGCGTGCGTCGCGTTTCCAGATGAGCCAGCGTGACAAGAGCGAAAGGGTTGTCACTGTCTTCGAGCCGTGCCTCGCTGCCTGACCAGTCCATCAGTTTTGCTACCGGGAAGCGGATGCTCACCTGACAGCCGAGCATGTCGTAGTTAAAGGACTCGGGCCGCCAGTTCAAACGGTCATCGGCAAGTACGGCCAGGCTCGCAACGGGTTGTCTATATCGGTCGTACAGCCGATAGTTGTAGATGTACATGCGCTCCGCGAATGCGTCTTGGGCGCTTCCCTGAATTTCAAGATGAATGTACAGCCAGTCCTCGCGTCCGCCGACGCGGGTCACTCGCACCAGCTTGTCAACGAAGCGTTTGCCGAGTTCGGCGTCGTGGACGGCAGCACGCAATTCCTGGTCGAGGAATACCGGGGAATGTGACCAATCGATTTGTGCGTGCGCGGTGGGGAAGTAAAGGGCCAGGAAATCAGCGAAATGCCGCTCGATGGCCTCTTTCCAAGGGCTGTCATAGTCGTCGGGCACTGCACACTCCGGCGTTTGAGGCGAATGACAAGATCATCCGCAGCGCCGGCGGTTTTAAGTGAAGCTTGGCGGCAGCACTTGCGCTTCACAAGTGAAGCGCAGAGGCATATCGCCGTGGTGTTGTATTCGCGGCAGTCGAGCTTTACTCAAGATGCCGCAGCGGATGCGCATAGTCTGGCCATGCGCTATCGAAGAAATGTTCGACCATTTCGCGCGTGACGCCGGCCAGTGAAGGCGGGTTCCACCTCGGCGCATGGTCCTTGTCGATCGCCAGCGCGCGCACGCCTTCCAGCACTTCGCCGTTTTCGAAGCAGCGCCGCACCAGCGTGCGCTCCATCCGCAGGCAATCAGCGATGCCGAGTTTCCTGCCGCGTCGTACCTGTTCGAGCGTCACGCTCATCATCAGCGGCGAGCGCTTCTGCATCGTCGCCAGCGTCCTCGTCGCGAACTCGCTTGCATCGCCGGCCAGTGAATCCATGATGGCCTGCACCGAGCCGTGCGCAAAGTGGCGCTCGATTGCGTCGCGCGCCTGCGCCAGCCGGCTGGATGCGGGATCGGCCTGTGCCGCGAAGGGCTGCGCAAAGCCACGTGCGGCAGAACGCGCGTCGTCGGCGCCGGCGATTGCTGCCTGCAGCGCAGGCAATTCCGCGCCCGGCACGAAGATGTCAGCGAGGTCCGCATAGATCGCATCGGCCGCACCGATCATCTCGCCGGTCACGGCCAGGTAAGTGCCGACCTCGCCCGGCGCGCGCGACAGGAACCAGCTGCCGCCGACGTCGGGGAACAGGCCAATGCCCACTTCGGGCATCGCCATCTTCGTGCGCTCGGTCACCACGCGCAGCCGCGCCTGCGGGCCGGCTTGCGCAATGCCCATGCCGCCGCCCATCACCACGCCATCCATCAGCGCCACATAGGGTTTTGGATAGCAGTGCACCAGATGGTTGAGCGCATATTCCTCGTTGAAGAAATCCTCGACCAGCGCCGCGCCGCCGGTATGGGTGGCCGAGCCTTTCTGGTGGAAGAAGCGGATATCGCCGCCGGCGCAATAGGCGCGCTCGCTGCTGCCCCTGACCACGACCGCCTTCACGGCGGGATCGTCGCGCCAGTCCAGCAGCGCTTGCGTCATCGCGCGTACCATCTCCAGCGACAGGGAATTCAGGGCAGCAGGGCGGTCCAGCGTGATCACGCCGGTGTGGCCTTCGATGGCGGTCAATACATGCTCGGTCATGGCTTCAGGATGTGCAGTTCGATGTTTGAGGAAAAGAAACCGGCTTAGTTTAGCCGCAGCTAGCGTCCCGGGTTTCGCGAGCCCAAAAGGCGGTAATAGGAAGCGCAGAAAGCGGCAGTGGCAAGGGCGGCGTGGCGGCAGCCATGCGGTGATGAAGCAGCGATGAAGTGCGGAAGTAGTGCGGAGGTAGCGCGTCAGTCATGTGCCGGCAATGCGGCAATAAAAAAGGGCGCTGCCGCGCCCTTGTTTTTCAAGCCGTCCGGCTCAGGCAGCTTCGGCTGCCCCGTCATAACGGCGGATCCCTTCGTGCTGGTGATCCTGGATCTTGTCCTTGTGTCGCAGGACCTGTCGGTCCAGCTTGTCCATCAGCAGGTCGATGGCCGCATACATGTCCTGAGCTTCGCTTTCCACATGCAGATCCTTGCCGCGCATGTGCAAGTTGATCTCGGCGCGCTGGCGCTTGTCTTTCTCGGTATTGGCGTCGACGGCGAGGATGACCGTGATGTCGATCACATTGTCGAAGTGGCGCTTGATGCGTTCCAGCTTGTTCTGCACATACTCCTTGAGAGCGGGAGTCAGTTCCACATGATGACCGCTGATCTTGAGATTCATACACAGCACTCCTTTGCAAAGCGTTGCCGGAGGATCCGTCAGGTACCGCCGGCAGGCAGGCCGGGCGGAACGCAGCAACGGTGAAAAATCGCTTGAATCGTAAAGCAGGGTACAGACTGCGCTTACAGGGACTTGCGGAGATTGACGGGGGGAATCTTCAGGGCTTCGCGGTACTTGGCGACCGTGCGCCTTGCGACAACCATCCCCTGTTCAGCCAGCATGTCCGTGATCTTGCTGTCGGAAAATGGATTCTTGGTGTCCTCGGCTCCTATCAGTTGTTTGATCAACGCGCGGATTGCGGTCGAGGAGGCTTCGCCGCCGGCTTCCGTGGCAACGTGGCTGCCAAAGAAATATTTCAACTCAAACATCCCATGCGGGGTCAGCATGTACTTTTGCGTCGTGACACGGGAAATGGTGCTCTCGTGCAGGCCCAGTGTATCAGCAATTTCACGCAGGACAAGGGGGCGCATCGCCACTTCGCCATGGGAGAAGAAATTGCGCTGTCGCTCGACGATGGCCTGGGCCACGCGCAGGATGGTGTCGAAGCGCTGGCGCATGTTCTTGATCAGCCACTTGGCTTCCTGCAGTTGTGACGAGAGCGAGCCCTCGCCTTTGTTCTGCTTCAGGATATTGGCGTACATCGCATTGACCCGCAGCTTGGGCATCACGTCCCGGTTCAGGGTCACCTGCCAGCCACCTTTTGATCGTTTGACAATCACGTCCGGCACCACGTAATCCGACGCATCCCCGGCATAGGCTGCGCCCGGATGCGGATTGCAGCGCTTGATCACGGCCTGCGCCTCGCGCAGGTCTTCATCGTCGCAATCGAGCGCCTTTTTCAGCTTGTTGAACTCGCGCTGCGCGAATAGTTCAAGGTAGCCTTCCACCAGCGTCAGCGCCATCCGGCGCGTCACGAACGGCACCTTTTCCATGCGGCGGATCTGGATCGCCAGGCACTCGGACGCATTGCGCGCGCCGACGCCGGCCGGCTCGAAGCTCTGCAGCATCTTCAGCGCGACCATCAGGTCATCCATCTCGATCTCAAGCTCTTCAGGCAGGCGCGCTAGGATCTCGTCCAGCGACTCTTCGAGGTAGCCGTTGTCATCGAGCGCATCGATCAGCAACTCCACCAGCGCGCGGTCGCGCTGGCTGTCGACCGTGACCGACAGCTGGCTGAGCAGGTGCTCGCGCAGCGTGGTCTCGTGCGCCTCCAGCTGCGGGCGCGCATTGTCGTCTTCCGGTGCCTTCGACGAGCGCGCCACATCGTCGAAGCTCCATTCGGCCTCGCCGCTGCCCCCTTCACCACCTTCGCCACTGCCTTCACCGACCGGGCCGTCATAGGCCTCGCCGCTGCCGCCTTCGCCACCCTCGCTGCTGCCTTCGCTGGCGGGCGACGACGGTGCCTGGCTGATTGCGCCATCGCCGAGCAGCCGCACCGAATGGTCGAGCGGATCGTCGAGGCGCTCAAGCAGCGGATTGTCGGTCAGCATCTGCTCCAGCTCCTGGTGCAGTTCCAGCGTCGACAGCTGCAGCAAGCGGATCGATTGCTGCAGTTGTGGCGTCAGGGCCAGGTGCTGGGATACGCGGAGCTGTAGGGTCTGCTTCATGGGCCTGATGTACCTTACATCCTGAAATGTTCGCCGAGATAGACCCGACGCACGGATTCATTGCCAATGATTTCTTCCGGGCTGCCCGAAGCCAGCACCGAACCCTGGTTGATGATGTACGCGCGGTCGCAGATGCCCAGGGTCTCGCGCACATTGTGGTCCGTAATCAGCACGCCGATGCCGCGCTCCTTCAGGAAGCGCACGATACGCTGAATCTCGATCACCGCAATCGGGTCGACGCCGGCAAACGGCTCGTCGAGCAGGATGAAGCGCGGGCTGGTCGCCAGCGCACGCGCAATCTCGACCCGGCGGCGCTCGCCGCCCGACAGCGACAGCGCGGGGTTGTCGCGCAGCTTGTCAATCTGCAGCTCGGCCAGCAGCGTATCCAGGCGCTGTTCGATCTCGGCACGCGCCAGAGGCTTGCCGCCTGACTTCTGCAACTCCAGCACCGCGCGGATATTGTCCTCGACCGAGAGCTTGCGAAATACCGATGCTTCCTGTGGCAGGTAGGACAGGCCGCGCTCGGCGCGCTTGTGGATGGGCAGCGCGGAGATATTGTCGCCGTCGAGCATGATGTCGCCGGCTTCCGACGGTACCAGCCCGACGATCATGTAGAACGACGTGGTCTTGCCGGCGCCGTTCGGGCCCAGCAGGCCGATCACTTCGCCGCAGCTGACGTCGAGCGACACGTCGCGCACGACCTGGCGCGCGCCATAGCTCTTTTGCAGGCTGCGCACGCGCAGCTGGCTTGCGCCCTGGCGCGGCATGGCGGCTGCCTGCATCGTCGGGCTGGGCGCGTTACTTGTCATCCCCGCCTTTCGTGCGCGGCTGGATCACCGCCTTCACGCGGCCGCCGCCGGGCTTGCTTTCGCCGGTGGCCGTATTGTTCACGGTATAGAACTCGGCGCGGCCGTCATACTGGATGAATTCGCCCTCGACCTCATCGGTCACGCGGCCGGTGTCCAGCATCTTGACCTTGGCCGACTTGAACAGCTTGGCGATCTCGGTCTTGCTGTCGTATTCGATGCGGTCGGCGGCATAGCCCTCGATCCACAGGTCCTTGCCGCCGTCGCGCTTCTGGCGGAATTTGGTGATGCCGCCATTGCCCGCGTACATGGTGGCGAACTGGTTGCCGGCTGCATCCTGCTTCACCACCAGCTTCTCGGCATGCATGATCAGCGTGCCGCGCGTGAGCACCACATTGCCGACGAAGGTATTGATCATCTTTGCTTCGTCATAGAACATCTGGTTCGCTTCGACATTGGTCGGCTTGTCGCGGTCAGCTTTCTCGGCCAGTGCCGAACCCGGCAATACGGCGGCGGTGACAAGGGTCAGCGCCAGCGTGGCGCGTTGTGAAAGGCGGCGGGCGATCTTGTTCATGGTCTGCGTTTAGCGGTTATCCGGTTGTATATAGGTGCCGTTCACGCGCGACAGCAGGCTCACCTGCTGCTCGCGGCTGTCGGCCACCATGCCGACGCCATCCAGCGTCGACTTGCCCAGCGTGATGTGCACCGGGCGATCGGTTTTCACGATGTCCTTGTTGGTCAGCACCA
>JACCDW010775150.1_pt1 | contig 34148 bp, 26 predicted proteins | sample 7449781 | NCBI WGS metagenome assembly JACCDW01 (sample SAMN15323449, study PRJNA562643) | freshwater metagenome | isolation source: river surface water | place: USA:Blue River Watershed | collected 2017-08-18
CAGCGGTTCGATCCCGCTTACCTCCACCAAAGTGTCGAACGTCCAGGTTTTGACCCTATCGTCTAGAGGCCTAGGACATCACCCTTTCACGGTGAGTACCGGGGTTCGAATCCCCGTAGGGTCGCCAGGTTTGCAGCGCTGGGTTGGTCGTTGAAAGACGGCTGACAAAAGTTGCACCACGCGGAGTGGTAGTTCAGTTGGTTAGAATACCGGCCTGTCACGCCGGGGGTCGCGGGTTCGAGCCCCGTCCACTCCGCCAAAATTCCCTTGTAAATCAAGGATTTAAGAGAGCCCCGATCCAGCATCGGGGCTTTTTTTATGCAAATCTTATTTCAAACTTTGAAATAAGATTTTAGAAATCCCTTCTTCAGCCCGCATGCCTAGACATTTTTGGTGCAGGTCGCAACCTGCTGCTGCATAGTAGGTCGAACACTTAGGAGCTCGTGAGCATTCGAGGCGGGGAGTCACTGCCTTGGTGGAAGTTCACAGCAGAGGGCAGGGCAGATTTGGCATTGAACAAGAGCCGCAAATGATGAAATTTGGATACACCATTATTTATGTCCCGGACGTCCTCGCGTCGGTTGAATTTTTCGAGAAGGCTTTTGGTTTGAAGCGACGGTTCGTCCACGAATCGGGCTATGGCGAGATGGAGACCGGTGCTACAGCACTGGCATTTGCTTCCCATGACCTTGGCGCATCCAATTTGCCAGGTGGTTACGTCAAGGCCAATCAGTCTGGCGTACCACTGGGAATGGAGATTGCACTGGTTACGGACAATGTTGTCGAAGCCCACGCGAAGGCGTTGGCTGAAGGTGCGATCTCCGTTAAGGAACCATTATTGAAACCGTGGGGTCAAACGGTTTCTTATGTCCGATGTCCTGACGGAACACTTGTTGAAATCTGCTCCCCCGTAGCAGTCTGATCGCGTGTTGCTGCGAATCTCCGCAAAGTCAAGAGCGGTGCGACGCCTCGGCGCCTGATACGTTCAGGTCCGTCTCGATTGACAAAGCCGGCTTACGTGGCTTGAATTTTCAGTGGCCGTAAAGAGGATTACTTGTAAAACCTTAGAATTCATCCCTTTCCTTTGAAGGCAATACCAAATTGGGTATGATTCCATCCTTGTTGATTCATCAAGATGCCGTGCAGGATTTGCGCGACCTCATGGTGAGCGACCGTGCGGCAGCGGGGATGGTCTTGGCACTGCTGGAACAGGCTAAGCATGACTCAACAGTCATCGACTCGTTGCTGGACCATGATTTTGGAGCAGGCCGAAATGAGGACTATCACATCAGCAGGTGGTGGGACCTCTGGAGGTCAGGCTACAACATTTGGCGTCTGAAAATTTGGACGGTACCGAAAGGGAGCTTGAAGCAGCGAATAGTTTACGCCTACGACCCGACGCAGCGGCAATACCATGTCCTTGCGGTCGTTCACAGAGGGTTTGATTACAAGAGAGACCATGCAGTCACAAACAGAATTCTTCAAGCCTACCGGGACCTTGGCATTGCCCGTTACTAAGGTCGGGGATATGGCTGTCAGCGTTGGCGCTACTTCGGCACCAGTGTTTTTCTATGCCGAGGTCAAACTCCCCGCTAAGTCTGTCAAGTCAGTTTCTGTGGACATTGATGACCTTGTGGCTGAGTTCCAGAGCAAGTCTGCAACAAATGCGAAGGCGATGAGCAAGGGCCGCCAGTGGGTTGCCGAAACCTTCTACAAGGACCGCCCAAATTTGGCCCAGCTGCGCCTGAAAAAAGGCTGGTCACAGCTTGAGCTGGCACAAAAAGCCTTTACCAGCCAATCCTATGTGGCTCGCCTTGAGCAGGGAAAGGTTGACCCGCAGATGAGCACTGTACGGAAAATTGCTGAAGCACTTGAAGTCTCAATTGATGTCTTCGCTGAAGCCCTGCTGTTGGAGGCCAAGCCATGAAATCAACATCTGACCGCGTGTTGACAGCAATTTTTTGCGATGACATTCGCCACGAAGTGGGCAACAAGATGTCATTTATGGGCTGCTACCAGAACGAGTTATTTGTTCCGACGGCTCCCATTGCCTTGGCCAAGTTGTGTGTCTATGTGACCCTGTTGACTCCCATTGCCAGACCTGTACGGTCTCTGCGCTTCAGGGTCTTGATGGATGACGACAAGGAGTTGGCACGGGTCGAGATTCCTGACGAAGCCTTTGCAAACAGGACAGTGGATAGCAAGGGGGCTGCGACTCGCACCTCGGTGAGCGCCGCCATGATGTTTTCTCCTTTCACGATAGAAAAGGGCAGCGTTCTCCGAGTGCTTGCTGATACGGATGAAGGCGAAGTCGTCGGCCCTAGGCTGCTAGTGAAAATAGAGCCGCAGATGGAAGCAGCAGCTATGCCAGCGGTTGATGTCCAGCCGGCCAAGCCAGTGACCAAGTCAGTGGCCAAGAAGGCAGCCGCCCGAAAAAGCGTAGCTCGCAAGTCTGGCAACAAATAACTTACCTTGTCACGCCTGTAGTGACAGGGGGGCGCATTCGCAAATGGCCTCAGTAGGCCTGACTGTCTTCCAAAAATTTCAGCAATTCTGAGCGGTGCGGTGGCGAGTCAAACCATGACTCGAACTGCTCATCGCTGATAGAGAGTCGATATGTCTCGGGCAAGCACTCGAGTATCTCAAAATGGCGAGCTAACTCGCCATGCGCTCCGCCCGTGAACGTGACACACGCCCATGCTCGATCATCGTAATGGGTTGCCAGCGAGCAAACCTATCGGCAAAGCATGGGCCCGGGGCGTCCAAGTATGACAAAAAGCCTCAGGTATTTCATTTTGTCCTAGACAAATCTGATTTTGTTCAATTACGATGTGAAAATTATCATCTTGCTAGGAGTCCCCAAAATGTCAGTTTTCAAGCCTGCACGGTGGGGGGCGGCCTGCTTGGTGGTCGGCTTTCTGTCCAGCCTGCTCCCTGCACAAGCTCAGGGAACCTGGGAGCCTTCTAAAAATGTCGAGTTTGTCGTGCCGGCTGGCACGGGAGGCGGGGCGGATCAAATGGCCCGCTTTCTCCAGGGTGTGATCACCAAGCACAAACTCATGAACCAGTCGATTGTCGTGGTTAACAAATCAGGGGGCGCGGGTGGTGAAGGCTTTCTGGACGTCAAAGGCTCTCGTGCGGATGGTCACAAGATCATCATTTCCCTCTCGAACCTGTTCACCACACCGCTGGCGACTGGGCTGCCTTTCAACTGGAAAGATCTCACCCCAGTCGCGATGTTGGCGTTGGATGAATTTGTGCTGTGGGTGCATGCTGACTCACCTTACAAACAAGTCACCGATCTGACCAAGGCCATCCAGCGCGCCGACCCTTCCAAGTTCAAGATGGGGGGAACCGGTTCCAAGCAAGAGGACCAAATCATCACGGTCGCCATCGAAAAGGCCGTTGGTCAAAAAATCACCTACATCCCTTTCAAGGGAGGCGGTGATGTGGCGGTGCAATTGGTGGGTAAGCACATTGACATGACCGTGAACAACCCCATCGAGGCACTGTCTCACTGGAAGGGAGGCAATCTGCGCCCCTTGTGTGTCTTTGACTCACAGGTCATGCCCTATCCGAACAAGATCACCAGCACCCAGTCTTGGCGTGATGTCCCCACTTGCAAGTCGCAAGGGCTGGATGTGGAGTACCTCATGCTTCGGGGTATTTTCATGGCCCCCAAGTCAACACCGGCACAAGTGGCCTTCTATGCCGACCTTTTCCAAAAAGTGAGACAACTCCCAGAATGGAAAGAGTTCATGGAAAGCGGCGCATTCAAGGACGCTTTTATGAAGGGGCAGGAGTTCAGCGACTGGTTGCTCAAGGCGGAAGTGGAGCACTTGCGTTTGATGCGCGAAGCCGGCTTCGTGGCCAAATGAACCACGCACAGGACTTCACTTGAACTCTGATCAACCTATCCAAACACGTTGGATCGAACTGCTGGTGGCGGTCTGCTTTGCTGCAGCTGGCGTCGTGGTGATACTGGACAGCCAGCGCGTTGGAAATGCCTGGGGTACGGATGGTCCACAGCCAGGTTACTTTCCCTTCTACATTGGGTGCCTGATGCTGGCTGGTGCAGCATGGGTATTTCTGCACACTTGCTTGCGCTGGCGTCTTGACGGAGGACGTCATGTCTTTGCCCACGCCAGCGAATGGCGGTTGATGCTCATGATGCTGTTACCCACGGTGATCTATCTGGTGAGCATGGCTTGGCTGGGGATGTATCTCTCATCCTGCGTATTCATTGCGGCCTTCATGGTCTGGCAGGGTAGATACTCATACCTCAAGTCCGTGCTGGTGGGTCTTTGCATCAGCGCTGTACTGTTTGTGTTGTTTGAAATTTGGTTCATGCTGCCCTTGCCCAAGGGGCCAATTGAAACCTGGTTGGGGTACTGATCATGGATGAACTGTCTCACCTCATCCAGGGGTTTTCCATTGCCCTCACGTTACCCAACATGGGTTTCATGCTGATGGGCATCTTGCTGGGGGTGTTGATCGGCGTCCTGCCCGGACTTGGTGGGGCCAACGGCGTGGCCATTCTGCTGCCCCTGACTTTCAGCATGTCGCCAACCTCGGCGATCATCATGCTCTCTTGCATCTATTGGGGTGCCTTGTTTGGCGGCGCCATTACCTCGATACTCTTCAACATTCCGGGCGAACCCTGGTCGGTTGCGACCACGTTTGACGGTTATCCCATGGCGCAAAAAGGACAGGCGTCTCGGGCGCTGACGGCAGCATTCACCTCCTCCTTCGTGGGTGCCTTGGTGGCTGTTCTCATGGTCACTTTCCTGGCTCCTTTGGTCGCCAAATTCGCGTTGAACTTTGGTCCTCCCGAGTTGTTTGCGGTGCAACTGCTGACCTTTGCCAGCTTCATCGGCATGAGCAAAGAGCCCCCGGTGAAAACGCTGTTGTCAATGATGCTGGGCTTTGCACTGGCTGCCGTGGGGCTGGACAGTGTCACTGGCACACTGCGAATGACCTTCGGGCAGGAAAGCCTCCTGAAGGGCTTTGATTTCCTGGTGGCTGTTATTGGACTGTTTGGTCTGGGTGAAATTCTCCTGACCATGGAGGAAGGGTTGTCCTTCAAGGGGCAACGTGGTCGTATCACCTTGCAAGACGTTCTGAACACCTGGAAAGAGTTGCCTCAGTACTGGGCCACATCGTTGCGTGCTTGTCTGATTGGCTGTTGGATGGGCATCACCCCCGGAGGGGCTACGCCGGCTTCATTCATGAGTTACGGCGCGGCCAAGCGCATGTCTCGACACCCTAAGGACTTTGGTCATGGCGCGATTGAGGGCGTGATCGCCCCTGAAACGGCTGCACATGCCGCTGGCACCAGTGCCTTGCTTCCGATGCTGACGCTGGGTATTCCGGGTTCACCCACCGCTGCAGTTTTGTTGGGCGGGTTGCTGATCTGGGGGCTTCAACCAGGGCCCTTGTTGTTCACCGAACAACCGGAGTTTGTCTGGGGGCTGATTGCCTCCATGTATTTGGGCAACATCGTGGGATTGGTGGTAGTGCTGACGACAGTTCCGTGGTGGGCCGCTATTTTGCGATTGCCTTTCTCCATCATCGCCCCCGTCATCGTCGTGATATGCGCGGTCGGCGCTTACACGGTTCACAACAACCTGCAGGATGTTTACCTGATGGTGTTCTTCGGGCTGATGGGCTATACCTTCAAAAAGCTGCAGTACCCAATGGCACCACTGGTGCTGGCCCTGGTGCTGGGCGACATGGCGGAGTCGAGTTTCAGGCAGTCTATTCTCATGTCTCAGGGTAATCTGAGCGTCTTCATCGCCACTCCTTTGGCGGGTGCCATCACCACTTTGTCCCTGATCATGCTCTTATGGCCTCTTGTGGGCCGATGGCGGCAACTTCAGGGTCAAACAGGCGGTTGATTGGGCCGCTGAGCAGACTTTCCGGGTGACAGCCGCATAAATATGAACAGAGGCGTGACCCAAAGGCCGCAAGTGACCATCCTCCGGTTGAAGCGCGAGGTATTCATGACTGACAAGGCCTCATGCTCCAACGCACTATGAAGGTGCTTGGAGATCGGTTGGTATTTTCAAATCGGTGTGGCCTGCTGGAGATTGCACCAAATTGGCGTTTTCAGTATTGCGAGCCGTGAGGTGTATCGACGGTCCAACGGATCAGGCCTTGCTGTCTTTCTGGCTCTCCATTGCATCAGGGCGCAAGATGCTGGGCCCACCCTGTATACGTCTTGGGCAATGGATACGCATACCCTCCGGTTTTAGACGCTGGACTCCCGCGGCCAGTCCAGGCCTCGCAAAGCATCACGGCGGCAGCAACTCCATCGATCACCGGGACGCCGAGTCGTTGTGACAGACGTTCGCACATAGAGGCCATACCCGCACATCCCAGCACAATGGCATGGCTGTTGTCTGATCGTAATGCCCTGAGGGCGGCGTCTTCCAGGCATTGAAGCACCTCTACAGAAGCATCCTCCAGAGCCAATACGGGGATATCGGTTCCGTGTACGCCGCGACAGGTACGTTCGAAGCCGTACTTGACCAATAAATGTTCTGTCATGCGACAGGTTCTGGTCAACGTGGTGATCACGGAAAAGCTGCTGGAGAGCGACGACGCCGCGTGAAATGCAGCTTCGGCGATTCCCATGACAGGGGTGTTCAGTACCTCGCGTGCAGCGTCGAGACCTGGATCGCCAAAACACGCAATGATGGTGGCGTCCGGGGGGGCCGGTCGTCGGCTGGCCAGCATGGCCTGCTCAGCGACACCTGCATGGGCAAAAGCCTCATCGTAAAAGCTCTCGATCGACTCGGGGCCAAAACTGGGTTGAACCGCCTGGATCCTGGCGAAGCGAGAAGCGGCTTGAGCTGCGCGCCCAATCGCCTGTGTCATGCCAAGGGATGTGTTGGGGTTGATCACCAGTATCTGAAGGCTTTTTATCACGGGTTCATCCATAGGGATCGGATCACTGGAGCACAAATAAAATGCTGCTGTCGGTGGGCAGAACGGGCTTGGCCATCGGCTGAGTCATGGGTGAATGGACGGAAACTGGAGCCTGACGCGTTTTGAAAATCCTGTGGTCCCCCCAGGTGGTCAGAAACATCAGTCCTGCCAGAACCAGGGTGGCTGCAAACGGTCTAGAGATCATCAGATACTCCTTATGAATGGATTTCTCTGAGCAAAATTGATGCCATTGAAATGAATATGGACGGACCACAAGTCGAATCCGCTTCCAGAGGCAAGGCCTCCAGCTCGGCGGCGATAAAAATTGTGGAGCTCCTCCCCATCCTTGGTGTCCGGAACTGGTGCGTTGATGGCAACTCTGGGACGCTCGAGTTCCGTGGAGTCCGTTTTGCTTGTCTCCACCGCCCAGATCACGTCCTGTATGTTGCAGGGTGGGGGGTGTGTTGGGTCAGGTCGTCAAGCGCTGAGATGTTGTCGGTGTTGGCGTGAACAAGGCCACCAATATTCAGCGGTATCAGCGGGTATCATTGTTTTTGTACTTTTTGCGTCGACGGGGCCAACGAGTTCATTGGCTTGTGACTTCAGTTGCCCTTTTAATTTTTTTAAAACCGTATTTATGACAACATTTGCGAATCTGCTCAAAACTGAAATCTCTCGCATTGCACGCAAGGAGATCAAGTCTGACAGCAAAGCCTTGAAGCAATCCACATCAAGACACCGTTCTGAAATCGCTGAACTTAAACGACGCATCACAGCTTTGGAGGCGATGTTCAAAAAGCTAAGCAAAGGATTGCCTCCGTCCAAGGTTGAGGCTTCGGCTGACGGCAAGACTTCACTGCGCTTCCGAGCTGCTGGATTTGCAAGTCTTCGCAAGAAGTTAGCCATTTCCGCCAGCGATATGGGAAAGCTTTTGGGGGTTTCTGCCCAGAGCGTTTATCTCTGGGAGTCGGGCAAGACCAAGCCTCGACCCAGTCAGCTTCAGTCCATTGCGATGGTGCGCAAGATGGGTAAGCGAACAATAATGGCAAAGTTATCCAGCTAGTGCTTGCTCCATGACGTGAGCAATTTAGGCATGGCTAAACGCTGATTCGCGCCCCGTTCATAAAAGCCATCAATTCGCCAGGCGCAAATGGTGTCCAGGTTTCGTTGGTGGTCAGAGGGGAGGTGACCACCACGGTCACGCGATCATCCGGCGCGGTCACTGAGGCAAAGTCAATGCTCATGTCCTGATCGCGCAATTGCGCGCTCGAAAAGGGGTGTTGCCGCTCCACAAAGCACAGGTGGGTGGAAGCATGCGCCCACAGCGCTTGGCCGTTGGACAGCATGAAGTTGAAAACACCGTGTCTTGCCACTTGTGGAACAAGCTCTCGCAAGGTGAGGGTGAGTTCACTCACCGACGGCAGGTTGGCATGCGACTTGGCCAGTTCCTGCATGAGCCAGCAAAAGGCGCGCTCGCTGTCGGTTTGTCCGACGGGCCTGAAATGACCGTGCAGATGAGGGCTGTAATTCAACAGGTTGCCATTGTGGGCAAACACCCAATAACGGCCCCAAAGCTCTCTGACAAAGGGGTGGCAGTTTTCCAGCGAAACTTCGCCCTGCGTGGCTTTGCGGATGTGGGCAATGATGTTGCGGCTCTTGATGGGGTAGCGGCGGATCAGTTCAGCCACCGGAGACGCGCTGGCGGGTTGGTGATCCACGAAATGCCGCAATCCCCGGTCCTGTTCTCCACCCTCAAAAAAAGCAATGCCCCAGCCGTCGGCATGGTGGTCGGTCACGCCAGCACGTTGTACGAACCCCGTGAAGCTGAACACGGCATCGGTGGGGTTTTTGCAATTGAGACCCATCAGTTGGCACATGACAGCCATTCTGCCTCTTTTTTCGACAAGTTCGGTTTTGCGGCTCAGGCCTTGCTGTAACATCCTGCCCCGGGCACATTGCCCCAGCGGCATTCGTTTGCCATTCGCCCGATTTGGGCCATGTAGAGGACTACCATGTATAAAAACCTCAAGGCCCGGGCACGGGCTTTTCTTTTCTTCCTGCCTTTTATAGCGTCCCTGTTGTCGGGCGGAGCGCTGGTTTTGATGCCAGCCAGCCAAGCGCAGGCGCAGGCGCAGGCGCAGCAACCCCCCTTGAAAGTCGGCTTTGTCTATGTGGCCCCCCTGGCACCGACCGGCTGGGTGGCACAGCACGACGCGGGTCGGCGGGCGATGGAGGAGGCGATCAACACGCCGAATGCAGCGCGACGTGTTCAAACCCGCTATGTCGAAAACGTGGCAGAGGGGGCCGATGCCGAGCGAGTGATTCGGGAGATGGCGCGCGAGGGCTTCGACCTCATCATCACCCCGAGCTTTGGCTACATGGAGCCGACTCTCAAGGTGGCTGCGGATTTTCCTTCAATCCGTTTCGAGTCCATCACCGGCTACAAACGCACCGCCAATGTGGCCACGGCCAACGCCCGCTACTACGAGGGTCGCTATCTGGCGGGAGTGGCCGCTGGTCGGATGAGCAAAACCCGCGTGGCCGGGTATGTGGCTGGTTTCCCGATTCCGGAGGTCTTGCAGGGCATCAATGCCTTCACCCTGGGCATGCGCTCGGTGCAACCCAAGGCCGAGGTCCGGGTGATCTGGCTTGACACCTGGTTCGACCCAGCCCGCGAGCGAGAGGCTGCCATGACCTTGATGAACCAGCAGGCTGATGTGCTGGCTTTTCACACCGGCTCCAATGCCGTGATGGTGGCGGCCCAGGAACGAGGCCGCTGGGCGGTGGCTTATCACTCGGACATGCGCAAAGTGGCGCCGCAAGCCCAGTTGCTGGCCGTCACCCACCATTGGGGTGAGTATTACACCCGTCGGGCGAGGGCGCTCATGCAAGGTCAGTGGGTCTCTGGGGATGTGTGGTCGGGCGTGCGCGAAGGCATGGTCAAGATTGAAGGCTTTGGCGACGGGGTGCCAGAGACCGTGCGCCGGGAAGTGATGGCCAGGCTTGATGATGTGGCCCGGGGCCGGCTGCAACCGTTCAAAGGGCCGCTGGTGGACAACGAGGGTCGGGAGGTGCTGCCCGCTGGCAAGGCATTAACAGATGCACAGATCCTGGGCATGGATTTCCTGGTGGAGGGGGTGACCTCTCGGCTGCCACGGCCCCGGGCCGCCCAGACCCCCTAGAATTGAACCATGAGCATCAAATCCGACAAGTGGATCCGCCGCATGGCCGAGCAACACGGCATGATCGAGCCCTTTGAACCTGGCCAAATTCGTCAGCGTGATGGTCATAAGATCGTCAGCTACGGAACCAGCAGCTATGGCTATGACATTCGTTGCGCGCCCGAGTTCAAGGTGTTTACCAACATTTTCAGCACGGTGGTGGACCCCAAAAACTTCGATGAGCGCAGTTTTGTCGATATCGAGTCCGACGTGTGCATCATCCCGCCCAACAGTTTTGCCCTGGCACGTACGGTTGAGTACTTTCGGATTCCTCGCAGTGTTTTGACCATCTGTCTGGGCAAAAGCACCTATGCCCGCTGCGGCATCATCGTCAATGTCACCCCCTTCGAGCCGGAGTGGGAAGGCTATGTGACCCTGGAATTCAGCAACACCACGCCTTTGCCCGCCAAGATCTATGCCGGCGAGGGCTGCGCGCAGGTGCTGTTCTTCGAGAGCGATGAGGTCTGTGAGACCAGCTACAAGGACCGCGGTGGCAAGTACCAGGGCCAGGTGGGCGTGACCTTGCCCAAGACCTGATGGGCGCTGGCGGCGGGTTGTCAGGCAAGAGTGCGACAATGCAACCTGACATGAGTTCATTTTCCAATTTGCAGCTGGCCCCTGAGCTGGCACGCGCCGTAGCCGAGATGGGCTACGAATCCATGACCCCCATCCAGCAGCAGGCCATCCCCGTGGTGTTGTCTGGTCAAGATGTGATGGGGGCAGCTCAAACCGGCACGGGTAAAACGGCTGCCTTCTCGCTGCCACTTTTGCAGCGCATGCTCAAGCACGAGAATGCCTCCACTTCGCCGGCCCGCCATCCGGTGCGTGCACTGGTGCTGCTGCCCACCCGCGAGCTGGCCGATCAAGTGGCCCAGCAAATCAAGCTTTACGCCAAGTACACCCAGTTGCGCAGCGCGGTGGTGTTTGGTGGCATGGACATGAAGCCTCAGACGCTGGAGCTCAAAAAAGGTGTCGAGGTGCTGGTGGCGACGCCAGGTCGTCTGCTGGACCACATTGAGGCCAAGAATGCGGTGCTCAATCAGGTCGAGTATGTCGTGCTGGATGAAGCCGATCGCATGCTGGACATTGGTTTTTTGCCCGATCTGCAGCGCATCCTGAGCTACTTGCCCAAGCAGCGCACCACCTTGCTGTTCTCGGCCACGTTCTCGCCCGAGATCAAGCGTTTGGCCAGCAGTTATCTGCAAAATCCGGTGACCATCGAGGTGGCGCGTCCCAACGAGACCGCCTCCACCGTCGCCCAACATTTCTACAGTGTTACCGATGATGACAAGCGCCGTGCCCTGCGGCAACTGGTGCGCAGCAATGGCATCACGCAGGCCTTTGTGTTTGTCAACAGCAAGCTGGGCTGTGCTCGACTGGCCCGCTCGCTCGAGCGCGACGGGCTTCGCACCACCGCCCTGCATGGTGACAAATCCCAGGATGAGCGTCTCAAGGCCCTGGATGCCTTCAAGCGCGGAGATGTTGACCTGTTGGTGTGCACCGATGTGGCCGCGCGCGGCCTCGACATCAAGGACGTGCCTGCGGTGTTCAATTTCGATGTTCCTTTCAACGCCGAGGACTACGTCCACCGCATTGGCCGCACGGGCCGGGCCGGCGCTTCAGGGTTGGCCATTACCTTTGTCTCGGGCAGTGACCAGCGATTGGTGAGCGACATCGAGAAGCTGATCAAGAAAAAGGTCGATCTTGAGGCGGTCGAATACGACGACGATCGTCCTCGCGGCCGCATCAACACCGGGCGTCGCGCCTGGGGGGAAGACGACCCCAGGGACGTGTTGGATGTCCCGCCGACCAGCGATCGATCCGGGCGAGAGCCGGCTTCACGCAGCAGCCGCTACTCCCGCGCGACCGCCCCTGTCGACCCGTTTTTCGACAAGCCCTATGAGCCGCCCAGCGATACCACCGCCACGTCGGCTCCTGCTTGGGAAGCGGCCCAAGGCAAGCCGGTACGCAGCTTGTCCACCAACATCAAAACCAAGCGCAAGGTGCCTGCGCTGTTCAAGTCCAGCGAGCCCGCCTGAACGTTGGTTGTGGCTGTCTGGCTCAAGCCAGAGCCGGAACTTGCACCCAGCGTCCAGGCCCTGGTGCCTGCAATGACCAGGCCGTCAGCGTGCCGCCCCAGACGCAGCCGGTGTCCAGGCATTTCACGTCGGGGCGATCCATTCCGCCCAGGGTGGACCAGTGGCCGAACACCACGCACACGTCTTGTGTGCGCCGAGTCGGTACATCGAACCAGGGCAAATGGCCGGCGGGGGCGTCCTCCAGGCCTTGCTTGGCGTCGAAATCCATTTGCCCCTCGGGGGTGCAAAAACGCAGTCGGGTCAGGCCGTTCACGATGACACGCCAGCGATCGGGCCCTTGCAGGTCATCACGCCAGCGGTCGGGTTGGTTGCCGTACATGTGGTGGAAGAACGTCTCGGCGTCGGGGCCGCGCAGCACGGTTTCGACCTCGGCTGCCAGTGCCAGGGTCTGCTGGGCCGTCCATGAGGGAAGCACCCCAGCGTGCACCATCAGACAGTTGTCATGCTGCAGCGCCAGCGACTGTTGCTGCAACCAATGCAACAGCTCGTGCCGATCGGGGGCGTCCAACACATCCTGCACCGTGTCGCCACGCTTGAGCCTGGCCAGCCCCCGGGCCAGAGCCAGCAAATGAAGGTCGTGATTACCCAACAAACAGCGTGCGCTGCTGCCCAGGTCGCGCAGCCGCCGCAGGACGCCGACATTGTCGGGGCCGCGGTTGATCAGGTCGCCCAGCAAAAACAGGGTGTCGCGACTAGGGGAGAAATCCAGGGCCTGCAACAAACGTGTGAAGGCATCGTGACAACCTTGTACATCACCAATCAAGTAAAGTGCCATATCGGCATTGTCCGGCATTCGTGGAAATAACTGCGCTCATGGATATTCTTCTCATCGCCATCCTCATTTTGTTGAATGGGCTGTTTGCCATGTCCGAAATGGCTTTGTCCTCAAGCCGCAAGGTTCGCTTGCTGGCCTTGCAAGAAGCGGGCGAACATGGGGCGGACACGGCGTTGCAAATGATGGAACGACCGACGCAGTTTCTCTCCACCATCCAGATCGGCATCACTTCGATCGGGGTGCTCAATGGCATTGTGGGTGAGGCAGCGTTCAGCGATACCGTCGCGCGCTGGCTCCACCAGGCGGGGGTGCCGAGTGGGGCCTCCACCCTGGCCGCCACGGCCGTGGTGGTCACGCTGATCACCTTCCTGACCATTATTTTTGGCGAGCTGGTGCCCAAGCGAATCGGGCAGCTGTATCCAGAAACCATTGCCCGCCGCACAGCACCGATGATGCGCACCCTGGGTCTGATGGCCCGGCCCTTCATTGCGCTGCTGTCGGCCAGCACGGGGGCGGTGCTGCGTCTCATGCGCATGGATACCCGTCGCCACGCTTCGGTGACGGAGGAGGAAATCAGTGCCAGCCTGAGTGAGGGGGTGGATGCCGGTTTGATCGAACAGCAAGAGCATCAGATGGTGAAAAACGTGTTTCACCTGGATGACCGACCCCTGACTTCCCTCATGGTGCCCCGTTCGGACATCGATTGGTTGGACGCGCGGTCCACCGTGGTGCAGGCGCGTGAGCAATTGAGCCAGCTGCCACCCCATTCCTGGTACCCAGTGTGTCGGGGGGGGCTGGATGATGTGGTGGGCATGGTGAGTCTGGCCGAACTCACTCAGCGCGCGGATCCGCAAAGGCTGGTCGAGGACGTGATGGTCCCGGTGGCGTTTGCCCCCGAAACGCTGAGCGGGTTGGATTTGCTGGAGCAGTTCCGTCGACCGGCATCGCGTGCTCAGCGCGATGCCCACGCATCGGAATCGCCACGGGGCCGATTGGTCATGGTGGTGGATGAGTACGGTGTGGTTCAAGGTCTGATGACCCCGCGCGATTTGCTGGAAGCCATCACCGGTGAATGGGTCGATGCCACGCAGGCGGAAGAAGGGTGGGCCACACCGCGCGGAGATGGCAGCTGGCTGCTCGATGGCACCATGCCCGTGGTGGAGTTGAAGTCCCGCCTGGGCCTGACGGAGGAATTGCCGGGTGAGGTCCGTGGCCTCTATAACACCCTGGCCGGCTTGGTCATGTCCGTCTCTGGCCGTTTGCCTCACACCGGCGACAGTGTTCAGCTACAAGGCTGGGAGTTTGAGGTGGTTGATATGGACGGCCGTCGCATCGACAAGGTTTTGGCCAGAAGCTTGTCGAGCGAGACGCTGAGTGCTCCCGCTCAGGGGCGAACCATCACGAAGTCGTAGTCCAGGGTGTAAAACTCCTTGTCCATGACCTTGCCGTCTGGGGCCTTGCCAGGCTTTTGAGCAATGAAGTCGGCAATCAAAGAGGGGCGAACGCCAAACACCGCATCACCGTCCAGGTTTTTACTGTTGCGGTCAAAGATGTGGGTGATCAGCGGGCGGAACCCATCGGCACGAATGCGAAAGTGCAGATGCGCCGGGCGCCAGGTGCGGCCGGTGGTGGCCTTGAGCATGAGCTGGGCGGTGCCGTCCTGGGGGATGGGGTAGTCCACCGGCAGGATGGACCAGAAATGGTAACGTCCCTCATTGTCGGTACGCAGCACTGCACGTGCCCAGGGGCCGTTGGTTTCCAGATCGGTTTGCACGTCGTACAAGCCCCGGTCATCCGAATGCCAGACATCGATCACTGCATTGGCAATCGGGCGTCCTTCGGTATCGAGAATGCGGCCTTGCGCGTGCATGGGGGTGCCCGCTGCGCCCGCACTGATGTCGGCACCCAGGGGAAACTCGGGGGCGTCTTCCAGCAAGAAGGGGCCAACCAAGGTTGGCTCGGTGGCGTGCGGCGGACGCGGGTAGTCCTGTGTCACGGTCAGCATGGACAGCCCAAAAGCGTCGGAGAAGATCATGAACTCGTTGCGACCGGGACCGCACCACTTGCCGGTCTCTTCCAGGAACTGCATCGTGAAAGCCCATTCGTCGGCAGACAGCTTCACTTCCTTGGCAAAGCTGTGGATGTGCTTGATCAGCGACAACATGATTTGACGCAGACGCGGATCGGGGGTGTTTTCGAAACGCTTAAGAACCTCAGCGGTGATGAGGTCGGTGGCATCGTAGAGATTTTCGATGGTGTGTGCGTTCTTGTTCGGGGCATTCATGTCGTGTGTCTTCCTCAAGTGTTATGAAAGTCGGTGGCCTTCTGACGCAGGTCGTTGCCCGGCTTGAGCCTGAATTTGGCAATTTTCATCGAACCCGTGTGTGGCAAGCTGTCAACCATCACAATATAACGCGGTTGTTTGATGGGCGACAAGCGCTCGACAGCATGGCGGTGAATTTGTTCGGGCGTGACTTGAGCCCCAGTTCGAGGCACAACGGCCACCAAGATCTCTTCCTCACCCAATTCGGCGGGCACACCGATGGCGGCACACTCCTGCACATCGGGATGGCTGGAGATGGCGGCATCGATTTCTGCGCCTGAGAGGTTTTCGCCCCGACGCCGGATGATGTCCTTCTTGCGGGTGAAGAAAAAATAGTAATCGTCGGCATCGCGCCAGCAGAGGTCTCCGGTCAGGAACCACCCGTCAGAAAAGGTGGCGGCCGTCTGGGCCGGATCGTTGAAATAGCCTTGCATCAAGGTCGGCGTCTTGACCGCCAGTTCGCCGACTTCACCCACGGCGGCATCCTGCCCGGCATCGTTGATGACGCGGACCTGAGGTCGCTCAATTGCCGGGTCTGGGTGTGCGGAGATGCAACCCATGCTGCCCAACTTGTGTGGCCCTTGGAAGGGGTTGCTGAGCACCCCTGGAATTTCGGTCATGCCGTAGCACTCAATGAGGGTGGTGACGCCAAACCGCTTTTGAAAAGTGTCCAGCAAATCGCGGCTGAGGGGGGCCAGGAACATCTTGCGCAGCACGTGACCTGGCACAAACTCTTCAGGCGGACGTCGCGCCAAAATGGCGGCGGCTGACATGATCACATTGACCTCGGTGGCCCGGTAGTGAGCCACTTGCTGCCAGAAGTTCGATGCCGAGAATTTGCGGATGAGAATCAGGGTGCCGCCACAGGCCATGGCACCCCCCAACGAGTACATCAAGGCATTGATGTGAAAGAGTGGCAGCACGCACATGACCCGATCTTCGGGTTGCAGGAACATGCGCTGCACGAACGCTTCGGCCGTCAGCAAATAGCTGCGCTGGCTGTGCATCACGCCCTTGGGAAAACCGGTGGTGCCCGAGGTGTAGATGATCAGAAAGGTGCTGTCGGCGGTGCCGACATGGGTGTGCGAGTCCGAGCCGCTGGCGTCCCACTGATTCAGCAAGCTGTCTTCGTGGCCCCACGGCTGATCAATGATCACACGCCAAGGGGAGGGCTGTATGCCCGCAATCGCCTGGGCCACGCGCTCGGCAGGCTCGGGAGAGCAGATCACACCGCACACGCCGGCATGCTCAAAGATGTACTGGGCCTCACGCGCTTCGAACTCGGGGTTGCACGGCACGATGATGGCGCCCAGCCGCGCGCAGGCCAGCATCAGCACCACAGTGGCAGGGTGGTTATAGGCCATCAGGCCGATGCGGTCACCGGTGCGCACACCGCGGCGCTGCAGCCAGTGCACGGCTTGATCAGCGCGGCGCGCACAGGCGTCCCAGGTCATCACCTCGTCCTGGTACTCCACCATGGAACGATCGGCTTGTGCGGCACAGCGCACGGCAAAGAATTGGGCCAGCGAAAAGTCATGCGCAGGAAACCGGCGCAACACTTCGAGCGGGGAGAGCAGGGCGGCGGTCATTTTGGCAGCGGCCCGTCGTATTGCATGGCGTGCTCAGCGGCGGCGGCCAATTTGAAGCCGATGGGACGCACCTGTTCCTCCAGCAGGTGCGCCACCAGCGAGGCGGTGCGAGCCAAGAGTGGGATACCGCGCAAGGCGCCCGCCGGGAAACCGGCGTCAAGCAACACCGCGGGAATGGCCGCCGACACGTTCATGGGCAGTGCGCGTCCATACACACCTTCGACCAACGAATCGATGGTTCGCAAGGCTCGCACATGGTCGCCGGAGATGCCCCAGGCATCGGCCAGTTCCAGCAGCTTGGCGGCCCGTGGATCACCTTGACGGTGCACCGGATGACCAAAGCCTGGCAAGGGCTTCTTGTGGGTACGCATGGCTTGTAGCGTGCGTTGTGCCACGGTCTCCAAAGGCTCGCCGCTGCGAGCGGTTTCTGCCAGCACTTCCATGAATAAGTGGCCGGCGGTTTCAGAGGCGCCCAGGATGACCGAGCCGCAGCCCACCAATCCGGCGGCCACGGCGCCCTGGATGGCATCGGGGGCGGCGGCGAGTGTCATCCGCGCGGCTTGCACGGAGGGCACCAGGCCATGCTCGGCGATGGCGATCAAGGTGGCATCTGCCGCTTTGACCAGTTTCTCGCTGGGGGTTTCTCCCGTCAGCAAGAAAAGAAAGTAAGCCGTGAAGGACTGTTGGCCAATGACCTCTTGGCACAGGTCAAGACCGCGCACCACGATGCGGTCGGATTCGACCAGGGCCATGTGCGAAGCGCCACCGGTGGCGGAAAAAGAACTGGAGGTGGAGGGGGAGGGTGTTGTCATAGGTTGAAGAGTCTGCGTGGAGTCAGGGGCAAGTTTAGTCGCGGTGTTGACAGGTCGGGTTAACCACGCTTGCCCCAGCGCATGTCGACCGTCAAAATGAGCTTGTTTTCACACAAGTTTTTTCAAGGAGGAGACCCCCCATGCAAAAAAGACCGTTTTTGAAGGCGCTCGGCGCCGGTGTGTTGCTCGCTTCACCTTTGTCTTCGTTGCGCGCACAGAACCGCCCCATCCGCGTCGGCAGCACCTTGTCGATGACCGGTCCCTTGGGGGGCACGTCTATCGTGCACAAAATTGCCGCCGAGATTTACCTAGAACAGGTCAATAAGCGTGGTGGCTGGCTGGGGCGTCCGGTCGAATGGGTGGTCAAGGACGATCAGTCCAAACCTGATCTGGCCCGCACCCTGTACGAGCAGTTGATCACCGGCGAAAAAGTGGATTTGCTCATGGGCCCGTATGCCACGGGGAATTCGCTGGCCGCCATGGGCGTCGCTCAGCGCAACAACAAAGTGCTGGTCACCAACTCGTTTGGTATTCCCTCCCTGGCCAAGTACGACATGCACTTCGCCGGTTATGTCATGGGGCACGACCCCGGCACCACCGTGCCCACCACCTTGCTCGACACCCTGGCCGCTGGCGGTCAGTCCCCCAAAACCGTGGCTATGGTGACCAGCAAGTTTCCATCGGTGGTGTTCCTGTCCCAGGGCGCTCGTGAAGTGTTCAAGAAAAAAGGATTGCAAGAAAAGTTGTGGCTGGACTGGGAATTCGGCAACAAAGATTTCGGGCCCATCGCCTCGCGCCTCAAAGAGGCCAATGCCGACCTGGTCTGGATCGGCTCCATTGGCCCCGAGAGCATCCAGCTGCTGGAGGCCATGAACAAGATTGACTATCGCCCGAAGTTGCATTTCCATCTGTACCCGACGCCGGGTCCTCTGGTGCAATCACCACTGGCGGCGAATGCGTTGACGGTGACCACCTTTGAGCAGCATGCGCCATTCATCAACAACCCGCTGGCGGCCGAGGTTGTCAAGATCTACAACGACCGCGCGGCCAAGGCCAATTTGCCCGACACTTCCTTCGAGTTGCAGGCGGCCAATGCGTTCACCGGCTGGCAGATTCTGGAGGCGGGTGTGAAGGGTGCCAACAGTCTTGAGGATCGCAAGATCGCCGACTGGCTCAAAGCCAACCGTGTCGACACCTTGCTGGGGCGCTTGCGTTTCGATGGCCCGAACAACTATGGCGACGACCTCAACCGCATCAAGCAATTGCAAAACGGCAAGTGGGTCGTGATTCATCCCAAGGATGTGGCCATGCCCGGTGCTCGCCTGGCGGTCTGAGTCTGGTCGGTATTCCGAGACATCTGTTTTTCAACGGGCGCTGACTCACCCCGGTCCTGGGGTGGGCGCGTCCAGTGGTCATGCCCAGCTCTACCCTCATCTTTCAATCGCTGGCTTCCGGTGTCTTCATCGGTGCCCTGTACGGACTCATCGGCTTGGGCCTGGGGCTGGGCTGGGGGTTGTTGCGACTTATCAACCTGGCCCATTTCGCCTGGGTATTCCTGGCGGCCTACATCACCTTTGAACTCAAAAGTCGTTGGGGCATTGATCCCCTGATGGCCTTGCTGGGGCTCGTGCCCCTGTTTGCGCTGCTGGGGGTGGCCATGCAAGCGGTGTTGGCTCGGTTTGCCATCACGCCGTTCAATTCCTTGCTGGCGACCTTTGGCCTCACGGTCGCGGTCGAGTCTTTTCTGCAGCTGTTGTGGAGCGCCGACTTCCGCCGCATGAGCTCTCATTACGATGAATTGAAATTTCGGCTCGGGACCGTGGTGGTCACTTATTCGGAAGCGGTGACCATTGCCTTGGCCTGGTTGATGGGCCTGGCCGTCTGGTGGATGCTGTATCGCACCGATCTGGGCAAGTCCATTCGAGCCAGTGCAGAGGACGCCGCGATTGCCACTGCCTTCGGCATCGATGCCCATCGCCTGGCCTTGGGCTTGTCGGGGGCTTGCGCAGCGCTGGCAGCGTGCGCCGGGGTTTGTGTGGCCCTGACGTTTACCCTGGCCCCTTCGCAAATTTACGCCTGGGTGGGCGTGGTGTTTGCAACCGTCATGATGGGGCGATTGGCCTCGGCTTGGGTTCCGCTGTTGGCGGGCTTGTTCATCGGCTTGAGCGAGTCGCTCACCATGGCCTTGACAGCACCCACCTGGGCACCCCTGGTGTCGTTCACTTTGCTGATCATCATCTTGTTGACGAGGCGCCAACATGATTAAGCGCTGGGGCATGTGGATGTGGCTGGCCTGCGTGATCGGGCTGGGTGTGGCGCCTTACGCGGGCCTGCCCGTACATGGGCAATCGCTCCTGTACATCTTTTTCTTCTGGATCACGCTGGCGACCAGTTGGAACATGTTGTCGGGATACTCCGGTTATTTTTCCTTCGGACATGGGGCGTTTTTCGGCATGGGCATGTACGGCATGGCCACCCTCACCACCAAGCTCAACTTGCCGTTCCTGCCCTCGATCCTGTTGTCGGGACTGCTGGCCTCGTTGCTCGCGCTGGCCATTGGGGCAGTGGTGTTCCGATTGAGGTCAATTCGCGGTGAATCGTTTGCGTTGATCACCCTGGCCGTGACCTTTGTGCTGGCCACTCTGATCGTGAACACCCCGATCGATGGCGGCCCGGGTGTTTATCTGATGGGGGTGGATATCCCCTCGCTGGGGCCGGCGCCTGCCTCCACGTTTTATTACCTGGGTTTGCTGATGGCGGTGCTGTGTGTGGGCGTGGCCTGGTGGTTGCTGCAAGCGCGTGCCGGTCTTGGCCTGCTGGCTATTCATGATGACGAAGATGTGGCCGAAGTGCACGGCATCGCCACCTTTGGCCTGAAGATGCAGGCCTTCGCTTTGTCGAGCTTTTTCGCTGGCATGATGGGCTCTGTCCATGCGCTCTACGTGTCCTATGTCACGGTGGGCGAGACCTTCAACATCACCGTGCCTCTCACCGTGGTGTTGATGAGTGTGCTGGGGGGCAGTCGGCATTGGGCCGGCCCCATGTTGGGCGCTGTTCTGACCACCCTGCTGTTGAATGCCTTCACCGAGGGCAACAGCGCCTTGGTGGGTAAGATCATCATTGGCCTGGTGCTGACCGCTGCCGTGCTCATCATGCCGCAGGGAATTTTGGGCACTTGGATGGCCCGTCGTCATCGGCGCCTGCTGGCTGATACGCAGGCGGTCGTGGCTGGGGCAGAGCCTTTCCACGGGCATGTGACGGACACCTCTCATCAGGATGATGAACCGGTACAGATCGCTAGCCGCATCACACCGGCGGTGAGTGACTCGACGGCACCGGTGGTGTTGTCTGTGCGTGGTCTGAGTAAAAATTTCTCCGGCATTCAGGCCTTGAAAGAGGTGAGTCTGGATGTGCGCCAAGGGGAAATTTTGGGCCTGTTGGGGCCAAACGGGTCGGGCAAGTCGACCTTCATCAATGTGGTGACCGGACACTACACGCCCAGTACAGGCTCGGTGCAAATTTTGGGTCAAGAGTGTGCCGGTTTGCCGGCACATCAGATCCGCCGCCTGGGGGTCTCGCGCACCTATCAGATCCCTCGTCCCTTCTCGGGACTGACGGTCTTGCAAAACGTCAGTCTGTCTGCCCAGTACGGAGCTGGCCAGTTTGAACCGCGACGTGCACACGAACACGCCCTGGAATGGCTGGCGTTCACGGGTTTGCAAGATCGGGCTGATCATCTGCCCGAAGAGCTCAACTTGCATCAGCGCAAATTTTTGGAGCTGGCGCGCGCCTTGGCAGCCCAACCCCAAGTGATTTTGCTGGACGAAGTGCTTTCAGGCCTGACCCCTGCGGAAATCGGAACCGCTGTCAAGACCATTCAGCGCATTCGCGATGCCGGGACCTCCATCGTCTTTGTCGAACATGTGATGAGTGCGGTCATGGCCTTGTCGGACCGCTTGGTGGTGCTGGACCAAGGCTCGGTCATTGCCGAGGGGCTTCCGCAGGATGTGATGAGCCGCGAGGTGGTGGTGCGTGCCTACCTGGGCGATGAACGGATGGTGGATTGATCATGTTGCAATTGCAAGATGTCCGGGTGAATTACGGCGCAGCGCCAGCGTTGTGGGGTGTCAACCTGGAGGTGCGTGCGGGGGAGTTGGTGTCTGTGATCGGCCCCAACGGGGCGGGCAAGACCACACTGATTCATGCGGTGATGGGGCTCAATCGGCTGGCCTCTGGCCAGGTGATCTGGGACGGCGAAATCATTTCTTCCTTACCGCCCAGCCGTCTGTGCGAGCGCGGCTTGGCCCTGGTGCCCGAGAGTCGTCGGTTGTTCACAGGCATGACGGTGCGTGAAAACCTGGAACTGGGCGCCATGCATCCGCTGGCGCGTCAACGTCGTGCCGACACCTTTGAGCGGGTGTGCGAACTGTTTCCCGCTGTGCGACAAAAGTTGCCGCAGTTGGCCGGGACCTTGTCGGGGGGGCAGCAGCAGATGGTCGCCATCGGGCGCGCCATGATGGCGCTGCCGCGCTTGCTGCTGCTGGATGAGCCCTCGCTGGGACTGGCCCCTGCCATCGTGGCCGATATGTTTCGTGTCATACAAGCCATCCACCGTGAAGGTACGGCGGTGATGCTGGTCGAGCAGAACGTCAGCCGTGCCCTGGCCATCTCTTCTCGTACCTATGTGCTGGAGAATGGACGTGTGATTGCCGAGGGCGAGTCGCAAGAACTGGCCAATCGCCCAGAAATCCGCAAGGCTTATCTGGGTTTGTGACCTGTGAGGACCAAAGAGCTGCCTACTGCGGGCAAAAAATTGAGTAAAATGCCCGCTGTGCCGGTGTAGCTCAGTCGGTAGAGCAGCTCATTCGTAATGAGAAGGTCGCGTGTTCGATTCATGTCTCCGGCACCACAATTTCCAAAAGCCCTCCGATTCACTTCGGCGGGCTTTTTTGTTTTCTTTCATTTGGCTGTGGCGGAAGGTCGTGAACGTTCTGCCACCGATTGAACCATGTTGAACCCAGGTCAACGGTGATCACGCCACCGTTTCAGGAACCCAATCCCCTCTATGACTGACACCACCGCTCCCAAGCTTTTATCGCTGACGCCCCCGGACAACGCCCTGGACGTTGAAGCGGGAACCGAATTCGTGCTGAAGTTCGACGAGCCTGTCAAAGCCGGTACGGGTTTGATCTATGGCTATGTTGCTTTAACGGGAAACGGCTTTCTGATTCCTGCGTCGGACGTCTCACAGGTCACGATCAATGGTGATACGGTGACATTCAAACCCACCACAGGGCCTTTGGAGTATCAGGATTACTCCATCCGAATTTATCCGGGCGCCTTTCAAGATTTGTCCGGCAATCCTTATGCCGGGCTGATGAACCTGACAGACTGGAACATCAGTGTTGCCAAACCCAGTTACGCCCTGACTTGCAATGTTTCGGGCATTGACGAAGGCGGTACGGCCACTTTTGTGCTGACCACCACCCACGTACCAGCGGGGACTTCATTGACGGTGGTGGTCGGCAATCCCGGTCTCTTCTCTGACCATGATGCCTACGCAGGGGCCAACGAACTGGATGTTTCAGGGGGGACGTTTCATCGCGTGACTGTTGGTGCGGATGGCAAAGCCACCTTTGACATCTCATTTCTTCAGGATCACAGAACCGAAGGTGATGAGCAGTTTCATGTATCGGTCAGTGGGGATTGGTTGAGTCAAAGCGCATGCTCGTTGTCGCTGCATGACACTTCCATCTTGACGGTGAAAGAACCAGTGATTGACCTGGGACCCTGGGGGCAACTGATTCATCCGGTGCAGGTGGATGGAACGCACTACTACTATTACTGGGATGTGAGCGGCGATGGAACCAGCAACCCAGAGGGGGCTGCAGGTCCCCTCAACCATGGGGCTGACGAGATATCCATCGCAGATCTCCTGGGTGTTTTTGCTTTCGATGCGCAGAATTCTGTTCCAGCGGGTGTTGATCGCATCACTTCACCCGATTTGCGCTATGCGTGGATTCAGGGAGTCCACATGGCATTGCCCACGGTCGGTGCCTACGCGCCGAATCTGACTTCGGGCGGTTGGCTGAAGGTCCCAGGTACCAGCATTGGGGCGACGGTTCCCGCACAAGGTGACCCGGCGGTCAATCCCACCTATGACGATCTCCTGGCCATTTGGGACGCCTACAACGGCGCTGGGACTGGCCAGTCGGGAGATCTGCCCAGTGAATGGTTGTCGGGCTACCCAGATGGTTGGCGCGGCACTTATCTCACCCGAGAATATGTGGTGGGTAGCGCCTATTCACCCGGAGGGTGGAAGAAGGTTAACTTCACGGATGGATCTATTGGGTTGAGCAAAAACGGCGTGGGTAATGTGCTCAACACCGATGACCAAGGTCGTGTCATCGTCGAGGTGTTGTTCCCCGATGCCGAGGCTCCTCAAATCGTTTCTTTTGATCCAGCCAGGAATGCCAAGGATGTGCCCAATGACGCCAATTTGGTGATCCATTTCAGCGAGCCGATCAAAACAGGAGAGGGCAGCGTCACCCTCAAGGCAGTCGATGGGAAGGCCATTGCAGTCTACGATAGAACCAGCCCCAACATGACCATCAACGGCAATACTTTGACGATTGATCCCTCTTCCGATTTAAGTCCAGGCACACAGTATCAACTGGAGTTTTCTCTGGGGGCTGTGGCTGATTTGGCGAACAACGCGTGCGTCGACTTGCCAAACTACCCTTTCAAAACCCATACAGTCTATGTGCCAGGCACCGTGCCTTCAGCAAAATTCTGGAATGCGCCAAACAAGATGACTTCAGGCGATGGCATGCGTACGGCAATTGCGTTGTCTGACATTCTTGAATCGCTCAAACTCTATCTGGGCAAGTCAGTGGCCAACCCCTCGCCATACAAGTACATAGCCGCCGATTTTGATGGCAATGGGAAAGTCAATTTGACCGATGTATTAGGCGCGTTGAAATATTACCTGGGTAAATCAACAGGAGTGATGCCTCAGTGGGTATTTGTTGATCGAACTGACATTGAGCAACGTGGCCCCCACATCAATGCGGGCCAATGTGATGTCACAGCCATTCCATACGCCGACGTCGAAAACTCCTCAGCGGAAGTCGTCGGGGTGTTGCGTGGTGATGTGGATGGAGGATGGGTAGGGACTTGAAAAGCGGTTTTGCGGGTCAAGCGACAGACTCGTTGCAAATCAGCTCCATATTGATCGCAATCCGGAAATGGTCGCTTTCGATGGGCTCGGGCTCATGCAAAAGGGATGCTGGGAATATCAATAGATCGTCCTCCTCGGGTTGTATTCGAAGAGTTTGACGACCATTGGGATCAAAAAAACGCAGAGCGCCCGTGTTCACGGCGTGCGTGCTGCAGTGCGGCATGCGTAAGTAGTAAACGCCATTGATGGTTGCTGTTTGTAGGTGGTGGTGAATGCCACCGCGATAGTCCTGCCTGTTGCTCACATAAGCCCAGCACCGCGAACTGGACTGCGTACTGATGGTGTAGGGCCCCAGATGTTGGCGGCATGACCGCAGGAATAATTCATATAACGCGTCGCACAGGGGCATCCAACGGCTTCCCTCCAGGGGGAAATTGTTTCCGTGGCTGTAAGTTTGAAGTCTGTGCAAGGCAACGATTTCTGCACACCACCGGTCTCGGTCGAGGTGCAGATGAAGCGGCAATGACACACGGGAGCGGTGTACGAGCATAGATATGGAATTCAAAGCTTTGTCACGATTCGCAGCTTCAGTGGCTGTCCCTTCATCTTAACGAGGGTGCTGTTTTGACGGCCCTTATGAAATATGGCTGCCATTGAGCAGATGCTAAGCAAGGGAATAGTCAGGAAAGGCTGAATCATCTTCTGTTTGTAATGCTATATAACTAAAAAAATACATTAAAAAAGAATGAATTCATGGGGCTCTGAAAAACCCAACGATGGCATTCCCCTGGTACCTGAATACGGTTAATAATGTTCAAAGATAGGAGTGGTGCGGCCATTGAGTTTTGAACGTGCCCCTTATTTTTTGAGTCATTTCGTATTAGCAAGGAGGATTGCATGTTTCAGAATCTGGCCCCGGTCAACAAGTCTCGTCATCAAAATAAACGCATTAAAGCCATCAATGGTTTTGCTTTTGCTTCTCAATTTCATATCGCATCCGTCATGGTGCATGAATTTGTCCGAGCTTCAGCGATTTACCCGGTGGTTTTCCTGGAAGACAAGGACAAAGACGAATTCCGTCCAGTGGTCTTGATGGGCTTGGATTCAGGCGAAAACCTGTTTGTGGAAGCCGATGGTAAATGGAAGGCCTCATACATCCCCGCCATCATTCGTCGCTACCCGTTTGCATTGGCCAGCACTGGCGAGGAAGGTCAGTTCACTGTGTGCATTGATGAAAGCAGCGATTTGGTCAGTGATGAGGATGGCGTGCCGCTCTTCGATGAAAAAGGTGAGCCGGCCGAAGCTTTGGAAAATGTGAAGCGCTATCTGGGTGAGTTACAGCAGATGGATGCATTCACCAAAGACTTTTGCAGTTACCTCTCCGAGCACAACATGTTCACCCCCCTGAATATGCGTGTGCGACAAGCTGATCAAATTAAAAATATCACGGGCTGCTACGTGATCAACGAAGAGCGTTTGAACAATTTGTCCGATGAACGCTTTCTCGAGATGCGGACTCGTCGCTATTTGCCAGCCTTGTATTCACACCTGGGTTCGCTGGCGCAAATCGAGCGCTTGGTCATGCTCAAGGATGGTCGTTCGGGCATCAGCACTGTGGACTCGGCTGCTGGGGAGGATGTGCCCTCTACCCGCAAGCCCACCAAGGCAGCAAAGCCGGCTTGATCGCCGTTTGTCAATGGATTCAAGTGCATGACCGATCCCGATCGGTCATCTGAAATCTCTTACCCCCCGAGACCCCCATGAAGCGCTCTCTCAGGTCCCGTTCAATGTCGCGCAATTCTGTTTCTGGCTTGCTGCGGCGCTTGCTTCAAAATGCTTACGGTGTTGAGCAACTGGAGCCGAGGGTGCTGTTGTCTGCCGATCCGGTGACAACTGCAGCCACGTTGCTCTTGCCTCGTGATACCGAACAGGAGCAAGTCGTCAATTGGACATCTTTTGCACCTGACGTTGTCATGGGGGTGTCAAGCGATACCGCATCGTCGTTTCAGAAAGAGGAGCCTGGTAGTGCATCAGCACTGTCTTTTGCGGTCGACGGTGCGGCCTTTCAACAATCATTGACTGACACCCGTGCGGCATTCATGGATGCCGCGCTGAGCGGTGCATCTGGTGATCGCGATTACGCACGTTTCATGGTCCAGGTGCTGGAGCCGACCGACCTGCCTCATGCTGCACAGGATGACTTGCAACTAAAGGTTCAAGCGACAGACTCAGACCGTTTGAATCCAGTGCCGCCCTTGTCGGGGGATTGGTTGGTCTCTTCTGATGTTCCCAAGGACGTTGTGCTGGATCAGGCCTATTACGATCTGGCGAAATTGACGCCTTCATTGGGCGATGCAGACATTCGATTGTTGATTGACGACAACACCCGCCTCGGTGGCAGTGGAACCATCCAGGGCAGTTTGGTTAACGAAGGTCACCTCAGCCCGGGATATTCGCCTGGTTTTACCCAGGTGACAGGCAACTATACCCAGAGTGCTTCGGCTGCGTTGGATATCGAGTTGGGGGGCAGTTCACCGGGTACCGGCTATGACCAGGTGGTCATCAGCGACTATGCCCAGTTGGCGGGCAGCCTGAACGTCTCGCTTTACAACGGTTACCAACCAACCGATGGACAAAGCTTCACCATCATGACTTATGGTCGCGGCGTGACCGGTAGCTTTGGCAGCGCCAGCGGTTTGTTGCTCGCGAGCAATGGCGTCTTTTTCTCGATCAATCAAACCGGCGACGCCAACACGGGTGGCGCTATCACGCTGACCGCCCATGTGCTGGACAGTTCGACTGACTGGATGCTGGATGCCTTGACGGCCACTGGCCTGGGCGCCGATGCGCAGCTGAATGATCGCATCGGGACTTGGCTCAACTTCGATTATTTCCGCAACAACACCAGCTACACCTTCAGCGGGTCGATCGATCTGGGCAGTGGCATGCAGCTCTCGGGCAGCATGACCCTGGGCTATATGGCCAACACCGCTGTGGATGGACAGTCGGTCGATATGTACAAGCTGGGTGTGGAGAACGGCACCGGCTACCTGGGGCTGGACGCCAACGACAGCAGTCGACCGGGCTTGAGCATCACCGATGCTGATTTTTCTTTGCTGTGGCTCGACAGCCGAGCCACCTCTGGCACCGACAAAGGCTGGCTATGGGGGCAAGGCACGGCCAGTGGATTGTCTGTGTCTGGTGGCAGCGGCATCAGCCTGAGCGCAAGTGCCTTGTCCGTGGATGTGGCCTTGGGTCTGGGAACGGGCAACGACACCTTGCTGAATTTGTCGGGGGCCAATTCACAGTCCATCCTTGTGGGCGGCGCCACCTACAATTTCAACGACGATGGCAGCCTGGGTGAGCGCATCAGCCTGTCAGGAAGTGCCACACTCACTGTGGGCACCTACGCCAGTGCCTCGGGCACCCTGGGCTTTGCCAAATCCGATGCCGGTTTGCAAGTGGCGGGTTCGGGCATCAGCGTCAGCATGGGCGCGGGTGGTGTCACGGCCAACGTCACCAACGCCAGCCTGGGTCTGGTGCTACTGAGCAATAACACTTACTGGCTTGAGGCCAGTGGTGGGTTTGGTTTGAGTGGTGGCGACTTTGCCAACGTCAGTGCTGACGTGGCGACCTTGCGCCTCAACACCACCGGTGTGGCGCAAGCCGAGAAGAGTTTGTCATTCGGCAGCTACAGCCACACGATCTCGGCGATGACTGCTGTCAGCACGCCGGTGATTCAAGTGACGGGTCTTCGTGCCACCGTGGCGGGTGCCTTCTTGCTGGAGGGCGATTTTGCGTTCGAGAAAGACGCCACCTCGGGTAATCTCGAAATGCTGGCCAGTGGAGCCAGTGTGCAAATGCTTGCCGGCGATTTGAAAGCAGGCGTGACGGGCGCCAGTGTCGCCCTGGTCACGGGTGCAAGTGGCAAGTGGTTGGAAGCCTCGGGCGCAGTGAGTGTCAGCCTGGGTGATCAGGTGCAGCTGTCCGCAGCCAGTACCAGCGTGCGCTGGAACAGCACGACCGTCGATGCCTCTGCAACCACCATCAACGTGGCGGGCAGCGCCTACACCTTTGGCAGCCTGGCCGCAGGCTTGCAAGAAGTGGCCGTGACCGGCGCCCAGATTCATGCGGGCGACTTCTTCCATGTGTCAGGCAGTTTTGCCTTTGTCCGCGACACCGCGACGGTGAAACTCGCGGCCGACACCAGTGGAACCACCGACAACGAGACCACCACGGGCGTGCTGGTTGATATGCTCAAGCTGGGCGGACGTGACCTGAGTGCTCAGGTTGGGGTGGCCGGCGGCTTGGGGCTGTCACTCACTGGAGTTGAGTTTGGTTTGGCCTTGATGAGCGCGCGCAGCGATGCGCGGCGACACTGGACCAGTGTGCAAGCCAGTGCCAGCGGTGCAACTTTGTCAGGCATCAGCGGTGTGACCCTCAGTGCGGGTCAAATGGCCTTCGCCCTGAACCAGTCCAGCTCAGTGGCCGATGCCGTGGTCGATTACCGTGCAGGCAAGACGACACTGGCAGTCAAGACTGGTGTCGCGACGCAGTTGTCGCTGGACATGGACGGCACGCGCGGACGACTGCTGCAGGCCAGTGGCAGCGTGACGCTGGATCTGTTTGGTTTTGTGCGAACCAGCGGCAGTTATGCCTTCGAGCGCGGAACCGAGTCCGTGACCTTGTCCGATGGCAAGGTGGTTCGTGCCGATGTTGTCAAGCTGGGTGCCACCGGTGCCAGCCTGTTTGCTGGCGTGGGCGGTGGTTCCACCCATGCCACGGGCATGAGCTTGACGGGTGTCGGCCTCGCTCTGGCGTTCATGAGTGCTCAGGACGACATCACCCGGCGTTGGGTCAGTCTGGAGGCCAGTGCAGCCAGTGCGGAATTGGTCGGCATCGCGGGCCTCACGATCAGCAGCACGGATCTCTCGGTGGCCATCAACCAGGCCATGCGCGACGGCGATGCGGTGGTTGACAGCGCAGCTTCACCCCTGACCATTGCCACCGGCACGAGCACCAGCAAGACGGTGCGGATTGACGGCAAACAAGGTGAGTTGCTGCGTGCAAGCGGAACGCTCAACCTCGATGTGTTTGGTTTTGTCCAGCTCAGCGGTGGTTTGGCCATCGAGAAAAGCACCCAGAACGTCATCCTGGCCGGTGAAACCTCCAACACCGCAGTGGACATGCTGCGCATCGGGGGCACTGGGCTGCAGGCGTTTGCCGGTGTCAACGGCGGCAATGCCGGTGCAACCGGTTTCCAACTCACTGGAGTCGAGTTTGGTCTGGCCATCATGCGCGAGCAGGCCGCTGCGGCTCGTCAGTGGACCAGCTTGCAGGCGACGGCTGGCTCGGCCGCCTTTGTCGGCGTGAACGGGCTGACGCTGGCGGCTGAGCACATGGAGCTTGCCGTCAACCGCAGCTCTGCAGATGGCAAGGTGGTGGACTATTCGGCGGGCAAAACCAGTCTGTCGGTGGCAACCAGCACGACGACGCAGCTGTCTCTGGACATGGCCGGCAGCGAGGGAGCTTTGCTGCGTGCCAGCGCGCATCTTGACGTGGACGTCTTTGGCTTTGTGCAACTGTCGGGTGATTTTGCCCTCAACAAGCAAACGACTCAGCTGACGCTGGGTGATGGTAGTCAGGTCGATGTCGACCTTCTCACGCTGGGTGCGGCGGATGTGCGCGCTTTTGCGGGTCTCCAGGGTGGAACCTCTCACGCCATCGGGCTTGAGATGTCGGGTGTGAATGTGGGCCTGGTGCTGGCGGGCGAGCGTCTGGCCAGTGGCAGCACGGCCACGGCGCGCCAGTGGACCAGCCTCAAGGCCAGTGCTGGCAGTGTGGCGCTGCAAGGCGTCGACGGACTGACATTGGAAGGCCGGTCGTTGGCGGTTGAAGTCAACCGCGCGGCCAGCGATCAGTCTTTGCTGGACTATGCCGACAGCCCTCTGAACGTGAGCACCGGCACGGGCAGCAGCATGGGTATGGATCTCGATTCAGCTCAGGGCGCTTTGCTGCGTGCCAGTGGTCACTTGCGTCTGGATGCTTTTGGGTTCCTGCAAACCGAGGGAGACTTTGCCCTTGAGCGCAAGACGGCCACAGTGAAAACCGCTGACAAGGTCGGCACGCCAGCCAATGAAGCTGGTACGGTTCAGGTGGACTTGCTGACCCTGGGTGGTGCACACATCAACGCCTTTGCCGGCCTCAACGGTGGCACCTCACAGGCACAAGGCCTGTCGATTCAGGATATGAACCTGGCCCTGGTGCTGGCCAGTCAACAAGGCACGAGCACTCCACGTCAATGGACAGCACTCAAGGCCTCTGCCGCCAGCGCGGGATCGATCGGCATTGAAGGCCTCTCGGCCACAGGGTCTCGCTTGAGCGTGGATATCAACCGCGGTGACAGTGGTGGTGTGGTGCTCGACTTTGCCGGCGCCAACGCGCTCAGCGTCAAGACCGGGACAACCGGCACGACCTCGCTGGATCTGGATGGCGGTCTGGGCGTTCTCACCCGGGCGTCTGGTCAACTGGAACTGGACTTGTTTGGTTTTGCTCAGTTCCGTGGCGAACTGGCTGTGTCGCAAAGCAATGGCAGTGTTCGCCTGAATGGTGACAGCAGCGAAACTCAGGTTCGCATGTTGACTGTGGGTGTCAACAACGCGTCGGGCTTTGTCGGCATGAATGGTGGCTCGGCTGATCAAGTGGGACTGGCGTTCAACCAGGCCTCCATGGCTTTGGCCATTGCCTCTGACATCGCGCAACCGGCGCGGAGTTGGACGGCGCTACAGGCCAATGTGGGGTCCTCGGCCTTTGAAGGCATCGAGGGGCTGACGGCACAGGCCAGCAATGTGCAGGTCTTCATTAACCGCGCTGACACGTTGACGGGCAGCCGCAAGGTGGTCGATTGGGCCGCCAAGACGCTTTCGATCAGCACCGGTCCGAGCAGCGCGATGACGCTCGACATGGCGGGCAGCGCCGGGCAAAGCCTCAAGGCGTCTGCCACGCTCAATCTCAATGTGTTCAATTTCTTCCAGCTCTCGGGCAGTTTTGCGCTGGAGAGCAAGACGCAGGACCTCACGCTGAGCGATGGCAGTGTCATCTCCGCCGACACCCTGAGTCTGGGGGCCCTGGACGCTCGGGCTTTTGCAGGTCTGGATGGCGGAACGGCATCGGCCGTTGGGTTGGATCTCACGGGCGCAGACTTTGCCTTGCTGATGGCGGCTGACCGCAAGAACGCGACGCGCAAATTCACGACACTGCAAGCCAGTGCCGATCTGGCGACGCTGACAGGCATCGACGGCATGACGGTCAAGGGACAGAACCTGACCGTGCAGATCAACCAGGGCGTCACCGTGCCAGGAACGCCGTCGAGCACCGAGTCGGTCAATGCCCGTTATCACCTGGAGCTGGCCGACGGCGCTGTGGGTAGCCTGCGTTTCAGCTTGGCGGGGCAAAGCCAGACCCTGGTGTTGAGCGGCGCGGAAACCAATGCGCAACTCATCACGGGATTGCGCAACACCCTCACGGCCATCAGCGGCATCGGCGCTGGCAATGTGACCGTCAGTGGCAACCGCATCGAGGGTTTCGACATCGAGTTGGTCGGCACCCTCGCTGGCACCAATGTCAGTGGTTTGACGGTCACGTCGATCGCTCCTGGCCAGAGTGCCACGGTGACCACGAACACTGCGGCACAGGCTGGGGTGAGTGAGGTCAAAGAGTTATTGATCGAAACCCAGCGCGTGGTCGCGGCACCGGTACAGGTCACTGTTGACCAAGTGGTGGCCATGACCACCGCGGTGAACGAACGCAAGGCTTTGCTGTTCTCCACGCCTTACAGCACCAAGGGTCTGTATGACCTGTCTTTGTCTGGTGTGGCGGGCTCGGCTTCGGTGCGCTTCGTGCAAAACGATGTCACCAACAATGCGCGTTACATCAAAGAGGGTTTGGCTGGCTTGCTGGGATTGGCCGCCAACACCACCAGCATCAGCGTCAGTTTTGACACCACCTGGACCGGTGGTGGTCATCGCTATGTGATTGACTTCAGTGGATCGCTGGCCGGTCAAGATATCGCTGACCTGGTGGTCACCGAAGCCTTGAGCGGAGACATCCTGCCCAAGAACTTACGCCAGGGCGTGAGTGCAGTGGGCGAGACACAGCGCGTGGTCATCGACACCACCGCCACTGGCAGCTTCCAGCTGAGCCTGACCCAGTCGGGTAACACTTACACGACCACCTCGCTGGCCCTGGGGGCCTCTGCCTTGGATGTGCAGACAGCCCTGAACACGGCCCTGGGTGGCGCAGGCAGTGTGACCGTCACGCGCTCGGTGGCGGGCAGTGCCAGCACCTACCTGATCGGTTTTGGCGGCGCGCTGGTCGCGACCGACGTGGCGTCCCTCAAAGCCACTGTCGTGCCAGACGTCAGTGCACCGTCTGGCAGTTTCACGGTGACCTGGGGTGGCATGACCACGGCGCCGATCGCCTACAACGCCAACTCGACGACCATGGCTGCCTCGATTCAGTCGGCCTTGGTGAGCCGTTTCGGCTGGAACGTGGGTGATGTGAATGTCAGCTATGACGCGACGCAGTCGACGTCCAGCGCAGCGAGTTACAAGATCAGTTTCACGGGTTCCCTGGCTCAAAAAGACATCAGCGATATCTCTACCAGCAGCAGTTCTTTGTTGCGCGCGCGTGTGCTGCCCTACAACCAGGTGCAGGGACAAGCGGCTCAAGCGGAAGTCCAGCGCGTGGTCTTCAGCGGCACTGCGACCAGTGGCACCTTTACCCTGACCCAGTCGGGTGTCTCGACCTCGGCCCTGGCGCTCGACGCCTCGTTGGCCAGCGTGCAGAGTGCAGTGACCGCGGCTTGGGGTGCAGGCGTGACCGTCGACTTCTGGAACGGCAAAGAGCTGGAGCTGTCCTTTGGTGGCAACCAGGCTGGCACCGATGTGGCACAGGTCGGCGTGACCTTTACGTTGCAGGCCCCCGATGCAGTGTTGACACAAACCCAAACTGGGTCCACCAAGGTGACGCCGGCGGAATTGCCGCAGACCCTGGTGGTGGACTTCGCACGCCAGGCGGTGACGGTCCCCGTAGGCCCTGGCCACACGCTGGAATTGACGTTGGATGGTGCGAAGGGAGAGTTGCTGCAGGTGAGCGGGGCGTTGGAGCTTGACGTGTTTGGATTTGTGGCGGTCAAGGGGAACTTGGCGCTGGAGAAGA
>JACCDW010569868.1_pt1 | contig 34124 bp, 32 predicted proteins | sample 7449781 | NCBI WGS metagenome assembly JACCDW01 (sample SAMN15323449, study PRJNA562643) | freshwater metagenome | isolation source: river surface water | place: USA:Blue River Watershed | collected 2017-08-18
AAGCCTGACGAATAATTGCTGCATCTTCTGCTTGAGAAAGTATTTCTGAGTGATCACCCGATACCTGCCACTTAGCCTCAACTTCAGCCTGGGCATCATCGATAACCACAAGGTTTGGGCGACGTCCTTCCATGCGGAAGTAGTCGATGCAGAGGTTCTCGATGGTGCGATGTAGATAAGAGAGTGCGTGCTCTTCTGACTCAAGCTCAGGAGCAGCAAGCATGAACTTAATAAGTGAGTCTTGGGTGATTTCCTCAGCCTTAGCTGAATCCTTCAATACTCGATTGGCATGGACAAGTAGCTCTGAACGGTGCTCAGTGTAAAAAGCCCCCAGTTCAGCTACTGTCCATACGCTAAGTGCCACTTGATTGATCCTTCATTAACCGGTTTTGTCCTGCAGAGCCAGCCGTCGCTGCCTCTATCCCCTACTACGAATCCTAGTCTAGTTTGTAGCGGGAAGAGGACAAAACGGACATTTTATCAGTTTGGCTTTGAAGCTGTTGCAAAAATGCTCACACCAAAGGGAAGGCGGGAAATCCAGCAATCTGGAATCAGCATAAGTCTTAGCAAATAGCTGATCGCAGGGCCGTTGTGCGTTAACTGGGATCGAAGCTCCTTGCTTCCACTTAGCTTCCTTTGTATGTACGCAAGCAGGAATACAGATGAATAGATATATCTAATTGAGTTTATCTCCAAACCTGACGACGACAGAAGTGTTCGTAATTCAGATTTTTTATACCTTCTAAAATGCTTTAGATAAACATCGTGGGTGCTCCACAAACACATGTGTGCCGGTACGGTGATGATGAACCTAGATCCAGGGTTTGCTTCTTTGACAATCTCTGTCAGAAACTCTCTGTCACCCTCTATATGTTCTAGAACATCCGTAAGCAAAAAATGAGAAAAGTTCTCGTATTTTGTTGATTTACGAAATGAAATCCTTGACTCTACATCGTCGAACTCTTCCTCGTACCCAGTATCAACTGCTACAACACTCTCAATTTTACCTAGGCGCAGTATTTCCTTACTAAAGAGTGCCGAACCAGCACCTATATCTACCAAACGCGACTCCTGAGGAGCTGTACCTCGAAGTGAATTCTTTATAAACCAGAATTTATGACGGTAATACCAGTGTGAAATTGGATTGACTAAGTCACCTTCAATTAGATCCATATAGATCTCTTCTCAGTCTCAGAAATGCCCTCACTTGTTTGCGGACATAAAGAACTTCAATAATAATTCGGAAAAAGTGAGAGGTCTTTAGCTTGGACCCGTCGACATCTCTCCATGAATTCAGGGGCTCTTCCCAGAGTCTTATGTTTCCATTCTTGAAATGTGCAATCTTGATAAAGATTTCAAGATCAAAAAACCATTTGGTGGAAAAATCCACTTCTACAGCATGCCTAAAGGCCGGAGAGTTATGAAATAACTTAAAGCCGCTTTGTGTATCGTAAGGTGCATCTACCCATCCTCGAGTAAGTATTGTTGCAATGATTCTACCGAGATAGTGTCTCGATGGTTTTCGATGGATTGCCCGCCCAGCTAATGCAACACGCGATGACAACAAAACATCAGGAATTTCATCTGAATCCTGCTCAATTAAAAGTAGCAACATGTCTATCTGATGTTTAATGTCGATTGGAGAAAATGCACCGTCCGAGTCAATAAATCCAATAACTTTGAATTCAGGGTTTCCTGATGTCGCAGCCTGAAAGCCATAGCGGATAGCATTTCCTTTTCCTTTATTTGAAGAATAATCCAGCAATTTAAAATTAGGTTTTGAATCTAAACCTTTAAGTACCTCTAGAGTTGAGTCTGAACTGCCATCATTTACAAAGTAAAAAACAACATATTGGTTGGTTGAAATAATTTCTCGCCATAAGTTGATCGGGAATCTGGATTCTTCGTTATAACATGGAATAATTAATGCTACGTTGTAGTTCATTTGTGCGAATCTTCCCAACCCGATTCTCGAATAGAGAAATAAACCGTAAGGGCGAGCAAGGAATAAGCGTATGTGTACCTTCCGTTGCTTCCAATATAGGCAATGGCGCTGAGCATCGTCCAAATCAGAGCTCCAAAAATCAGTGTTACGGCCAGTCGGTCAATGTAAAACTCGGATTTTTTTGATTTCATGAATTTTACTAGTGGACTTAGAAAAAGCCAGAATACTAATGCGAGGAGGGAGTATAAATGTAGTGTTATCGCAACATCGTATGGGACTTTGTAAAGAGAACTAAAGGTCGTGAATGAAAATTCTAAAGAGGTGAGTCCAAAACTTCGAGTATCTGACCCAATCATCAGTTTTCCAGCAAAGATAACTTTATTTTGGATATACGTCACTGGATCACGGAGGACAAGTTCAATCCAACTCGACTCGAGTTTCTTGTAAGCACCCTCTTCTCCAGCAGAGATTAACCAAAAATCTGATTCTAGGCTCGCAGTAGAAGCATTTTGATTTTTGGTAAGGCTCAGCCAGGTATCCGGGCGAAAAAACTGGCAGGCAGAATCCACCAATGAACTACCACCTGGAAAAATCATTAACGCCTCACGAGCTCTGAGCCCGGAATTGGAATTGTTTGAGTAACAGTACGTAGAGGCCACATCCATCAACATAACTTGCTGCTGTGGGTAACTATTCTTCAAACCTAATCCTTGGGCTGTGACAATCTCAAAAGATATCGGAAGGACCGCTAGTGACAGCGAAAATGAAAGCGCAAGCAGTCTTCGTTGTTCGCGACGTCCTATAACAATCCATACAATCGGAATAAGTGCGAGCGAGATCCAAGGCCTAAAGCTCAATGCTAGGCAAATAATCAACACCGATAGAACTAAAAATCCTTTATGTGAGTCTTTCCGAGCTACTGCAATTAGGAGCCCTACGCCACAGATCAGCAAACTAAACATGAGGCCATCTCTAGTCATTTGCGAGCCGAACATAAAGCAAGAGTAGGAAAGCAAATAGGAAAGGTATCTAAACCACTTTCTCCGATAACCGAGATTGCGCATTTTGTGGAGTCCAATAGCCACTAATGTAATCTGAAAGATAGCAAGCCAGATCTGCCATCTGACTACAAGATTAGGAACACTTGCGTAAATCAAAGTGGACATACCGCCCCAGAAATCGGTCTGCTCCCCAACTAAGAAGTTGCTGCGCGCATTAACGATATCTTCACCATAAAAACTGGATAATTGGGTAAAGAATGTTGCAAAGGCAAAGAGATAGATTGATGCCGATTCCGGGAATGCACCTCTAATTGGCGCACTTAATCGACCTAAATTGAGTTTTTTACTGGCTTTTTTTGTATGGTTAAGCATTAGCTTTTGGACTCAGTTTCTTTTCCTCGGGAGAAAATTGATTCTTCCAGTCCTGGATTAGATTGTATTTGCTTGTAGAAATCGACATAAGTTTCCAAATTTGACTCAAGATCTAGCCACATCCAAAAAGTTATCTGACTATTTATCTCAGGGAATCCTTGTTTTCCCCAACGATTACTGACATCAGCTTTAGTGCCTTTGTTAAGCACTAGGCCTAGACTCTCATTATCCGCAACAATGAAATGGTCGCGAAGCACCAAAAGGCTATCTGTAATAGTGTCTTTTGTTTCTCTATTTGACTGTGCTAGGTACCTACGCAGCAAATACGACTCTGCGAAACGGAAATCCTTTGTATCTTTTTCTACCGTTGGGCTATTCCAGAATTCTTCCAAGTCATTTGTTTTTCCAAATTGAATTTGGTCTGTTGGCGAATACAAGCGGAATAGAAAAGAGTTGTAGCTGGGAATAACAATTTTGTTGCTATTTTTAGAGAATGTAGAAATCAGGATGTGAAGATTTTCTAAAAATGCATCTGCGCTGAGCAACACATCACTTCTGTTCTTTAAAACATATTCGCATTTCAGGGATTTGCAATAATTAATCCCAGATATCGTTGACTTTATTTGTAGATTAACATTGGCCGGTCCAGCATGTTCAGGAATCACATTCTCTAAGACATGGATTCCCATTTCGCGAATGCTTGCCAGATCGTTAGAGTTTTGATTTTGCCAGGTTGAGAGAACAATTCTTGTCTCTGGGTAAAGCGCTTTATATCTCTTGCACACCTTGACTGTAATCTTGGGTACGATTGGCCCTTGTATGACGATTCCTGTCTTCTTAAACTTATCGACAAGTGATTCGTGGCGATGTATTTTTCGTAATGAAGCTTTCAAAGACTTTACTCGATATGTTGTAATGGTTGAATTCTTTTCATCCAAATAATCGATTATTCTGAAAAGGATAGGTGTAGTGATTCGAGATACAAAGCCACTGCCTTCAGGAATTTCTATTTTCAAGCTCTACGCCCTTCTAAATGATCTCGTTCTGCGAGAGGTCGAATAACAAGCCTCTCTAGAGACCCATCAACTTAGCTTGCTTGGCAAAATCGGGCACCGCCACCTTAAGTTCCTCAAAAGTTCCTGACTTGTTTAATTGACCATTAAACATATAGTGAATTACATCTGATTCCCGTACAGTTGAAAGTCGATGGGCAATAATTATGATTGTTACTCCACCCTTAAGGTTATTTACTGCTTCAGTAATACTCGCCTCTGTCGCTCCGTCAAGCGAGCTGGTGGCCTCATCCAGAACAAGAAGTTTTGGCTTTGTAAACATCGCCCTTGCAATACCTAAACGTTGACGTTGTCCACCACTTAATTTTGCCCCACGATCTCCTACATGTGTCGATAACTTATCTGGTAGAGACTGAACAAAATCGTGAAGCTGAGCTACTTGTAGAGCTCTCCATATCTCCTCGTCGGGAACTTGACTTGCGGAATATCCAAGGCACACATTTTCTTTAATCGTGCTATTGGAAACCATCACATCTTGAGGCACGTACCCAATTGCCCCTGGCCATTCACGGATTGCATCCAGTGGGGGTTTTCCATGGATCTTCACGCATCCATGGTCTGGAGAAAGTACACCTAGGATTATGTCAATCAGTGTCGTTTTCCCAGCTCCAGATCGCCCCACGAACGATACAACTTGTCCAGATTTAATCTCTAATGTAATCGAGCTAACAGCAGGTATTTCCTTATTCGGATAAGTTAAAGAAACATCTTCTAATTTGATGTTCGCCTCAAAGCCACTATGGACAAAATCTAATTCATCGACTTGCGTACTAGCTCCACCTAAATTTTCAACTTCGTCGATGAGATTAAGTGTGGGAACGGCTGCTCCAATGTTGGATTTAACACCAACTGCAGTTTGCTGTAGTCGGAGAACTGCTGGCGAAATACGAGTACTTGCAGCAGTAAAAACAGACAAAACAGCAATAGCTCGTGCAGCGTCATTAATTGCGAACTGAACTCCCGCAATTGCCAATGAGCCAATAACTACAGTTATTTCTAGTACATATTTGCTTATGTTAGGCATGAAACCACGTTCTGCAGTTACATCTGCCAACTTGAATCGAATTCTTCCTATTTCACGGGCATAGTAATTTCGACGATTTCTGACAACAATTTCTCTATATGAATTCAGGACTTCAAGAGTTTTTTCTGAACTCTCTATAGTCAGCATTCTGTCTAATTCACCAAGCCTGACAGCCCTAACCTGCAAAACTCGATATAGAATGTAGGCAATACAAGAAAAAACAAAAAGCGTGCTCAGTGCAACCCCAGGGTCAACCAGAAACAAACCTATTCCGAGGATAATCAAAAGTGAGAGATCGCTAATGACCAAGACAATTGAATTTAAAACTCCCAAGACAATTGCATCAACGCCCGATGTTACTGTGTAGAGAGTTTGTTGCATTGATATTGATTGAACTCGAATCAAAGGCTGAGCCAAGACACGTGAAATTAGGTTCGAAGAAATACTGGCGCTCCTTCGAGCCAAGAAAAACATAGTTTTACGGACGAAAAGCACAGATAAAACTGTTTTGGAGATCAGGAGTGTCGCTGCAAGCAAACCAATAACTGTTGCTTGCTCTTGCAGACTTAGTTGATCGATATTTAGCAGTCTAAGGACTTCAGAAACTCGATTACCTGGACTTCTAGACTGGACCCCATTCACCGCTAATGCTCCGAGGACTCCCACTAGAGCAACACCGGCAAGATCGAGTAACCCGAAAAAGACTTGAATTAAGACAACCCCGAAAAGTTTCTTGCGATCAGAAGCAGGAAGAATACGGAATGACCGAGCCACGATTGAGTTAGTGAACATTCGATTTCGACCTCTTTCCTAGGCTTGCAGTCTACATCCACTCTAGGATCGTTTACCTATGGAGTAAATTGCTCGTATGCACAGAGACTTGATCCTCATCTCAGGAATATTTCCACCTGAAACTGGAGGCCCAGCTAAATTCTCTGCGGACTTCGCATCTTGGTGTACCTATAAGGGCCATAAGGTTTCCGTCATCACCTATAGGTATGGCAGCAACCATCTAAATCTGACAGTTTTGGGTTACAGAGTTGTGCCAGCGTTGAAGAGTGGGTCTCTGATAAATACGTATATAAGAATGATAAACAAAATACGAGGTAGCGTGGCTACGGATGTACCAATTTTAGCGGTTGGCGCATTCCTAGAGACCTACATTGCCTCTCTTTTGTTCGGGTTTAAATATGTTGTAAAAGTTCCAGGTGACATTGTTTGGGAGCGAGCTCGCAATAATCGAGTCACCAATCTAGATATAGATTCTTTTCAAAATGCCAAGTTACCCCTTAAATATAAAATTTATCGGTTTCTTTACACCCATAGTTTAGTTCGAGCTTCCCGGGTAATTGTTCCTTCAAAGGGTCTAAGAGACTTATGCATAGGGTGGGGAGTTCAAGAAGAAAAAATCTCTTTGATTTACAACTCTGTGAATATTGAAAGATACTTAACGTTGGCCCATGCCGAAAAAGATTTTGATGTGTTAACGGTGTGCAGGCTAGTTCCTTGGAAAGGAGTAGACGAAGTAATCCGATACTGTTCGGCTCGCGGCCTTAAGTTAGCCGTCGCTGGCGATGGTCCTGAGAGATTCATCCTGGAGTCAATGGCTGAAGATCTCCAAGCAAAAGTTTCCTTTTTGGGGGAAATCCCAGAGGAAGAAATATTGAACGTTATAAGAAAGTCTAAGGCTTTTGTTCTCAACAGTTCATACGAGGGACTTCCCCATGCACTTATTGAAGCAAGAGCTGCAGGCCTTATTTCGGTGGCTAGGGATGGGACCGGTTCTGCAGAAGTTATCCACGATGACGTTGATGGGTTTTTGGTTCGGAAGGATCGCAATCTTGCAGAAACCATGGACTTGGCGCTCTCTTCAGAAAATGAAGCATCCGGGTTTGGATTCAAAGCCTCTCTTGATGCAAAAAATAGGTTTGACCGAGACCAGAATTTTCAAAGAATTTTTGACGCGGTCACTTTGGTGCAAAGGTGAGAACAGTTTATTTTGTTCAGTCTAAGTTTCCGACTAATCATGGAGAATTGAATGACCTATTCAAAAGATGGGAAGAGTACGGGGCTGGCGTCAGGGAAGGCTCGGGGCAGAATCGAATAACAATTGTTTCACTGGCTTCACGCCTCAACTTGAAGGACCAGTTTAACAACTTGGGCACTGTTACAAAAAGTACAAACTTCTTCTTGAATCTGTACTTCACTATTCGTGATATTCAGAGTAGAGAAAATAATTCCACCTTAGTTGCTGGGGATAATCAGCTATCTTTACTTTTCTGTCTCATTGTCAAAACAATTTGCCCTTCAAAAATCAGAGTGCAGATTCAATTTCATGGTGACATTTACTCTTTCCATAAAGATGGTGGATACAAAGGGGTGTTTCGCAGTATTAACTCAAGAGTTGCATTGAAGTTTTCTGATTCAATTCGCATTGTCTCTCAATTTCAAGAATCAGAAATTCTCAGTATTTCTGGAAAGCCAGTGAAGCGATTTGTAGTTGCTCCAATTCAGATTGACTACTCCAAGATCCCTTTAGAATCTGAGATTCAAGATAACTTTGACATGGCAGTGGTTGGTCGACTCCACGAAGAAAGGGGGATTATTGAAGCGGTATCCATATTGAAGGTTCTCCTCTCTGAAAAGCCAAACCTTCGAATCGTTATTATTGGGGACGGCCCTCTTCGAGAAATTGTCATTCAAAATCTTCAGCGGGAATTGGACGGTGGCTCGGTCCATTTTCCTGGGTCACTTTTTGGCAAAGAGTTACGTTCAATCTATGCTCAATCAAGAGTTCTTTTATCAACTGCTCCGCGAGAGGGATACGGGCTAACTTTGCGGGAAGCTGCCCTAAGTGGAATGAGAATTCTTGCTAGAGATTCCAATGGGGCTCGACAGGCTTCGGAAGACTTTCCGGAGAGTTTCACTCTTTTTGCCACTTCAGATCAAGCAATTCACTTTATTCCTTCATTACTCAACATGGCTCGAAGCCCAAAGGGTTTTTCTAAATTTATGGATGATCAGCGAAAGCGAGATGAAGAAGGCTTAGAACGACTTGTAAATAGTTGGATTTCAGATTAAATCGTTGACTCTACCCAACTAGATAAACTGCTTCGAATATCGGGGTGTTTTGCCCATGCAATTGTCTCTGAGACTCCCGTTTCTAGCCTTATCTTAGGTTTCTGTCCTGTTAACTCAATCAATCTCGTGACATCTGCAAATGTGTAATCGGTATCAAGCGGATTTATCGAAGTCTCAGAGACGGTGATTTTTGAATTCATTTGATTTGAAACTTCTCGAACTAGATCATTTAGTGAATGTGGATTTCCACCACCTATGTTAACTACATCAGCAAATCCTGCTTGACATGTCTTTAATTGAAATGCAAGACTTTCAATCATTCTGGTTATGTCATCGACAAAGGTGAAATCTCTCTTTACCTCTCCATTACCAAATTTCTTGAACTCTGAACCGTTTAATGCTGAATTGATAACTCGAAGGTAAGCCATATCTGGTCGGCCCCAGGGTCCATAAACAGTAAAGAACCGCATTCCTCGGGCTCGAGTGTTACTACCAGAGACATAGACAGGTGCAAGAAATTCATTTGCAAGTTTAGTGGCACCGTAAATACTGATCGGAACAATCAACTTATTCTCTTCTTTATATGGGTACTCTCTTGAGTTACCATAGACACTCGAAGATGACGCATACAAGAAATTCGGAACGCCAAACTCAACAGCTGTCTGTAGGACGTTACAGTACGCTACCAAATTGCTTTGGATATACAAATCTGATTTTTCAAGTGGAGTTCTAACACCTGGCTGCGCAGCCAGGTGGACAATTGTGTCCGGATGAAAAGCACCCACCAGGGAATGTGCGGATTGGATCTCTGTTAAATCAATTTGCTCTACTGAAACGCCAAGTGGCTGTAGCAGCTCTTTGACTCGCAGTTTCTTTAACTCTGGGGAGTAATACTCACTGTAATTATCTACGCCAAGGACTTCAAAGCCGGAATTCGCAAGGCGTGCGCATAAATTAGACCCGATAAACCCAGCAGCACCGGTTACAAGGAATCTCACACAATTTCCCTTCAAAAGCTTACTCGCACTATTCCCACAACTCTACACTAGGCCTATGTCAGTACATGGGCGACTGCTCGTTGTGAACTTTGCCCTGGACTCAAAAGACGCACTTCTATCCCACCAATTAGAGGCGGTGGCTGCACTTGCAAAGAATTTTAATTCAGTCACTGTGATAACGGGAAGAGTTGGAAGTTATGACCCAATAACCAACGTAAAGGTTGTAAACACTAATTGGGAACCCGGCAAGAGATTCTTAAGCATAAGTAGGCTACTTTTCAAATCGTTGCCGATAATTGTTCATGGAAAATTTAAATCGGTTTTTTTCCATATGACTGATTTACAATGCGCAGTTCTCTCTCCCTTCTTTCGGATTCGAGGAAAAAAACAGATCTTTTGGTATGCGCACACAAAAAAGTCTTTCTTCATGTGGTGGAGTTCAAAGTGGGTAAACTCCATCGTTACCTCAACTCAAGGATCTTGTCCTTTACAAGGTAGAAAAGTAATTACAATTGGTCAAGCAATAGATGAGAATCGGTTCACTGAAATTCCCTTGGAGAAGCTCAATTTAAGCAAACTTATACATATAGGGCGATTTGATAAATCAAAGAATATTGAATTGCTAATCGAGCAAGCAAGAGCATTACGTAGTGAGTTCAAAGAGATTTCCTTGACCCTTGTCGGCTCTCCAGCCAATCAAGAATCAAGAATTTGGGCTGAAAAACTCATTCACTCCTACTGCGATGAAGTAGAAAAGGGTTGGCTTAAGTTTTCAGAATCTATTACTAGGTCAGAAGTCCCATCCACGATTGCGAAACATGGATGCTTCTTTCACTCTTATCTGGGCTCATTAGACAAAACGTTAATAGAGTCAACGATGATGCGTGTGCCAGTGATAAGCACCAATCCTGAGTACACCGCAATTTTTGGAACATGGTCTTTAAAGGTACGGCCGAATTTGGCTGATGAATACAAATCTTTGATGAAGTTGAGTAAAGATGAGATAGATGAGAAGTTAAAGGAGAGAAGATTGATCGCTACTAAAAGTCACTCTCTCGAGAATTGGACAAAACAACTCTCACATTTGCTGGCATAAATGGTTATTTCATTTTTTTGTGCAAGGATTCAGCTATGAAAGTACTACTAACTGGCGCGGCAGGTTTCCTCGGTTCACATTTAACCTCAAAATTGCTTAGTTCTGGGCATCAAGTTGTTGGAATTGATGATTTATCCACGGGTTCGTTATCAAATTTAGAGGCTGCGATGAAGAATTCTAAATTTCAATTCATAGAGCATGATGTGAGACTGCCCATAATTGTGGAAGCGGACGCAATTCTCAATTTTGCATGTCCAGCTTCGCCCAAGAACTATCAGCTAGATCCAGTTCGAACTATTGAAACGAATTTCTTGGGGATTATCAACATGCTCCACCTGGCTAGAAATACTGGAGCCCGACTTGTTCAAGCTTCCACAAGCGAGATTTACGGTGACCCTACAATTTCCCCACAACCTGAATCCTACTGGGGAAACGTTAATCCGATAGGCATAAGGTCTTGCTATGACGAAGGGAAAAGAGCGGCTGAAACATTGTGTTTTGATTACAAACGACAGTATGGTGTTGATTCCCGTTTGGTCAGAATCTTTAACACTTATGGTCCAAACATGGCTGTTGGAGATGGGCGCGTTGTCTCAAACTTTATTGTTCAAGCACTTCGAGGGGAACCCATTACGATTTATGGCGATGGATCGCAGACTCGTTCGTTTTGCTACGTTTCAGATTTAGTTGATGGAATTTATAGCATGCTTATGATTGACGAGAGACCCTCAAGTCCTATCAACCTGGGCAACCCAGGAGAGTTCTCTATGTTAGAACTCGCGAAACAAGTGCTTAGAATCACCCACTCATCATCCAAAATTGTTTTTGAGCCTCTTCCACAAGATGACCCAAAGCAAAGAAGGCCGGATATAGCCCTGGCAAAGGATTTCTTGGGGTGGGAGCCCCAAATTAATCTCGCAGATGGGATTCTGCTCACATCCGAGTATTTTGCAAAGGAACTTGAGGCTTGAAAGACATTTATCATGTAATAACTACTATAAATCGTGGTGGCGCCGAGAATCAACTTCTGGTGCTAGTTGATGAGCAGATTCGTAGAGGCTACCGGGTAAGCATTGTTTACCTTAAGGGCGAACCTGAGTTAAAAAAAGAATTTGTAGGTCTTGGCGCTGAAGTAATTGATTCTGTTTCAAAATTATCTACATTTAAGCAGCCTTTTGCAATCGCTAAGCTTATTTCAAATAAGGATGTTGTCCTACATGCACACCTTCCAAGAGCAGAATTGATCAGTTTGCTTATTCCTGCAAAACTCAGGCTTATAACTTCGAGGCACAATGCTGAGCCTTTCTTTCCAGGTGCCCCTAAATTCCTTTCAAATCGACTAGGACGGTTAGTTGAAATGCGGGCGAGTAAGATAATCGCAAATTCTCAATCGGTGAAAGACTTTCTCGTTCAACGTGGAGAAGTAAAGAATTCAAAAAAAGTGCATGTCATCTACTACGGTTACCAAATTAAGAATCTCGATCGTTCTGAACCATTCAAGAGAATTCATCGATATTCAAATCTTGGGACAATTTCCAGACTTGCACATCAAAAAGATTTGCCGACAATGATTAGTTCTTTCAAAAAAATCAAAGATGAGTTCCCAGATGCAACCCTTTCTATTGTTGGGGCTGGGCCACTCGAGAATGAGTTAAGAGTTTTGGTAATGGCATTTGGCCTAGAAAGTGAAATTCATTTTCTAGGGCGTAGGCATGATGTTATGAATTTTTTGAGCACCTTAGATGTGTTCCTACTGACTAGCAAGTATGAAGGTTTTGGGATGGTCCTTTTAGAAGCGATGGATGCCGGAATTCCGATAGTTGCTTCACGAAATTCTGCAATCGTTGAGGTACTTGGGGTAGATTTTCCAGGATTATGTGAAACAGGTAATCCTTCGGATTTCGCTTCGAAGGCACTCAGACTTCAAAACTCAAATTACAAAAGAGATGTGCTCAAATTCCAAGAGGAGCGATTAGCAATCTTTACAGCTTCTTCGATGGTTGAAAAAGTTATTGAGTGTTACTCCCCATGATAGTTCGAACTTCTTTTTCAAACCTAGAGGCAATTACTGACTGAGATAAATTATCATTGTATTCTTGTTGTATTTGCTGTTCAAAACCAAATCGTATTTCTTTGTCGTACAAGGTTTTCAAAGCTTCGACAAGTCCGCGGACATTAACCTCGTCAAGAAAGTAAACGGCGGCCAATGAATATATCTCCGCGATGCCACTAACACGAGGCGTGATGTAAGTCTTTGCGAAATACCCAGCTTCAAATGCTTTGTGGGGAATCGTGTAATTCAATCGCTCATTTTCTGAAATCTGGCCAAGGGCTACGTCACAAAACCTATATAGTTCTCGCATTTCTTCCTCACTGACAAAATTGAATACAAAACAATTACTTGGAATCTTCTCTGGTAAACGTTTTCTGTCTGCAATGATGACTAAATTGAGTTCATTTACAAGCACATTTGCTGCAATAAGAATTGTTTCTATTCCGGCCTCATTGTTTATCGCGCCACGGAATATCACATTTAGCTTCTTCGGTTTTCTTAGTATTAATTCTTTCCACTCGACAAAATCTTGTGTCGGCATAAAATGCTTTGAAAATGCCATCTCATTCACGCCGGTATAAGAAACTGTTAATCTAGACCTCGGAATAGAATAATTCCGACTCACTCTTTGTAGCTGTAATTTGGACTCCACAAGGATGAGATTCGATGAGTGAAATGCAATCAAATCCATCAAGTAGCTACCAATCAATCTTGGGATTTTTACAACACCTAATCCTCTAGAGAGAACTCCGTCTGTTAATGGCCATCCTGCATCCAAAATTATCTTTTGTTTCAAAATGATCCTGGCAATTGGTGTGATTTTTTGTGCTGGTGACATGACCAAAATTATCGAGTTTCTGTGAAGAGATTTTTTAATGCTTAAGAGCTCGATTATCAGTGACCTCCACTTAGGACTCACCTTTAAATATTCCTTTTTCAGGTGCGTACTCTCCGCATTCAACAAAGTGCTTGATCTCGAGTAATTTGGCTCGACGAAACTAAGGAAATATACTGTTATTGCCCCATCATTCTTGACTGTCATGGTTTCAGTTTATGGTAAGTCGAGCCTTATACTTACGCAGTGCGAATCAGTTTCCTCCCTTTGCGAGTTCACGTGTGGGGTGGCTTAGGATCTCAGTTATTTGGAGTTTCTCTTGTACACAGTCTTAAGAAGCGATTCCCTAACCGCTCCATAATAACTGTGCTGCATAGCAGTGGTGTAACTCGTAGAGATCCAGAGATTATCAAACTTTTCCCCGAACTTGACTTCTTGATTTCAGATGACTTCATCGGACGTGCATTTCATGATTCAGGTTCTAAGAAATTTTCGTTAAAATCTCTTGTTAGGCGCATAATGCGGAGGATTCTTTTGCTGTCTTCCCTTCTGTCCCAAGAAAACTACGACAGTCGCAGCCAAATTCGTTTCTGGACTCTCGAAATTCGAGGTCACTATCTTTATCGTCAGGTAAGTGCTGATTTTCTCAATTTATTGCTTACTAGGTTAGAAGCCTACGTTAACTCTAATTTCGAAGAATTTAGAAATTCAATCGTTCTGCACTATCGTTTAGGCGATTTGTTGGAGTTATCGAATAAAGGATTTGTTGAACCCAACCGTATAAGTTCAATATTGAATTGCATGCAGGAATCGGCGAACGTTTCCGTTTTTTCAGATTCACCGGAAGTTGCAATTCTCTTACTAGGGAACAAGGAGCAAAACAAAAAACTGGAGTCTGTAACCTTACCTACTGTTGAGACTGTTTATGCGGCTTCAAGGGGAGCTGCTTTTGTGGGAACATCCTCGAAGATTTCATACTGGATTGTTCTCCTTAGACTAGCCATATCTGATGATTCAGTTAACTACCTTCCGTTAGAAGATAAACCTGTTTTCACATTTCTGAACAAATCTCATTCGGGGGTCTGCTTTTACTGACCTTGATCAGCGCTCATTTAAAGTGGTGGAATCGAAGCGATAGTAGATTGTTGAGCACGGTATATAACCATGACTCTGATATTCTTTTCCGTGAATCGGGGAATAAATGGAACTCGCAAACGAAAACATACTGATCTTTGGCGGCACTGGCTCTCTTGGTAAAGCGCTTATCCGTAGGCTTGCAGGAAAGAACATTCTTACAGTTTACTCTCGAGATGAGGCCAAACATTGGACAATAAAAAATCAATTGCTTAATCAAGCTGACATCTCATTCTTTGTTGGGGATATACGCGATTCCAACCGAATTAATGAAGTGTTATCAAAAGTTAAGCCTTCTATTGTCATCATCGCCTCTGCCTTAAAGCAAGTCGATACCTGCGAAATATCTCCCTTTGAAAGTATTCAAACGAACACTTTAGGCATTCGAAATGTTTGTGAAAGTGTCGTTGCACTACACCCACATTTGTCCTATTTGCACACCGTACTGCTCATCTCGACCGATAAGGCGTGTGCTCCCACAAATGTCTATGGCATGTCTAAAGCATTGGCTGAACGACTGGTAACGAGTTATCAATCTTACTCAAGCGGCGTTAAATTTGTAGCAGTCCGTTACGGTAACGTATTGGAATCTCGTGGTTCCATTATCCCACTTTTCAAGCACCAAATTGAAAGAAAGAGTTCTTTGACCGTCACGGATGAACGCATGACCCGGTTCATTATGACTCTTGATCAAAGCATTGATCTAATTGAGAATACAATTACTAAGGCATCTAGTGGTCAAATTTGGATCCCGCGTATTCCAGCAATGAGAATTCTGGATCTTGCGAATATCTTTGCGAAACGTTCTATGTCTAAAATTCAAATCACAGGCATGCGTCCGGGTGAAAAACTTCACGAGGATTTGATTAGTGAACCTGAATCGATTCGAACAAGTTGCAAAGATAATCACTATGTCATTGCTTCCCCTTTCAGCACTGGAACTCAAAACACAAACTTGTTTAATTACACCTCTAATCAGGATTTGCTAGATATTGAGGGTCTCGAGAGGCATCTTGAGTCGCTAGGTATCTTTGATATGGAAATAAATGATTTCCTGGGTCGAGAGATTGAAGAAATCCGAGGAAGATGATGGTTGATTTCCCTTTGTATAAAGTGCATCTGGATAAAGTCAAAACTCTCGAGAATTTGAAGACTGTATTTGACTCAGGATTTATCAATGAGGGTGAGCAGGTTATTGAGCTTGAGAAACAACTGTCAGAATTTTTGGAGGTTAAGCACTTAACTTTGATGAATTCCTGCACAAGTGCTCTATCAACTGCACTTCGAATTATTGGGGTTGGTAAGGGTGACGAAGTCATCACAACAGCAATGACTTGTGTTGCCACTAATACCCCAATAGTTAACGCGGGTGGCACCGTGGTTTGGGCTGATATTGATCCTGATTCTGGGATGATTTCTGCCGATGAGGTAGAAAAGTTAATCAACCCAAAAACAAAAGCGATAATGATTGTTAACTGGGCTGGAAACGTGGCAGATTTGAGCAGTTTTCAACATTTATCAACAAAATACTCACTTCCAGTTATCCAAGATGCAGCGCATGCGTTTGGTGCCAAATACGAGGCGCGACCAGTATCGGATTTCACTGACTTTACTTGTCTTTCTTTTCAAGCAATCAAGCACTTCACTACAGGTGACGGAGGAGCACTTATATGTCGAAGGTTGGAAGATCACTCTCTTGCCAAAAAACTTAAGTGGTTTGGTTATGACCGTGACACAGTTAAAGATGCAAAAGGTGAATGGAAGGGTCAAAAGTGGGACGCTGATATTCTTGCTGAAGAAGTTGGTTACAAATTTAATATGAACAATATGGCTGCAGCTGTCGGTTTAGCCAATTTATCGGATATGAATGATGTTCTAGCAAAGCACCGCAAAAATGCGGCAACTCTTAACTCATTGCTGGAGAATCATCCGAGAATTCAACTTCTGAGTCTGGCAAAGAATTCTACTTCTAGCTTCTGGGTTTTCACTCTTCGGCTTAAGGCTAGTGAAGTTCAGCGAGATCAAGTTATGGAAAATTTGAATGCAAAAGGTATCGGTGCGGGTCTGGTGCATTTACCAAACAATCGTTATTCCGCATTTAATGAATTTCATAAAGAACTGCCTAACACTGAATTGTTTGCCTCTACCCAAATCTCTTTGCCCTGTGGGTGGTGGCTCTCGGACGATGACATGGAGATAATCGCCTCTACCTTATTGAGTGAGCTAGAGGCCTTGAGTGATTGAAACTAGGCGTTTAGTTATATCGGAACTAGCTTTGGGAGATATTGAGGAAGCGCGTGTTCTTCATAATGAACCTGAGACTTTAAAATGGCTTTCAGATGCTCGCGTTGTGTCTACTTCTGAACAATTGAAATGGTTTAAAAATTTACAGAAATCATCTTCTTCCAAGAGGTATATTGCTAGAGCAAAAGCCAATAACGTTTTAATTGGGGTGTTTCGCTTTGATAATTTGGACAAGCAAAATTCCTCTGCAATGGTTGGCTTGGACATTGCAGTGCAGTTTCGCCAGTTGGGTTTTGCAAGAGAAATTTATGAGGCCCTCCTGCCATATTTTTTTGCCACTTTTTCACTCCATAGACTCTCTCTAATTACTTTGGAGAGTAATTCCCCTGCAATTCAATTGTATGAGGGTTTAGGATTCAAGCAAGAAGGTATTTTGCGTGAAGCTGTTAGGAGGGACAAGCGGTTTGTGAATGCCATTCAGTACGCATTGCTAGAATCGGAGTATGAGTACTAACTTAGATCTTTCGAGAACTACTCTGATTATTCTCTCTCGTAATCGTCAACATTGCTTGAGGAAAATACTTCCTTTTTATCAGGGTGTGAATTTACAAATATTGGTACTTGATAATTCTCCAGCGGCGCTTGATCCCAGATTCATTCCGGACAACTGCACCTATTTCAATGCTGATGAGCCCTTCGCAATCAGGTCGGCACGGGCGGCGGAATTAGTCACAACACCATACACAATCATTGGGGCAGACGACGAAATCTATCTGCCTTCCTCTCTACAAAGGATGCAAAATTTTCTGGATTTAAACCTTGACTATGTTGCGGTAGGTGGTTACGCAATGGCAGTTTGGGAATATGGTCCAAAGATCGCGGCCACATGGGCATACGAGAAAACGTATCGGTACCATAATGATGAAACTGAGCCACTTAAACGCATAGCGAAACATACTGGCAACGGTACAAGCCCCTTGACTTCGTTCTTCACGTGCAATTTGACTCGAACCTGGGCGGCTCAAGAGTGTTTGTCTATGTATGCAAAGGCTCCAGTTCTTGCAACCGATGCAATCAGTGTTCTGACAATCTGCGGGGCAGGTAAGTCAAAATATCTAGATCTTGTCTATTGGGTTAGAAATTGGAATCAAAGCCCTAAATCTCACGCTGGTTGGAATCGAAAAGTTTTTTTACATGAATGGTGGGCAGATTCAAACAATCGACTAGCCGCTGACCAATTTGCAACAGAGCTTGAACTTGTCTATCAGAAATATACTGCATTACCGACTTTTGCTTCGGCATGGGATTTGATACTCGATTCGGATAAATCTCTGCAAAAGAGAGAATCATCTCTGAAAGTATTAATTAGAAGTTTCAATGAAAGAAGAACGTTTAAGTCGATAAGGTTTAGAGTGAAGTCAATTTTCCACCCTAAAGGTTTGCCAACGACAGTTGAGGTCATTTCTCACCGAATGTCCGAAAGGGGCATATATATCCCCAAGATAGAGTTGCACTCCGCAACGAGTATCGTAGCCACGCTTTTACCATATAAGAGTTGGTGAAAATGATAATCGATACATTTCCATTCAATAAGGATTTCAATGCTTTAGAAATTAGGTACCACGAACTGAAAGGAACGGTTGATCTTTTTGTTGCTTCAGAGTCAGCGTTCACACACAGTGGTCAGGCTAAAGAGTTGAATTTGTCGAACAAAAACCCACTGAAAGATCTGATGGGTGATCAACTTGTAATTCTCGCATCAACCAAGAACCCAAGGACCAAGAACCCAAGGACAAGGGAAATGCTTCAAAGACAAGAGATTACAAAGTACTTGAAGCTAAGAGGTTTGAACTCTAGGGATTTGGTTATTCATTCTGATTGTGATGAGATTCCGCGTTCCTCTGTAATTCAAGGTTTAGCTTCAAGTCTCGCACCTGTCGATGCAATCCTTGAACTTGATAATTATGCAAACTACATCAACACTAAAGACGGGGTTTGGCCTAGAGGAAGAGTTCAGTCATTTTCCGAGTTTCAGAGCGTCCAGCATATGCGCGCAGATATATTCATTGAGTTAACAGCTGTGCAACGCCGACATAGATTGCCATTAATGAGGCTCACAGATTTCTGGAGCTCCAAAAGGTTCCCATTCAATTCGCTGCCTGAATTCGTCATGCCTAGAAATCTGCCTACAATCAAGAACGCAGGCTGGCACTTCAATAACCTCTTTGATGAGAGTGAGATAATTCAGAAGATACAAAGTAGCTCACATGTTGAGTGGAATACTGAATCGGTTCGATCGACTGCAATATTAAATTATAGAAACGCATCCGATATTTATAATGGTTTTAAGCACACGATAGTTGAAATAGATGAGACATTCCCTAGCTATATCACTTCGAACCTCGATCGTTGGATCTCGTTTATATATAAAGAGGAATCCAGCAGGTGAAGGTTGCCAGCAACACTTTATCTTTCAACCTTAGAAGAAAGTCTCTTTTTGATTTTTTTGAAAACATAAAAAATGCTTGGGTGGAATAGTTGAAAGTAACCGTAGACACGAGCTTTGAAGGTCCATTCGGGTAAAAAGAAATTATAGTAAACTGGTATTTTTAGTCCGTTCATGTCATAATCTTTCCTTTTCATGACGGATAAAAACTCACATTTCTTGATTGCTTCTTGGTACCTCTCTACAAATTCACTTTTACACAAGTAAGCTTTATTAAAACCAATGGTAAAAATCTTAAATTCTAAATGGTTTTCTCGATACCAATGATGAAAACCAGAAGCCACGCCTGGCCAGTCAGGTCGTAGATAGTCATCTATGGCGATTACTCCTCCTTGAGCCAAGACTTTCGATGCTAAAGCCAAATCATTCTCGACAATAGCCTCCCAATGACCACCATCAACAGAAAAAAACCTAACCCTGCCAACTTTATCGATAATCTCAACTGGGTCCACTTGATCAGATGATCGACCATCCAAGAAATAGGAGTCTGGACTGATTTCGAATGCTTCTAGATTTCTTACAACCTTGTCTTTCGAACCATGTCCGCTGGCGTCCAGATTGAGTTCTTGATTATTGAAAAGGTCGATACCGTAGGCACGTTCATTACTTCTCAAATAAATACACAATGGGATGAATGACTTGCCATGATGCAAGCCAATTTCCGCAGTTCCACCTACAATGTTTGAATCTTTTTGGTATCGAAGAATTGTTTCAAAAATCTTATTGTCTATTTCAGAAAGCCAGCCCTTGATTTTGCGTCTATTTGCATAAGTGTATTTCATTTTCTTTTTCCTCGTTTGAATGCTGCTGTTTTCAACGCTCTTTTAACAAGAGTTCTAGCGCCCGCACTTCGTCCTCTGACAGATAAAAAGCCATCCCCCGCCCATGTGTTAGAGTCCACCCAGTTTAAGACTAGATTCATAACATTACTTTTCAGGTTTGAATCAGCTTTTGGGAAAATTGTAGATGGTCCTAACCCAAACATATTTTTTGGTCTTTTGTGGTATGTGTGAGTAGCACGCGGATCCCCTAATCCAGTGTTTTCAATTATTCTAAAAATAGGTAAATCAATCAGTAAGTCTCTGGTAAAACTTTCAAGTTGGATTTGATAATCAATATTGCCTCGCTGAAATCTTCCAGTCCAAGTATTTCGCTTATGCGTAGGCATGCCCCTCCAATATCTGGACGCTTTCAGTTTGTTTTCAATTTCAACACGGTTAGTAGTAATTTTAAAATCTTTCCAGAATTCTTGCGACACCAAGTATCCCCAAGCTGAAAAGTATCTTCCTCTTCTCCACTTATTATGGATGAGCAGGTTAGTTATCTTTCCAGTAGATTTGAACGAGGACATTCCACAAATAAGATGGGACTCACCTGCTTTGTATCTGTCAACCATTGCCGAAACGGTGAGCGAACCAATCTGTATATCATCTTCTAGGCAAATTATAGCTTCAAAATCTTTTATCTCTTCGGTGATTGCTTTGTAAATATGAGCATCGCACCCAAGATTAGAAGGCTGGATTTTATAGGTGAATCTTCTTCCCAGCTTCTCTTGATATTGCTTTACAATGGCAATGATTTCATTTTGGTTTACAAAGTCTTGGTTTCTACTAGCCCTAGCACCATCTAAAGAAAGATGAATAGACATGTCTTTTGGAGTGTAATTGAGGAGTTCAAATAATCTCTTCTCAAGCAAGTCCGGTCGATTAAATCCAATTAATAGAATACCGATCACCTCAGGGAGTCTACATCTAGTCATGTCTTTCCTGGCACATTATGATTGGAGTATGCGGGATTTTTTCACTGTTTTTGTTGTAACTGTGAAGGGTTCCTCACGTTGGCCAAGCAACTTGTATCACTTAGGAGTCACCAATCAAGAAATTGTTAGAGTGGAATCTCTTTCAGCAAAACTCAATCATGTAGAACTGGGAGGATTGCATAAGGGTGTTGAAATCTACAAATTAACTGTCGGCAGAGATTTATCACTTGGGGAAATAGGTTGCGCTTATGGTCATCAATCGGCTTATGTGTCCTTTTTGAAAACCTCAAGTGAGTGGGCATTGATTTTGGAAGATGACGCACGTATGCAGGCTCCGTTGAGTAATCTCTTGGACTTAGTTGTACACCTAAGTTCCCCTTCGGTTATTTCCCTAATAGACCGCCGCGGCGGAGTGGAAAATCCCTTTGATAGAAGTTCCAATCACTTAATACGGTTGTGGTTTCCATCTCAAGCAACCTCAGCATACTTTATCAACAGATCGGCTGCCGAAATTTTTGTTCGGAACTACGAACAAAATGGCATCCTTTCACCGTCAGACTGGCCCTATCCTCAAAGCCAGAGAATTTCATTTTACATAATGCGAAAACCAGTATTCATTCACGATTGGACTGGTGTTGACTCGTTGATTGCCCTAGATCGAAACTCAACGATCAATAATGGTGCTTACGAACCTGACTTACTAAGTAATTTCTCATTAGTGAAATCTCTCCAAAGAATCCGTAGACTACATATTCTTGGGATAACCGTGAAACAAACTTGGTATGCTGAATTCGTCTTAAAGCTCTTGTGTATTCTTTCTCTCAAATTGCTTGCGTCGGAGAATAAACTCAAAGAGTTTTGTAAGATGAAGTTGAATCGGTGGTTCTGAAAGCAAAAGAGGTTGTTCGTAGATTTCGCGATATTTTGGCTCTGAAATAGAGTCTATGTATTTAGCCCATGTTGCAATATCTTTGAAATCACACAAGTTGGAAAATGATTGACTATTCAAGTAGAAATTACCCTCGGTATTACCCCAATAGAGTGGGATTGTTTCACATACATAGGCCTCAACTAATTTTTCTGTCACGTAACCCGGATATAGATCATTTTCAAGGCAAAGCATGTATTGATAATTCTTGGCTACTGAATGCTTTTCACTGACTGGCGCATTAGACATTCCTCCAAATACATCTACCTGGAAATACTTTTGGAATTCTTCTACAACGGCAGTTCGAATAGGATGCTTCCCTGCGATGATACAAATGGATCTTGATGTCTTTTTTGGATTTAACACACGGCGTTGAAGTAAAATCTCTGAACAATAGTCTATCCCTAGCCTCTTCTGTACGTTCAATTGATAAGGGTTCATGCTAAGGAATATCAATGGAAAGTAAACATTTCTCTCACCAAAACTATCCAAATCGAATGACAAATACGCATCGAAATCATGACTCAGAGGAGGGCGTATGTTTTCTCCTGAATACCAAATAGAGATGCATCCTTGTTCTTTTTCTTGCTCAACTTGTGAGAATAGATCTTTAAATCTTGTATACTCACGTTGTATGCGATTCATCTTTGTTTTCTTTGGAAAAACGCTTTTAAAAACAATTTTTGAAATCCCCGACGCTTCAAGCTTTTGATTGATATGATTATTATGCTTGAAATAGTCCAAAAATATATTTGGTTCGTTTTCGAAGCCGGGCCAGAAATCTTTGAATTGAATATCCATAATTAACTCAATTCTCTGTTTCACATTTAAAATCGCGCCAATAATTGATAAAAGAAATAATCCGTTCAATTCTTGTGCTTCCGCAAAGCAAGACAACTTGTTCGACATTTAATTGTAAAAGTGCCGTCAGGTAGTTCTTGGTCATTTTCTTTTGAAAGACTTGATTTACTATCAGTAATCCATGAAAATCATGAAGGGCCGCAATTGGCCCAAAATTTGCAGGAATTTCTATAATATCTAGATGCGGTGGAATCACCTCCAGGGATTCGTCTATTGAAACTCCAATTTTCATGACGCGATTCTCCATCTTTAATTTTTGAATCTGATTTAGTTGGTTCATTGAATCGTGGGATCCGTCATAGGAGTGCACTAAAAGGCCGTAGGGCTTGATTCCTTCTAGATTTTTTAGAGATTTTTTGTAGGATTGCCTTACGTGACTGGCAGGAATCCTGTAAATGTTGCGAGGAAACAAGCGGTTATACAGTGTCTTGCCTCTGGGGATCTTAAATCCTACTCGGGTTTTAAAATTGTAATCGAGCCCGACCTTTGTGATTACTTTACGACTTAAGCTTAGGGCGCTCTTTCTGCCGATCCAAGACTCGGCCTGACCATGAGCGTAAATTGGTGCGGTGTCGATAAATTCAAGCATATCTGAATTTGGACATGCTAGAAGTTCTGAAACAAAATCGTCCATGCTAACTATTGAATGATAGGTTGCGGTCCCAAGTCCAAAGCTTAACTTCATGTTGGTAGACGACGATTCAACTCTTGAGCAGCTTTTCCGGCAGTGTGCATCGCTAGAAGAGTTGGGTGACCAACTGAGCCTTCCACAAAACTAGATGAGCCAATTGCAAAAAGTCTTCGAAATTTTCTTGATTCCAAGTTTGAATCAACTAGGCCTGATAAGTGATCCATGGGAATTGTTCCATACCAGTGAGCTGCATCTCTGAAAGCGTTGTAACTTCTGAGTTCTTCGCCCTCAATCTTAATAACTGATTTGACTTGATTGCCTGATTTTGAAATGTTATTTATCACCGAGTCCATTTCTGCCATATGAACTCTGATGAGATCTAAACATTCCTCATCTACTTTGGAGTCTATAGTAACTTTCTTTGGAATTGGCGCATCCTCGACTATTAAATGAGAACCAAAATTAGGTTTTTGATTGACCATTAGATCAATTGTGAAGGACGTAGCAATTTCCTTCCTAACCATAAATGAATACAGCACACGTATTGCGTTCCTTATTTTTGATTGATAGTTCCTATCCGGGGTTCTAATTAAATTGGTAATTGCTCTTTTTTTTGATAAAATCTCTTTAGGTCTCATGCGAGTCGAAATTTGGTTGCATTTATTCTCCAATTCTCGTGGAAGGAAAGTGTTAAAGCTGCGTTCTCTATGACTATAGGTTTGAGCCCACGCACCAACTACCTGAATGTCTTCAAATTCTAGTGTGTGAGATGTTAATGAAAGATGGTTGCCATATTTAAATACTCTCTGATGTGAAATCATTGAGTAAAAAACAGGATTGAGTAGTGCCCCAGATGCAAGTATCAAGTATGTCGACTTTACAACTTTAACCTGCAAGCTATCCAGCGGTTTCTGGCCAATAGTCAATTCAAACTGATCTCCAAGATTAATCTCTTGAATTTCAGCATTTATGTGAGGGGTGTTTGAGACTATCTCGTTCGTAGCTTCTGCTACTTTTTCTCTTGCACCTCCTAGATATCCGTGTTTTTCAAAGATCACTGATTTTTTAGGAAAAATTGAGCCAAATCTTTCATAGTTCTGTCCACTGTGGCGCTGATTAAACTTGTAGTTAAGTCTTGCTTTCCGAATAAACTCTTCCAAATCATTCCAATTCTTATCTACGGTATCTTTGAAATAGTTTAACTTTGTCGGCCAAGTAATTGCACCTCCCCAATACTCGACTGCCCCAATCCCCCTAGGAGAATCTCCTTTGTCTGCTTGTATCGGTGAAAAAGGTCCATGTGAATTGATAAACTCAAATTTCTTTTCAAGTCCAATTGGGTTAATTGTCAAACACCTATAATTCGCATCTAGTTGTTTTCTGAAATGAGACGCACAAATTCCCGAACCGATAATGATGATGTCATAATCATTGTTCACTCGGGTCTCCTTTCAAAACAATTGAATGTATCCGGTCCAATCCTATTCTACAGGAGTTCTGCTTGCTACAGTTAGCAGTGTGTACAAGTTCCCACTGTCAGATACTAAGTTTGGATTTGCATTTTGATTGTACACTTGAAAGGTGGCTTGGGTAATCAGCTATTTCAATTGGCGTTCGCCCATTATCTCTATGAAAAATCAGGAAAACGTGTACGCATATTTTTACCACGTGTTTATCGAAGTAGCCACGATGTTAAAGAATTCCTGGAGGGCTGCAGTCATCTAAGAGAAGTTTCTGTGATTGCAAGCTTTTTTTTGGGACTGATTTTTCGCGTCAAATGGTTAAGTTTTTTTACTCACCGATTAGGTATTCTTGTCTTCGAGGATGACAAAACTGTTGATTTGTTCGAGGAGGTTTCACCGAAACTCAGTCGTTTGTATTCTCCGCAGATTATTTCTGGTTTCTGGCAAGATTGGAAAGTTGCTGTTACATCTGATCAATTGTTCACTTCAGAACTCCATGAGTTTTTGGACACACACAAAGACATGCCATCTGAAACGGGGGTGTCAAGTGAAATCGTTGTTCACATTCGTAGAGGTGATCTTCTTTTGGAACACAATCGTCCTGTATATGGAGTTGTCCCACTGAGTTCATATCGTACTTTACTGAACCACCTCAAACATGAGTATCCAAATGCATCTGTCATCACAGTTAGTGATAGTCCTCGCGAGGTTGTCCATGAGGGCGCAAGAGATGAATTTGGAATAATTCTAGGTCCGGATGCCTGTGATCCTTGGCAAGTGCTTAAGTTAATGCGAAAAGCGACTGCAGTGATTTCTGCAAATAGCACTCTTTCATGGTGGGGCGCATTTATGGCTGCGGATTTAGGAGCAGATGTTTATGTTCCAACTCCTTGGTATGCTAATTTTTCAAGAGAATCCTCCGACAAGAAAATGTATCCGAAGTTTCACTTGTATGATGCTAAGTACGAGGAAGAGGGCCCTAAGTGATCAGACGATTCAGAGAGTGGCTCATCGAGTACATTTACTGGCGACTGATCCCTTTTTTTTCAAAACTACATTTTGAACTTGAAATCAAGAGGTTAGCTGCGTATCTCGCGGCTGGAGAAGTCGGGCGGAACTCAGGCGAGATCACTAAAACAGAGCTAAGGACTATTCTCGGAAGCGTCTCCAATATTTTGGAGATTGGTGCTAATGATGGACGGGATACACTTGAACTTGCATTGACGTTTCCAAATGCTCAAATACATGCAGTGGAGTGTGACGTTAGGTTGATAGGTCTTTTTCACCAGAGAATGCACAGATTTAAGCGGGTCCATCTGTACTCCTTTGCGGCTTGGAATACTGAGAGATTCATAAAATTTTATTCAAGCTCGGGCACGAGCATGGGGAGCTCCAGTCTTCTGAAACCAAAGTTGATCAAAGACTTAGAGCCTGGCATTTCTTTTGATTCAGATATTCCTGTACTTGCTGCGCCAGTCTCAAAATTGATTGAATCAATTGCATTGAATGAGATTGACTTGGTTTGGATGGATGTACAAGGCGCGGAATTCACAATTTTGAAGGATTTGCAGCCATTCTTGATGAGGATTAAGTCGATATATCTTGAAGTTGAGCATCAAGAAAAGTATGAAGGTGAGGCTCTATACTCAGAAATTTTGGAGTTTTTTTCCTCCAATGATTTCGCTCCAAGACGCGAAATGAATGATGGCTCACAAGTAGTTAATGCCTTATTCACTAACAATCGATTTTCAAATATAGGTTGATTAGATTTTCAGTGCTTCTCAGGGAGAGACTTGGCTCAATTACAAAGGGAGAGACTTGGCTCAATTACAAATAGACTCTGCACTTTGGGCTAGCATTTGTACATGAAACGGGTTCATTTCTTCATCGACAATCTCAGTATTGGTGGATTCCAGAGATTATGTCTTGACCAAGCCTATTCCTTTTCAGAACTCGGGTACTCTGTTGCAATTCATTCCCTCAGCATGCCTCCAGGGCCGGAATCAAGAAGCTTTCTTTCAATTGAGAAGGATTTAATTGATCTACACGGCATATCCATAGACTATTTATCGACAGGACACTTAGAGCAGATATCAAAGACGCGTTTTATTCTTAGAAGTTATGAGAGGGGTGACATATGGATTTCTCATAGCCTTAGAGCAACTGCCGTTATCTACATCGCCTCAAGGTTGCTCCGTAAGAGATTTTTCTTTATGACTGAAATACATCAACTTCCGACTCTTTCTGCTCCAATTCAGCGATTTCGTCGTTTTCTCTATGCTCAGTTGAGTCCGGCGCTAGTGGCATACTCAGAAGCAGTTAAGAAAGACTGGGATACCCGTGTTCGGAATTTTCCAATATTTATCCGTTTCATTTTTGATAAGCCAATTGAAGTGATTAGAAATGGCATTTATCTGAACCGAATTCCATCAATGACTGATGGTCAGAAATCAAATATGGGAAGCAGATTAATCTTTCTTGGTAGAAATACTGGCTGGAAGGGACTAGCTACCTTCTTAACCTACGCCGAGCACCCATCTTTATCACATTTCGAACTTCTTTTGATGTTACCTGAAATTGATCAAGCATTCGAGCGACAGATTTTTGACCGGTTTGAGGGCAGGGTTGAAATCGCCATAGGTAAATCCATTGCAAGTTTTTCTCCCAGAGAGGGCGATATCCACTTTTATGCCGCGCAATACGGTGGTGATGCAAGGTTCATAGAGTCAATATCTCTCAATTGTCTAGAAATGGCGGCTGCTGGAGTTCCTTCGGTTGTCACAGCATATGGTTTGACCACATGGAATGACTTACAAAATCTAGGCATATTTTTCGAATGTGATTGGTCTGATTCTGAATCGACGATTAACGGGATTTTGGAAGTCGCCAGAAAACGTATTTCCACTGAAGACCTTGAGAAGATTCGTGCACAAATCAGCATAGCTTCAAACGTCCATAAGATAATTCAGCTCAATATTGATCAGTGAATTTAGGCAAGTCGTTAGGTATAGATATCTCAATCTATTGAAGGATGGCTAAGTACGACTCAATCACCACTTTTTCGGAAAAGCGCATTTTGGCATCTTTAGAAATAATTCTGCTATCAAAATGATTGTTGCGCAAAAAATTATCAAGTAATTCGGCCATTTTCAGTGTGTCAAATCCTTTGACAAGATAGCCATTCAAGCCATTTTGCACAATATCCCTTAATCCCCCTACCTCAAAACTGGTTACCGGTGTTCCAGCCATAACTGACTCAGAGGCTACTTGTCCGAACGCTTCTTGTCTTGATGGCACAATCGTCATTGAACTTTTACAATAAATCTGATTCATTTCTTTTTCAGAATTTATCCATTCAAGGCCAGTGATGGTGATTTGTTTTCTGATACCCACAGTTTCCGTCCCTTTTTTCCCTAACACTAGTACTTCACACTTCTCATTCATCGAATTAAGTGTGCTAATTAGGAGGTCATAACCTTTTCGTGGATCTTGAGTTCCGCCAGCAAATAGCAATACTCTGTTGGGGTTCTCGCTCTCTTGTAAAGGAAAAAATGTTGACGAAGAGATAGGGTTTGGAATCACATACACTTGGTTTTTCTTGGCAGGTAAACATTCCTTTAACCTCGATTTTAGTTCACTGCTTGGAGATACAATTTTTACATTTGGCTGATTGAGAAAGCTCATCTTTTGATTGATGATTAGGGAAATAATCCAGTTCTTCAGAGTAAAACTTGGGTGAAATTCACTATGTGTGTCGTAGTGATTTATCGCATTCAACCACCACTCATCGTGCATTGTGATAATTACTGGAAAGTCCAGTTTCTTCAGTTGTCTGATAGAAATTGTCGCATGTCCGATCCAATGAATGTTAACAACAGCTGGTTTTATGCGTTTGATGTTTCGAGCTGTAAGTGACCCTACTAGCCCTGAGGATTGCCAATGTTCACTTCCATTATTTAAAAACTTACAGATGTAGATATCTAGCTTCGATAGTAGACCGCTATAGGCCCGACGAATTTCTAAAGGAAGCCAATTTGAGCTTGTTGATTCCTTGACAGATAAGGAAACTACTTGAATCCCGTGATTCTTATACGCTTCGAGAAGCCTTTTACAAGCGGTCGCAGCACCACCCAGAGAAAAGTTATGAGCGATAACCAGAATCTTCATACCACTACTTTAAGCCTTCGATGTACATGGATTCAGCGCCTTTTCTAATTCTTAAATTTTGGTCCAAGTCCAGTGGGACGAAAGGGAAATCCTTAATTTGCGAGGAACTTGCTGTGTATCGGAGTATTTTTCTAAAGCCCACTGAAGTCAGATGCTTGGTGAGGGAGTTTTCATCGTAAACCCATTTGTGCAACTCTCCAGTATTAGTGAAATTAACATGGTTTAGAACGAACCATTTTGGCATTAACCTGGTGAGAAGTCTGCAGTACACCCATTGAATACGCGTATGTGTGATTTTGAGGACCCTTAATCGTGATTTTGTTTGTCTAACTCCTCTCGGAATCTCAGGGCTTTTATAAATGTACCCCGTCCTATCTGAGACATACTCACGTAACTTCTGTGATAGATCTTGCCTTCCCCTCCAGGAGGCCATCAGACCACCGCTCCTAGTGCGTACACATTGGTCCAGAAGTTCAATTGAATTGAATTCGGCCTTTTCTAGTGCGCCACTGTCTAAATTTTGTAAATACTCCCGGGTAATATTCTCTAGGTCTGGTACAACTATTCGAATTACACCATCGGGCTTCAAAACCCTGAAGCATTCCCGGAGAAAGAACTCTAAATTCTCACGTGGGATGTGTTCTACAAAATGTGAAGTGTAGACAGCACTGAATGTTTCGTCTTCAAAGCCAAGTTTTCCTAGAAGATTTGCTTTTACGACGTACTCGCTATGTGGGTACCAGTCTAGATTTACCCAATCGTTATTTCTGACGTAGAAATCTCCACAACCTAAATTCAGGTATCTAGTTGCCACGTTTCATTCTAACGCAGTATTTACACATTTGACGATTGCTCACATTTCAAGGTTACTAGGTTAGGGACTGTTTTATGAAGGGTAACTCCTACTTTAGATCTGAGCGATTTACTGAAAAGTGGAATCTCGCACGTAAGTTGCGACATCACCCACATAGCCTTCCCTCATCCACTCCCAGTGGTCGGTTCTACTTTGGATTAGTTCCTAAAAATCGGGAAGCGTTCTCATCCGATTTATCTATCGATTCTAATACTGCTGCTATCTTGAAGAATCGAAGAGAATTCAGTTGGTTACTTGGGTTTACCGAGAATTTGTTTACCTCAAATTCCGTCAGGAGTTTTGATTCACTGTGTCAACGCGTTAAATTCTTAAGAACTACTTTTTACTGGGTCTCTGTTTTTTTGTTTTTGTAATGGTTTTTCTCCTTCAATTCGCAATAAGATGAAGGTTGCAAGAAAAGGGAAACGTCACTTTCTCCTAGCAAAAATGCAACTTCGTCGTATTCGCCTTCATCTCGTATGCTGCTTGTTGAAATTTATGCTTGCCTGTTCATAAACGAGGCTACTCTGCGCACTTATCGTTAATCGAGCACTACAACGCCATTAGGTGTTGTCAAGTACACTTCAAGGATCCCTGAGCGCCCATCGTTTAATGCTGAATCTACCCATTCGATATCGACGTCACCAAGTGATGAGAGGATGTCATCCTTAAACCAAGAGTCTGAAAGTTCATTTTTATCTGCAATTACAATCTTTTCAATTTCGGCAAGAGGTGTTCCATCTTGAGAGGGATGGTCTGCAGAGAGCCATTGAATGAAGAAAGGGAATTCACGAGTATCAACAATCTCTTTCACGCCGATTTGCTTCCACTTTAGATCTGTTCCATTTGGTCGCGTGCGGTGTCCCTCGATTGCATCGCGTCCAAACTTTGCGGCTATCGGCGCAATGTCCTTTGTGCTAAACACCCATGTGAACCAACCTCCACCCTCATTTGCTTTCTTAGAAACAGCTTTGCCCCAAGGTGTTTGTTCAGTAGCCGGGTGATCGAGCGGGCAAACAACCTCAATGTATTGACCGTTCTTTAGAGCACAAGTGAAATTGCGTGTGCCAAATCTAGGGTGGATACCACCATCAACAAAAGTGCTACCGAGGCGTGAACCTAGGCGTTGCACGGTGTCAGCTAATTGATCATGGGAAGTCACATAAGAAACATGGTCTAGGCGCATGGTGGAATTCTGCACCATCACAAGGGGTGGTCCTGACCACCGCTAAAAGCTTCAGAAGCCGCTTATTTACGCGCCAACTCGCACATTAACGCTTCACAAGTCACCAAGGGAGCTCCGTTCATGGCCAAGTTCATGCGGGCTTCCTTAATGGCACCAATCTTTTGGGCCGCAGTATGCGCAGGAGAGCTTGATATATAACTCTCTATCTCAGTTCGCATATCTGAATTAATTATTGATTCTGGAGCACCTGATTGGACCAGCATGACATCGCGGTAGAAAGTAGCGAGGTCAAGTAGCGCTCCATCGATTGAATCGCGAACCATGCGCGCGGCTCGGGACTTCTGTTCCTTCTCTAACTCTTTAACTGCCTTCGCGGCGCCCGTTGCCATACCTCTCCCTGTGGCGCCTTTACCGTAAGCCTCTTGAAGTTTTTCAATCTCCTTCTCATCTCTGCTTTCAGATGATGTGCTAGCTTCTTCCGTTGCTAGATCAATCAGAGTTTGAGCGGCTTGGAAGGCAGCAGCGAGTGAACCAAGTTGCAGTGGTAGTTGCATAATTACTTTTCTGTTACTGCGAGCCGATTCATTGGTTGCTAAGAATTTCGCTCGCCCAATATGTCCCTGACTAACGCGAGCGGCAAAATCAGCCATTGTTGGTGAAATGTTGTCACGTCTTATAAGCACTTGAGTGACAGCCTCTATCGACGGTGTGCGAAGTTGTAGGTGACGACAACGTGAACGAATCGTAGGTAGAACATCGTGAAGTGTTGGTGCGCAGAGCAACCAAACCGTACGTGTGCCGGGTTCTTCGATAGCTTTAAGAAGCGCGTTGGCCGCAGATTCAGTAAGTCGATCTGCATCTTCCATAACAACTACACGCCACCCAGCCATTGATGGTGCCCAAGCAACACGGGTGAGTAGTTCACGGATTTCTTCCACTTTGATTGAAAGTCCTTCGGTGCGAATAACTTCAACATCAGGATGTCCCCCAGTTGCTGCCGATTGGCATTCATTGCAGGCGCCACATCCTTGGTTTGGGCATATAAGAGCTTGAGCAAAAGCAACCGCTGCAGAGGATCTGCCAGACCCCGGAGGGCCTGTAAAGACCCAAGCATGCGTCATCTCTTGTGAATCTGAGCCTGTCCGTGACGCAGCAACAGCACCTTTAAGGATGTCGATCATGTGTTCTTGGCCTACTAAATCATCAAAGACAGAAGACATTTACTTGCGAAACTTTCGTTTGGTTTCTTGAGTGGCGTTGCGTTTAAGCGCAGGAAGTTCAGCGACTCGAGCAGTTATTTGGGCATTAATCTCTTCGACTGACTGTGTGCCATCAACAACGAAGTAACGTTCAGGGTCCATCATGGCAATCTGTAGATACTCCTGACGCACACGTTCGTGGAAATCATTTGATTCTGCTTCAAGGCGATCTCTTGACTGCAATCTGCCTAAGCCGATTTCTGCTGGTAGGTCGATAAGAATTGTCAGAGTTGGATAAAGACTTTCTGTAGCCCAACGAGATATGCGTGCAACCTCGGTTGGGTTGAGTACTCGACCTGCTCCTTGGTAGGCAGCAGATGAATCAAAGTAACGATCAGAGATAACAACTTCACCTCTGTTGAGTGCAGGTCTAATCACCGAGTAAACATGATGCGCACGATCTGCTGCATAGAGCAGTGCTTCAGCACGTGGAGAGATATCACCAGTTTCATGCCCTAGAAGAATCTTACGTAAATCTTTGCCAAGCTCTGTTCCACCGGGTTCGCGCGAAAGAAGAACTGTTTCACCTTCTTGTTCAAGCCATTGAGCTAACAATTTAGACTGCGTCGACTTACCGGTGCCTTCGCCGCCTTCAAAAGCGATAAAAATGCCTTGGGTAGTTTGACCAGTGATAGCACCGAGTTCTCCTTGTAGAGCAGATAGAACATCTGACCAGAGTGAAACATTGGGGCGGTCTTTCATTTGGTGATAAGAAACTGAACCGATTAACACTGCGATAAGACCAGCTATACCGATGGTGATTTGAGCACCGTTGTAATCTAGGGTGAGGTTCTGGAATTCGTAGCGGTGTTCTCCGATAGTTGCAGCGATGATCGGGGCAATAGCTAGGACCGCTACCAAAGTAATGCGAATCAGTGATTGCACGAAGGCAAAGGTGCGCCCACGGATTTCATCATCAACCTCCATGCCCAGCATGGTGAAGCCAGTAACCCAAGCGATACCACTAAAGGCTCCCAAGATGGTCACGATGATGACTGAGAGAACTAAGTTAGAGATGAGTGCAAGAAGAACTAGGAAGATTCCTGATGTTGTTAGGGATGCTCCGAATAACCTGCGCCGAGAGAACTGTGCAAATATCTTTGGGCCAAATGCAATACCGATTGCAAGGCCTGTAAAGACAGCGCCAAAGAGGACGCCATATGCTGCATCACCACCACCGAGGTCTCCTACAAATGTGCGAGCAAGGCCAATGACGGCGCCAGCTGCTGAGAACGCACCAACCATTCCGATGATGAGGCCGCGGATAATCTTTGATTCAGAGACGGCCTTCCAGCCTTGGATGAGTGATTGGCCAACGTTAGATGAATTGTCACTTTTTGCTGCAGAGCCCTTTGGAATCTCTTTGATGCCAAAGACTGTCCAAGCGGCAAAGAGGAATGAGATTGCGTTGATATAGAGCGCAATATCAATCGAGTTACTTGGAATGAGTGGGCTGATTGCAGCAATTGCGCTGGATAGAAGAGTAAGGATTGAAAAGAGAATTGCTGCAATAGGTGCTGTGCCGTAGGCGGCAAGGAGTGATACTTGATTTGCACTTTCTAGCTTGTCGCGCGGAACAAGATTGGGAACAGATGCGTCATTAGCTGGTGACCAGAAAAGAGGTAAACACTCAGCCAAGACCATGGCGGTGTAGA
>JACCDW011975204.1_pt1 | contig 34119 bp, 55 predicted proteins | sample 7449781 | NCBI WGS metagenome assembly JACCDW01 (sample SAMN15323449, study PRJNA562643) | freshwater metagenome | isolation source: river surface water | place: USA:Blue River Watershed | collected 2017-08-18
ATTGCGGAAATGCTCATGGCCTGCCTCCAATCAAAAACCACAGCCTGTGTGCGTCTGTGTTAAGGGTCTTGTCCCCAAGTTCATTAACCTCGTCTTGCCATTGCAGGAACATGAATTGGTAGAACATAGCCCACTCATAATGACGGGAGAGATAATAAGTTATGGCACATCGCATAAACCTTTCACGATGTTCCATTGAAATAGATAACTTGAACAGTTGATTTTGTGCTTTTTTGAACTCATCGCTCATTCGTAGTCCCTCGATTCTTCCTCTACCCGCTTCCAGTTGATTTCTTTATCAATCTTGTCCCAATCCACCAAATCGGTGATGTTGGCTCCACGGTAGAACACCTGAGACTTTGCCGTCATACATGGAGTATCAAGATCAAACTCCACATCGAAATAGACATCTACGCAGTCATAGTCGTAGTGGATTGTCTGCTGGAAGTCAAAATACCTTTGGGCTTCTTGCTCAGTCATTTTTGTCTCCTTTTGCTTTGGAAATGACATCACGCATTTGCTCTACTTGCCATGTCTCTGAAATTGCAGGCATATTTCCTAAAATTTTGACAGCAAGTTGAAGCCACGTAAGTAACTCAGGCGCTGCGGCGATCAGTTTAGCGTTGGCCTCGTATTCCTCAATAGACTGAGCCGTATCTGGCACAGCGATACGGGCGATGCGCTCATTGCCACCACGGATGTAGATCGATTTAAGTACGGTGCTCTGTGAATAGCGGGAAACCATCCACGGCCCTGGTGTGTGCTTGCTCATACATCCTCCGCGAAAAAGTGCATGGCGGCTTCAGATTCAATCTCAAGAATCTGGACAAGGGAAAGGACGTCTGTGACATCTACGCCAGCTTTATAGACTTTTACCCGGTTTACCAGGTCGTCTTTTGTGGTGTAGGCTACTTGAACGACTGTTCTGCCGTTACCTGTGATGGTTTCAAAGGTTCTCATACGATTCCTCGGTTAGTGGAGACTTGATATTACGATGGTTTTTTACTGTCAGTCATTAGGATAAACCCTTACAAGCGTCCAGTTCAAAAGGTCTTGCTGGTCAAAACCATAGTGCTTTACGAATCCTTTTGTTCCAAGGCCATGAACTCCAGTCTTTCCACGATGATGCTCAGGACACAAAGGAATCAGAGTCCTGTAGTCGCCTTTCCCCCATCCTCCTGTTCTCAGGTGGTGAAGTTCCACAGGACCAGGCTCATGAGGCCCATAGATCCTCCAGCAGACAGCGCATCCAAGGCTGGCGACTTTGCCTTTATGGATGATCTCATCTTTCTTCATCAAACGATCCAATGCTGGTAGGCGACCACTTAACACCACGCTCATCACCAAAAGCATGGGCCAGCGTTATCAGGTCGGACATTTCTTCCTTGGTCATGCTGCTAGTGCTAGAGCCAACCATCACGAAACCACCGTCGATTCCAGGAATTGCCTTCTGCTTTTTCAGTCCAGCAGTCAGCAAATCCTTGAATTCTTCCTTGGTCAGCTTTTGTCCATACCACTCGACTTGTTTTGACAGGTCAGTAAGGCAAGACCACATCAATGCGTTTTGATCTAGGCTTCGCTTCTCACGCTTGATTGTCAGTTCCAGCTTATGCCCTGCTTCTAATGCTTTCTTGATTTGCGGCCAGAGTTTTGTTAATTCGGCGTGCGCTTGTTGTGGTGCATACAGTTTTAATTGCATCGAGGGCTTTCATCAATTTACGTTGCTTGAGTTTTTCACGGTATCGCTTTGCGATTGCCTTTTCATCCATTTTTGGCTTTTCTACATCTTTACCTTTTCCAAGTTTATAAACAACTTGACTTCGATGTCCTAAAGCGTCTTCAGTCCATTCACAAATGTGGATTACTCCAACTTTATGAAGTGCTTTTAAATATGGGCGAACTGTCCTAACACATAAACCAGATTCTTCAGCCAATTCAAGTTGTGTATATACACCTTCTGAGAGTTTCAGCATTAACTGAGCATTGGTTATTGCGTTTAATCGAACTGCTTTTTTTCTCACTCTAATTCTTCCTTCATGCAAATGTGAACGCTGGCGATAGTGTCAAATCTTTTGGTTACGTGAAGGCTTACCACCTGGCGGTCATCTTTGTAGACAATCCCGTTGCAAGCATCGAGGATTTGCTTGGCTACGTTGTCAATATCTCCAAGGTTTGCTCCTGTTGGCCTTTCAGAACCGTTTAAACAGGCTTCCTTGCGTTTTTTCGAGTAGCTTGGTGGTACGGCATAGTTGATGTAGATGTAAGCCGCTACAGGCGTTTCTAAAGCCTCTGACGCACCCATCGCAGACTTCGCCATATTAGCCACTTCAGTCTCGTATGCCAGCGATTCTTTTGGCGTGTAGGCATGGCCGTACCTCGTTACTCTTGGGCGCTTCTTTGGGACTGGCTGTCCGTAGACGCTAAAAATTACTTGGAATGTCAATCCAGTTCTCCTGCTTGCATTTGCTTCATGTAGTGAATAACTCTTTCAACTGCGCCACGGCCATAACGCTTTTCAATCCATTCAATTCGATCAGCAGTCATAACCTTTTTTCCTGTGAAAGAAAACGTGGCAAACATTTCACGAGCAAGAGCCTGCTCAAAAATAACCCTATCGGATGGATTTTCTATTGACCTTCTGCTAAACGCCATTTTCTGTTAACGCTTTCAATCTTTCCTGAATCAGTCAGATAGTTTATTGCGCTTTTCAGTTGCTTTTCAGTCCATCCAGTTATCTCGCGCATCTCTTTCCGCGTCAGTTCTCCATGTTCTAGGAGTTTCGTCAATGCGTAGGTTCTTGTCATCGGTGTTTACCCTACTTTCCTCAAAACAGAGTTGATCTGCGCTTTGATGTGGTCAGGCATTGGAACGGCCTTCTTTCGGTCTTCCTCGATCTTTTGCAAAGCAGGATCAGGATCGGTTGAACCAGGCACAGTCACACGGGCAATGTCGGCAGCTTGTTGTGCAAAGGTCTGTCTTCCCCTAATCTTCGCCCAATCCTCACGGATAGCCTCCATAAAAGCTAAATCCCAATCTGTGTATTTATAGGCTTTCATTTTTGCCTTGCGGACAAAAGCATCAAGATGCTCATCAAGACGATCAAAGCCTTTTTCAGCAGCCCACTTAGTAACTCTTTCACTGATACAAAAATCATCAGGAATCCTAGTCAAGCGGGAAGATTTCGCAGGCTTGTCCTGCGATTTTTTCTTAGTGTGTTCTGTGTCTTGTGTTATGTGTCTTGTGTCATGTGTAGCATTACCTTCGCTATGCGTTCGCACTGCGTTCGCTTTCCATCTGGCCATAGCACTATCACGAGCCTTTGAGCTTTTCTCGTTTACTAGTGCTATTTCTTTAAGTACGCGCTCATTGATCCAACCTTCCTCTGTGCGAACGAAGAACTCACGCAATACGATCGCAATGCAATCGCTATGCGAACGCATCCGAATTAGTCTTGCTATCTGGTCAATGTCATCAGGAATTGGCTTCTCATGTAAGTAGCTGAGATCAAGAAGCCTTCTATAAGCCAAGTCCTCAATATCGCTGAGGTGGGCTGTGTGACTCTGATAGTCACCAATGTTGAATTGGTAGTAGTGCATTGCTGCGACCCCTTGTTAAACCCCACAGAAAGAAACCATCGGCAGGCGGGGGTCGTCGCTTTTCGCTAGGCTCATGACTTCCTAGCTAGCCGGGTTTCAGATCATTCTATCACTTCCTTGGCGGTTTGCCAAAGTAGATTTTTGTCTTGTTGTCGTCGCACATCTTGAATGTGATCGTCCAGCCTTGTTCCTTCAAGTCACTTAGGCGACGATGAGGACTCACTGACGGAAGAACTTTGACGATCTCGTAGGACTTCACACCCTGCTTGCGCTGGAGAAGTTCCCGGAGTTTGTCCATTTGAGATTTTGGTTTCTTGCTGAAGAACATTTTTACTCTTTCCAAAGATTAAATCAAAGTTTGCTGCGTACTGCTCAAATGCAACATCAAACGGGCGTGGCGAACTTCCCTTTCCCCCTGCGCTCATAGTTTTACCCTCACAGCCTTACCGTTGACCGGCTCGGATTCTTTTACATGGAAGTAAGCGCAGTGAAGGCATTTGTAGGCCATCATCTTTGCGCCTTGCTTGTGACCAATGATGATATTTGCCAAGTCAAGAGATGGGTATTTGTGTTTACCCTGACATACCCTTGCTGGACAATCTCTGCCCTGGTTACAGTTGTTGTTACATGGTGGGCATTTCATATCGAAATCCTCGAAGGAATCTTTTTATTGGCAGACATGATCCCAAACTTCCTTCCTGCTTCAGAAGCTGCAAGTTCGCTAGGATTAAAAATGCCTTTAGAGAAGTTGCGCCAGTCAAAGGCATTTCCACGGCTTTTTGGAGTTCCATCTTCCCAATTAGGTGATTCGGCTTTAGGTTTCGCTTTCAAGGGCTTTCCTGTCAGTTCATAGGTATAGATTTTTTTACCGTCACATCTGACCAAATTTCCAGATTCAATGATGTGACCAGACTCAAGCAGTGCGTCCCTGACAACACTTGCACTGACCTTGAATTTTGGATTCAACTGCTTGGCAATGTAGTCATGCCGAACCACACCACTCTTTAGGCAATCCATGTAAAACTGCTTTGCCTTAAACATAGAATTGATCGATGTGGATTTCTCGGTTGATGATCTTCTCTATTGAGCAAGCAAGAACTGCCACCATTGCTGCGTCTATGTCACCAGGATGATCGACATAGTTCTTAACCAGCGAAAAGGCATAGTCAATCAATGCGCTGGCGGCTTCGGTTTCGGCTTGTTCAGGGTTCATGCTGAAAGATTAGCACAAGTCAACAGCCAAAACACTAGGGAAAACACCTATGGAAACCATCTATTTTTCTGGCAAAGTAGAGGCTCCAACAACCAAGGAACTGTATGAACACTACCTTTCTCAAGCTGGCACGAAAGCACTTTGACCGTCCAGAAATCCCACGCCACATCGTCCGACACAACTGCCGCCAGTGGGCTAAGTCGCTGCGTCATCTTGGCAACAAATGGCTTCTCGCTAACAAAGTGGTGAAGCAAGCATGAAAGAACTTCCGATCACAATGGAGCATCCTGACAACTGGATGGAAAAAACTGGCGGCTATGCCAAAGACATGACGCTGCGCGACTACTTTGCAGTCAAAGCAATGCAAGCAATCCTTAGTTCAGATAAGTATGGCGGCATAATTGGTGTCAATACATATGAACAGCGTTGCGCAGCAGACGCATATAAGGCGGCTGATGCAATGCTAAAGGTAGGAAAATAACCAAGGAATCGTAATGAAAGTCTACCAAGCAATCAACAAAGTCCAAGCTGAATTGTCTGTTCTTGGCATCACAAAAGACCGTAGAAACAATCAAGGTGCTGGATATAACTTCCGTGGCATTGATGATGTTTACAACTCAATAGCCCCTTTGCTGTCAAAGCATGGGCTGTGCATCCTTCCTCGGGTTCTATCTCGGGAATGTGTAGAGCGTATCTCTAAGTCTGGTGGCGCACTGTTCTACACGACAGTAGACGTTGAATTTGACTTTGTATCCTCTGAGGATGGCTCCAAGCACGTTGTAAAGACGTTTGGCGAGGCAATGGACTCTGGCGACAAGGGAACCAACAAAGCCATGTCAGCGGCCTATAAATACGCTTGCTTTCAGGCTTTCAGTATCCCAACAGAATCTAATGAGGATACAGAAGCCCAAACGCACGAGGTCAAGCAAACGATCACAAACGAGCGTCTGTTTAATGCCATTGGAAAAATCAAGCTGGGTGAATACACCACAGAGAAGTTGCGTAAGACGTTCCAGTTAACCGAAGAGCAAGAATCAATGGTTCTGGAGGCTTTGGCAAATGCTTAAATTCCGTGCCTCAAGTCTCGCAGACATCATGGCCGATGGAAAAGGCGGTGTCCTTTCTGTCGGCGCAAAAACACATATCCAGCAACTAGCCAAGGAATTTATCTACGGCTACGACAAGCGGATTACATCTAAATACATGGACAAAGGAATCCAGGTAGAGGATCAATCCATTGAACTCCTCAATTCTGTGTTGTTTACTGACTACAAAAAGAACACAGAGCGCAAGGGAAACGACTGGATTACAGGTGAATGCGACATTTTCACCGGAGACATGATTTACGATATTAAATCATCATGGTCATTGGATACGTTTCCTGTGCTGGCTTCTCAGGGTGAAAACTCTACTTACGAGTGGCAGCTGAGGGCGTATATGTGGCTTTGGAATGTTGATAAGGCAGCAATCGCTTACTGTTTGGTCAACACGCCAGAGGAGTTGATCGGCTATGAGAATACATCCATCCACATTGTCGATCACATAAATCCTGAGTTACGAGTTACGTTTGTCAAATACGAGCGTGATAAGTCACTTGAGGAAAAAATCCAGTCCAAAGTAGAAGCAGCCCGTCTGTACTATCAGGAAGTAATTGAGCAAATCTCTAAGGAACATTCGTGAACGTCCTAACCATCGCAGGTAATATCTCCAAAGACGCAGAAGTGCGTTTTACAACCACAGGTGATCCAGTCTGTAACTTCTCCGTGGCAGACAATCAAGGCAAAGACCGTGAAGCAGTTTTTTGGAACTGCGGCTTGTATGGCAAGAGGGCAGAAAGCCTGTCTAAATATCTTGTCAAAGGCCAGGCAGTCACCATCACTGGAAATGTGACAACTAATAAATATACCGACAAGAACGGCATCGAGCGCATTGGATACAACATCCGTGTAAGCGATATTGCCCTTCAGGGTGGCCGAAAGGATGGCGAATCTGCGCCTCCTAAACCAGAACGTCAAGCTAAAGAGTTTGACGATGATGTCCCTTTTTGATGGAGAACTGAAATGAAAAAAGCACTTATCGGTCTTTGGATAGCCGCCAGCACCACAATGGTTTGGGCGTCTTGCACCACTCATACGATCATGTCTAATGGTCGGATGGTGACTTGTACGACTTGTTGTTACGGGTCTAGCTGCACGACAAGCTGTTTCTGATTAACGAGCCGAAAGCGGATGCTGTGAGTTGACGTTGCACCCATAGTGCAGAGGGTCGGCACAGACGCAGCGAGTAGGCTCACCTCAGATAGATCATCTAGGTAACACCTTATGAAATCAGCCTCTTATTGCGACGAGTGCAAACACTACGCTGTCAACCCTGATGATGAGCAAAGTTGGTACAAGCCCTGCGGCATTGGACACAAACCTCGCTTCTTCAAACCACAGACTCTGAGCCAAGCGCACAGCAATGATTGGGGCTGGAAGCGGCGGTGTTCAGACTTCCAACCGCTAGACGAAACATCTAGGTACCACCGTTATTTTTCAACAAGGACTTTTTATGGATGAAGGTAAGTTTTGGGCAATCCTCTGGAGCCTCGCTGCGGCAGTCTTGATCACTCTGATCATTGCTACGACTGTGTACAACGTGGACAAGACCCGGCGAATTGCTGCCCACCCAGCCCCTCTTGAGTTGGCTTGCGCCATTGACGGGGATCACAGCAGACTGCGGCAGAACTGCACGGTTCTTGCGCTGCGCCCCCGCTAGACAGTCTCTCTAATTTTTAACAACCAAAGGAAAACCAATGATCTTTACCATTGAACCAAACGAAGCCGCATTTATCGTCCGTGTGATCGGTCAACTCCCAACGGAATCTGGCGCTTTCCCGCTGCATCAAAAACTTGTTACTCAACTCAAAGCACAAGACGACGAAGGCCAGCAACAGGCACAAGCCGCAAAAGAAGCAATGAAACCTGGAGAACCCGAGTGAGTTGGTCTTATTACGAAAACGAAGTGGAGATTTGGGGCCAGGCCAGAGGCATCATCCAGAACGGAAAGCCAATGGGTCAGGCCATCAAAACTTCTGAGGAAGTCAATGAATTGCTGGACGCGATCAATAAAGACGACAAGGAAGCCATTAAAGACGCTGTAGGCGATATTTTTGTGACGCTCCTTATGCAGTGTGCCATCCAAGGATTTACGGCCACAGAAGCCCTTGCAGCGGCTTTTCAGCAGATCAAGGATCGTAAGGGTTATCTGACTCCTGAAGGCATTTTTGTAAAGCAATGAACCCACTAGAAACCCAGGTCGGAGGCGACCACTACAAGAAAAAAGCAATCCAGCCTGTTGAATATATACACGTCAACGGCTTGGGTTTCTGTGAGGGTAACGTCATCAAATACGTTACTAGATGGCGAGATAAAAACGGTGTCAAGGACTTAGAAAAAGCGCGACACTATCTTGATATATTGATTCAACTGGAGAGCCGTAATGGAGTTTAGACCGTTGCTTTTGGATGTTGCTCGTTGCGATCCAGAGTATCCAGACCATTACTGTCATGGATGCAAAAGATATTTAAACCATCCTAATCAGACAATGGGGCCAAGGACTCCAGTTGTTCTTGTAGAAACAAGCAAATCAGAGTCTTGTATGTATGTGCCAATCAGCTATTTAGGATGTCGTAAGCATGGTTGATATGCTTGATACGATCATCAAGACCAATAGTGCCTCCGTTTATTTTCTTGGTCATTTTCACGTAGTCACGTTGATCTGCCAGATCATTTAGCTTGTGGGTATCCCAAAAAAATCCAGCAGCCAAAGCAGCATATTTTGGAGTCGATAGCAAATCAGGTTCCATAATCAGATCTACACCTAATGCTTTGCCTGCATGGTAGTAATTTGCAGAGCCTGTGGTTTGCAGACATCCTCGACCGCGAAAACGATACCCATCGCCAGAAGCCTCGTCCCGGTTTCCCATCCTGTTTGCATAAACAGAGTTGGCGATTTTCTTGGGATTCTTCTCGTACTGCTTGGCAAACTCAAGAGTTGGAAACCGCTTAGGCCAAATCCGCATCAGAGTCTCGGCCCGATAATTCAAATTCTCTTCCAGAATCTTGAAATTAGCGCACTCATGCCCACACTGCCCAATGAAAGAAGCCTGACGAATCGGTGTGTTGATTCCGTAACGCTCAAAAGTCTCATTCAGAGGATCAAGCCACTTCTCGTCAATTTTCAGGTGTTTGAGTTTGTCAGCGGTTAGCATTTAGCTGTTCCCTTACCTGGTTATAAGCGTCTATACACGCATTTAACTGATTTATTGCTTTATCTCCGTCTTCAGCGATTTGGGCAATGAGTCGGAGGGTTTCTCGCTCGGAATCAGAAGGTTGGTTAGACGCTCTGTCAGGTTCGCTTCTCGCTTCTTGGCGATCTCCGGAGGCAGGGGCGGGATTTGTGGTGGCTTGTACGCAACTTGCGGCGGGGAGGCGCACCCTGCCAGCACGAATAGCCCGGTCAAGAGCAGACTGTTTTTCATCAATGGCATTGTTGGCCTCCAGCAGTTTCGATGATGTTTGTGCAAGTTTCTCGGCAGCGGCTTGTTCTTTGGCCCTAGATTCTTCGTTTGCCCTAGCAATCTCGGCTTGCATTTGAGCATCACGCTTTGACCACCCGTTACTGTATCCCCATCGGTATAGACCAAGGACAACAAGCAACGTGACAACAGCGGCAATCAAATACTTGTTCATGCCTCTTTCCTAGCCTGTGCTATTGCCTCACGCACAGAATCGTCTTCTAGGTGGTTTGGAGGCGTTTCAGGAGGTGGCCCAGGCGTCCATGACTCGTCTAGTTCTGGGTTCTTGTAGCCCATCCAGTTGAAGTCAGGCAGTGCGCTTTGTGTCTGCGGTGGCACTGTCACCGCTTGGGGCTTTGGGGGTTCTGGAGATATAGCAGTGGCAACAGCTTTTGTTGCACGTTTAGACATCACTCCACCGATTCCACCAACAATCAAAAGAACTATGTCGTTCAACATCTTGGTGTAAGCCTGGTCAATTGGAGCCATGCTTTTTATGGGTTGCGTCACGAACGTAACCGAGTAAAGCAACATTGCCACAATGAAACAAAGAATCAAAGTAACAGCGATGACAACGAAGCCCCAGATTCGGACTTCAATGTCATCAGCGGTTAGCGGAGGCTTCTGGTTGGCTTGCATTGATTTGCTTCTCCAAAATAGGCGCTACCAAATACTCAGGACACTGCTGTGTAAATTGACACTTGGGTTTCTGACACTCAGGCTTGTAAAAGTTGTCAGGATTTTGGCATGGATACCGATAGACATCGTTACATCCAGCAAGAAACACAATAGCAAAAATGATCTTGTTCATAGTCCAATCTTGCTTAACAAAGCAGCAACAATCTTGTCTGCAAGTTCACGAGGCAAGTAAGGAAGAATCCCAACTAGCCAATACAAGCACATGATGTAACAACTGATCTTGATCCATTTATCAAGACCTTTGATAAGCACTTTGCGGGTTTTATCATCCACACCCCACCCGCTTGCAGTACCTCAGTAATTCAAATCCACCTACCAGCAGACCAAACAATAAAACGCTTGCCAGAATCGCGCCAATCGTGAATTCGATCATTTCTTGGCGCTCTTTTCTCTTTTTTTCTGCGGCTCGTCTCGCTGCGGCTGATGCTTTGGCCGCTTGGACTTTCATCTCGGCTTCACGCTGTTTGATCCGCATCCAAACGTCCATTTTGTTGGCTGACCAGAACAGATCTTTAAGCTGATTCTCAAATTCCTTTTGGGCTTCAATGGCAAGTTCAATCTCCATTGCCTTGCCCATACTGGACTTTGTGCTTTTAGCGTGTTGCGCGGCAGCAACAGCCTGAGCCTTGGCATCGAAATACTGCCCAAGAACAGGCCCAAGGGATTCGACGTTATTTACCGTCTTGCTGGCCTTCTTGACCAGATCAACAGCCTTGTTTACTGCATCAAGTGCTTTATCTGGGTCAAGAAGCAACTCAATCATTTAGATCACCATTAAAACAACACGGATGCACCAAACGATCATCCCAATCAAGCAAGCCGCAGCAATGAAGGCCACGGCCCACTCTTTCATATGCCAATCAACTTTTTTACAAACTCAGCCCCGACACCAGGGCCAAGCAAGACAACAGCCATAACCGCATAAAGCAGATACTCGATCTTGCTCATGCGCTTATCACCCTTGCCAAGAGATTCATCAATCTTTGCGTATCGCTCGGCGCATACCTGCTCATGCGTCATAAGCCTCGCCTCTGTTCTGGAAATCATGTCCTGTTCGGTCATACTGCACCACTTAAATTAACAAGCCATCAGCACACACGGCACGCAATAAGAGCCGTCCGGGTATGTGCAAGTAACATGGGTGGATGTGACTTTGGCGATGGTCTTGCCACGCACGATGTCATCACCTTGAGGCTTGGCAGTACCGTCACCGGCAGACATCAGCAGATCACCACGCTGGACAGCCACGCCCTGAGCGATGCGGATAATCATGTCACCCGTCATGGCCATGTTGATTTCGTCTACGTTGTGGGCCTCGTCATGGCTCCAGTTGACGAATACACCGGCCACGTTCACATCGCCTTCAACGTCAGAGACTTTGACCTTGTTGAGCTGTTCGTTCTCGACAGGGTTGCCGTCTGCATCGGTGTAGACGTTCATCTCATCCAAGTTGGACAGCACAGTGCCTTTGACCAGTGTGTCGTCTTTGGGTGCGAGCGTTTGTGCCCAGCGAGCCAAGTGACCGCCGTTGTAGGAAACGGTAGTGCCAGATACGGAGATGCTGCCTTCAACGACAGTCGCCTGTGCAAATTGAACAAGTGTTCCATCGTTAGTAAGCCTGTTTATATACAATGCAGAATTTGCATCTCGAACAAGAACTAAAGAGCCTTCTCCGCCTAATTCCGATCCAGCGGTTGAAGTAGATGCTGCAGTCTTCCCCACCAGCAAGTTACCGCTGGAGTCGATGCGGGCGCGTTCTGTAGGTGTGTTTGCGCCGTTTGCGGTAGTGGCAAAAATCAGTCGGCCCGGCATATCGTTAGACCCGGGTGTTGTATCTACCTGTGCAGAAATTTGGGCCGCAAGGTCGTAGTTTGTACCGTCTGCGCCATAAAACTGGATCGCGCCCAAGGTGTCACCGCTAGAAACAAGTGTGTTTGTTCCGACAGTCGCACTTCGGGACTTAAAGAACCGCAGCGTATATGCCCCGGTGCCGTTAACGAAGCTACCAATAACAGCTTCTGAGTTGGCAACCTGTAGTTTTGAACCAGCGTCAAAAGAACTTGTTGCACCAATTAGCAGCTCCCCATCCGAAGTTAGCGTCATCGCCTGAACTAAGCTGGCGTTAGTGCCTGCGGTGCCGGAGATAGCGTTGTACCAGTAATGCACACCGGACTGTTGCGTATACATCGTTGCAGCAGCAGTCCTCGCGTACTTGTACGCGCCATCGTAGTAAATGTTTTGCGAGAGGTCTGTAATTGTTGATCCGCGACTAAACAACGCGTTCCCGGTAGAACCAACTTCAAACGCTTTACCCACACTCCACGCACTCGGCGTAACCCCCAAGCCGAGGTTGCCGGAGGAGTCGAGGCGCATTCGTTCGGTGCCGTCAATAGCAAATTGAAGGTTGCTTGACGCATCTACGTTGGTCGGGTCAACCGTAATCAAAAACGCCGAAGCAGATTGACGAAGTTGAACAACGCCGGTTGCATCGGTATCGTCAAAACGGATTTCAGGATTGCTTGTCCCGAGATGCAAAAGACTTGATGGAGAACTTTCCCCAATACCAAGCCTCGTTCCATCAAACGTCAGCGCAGATCCAGTAGTCAGGACTTTGGAGCCGTTGAGGTAGGCCACGCCGTTGGCGGTTCCAGAAGAATATGTCAGCGTACCGGGAGAGCCAATGGTAAAAGAATCACCAGATGTGCCAGACTGCCAGTCTTTAAGCTGGGCCATCAGTTCACGGATGGCATCGTTAATCCCAGAGGGAGCGCAGCCTTCTGCAATGTTGATACCGTCAATGTCGGTGTTGTTGCCAGGAGTTGCGGAAAACTCCGAGATTTTGGTCTTTGCCATTGTTTACTCCGTTATTGAAGAAGTGAGCGAATTGCCTCGGTAACAGGCTCAAGCGCAGGAACACCAATCTGTGTACCAATCAATCCACTTGTTGCAGCTTGGCCGCGCTGCTTGCGTTCAAGTTCTGCAATAGTCTCACGCAACATTCTCAGTTCATCACCAGACTGTGCGCGACTTGTGAGGATTCTGCCGATTTCATTACGCACAGGTTCTGGAACAATAGTGCGCGTCATGCCACCTTGAATGAGGTTAAGCAGTGTCCCAAGATCAGCAGTTTTGCTGGCAGCAGTTAGAGCGCCAAGATCTTGTAGCATTGCAACACCCTGATCCTCCATGCCAGCTTTACGCCTTGCAGTTTGAGTGCCACGGCCAACACTTTCAAGTTGTTTCTTGCGGGATTCAGCAGCAATCTCAGAAGCAAACTGACGATAAGCGCGTTCGTTCGGGAAAATCTGCTTCAACTTTTCTTGTGTGGCTGGCTCTTTCCACATATTCAACAACTTAGTCTGACCTGGCTGAGTGCCAGCAATGGAGCGCAGATTTTCAAAAGCACCAATCTGAAATGCCTTGAACTCCGATTCTGTCATGCCCTTGACAGCATCAGCGATAGCGATTGCGTCTTTGGAAAAAATGGTTCTTCCAAGTTCGGCAGAAGAAATTAACTGAGATGGCCCAGCAAAAGCATCCCTGGCTTGCTTGTAAATGGATAGGCCAGTTTCAGTGTCTTTGGTAGCATCATCAAGTTTTGCCAAAAGGTCATTCTTCAGCTTGACAACAGCAGCGCCAAACGGAGTAAATTTACCTTGGGCATTTTTTGCTTGAGAACTTTCAATCAAATCATCAAGGCCGCGCTTCACAAGGTCAAGATCACTCATCGCCGCATCAGTCATACCTTTAAGATTTGACAGTGTGAAAGGCTTGCGTTCGGCGGTTGCGATCTTTTCTGCGTTTTTAAATGCTCCAAGTTTTTCGGCAGCATTAAGAATATTTACAGTCTCATCGTCTGTTTTTACGACCAACTGCTTGAGTTGGTCATAGAACGGAGTTGCATTTACAGAGCGTTCTTTAATCAGTGCCTCGACTGTTTCAGCAAGACGCAGATTGTTAGGAGAAAGCTGCTTCTGTGCTGCTTCAGAAATTCTGCCACCACGACCAGCCTGTCGCTCTCGAATGATTTGTTCTGTCAGGTTCTTAGTACGGCCAGGAAGCGTTGCATATGTATCAAGCAAATCTCGCAGGTTAACGCCTGCTGCATCAGCAAGAACAGCGTCATCACCAAGTTTTTGCATACGAGCAGCAACTTGGTCTGGACTTACGCCATCACGCAACATTGCTTGAGCAACACGGCGGCGCGCCAAATCCGCAGACGAAAAACCCATGTAGTCTTTTAGTGCCTGCGGGACAATTCGCCCGGCCTGAGATGAAACCATGCCCCTAACAGGACGAACAACTTTCATCGTTGCTTCTGTTGCAGGGCCAAATACTCCACCAACAGCAGCACTTGTAGCAGCCTTTTCAGGAATTTCCTCGACTGTTTTTGCCTCGCCAGCACCACTCAGACCACCACCAACAACACCAGAAACAGCAGATCGCACAATCGGGCCAGCGGAAGGCAAGGCTGTTTTCGCTACATTCATCATTCCAAGCGGAACGGATGCCATACCCTGCATAACAGGAGAAGCGATTGGATATTCTTGCTGATAACTTTCAACACCAGAACGGTAAATGTCACGACCGCGAGTATAGGCATCTGCGATAGGCTCACCAGGCTTACGAATGAACGGAGCTTGAATAATTCCAGCAAGTTCATCAGCAAAGCCAAATGTCGGCCCCTGCATCGCCGTCATTCCCAAACGGAGAGGCTTCGGCAAAGACGCTCCTGTTTTTTCTTCTTCGGTAATGTCAATTTCTTTAGGAAGCGCCTTACCTTTGGCAAGATACCAAGATCGGATTTCTTCTTTTGAATACCCTTGGTCTAGGGCTTGCTGAATTTTTTGCAGTTCATCCATTTTCAGCCCCCAAGAATTTCATCAAGACCTTTTGGTTTGCGAATCATATCAAGAGGATTGATGATTGCGTCTTCTACACCACCAAGATCTTTATTGATCTTGCGGTATGTTTTAAGAGATGGCTCAATATCTTTCTTGCGATTATCAACAATACCGTCAATTATATTTTTTAAGTTTTCACGTTCTTTTGGAAGCAGTGTGCCGCCCTTGCTAACTTTTTGAGCAAGTAGTTGAATGTTTGATGGAATTGATCGAACACCAACAACGCTATTAATATCACCAGCTTGGACAACTCCACCAGGATCATAGAGTTTTGCAACGTTGTAAATCAAAGCGCCATCTGCGTTTGTATTGCCTTTTTTGGCTTCACCATATGCGTTATAAAATCCATTTGCACGTGAAGCAATCTCATTCAATCCTTGGTCTTTTAACAAACCTTCCCATTGATTGATTGTTTTCAACTGTTGCGCTTGAACAGCCGTTGGATCACTCATATTGATTACAGGCTTAGACGCATTACGCTGATTGATTGCTTCTTTACGAATCGCATCAACAGCACCAGGAATTGCGCGAATCTTGCTAATGTCTGCTGTTCCATATAGCAACAAAGCAGCATCGCCTTCTGTACCTGTCAATTTTTCAGCTTTAGGTGCGCCTACTGCAATTTCTTCCAACTTACCACCAAATACGCTTGGTCGATAAACCTTTTCACCTTCACCGACTTTGATAGGTTCTCCAGTCATTGCCTTCTGGATATTCAACTGTTTGAGAAGCGCATCAATACCTTCCTGACCAGCGCCGCCAGCCATAAGAATCGGAGCAACTTTTGCAAGATCATAATATGGAGCCTGAGCAGCCACAGCAGGAGTCATGCCCTCCCCGACTTGCTGGCCCATGATGTCTTCGCCGTAGATCTCTTGAGCAGGCTGGGCAGCAACACCAGGTACGTAACCTTTCATCAAAACTTGCTGCGCCAGTGCTTTGCGCTGTCGAGATGCGGCTTCTTCTTCTTGCTTACGCTTGAACTCTTGAAGCTGAAACTGTGTCAATCTATCCTCAAGATCGCCGCGCATTGCCTGACGATACGCTTGCTGGCCTTGCTGAAGACCTTTGACGATAGACAGACCCGTAGGGCCACCGGACAAGAGAGAACCTGCCAGAGCGTATAGAGCCTGCGCCTGAGCGTCATCACGGGAGCGACCTACGTCACCACCCAGAAGACCTAGAGTTTCTTGGCCTGATGTACCGAAAATATCAAGTAGTCCAGCCATGATTAAAACTCCAAAGAACCCATAAATTCGCCGCTGTATGGGTTTATTGATCCAAGGTCAGGCATTTGATTGCTGCCAAGCCAATTATTAAGATAATCCCATCCTTGTCTAATGCCTTCTGCCCCGCCAACATTCTTATAAATTCCACCGATTGTTGCGGCAGTTCCCAAGAAGTTTTGAAGGCCAGATGTGTCCTGATAACCACTTTGAGTAGTGTTTGTCATTCTGCCCATTGGGTTGCCATACACTGCATTAAGATAGTTCGCCAGGTTCTGCTGAGGGCGATTTTGCAGGAAGTTAAAACGATCAATATCTGACTGAAGTTGCTTGCCTGTATAGCCCTCACGCAGTTGACCAGCAGACAACAGATTCTGAATGTCTTGGTAATCAGCAGAAGCCAACTGAGGAGCCGCAGAAACAGCCATCATGCGGTTTGCAATGTCTTGCTGAGCCAATGACCCCAAACGGCCCATAGCGGCCTCTTGAAGGCCACGCTCTGTAGCGTAATTGGTATATGCAAGCTGTCCAGCAGTGTTTGCCAGTTGCTGTGCCAACTGTCCAGAAGCCTGACCTTGCAGACGCTCCGCAGCGCCAGAACCGTATCGACCGGCTTTAGAAGCCTGAGAGGATAACGTACCAAGTGCGCTTTGGAATTGCTGGGTAGCAGCCTGAGCAGCAGGAGCGAAAGCACCTTGGAAAAACGGGTTTCCACTCAGATATTTACCAGAGGCAGTAGCTTGAACACCTGCCATTGCAGGATTTACCGTTCCATCTAGCAATCCACTCAATGTTTGCTGTGCCTGGCCCATCAATGGATTCCCGGCCATAGCGCGTTGCTCAAGCGCTTGTAGACCACGCTGGGTAGTCTGAGAAGGGGAAACGTAAGTTTGACCAGGGTAATACTGAGGGCCGCCAGCCTGATACTGTTTTTGTGCTTCTGTCAGACCATAAGACAGAAACGGCTGGATGGTCGGGTCAATTTGTGTGGTGGTAGTTACCGCCATGTTTAACTCCTAAAAGTCTGGATTCCATGACGGGTGATCCGATGGAATCATTATAAACACTTTTAGCCAACAATGACATAGGCATATGTCTTATCGGCTGTTGAATTCGCAAAGTGGGTCAAAGTTGCAGACCCTTTTGATTGTGAACTTACATACACAGAATAATCACCAGCAGCATTAGTCCCATTAGACGATGCAAAGTTCACCGTCAAAATGGCAGATGGCGTTGCTGGCCTATCTGGTGTTGTTTGGGCAGCAATCTGCTGAATGGAAACCAATGTGCTAGTCGTGCGCCACATCACCTCAAAATAGTCATTTGCAGCTAGTTCAACCCAGAAATTCAAAGCAGCAATTAAATGACCATCTACGCCACCATGACTGTTTGGTACAGAAAATCGACTGTTTGAGTTGGCTATATTTGTACCGTTTTTCCTAAACCAAACGTCAACGTCCTGAATCTGAGTGTCAGTGTTGGCAAATTGAAGGCTAAATTGAGCGTTGTAGATTCCGTAACTCTTGGCAGTAATCCTTGAGTTGCTAACAACAGAAATACCGTTAGAAAAGTCAGTGGTGTTAAAAGTTACAGGATACGCAGCAGTCGTAGACGCAGCAGTCTGGTCTGTAGAGTCCTGAAAAGCGCCGTATGGGGTTGAATCAGTAAACGCAGCAGTAGACCACGGGATAACGATGATCTTGGAATCGTATCCAATGCGCTCATCATAGATTGTGGTTGTCGTGGCGTTTCCAGTGGCAAGCGTAATCGTTCCATGATTGTTCGTCTTGCCGTTCATAATTCCATTGACCACCTCAGAGATGGCCCTTGGATCTCCACCGAAAACAGGAAGAAGCCTAAACATCAGCGTACTCCCTGGGGAACCACATCAATATCCAGTGCTACAGCACTTTTCCAATTTGATCCCGTAGGCGTTACCTTGAAGCGATGGTAGTACCCATTTGATCTCAAAGAAACACGGTTTTCAGAGTCAGCAGAAATTGGAGTGCTGAAGTTAAGTTCATCGCTCAAAAGTGTACGACTGGCAACAGAAACATCAGCAGAACCATTATCCACTTGAGGCCGCGCCAAAGTAGCCACCGAACGGCCACCGATGTTGACATCGCCAGTAATAATCTGTCCTGTGGCTGGTTGGCCGTTGTATGTAACGACATATGCGCCATTCGTGCCTCCGAGGAAGTATTTACCGCCCATGTAAAGAATAGAGTCAAGACTTACCGTCAAGGCATCAATACTGGCAGAAATAGAGTCAAGACTTTCAAGTGTCGTTGCAGATGTAGAGGCATCAGAAATGTAATCAGCGCCAGCATCTCCATACGTCCATTTGGAGGTCTTAAAGTTATAGATAATCAGCCTACGTTGTGCAAAGGTTGTTTTGTAGTTCCAGATCACTAGCTTACGAACAGGATCAATAGCAGCACTCATGCTCCCAAAATCACTTTCGTCAGCATCTGAAAAGAAGTACCGATCTACTTTTTCTGATCCGATCGGTGTGACGTTTTGACCATCACACATATAGAAGCCATCGTCAGAAAGGAAGAAAGTCAACCCTTGAGTCTGAGCAATAGAACCAGCAGCGATACATCCCTTGCCACGGGAAATATTGTCAAACTGGAAAATCAGCGGCGTCCCAATATAGGTCATCCGGTGAATGGCTTTTTCCATAAAGATAAGACCAAATTCACCACCACGAATCCCAACAATCTGACCGCCATCAGGAATATCTTGATAGTCTGCTTGACTGGTTGGGCCAGGAGTCCAGCTTGTTTCGTCATTGATGTCAGACCATCTAACCCTTGCTGGATATGTCGTACTAGACTCATCAATGAATGCCGTCACCAAAAAATCACGGACAACTGTCAAATATCGACAGATTGGAGCCGTTGCAGAAAGGTCAGCAAACGCAGTAGAAGTCCCAAGCGTGTAAGCCTGCATTGGGTTGCTGAAATTAGTTCCAATGATGACGTTTCCAAACTGAGTAAATCTAAAACGATCATTAAATGCGTTAGGCGTATATCCACCAGTCTTTGATACGTTTGTCAGTACGCCAACACCAGAAACATCAAAGATTTTCGTAGAGCCAGCAGCAAACAACTTAGTAGCGTTGGCAGGAGTTTTACCTGCGACAAGAGTGGTCAGATTCTGGTCAGCGGCAGCGGAGAAAGTCGCAGCAGTTGGGAAAGGCCCATATCCAACAGCGTTAGAAACGACATTCTTGGCATCCATCAGAGCGCCAGTAATGCCAGGCTGGTCGGGCATCCATTCACCAAAGGTTAGACGTTGGGTTGCCATGTGTTACTTCCATTTGATTGTGTTGCCCATGTGCTCACAGTGAACACTTCATCTGTCCAAGTATTAGCGGAAGACGCCGATTCAGACCATACGTTTGATGTCTCTGTTTCAACAGTCCAAGTGTTGTCATTGAAGACAACATCAGCCCAATTACCACCAAGGGCAGAGCATGAAACAACCGCATCACAAGATATTGAGGCATCTCCTGCGAATACGCCTTGAGCAGATGCTTGGAATTCTGTGTCACATACGACACTTGCGATCCCGTCAGCAATGATTCCACCCAATGCCGTAAAAGTGCCTTCGCATTCAATAACACAAGACGCATCACGTACACGTATTGCATCAGCAGAGATAGTGGCATCAGCAGTAATTGATGCAGCACCATTTGCAACAATTCCACCCAAACAACTGAAATCGGCAGACGCTGTAATCGAGGCATCAGCGAATTGAACCCGAGTTCCTGCACAAGATACTGTCGCGTTGGCGGAAACGTCAGCAGAGGCGTTTTGTACCCTTGTGGCATCACAAGAGACAGAAGCGTTAGAACTTACCTGGGCGCTTGCATTTTGGACACGGATCGCATCAGCAGAAACAGACGCACTCGCAGTGATTGACGCACTCGCATATTGAATGCGAACCGCAACAGCAGAGAAACTAGCATCCGCTGTAACACTTGCTTGAGCATCTCTTACCCTTACTGCCGCAGCATCAAATGATGCCGTGGCGTTGACAGAACCATAAGCATCCCACAGCGTAACTGATGTCTCATAAAGAGGACTATCAAGCGTTAGTGTGAGATCATCAATGCTCGACTTTAGCTGGTCGAGACTGTCAATCGTCCACGGTGGCAGAAGGTCAGCCATCTCATGCCAAGGTTACAGACAGAGAACCAGCAGCGACACGGAAAACGTCACCAGTGGCGATTGTCTTGGAAGCATCGAGAGCCGTGTGGAACAGCAGATTGCCAGCAGTCGAAGCGTCACGAATGCCAACATAAGCAACCGTACCCCAGGAACCAGTGGCTTGAGGAAACTCGATTGCTGCACTGTTCGTGGTTACACCGTTAGAAGGCGCACCGAAGGTAATCGACTGACGCGCATAAGCGTTACCACTCACCTCAGTGCCAGTGTCAGCATCAGTAGGATCAGAAGTATAAAGAGCAAGATACACAGTCGTTGGAGATGTGTAAGCTGTGTTTCGGAGAACGGCATTTACAAGCGCATTTTCCAAATAGTTCGACATTTCAGCCATGATTTACCTCGTGGTGGTGGTCATAACCAGAGGAACACCGGAGTATTGTCCCTGCTGATCGGATGTGGTCAAAGAAGCCAGACCACGGTTAAACATCGTTACCCATGTAGTGAGACGGGGATCGTTCATCAGGTACGGTTCTGCCTCGATAAGCGAACCATACAAAAGCAAATCAGGGCAATTAGCCAAGAAAGCATTGGATGTGTTTGTATCGCTCAAGAAAGTAGGAGCCGCAAAATACAGCATCTTGATCGTGTAAACACCATCAGGAATTGGCGCAAGCTGGAAATCATTAGCCAGAATTGTGTAATCCAGCGGCTTGCCTGCATCAGCAGCACGAGCGTTGCGATTAAACAAAGATGGAGACAGGTAGTTCAAAGGTTGAACAGGGTTGCCAACAACAACCAGATCCCTGACCTCCAGAAAATCGGATGGAAGTTCTACGGTTTCATCGCTTGCAACAGTCGCAGTCGTAACGCTCTTGAGCATCTGGCGAATACGCAGATCTCGGCGAAGACGAACCTCGCACAGACGGATGAAATCGGGAATTTGAGAAGTCAGATCAGACCGGGCCAGATACCCAGCGATGGCTGTCTGCAAATCTGAGTAACTGGTAAAAGCCATTAAACGACTCCAGGACGAGTGCGGAATGCTTGGTTATCGCGTTGATTAAGCCAATGCCTAAAGCGTTTTTGGTCAACAACGTGAAACCCGCGCATGATTCCTAATTTATTCAGATCATCAATTACCGTAAAAGGCAATGATGCAATCTTATTACCAAACGGGTTCTCAGACCATCTAGCCCGTTCATCGTAAGAGTTGAATTCCTTTTTGTTGGCTTCAATAATGCCTGAAACGTCTTGGACGGTCTGAATAATCAAACCACCCTCGCCGTCAGCATGGGCAACAGATTTGCGGAATTCAGGTGCATTCATAACACAAATTTTATCAGCAAAGCCACAAAGAAAAAAGCCCCAGCCTTTTGAGCCGGGGCTTCTTATCTCACACCAGATTAGGCCGGGGTGATGTCAGCGATGATACCGTGAGCGGCTTCGTTCTTGACCTCAAGGGTCAGTTCGGCCAGCAGTTGGGTCATTTCGCTGTCGCCAGTCTTAGCCAGTTCATTGGTCTGGAAGGGGCGCAGGTAAGCCACAGCAGCCATGTCAGGATCAACCACAAAAGCGGCTTCATCGCAGGTGTTGGTGCTGGACATAAAGCGGTTCGGGACAACCGAAACGGTGCCGAAGTCGCTCAGGTACACATCAGCAGCGCCGATGATGGTGGTCGGCTCGTTAGAGGGAGCCATGTAACGCTGGGCAGCGATACCAGCGAAAGCCGACACGGTTTGCTTGTGGCCGGGGTTGACCATCAGCACCTTGGGGTTGCCGCCAGACTGATATACCTCTTTGATAACGGTCTTAAGGATCGTTTCGTCAAAGGTGCGGTTCGTGCCGTTGGTACGCTGGTTGGTACCAGCAGAACCAGCCGAGCCACCCGAACCAAAGTCACCGTTAGTTGCCAGCCAGCATTGCAGGCCGCCCAGGGTACGGGCGGTGCTGCTGTTGCCGTTGGAGGCAGCTTGGTTGCTCAGGAGAGTGGTTTCGATGTCGCGCTTGATTTCGGCAGAAGCCTTAGCCAGTTGGTAAGCCTTTTCCGACTTACGGCCAGCCTTGTCAACAGCTTCCAGAGTGCCAGAGATCTTGATGGTCTTCTGGAAAATCTGGGTGCGGTTGCCGATACGGGTCGTGGGCGACATCGTGGCGTCAGAGGCGGTAGCGCCTTCAACAGCGGCGTTGCTCAGGGTAGCAGCGGCCAGGCTGTCGGTCTGCCACTCGTGCAGGATAGCCGTGGCTTTGGTCTTGCCGATGGACGACATGAACGGGGTGTCAGTGGGGCTGATGTTATAGATAACATCCGACAGGTCTTCACGCTGACCAATAGCGGTGTAGGTTTGATAGGTTGCCATTTCAAAACTCCAAGATCAAAGGAATCGTTCAAAAATCGCAGCAGCGTCCTTAACCTTTCCGGTTTGCTGAAGCCGTTGCGACAACTGTTTTTCCTGAGCAGACCGAGTAGGCGGCGCAGAAGTTCCAGATTTAAGCATCTTAGGAGCCTGTGAAACCTTCTTCTGGATTTCAGGTTTCGACTTCTGAAGTTGCTCAAACTTCATTGCTTTATACAAAGTCAGCACAGCGCGATGGTCATACACGGAACTGAGTTCTTGATCTGACCAGCCTTGAGATTTTGCATATTCGCGGATTTGTTTGCGAATCTCATCACCTTTTGGCGTAGACAGTTCAGGAATCGCCGCATTCAGCCTTTCGGCTTCCGACTTGAGATGGTTTTGCAGTGCCTGCTGTTGCTCCGCTTGTTGCTGTTGGGCAATGCGTTGCTGTTCAGCACGAACCACGGCAAGTTGTTTCTCACGTTCGGTGCGTTCTGCAACCTTCACGGCATAGCCGATCGGGTCAGTTTCCTTGAGAGCCTCTAAGTCCTCACCCTTATTCTGTTGCGTTAAGAATTGATCCAACGCTTGCAGCTTCTGGGCGTATGCCTGTCGCTCTTGTTTCACTTGCTCTAGGTGAATTCGCTCGGCTTCAATCGCCTTGCGTTGTTCGGCCAGAGCCTGAGACTTTTTTGTGTAATCAGCGGTTCGCTGGTATCCATTAACGAGTTCGTCAATATCTACCTCGATTTCCTCGCCGTCCACCTTGGCCTTGTATTTAGGCTTTGGCTGTTCCTCTGCGACTTCTTCCTCCGAATACTCAGCGGAATTGTCCTCAGATTCTTCTACGACTTCTTCAGCTTCAGCAGCGATTTCCTCCGGTTGGCCTTGTTCGGCTCCATTGTCATCACCCATCAGCCCAAGAAACGCAGAGGCGGCCTGATTCACGTTTAGGCTTTCACTCCCCGAGGGGTTGGTGTTTTCCATGTGTCATCTCAAAAATCGCCAGAAACCGTCTGGACGGCGGGTGAGTTACCTCACAAAATTCGCCACTTTTTAGCCTGAATTTGCTTTTCAGCAGCCAATCCCTTGAGATGGCCTTCAATCAGTTCAAGTGTCTTGATGACCAGATAAGCGTTTTCACGGTCATCTATGCCATCACGATTTGTGTTCAATATAACACCAATCTGTTGATTTTTCAAATCATCCATGACTTTCTTGAAAAAGTCATCATCGAGCAGACGTTGCGACCACTCAGCTACTGTAATTTTGTCCATCAATAACCTTTGATTTTTCCAGTCAGATAACAGATTGGCTCAAAGATAGCACGATAGAAGCGTCCAAGTGGGTCACGCTTAGTCCCACGCATTTCAGCGCGTAAATCTTTTGTCCTGCGCCTTGTTCCATGCTCAAGAATTTTCCTGACGATCTTATTCAATTTGCCATCTTCACTATGGAATGCAAATTTAACTAAAGGAAGGAAAAGAGTGTGGTATCCAACTTCGTGCGCTTTTGTCAGATTCTTATTTGCGTAAGTAATCCAAATTGCATTCCTGTATGCGCCAAATCCATAAGCATGATTCATGGCAGTACAAATGATTTTTCCTCCACCGCCACCGCCACCGCCACCATCGCCGCCAGCAGCACCAGCAGCGCCTCCATCACCAACTCCAGAGGAAGAGCCATCTCCAGCGCCGACAGCGCCTTCTCCGCCAACACTTCCTCCAACAGCACCCTCACCGACAGAACTTGATGCTCCAGTTGCGGCAGCAGCATCACTTGCACCTATTCCTGCAACTCCAGTGGCATTTGAGGCATCGCTTGCAGTAGAATCGCCACCAGAAGATCCAGAATTACTCATAGCAATATTTGCGATAGCTATTGCAAGAGCAGTTGGGTTTGAATTAGAAATAGCAGATACCACCGACATAGCTTGACTTGGAGAGACACTTATTCCGCTTCCTGGTGAAGTAGTTGAACCAGATGGCCCAGAATCAGAAGATCCACCACCACTTGAAATAGTGTCAATCACATCACCAACTGTAATACTTGGCTTATATGTGAATTTTTCTATATCAAAAGCACCAGGCGTATATGTTTTAGTAGCCTCTTTACTTCTTCCATATTCAACAAGTTTTGGCTGTGAAAATATCTGATCTCCATCAATATATTGACTTGCACCAGATTTAAATTCTCCAACTTGTTTAACTTGATATGGTTGATTGAATTCAGGAATTATTACAGGTTCATATTGGCTTTGTATAGCCTGAATAATCTCACCATAACTGATTGGACGATACGGGCCTTGATAGCCCGGTTGTTGCAGTTGAAGCAACCTTGTCAATTCTTCGTAAGTCATCCCGGAATCTCCACAGAACCAGTGATACCAGCACCAACCTTCATTGCTTTGAGTTGGGCTTCGGCTTGGAATTCCTCTTGTTTCAGAGCCATTTGAGCGCGGAATTTTTCCATCTCAAGTTGCATCTTTGCCATCTCTTTTTCGCGCATCAACTGAAGTTCCAAAGCGGCTTTCTCACGAGCAAGTTGCATCTCAGCCTGCATCTTTTGCTGTTGGGCTTGGATGTCAGCTTGAGTCCTTGCCATGATTGCCTGCACTTCAGGCGACATTTGAGGCTCTTGCGGAGGCGGATTTTGCAGGGCTTGATCTTGTTCTGGAGTGATCGGCTTGAAGAATTCGGCAGAGTCCTTAAAGCCAGCAGCCTCAACAAATCGACCCAGAGTAGAGCGATACTGACCAATGGACACCAGCGGATTCGCAGGGCCAAACTGACCCAACATTTGTTCCTGTTTAGCCAGAACCATTTGGAGCATTGCCATTTGCTGGTCACGGCTACCGTTACCCAGACCCACGTTAATCGTCAGGTCATACTTGTTAGCCCAAGTACGAGGATCAACAGTCACATATTGACCACGCAGACGGATGATGCGTTCTTTGTTTTGGTACTTGGTGACCAGGTGCAGGATGCCTTCAAACAGTTCCTTGACACCGCCTTCAGCGAACAGACGGGCGATTAGTTCAATCTTGCCTGCGCCAGCTTGCTGCATGGAAGCAACAGCAGCAGCAGTCACGTTCTGAAGGATATTCGGGTCAAGACCCTGAGACATATCAGTCACGCCAGTGCGTTTAGCCTGTACCGTATCCAGATACTGAAGCATCGGGAAAGACTGGCTAGACATATTCTGAACGGCCAACTGACCCAGAGCAGTCGGGGACTTCACGCGAATCACGCCACCAGCGGTAGAAGTCAGCAGGTCATCAAGGTTAACCTGACCCTCTACAGCCCAAGTGCGAGCATCGTTGGTCAGATACAGGTTATCCAGCATCTGACGTGTAACGGTGGTTTTAATCAGTTGCAGGTCGACAGTGCGGTCTGCCAGAGAGTTGCCGAAGAACTTATGAGGAATCGGGATCGGGCAGATCGAGTAGAAAGGAACGTAGTCGCATTCCTCGTTTGCCTCTTGCCCATCAGCCTTCATCAGGATTTCATTGCCTGCGTAGAACACCTGACGCAGTTCGGCAATGCCGTCATCGTTCTCATCGTGCAGGATGTAGCACTCAAAGACTTCGATTTCCTGAAGTGCGAATTCCTCTGACTGAGTGTCGTAAGGCTGTTCACCACGAGAGTAACGAACCACGCGCTCAGGGGTGTAAGCCAGCGCATCACCAGTCGGCAAAGAATTAATCTGGTCTTTGTCGAAACCCATAGCAATCAGGTCACTACGAGTCATCTGGCGACGATGCGCCACGAACGGAGCCGCACGAGGGCCACGGATGGCAGCGCCACTCTTGGAGATCAGGAATTCTTCAGGCGGTACGTTGACAACAGTAACCTTTCCAGACTTCTTGCGGCGCTGGACAACAACGTCATTAAGGTTATAGGTAGGAACTTCGCCACCAGCGGCCATGATAGTTTCGGCCATCACCGGGTCAACAGCAGGATAAGAAGTCGTTTCCTGTTCGATGATTTCGATGTCCTTGTCTTGGAGCATCATCGCCATTTCGTCATCAGTCAGACCCTGATAACGCTCTTTCGTAACGTCTTCCTTGTCTTCCCAATATGCCTTAACAATGCCGTTCTTTTGCAGCAAGGCATCAAAGAACCAATCCCGGAGAATCATCACGCCGGGGTTGTCTTTCAGGAAAATGTAATTCAGGTAATCCGTAGCCTGTTTCGCACCAGCCTCATCGCCGGGGCCAGTCGGATCAGCTACGACGATTTCATCCGAACCAGTAAAGATTCGCATCAGAGCCGGGAGAGCGCCATCAATAGCTTCAGCGACTTCACCCGTTACGACTTGACTACGCCCCTCAGATTCATTCCCGAGCGGCTGGCGCAGATAGTATTGGAGGGCTGTTTTACGGGCATCTACCGTTTCAGTTTCCTGATAGCCGATAGAGTCGTCTAGGGCTGCTTCAATCGCGGCTTTGAGGCTGATTTGGCTCATCTTTAACCTTTGGAGGTCGGCCCACCTTGGGCTTTACGTCCAATTGTAGCCCTTTTACCAGATTTTCCAAGGCTTGAACACGCTTTTCCAAGTCATCAATACGTTTGGCCTGATTCTGGCCTTGAGGTACGAGAAACATTTAAACCACCCATTTCGGTTTGACGTTGATAGATCTACCCCATGAGGAAGTGCCCTCATCGAGTCCGACCGCGACATATCTCCAAGCGTCAGCAGCGTGAGAATGCTGGTCATGGAGAGGCTTGTTGGAGAACATTTTTGTGTTTGGGTCTACGTCATAACGGTAATGACGCAGGTTTTGCAGGCCATCAGCGCAGTTAGTTTCGTGAATAAATGCCCTGCCCAACAGTGTACGGGCAGCGTTAATACCGTCAGCCACGGACAATTTAGGGGTAATTCTGATTGGTTTACCCATGCCTTCAAGAATATCCTTGACCGATTTTCCAGTCATATTCTTATTTTCAGCGTCATGGGGTAGCCACCAGTCTTTATAGACATAACCCTTGTCTTGAAGAACCTGAGCGTAATGGTCAATGGTTTTCTGGCAGTTTTGGTAGAAATCAATAACCCTTACCTCACCGCCCGGGATGACCTGGACGAACCAAATTGAGGTCATATCTGCCCATCCCAAGTCCCAGAATGTCTGTACGGGAATGGATTTGTCTAGCAGGAAATCACGGATTCGGTTTTCTTCCTGAGCCTTACGCAGTTCATGGGCATAGACCGCACCATCCAGCATTTGACGAGTATGGCCTTCCCAGACATTCAGGTAGGAATCTGGGTCTTTTTCTTTGAGTTGATCCAGTTCATCCTTGAGAACGTCAGGAAACCAAGGATTGTCGTTCCAGTTCACTTTACGGACGATGGCCGTATTAGGAGGATTTACCACGAATCGCTTGTAAGTCTCGTCAGTGTCTAGGTCGGGGTTGAATGTGACCCAAATCTCAGAACCAGGCTTGCGGATCGTAGGAATCAGGACTTCCCAAGAGGATTTGGATACGGCTTGGCCTTCTTCAATCCAGCAAATGTCGACCCCCTCGAAAGACTTGATCGAGGTGACATTGTGTTTTAGACCAGCGAAGGAAAACTCAGAGCCGTTCTTCCCGTAGATGGCCGTTCTCTGTACGTCAAAGAAGGACTCCAGCCCCATAGCCTTGATCTGGTCGGCCAATAGAGCAATCACAGAATCAGAGATAGAGTTCTGGAGTTCACGGGCACAAAGCACCCTCAAAGGCTCTTGCACTGCTTTGGCGATCAAAGCCCTAGCGACTCCCCATGACTTACCAGAGCCGCGACCCCCATAGAGGATCTTGTAACGGCTCGGCTGAAACAGGAAATCTAGCTTTTCAGGAAAGTCTAGTTCAAGTTCCATCAGGACGAACCAGCTTGATTTGAATAGCAGAAACCTCGACAGGGCCACCGTCTTGACCCGTTACTTCAGTCCTAGCCAACTTGGGAATATGGTATTCAATAGCCCGGAGATACAAATCAGCGGCTTTAGCAGGATCTGGCCGAACGCCATCAGAACCCTCTGCAACGCGATCAAGCCATTCCTGTAGCTTATGGGCGTTACCCTCTGCAAAAGTGGCTATAGCGGCTCTTACGTCAGCCGTAGCCCTATTCGGCGAGCCTTTGGGTCGGCCTCGATTATTTGCAGTTTGTTTATTCATTTGAATCCCTCGCGGGTTGTTCAAGTTAGTATGTGCCAACAAATGAGCCTGTTGGCTTGGCTGGGTTAGTCTAACAGACCTCTACGAATGAATTGACCTTTTTCATTGAAATACAACAAATCTTCAGGTTTTACATCTAGGCCATATCCTTCTTTGCCAGTGTACTCAAAAGGATAATACTGTCTTAGTTGTTCAGGACTTAGATTCATCCTGCGCTCTACCAATCTTGCCTCGGCCTCGCCCATCAGATTTCTGTAAACATCGTTAGAACTCAAAGGCTCAGTTCTTTTATCTAGACCATAGAGTTTTACAAGCGATTCAAGCTGTGGCACTTCGCTCGTTTCATACTTTTCTGGATAAAGGATTGATGGCTGAAGGGCTTTATTCCTGATCTCAGAATTAGGGATGCCATCAGCAAATCCAATGGCCTCATAGTCTTTACGCAGCGCAGCATCTACAGCAATGGAGTCTGCACCAGGCATCTCTGCTGCTTTTCGCCTAAGTTGTTGCGCCCATCCAAGGACATCCCTTGCTTCAATAGCTTTTTGTTGATCTTTGAACTGCTCTGGACTGCCACCAACAGCAAAACCTGACTTTTCTTGTACTGCGTGTTGCACTTCGTGAAGTGTTGTACCTTTTGCTGACTGACCGGATCCAAGCGTGTAGCCTTGATCTCCAGCTTCTTGAATTCTTCTCAATTCACCGTAATAAGCATCTGACAATTTGTTTCGCTTATTCTCTAATTCAAGATTAAGCATATCTTCTGTGAATTTATTTTCATCAAATGCTTTTTCTATTTTTTCATTATATTTAATGAATTCAGGATCTTTTATAAAATTCTCATATTCTTGTTTGGCTTTTAGAATTTTATCTTCTTGATTTTTTGTAATAAATCCTTTTTGGAATATTTCTTTATTATAAGAAATCCAATTCATTCCAGGATTGTAAGTTGCACTTGCAGTTCCACCTGATTTAAAGGAGGATTCAATTCCTTGCAGTTCTGGAAAACTCTTATAAAGTTCAGGATGAGATAAAACTTGTCCAAGATTCCAACTAGGCACATCTCCAGCACCTTCAATATAAGTCGTTGGAAGTTTTGCACCACTAATGGTTGCACCTACATCACTGATTTCTTTTTTCCATTCACCCTCAGGGCTACGAGCTACGCCAGTATTTTTCCATACTTCTTGTGGAGAAATTCCAGCCTTAATCATTTTTGAAGCGGCCATTGCCTCATCAGGAGTTGCTGGCACGAAAATCTGTCGCCGAGTTCCTTGAGCCAAATCAGACAGCAATCCAGCAGGCAAACCACCACGCTCCATGATTCTAGGAACTACTCTTTCGGCCACACGCTCACCAGCACGACCAGCGGCCATCGCAGCCCGATTAGCAGCAGGAGGAATAGGAAGCAGTGTCAGAGCAGCTTCAGCAGTCTCAGGACGAAAGAGGGGTACGTTTGCCATCTGTACGTTTGTCAGAGGCTCACCGTATGCCAGACGCTCTACGGTCTTGGGGATTCCGGTGCTTTCCAAAAGTCCAGCCAATCCCTGAAGTTGCTGCGTCCTGCGAGGATCGCGCATATACCCAAGCAAACCGCCAATCAGTTCATTGACACCACCCAACATGGGGCGCTGATAGGGAGTTGCGCGGATTCCGTCCATGATCTCACCACTTCACTTTGTTTGCCCAGTAGGCAGCACTCATCTTGCCCTTGGCGATGTTCTCAGCATGACGGGCTTTGAATGATTCGCGGCGCTTTCGATCTGCCTCTGACTCACCCTCCCTTTTTGGGGAGCCACTTACACCCTGCTGACCAAAACGAATCAATTTCACATCTTCACCTGACTTAGCCAATACAGCATGGCTTTTAGTCGGATGACTCGGAGTCCGCTTGGGCTGGTTGTAACCCGAGAATGATTCTTTGCCGCGCTTAATCATTTTTTGGCCGTCTTTGCTGCTGCTTTGAATGCTGCTGCTGTCGGAGCGCCCTTAGAGCCAGGCTTTCTCATCCTTTCGGGAGTCTTGCCAGCGGCTTTTTGTTTTTCGATGCGCTCACGCTTGGCGTGAATTGCAGCGTAGAGTCCGGGGCTTCCTGGCTTTTTCATTTCTTGCCCCGATTCGTAGCGGTACGGCCACCACGCTGAGGCATAGAACGGCCAGCTTCGCTCATGGCGATTGCCACGGCCTGATCCCGGCTCTTGACCTTCTGACCAGACGAGGATTTCAGCTTACCGGACTTGTATTCGCCCATGACTTTGCCAATTTTCTTGGCGGCTTGATCCATGTTCATTTCTTGCCTTTCGGTTTGGAAAACTTGTAGGCCATAGACTGCCAGCCCTTCGACTCAGCCTGTTTCCGGGCTTCTTCGGCGAACTTTTTGGCTTGCTTTGGGTTAATCGGCTTCTGATTCGTCGTTCCCATTTTCTTTCTCCATATCGCCTTCTTCGGTCACAGGGCCACCCACGATCCAGGCAGCGCAGGTACGCTTGGCAGCACATTTGAAGTGGAACATATCGCAGTAACCCAAGTCGCCAGCGTCGATGACTTCCCAAGCATCAGGCTCACCCAAGCCTTTTTCGATGCAATCCATCATGGAGGGAGTCTGGATAAACGCTGCACAGTTACCACAGCGGGAGCGTTTGGCTTGACCGGGAGAAAGTCGCCAGCCGTTAGCCAGTTTGCGCCAATACTCAGTATTAGGCTCATTCGGGTTCATCGGGCCATAGTTGGCTTTGTCGATGGCCTTCTGGCGGTTCTTGAGGTTTTCTTCTACGTCTTGAGTCGCCAAAGGACAAGAACTACCTTCTTCCTCTTGACTCTTGATTTCGATTTCAATCTCGACTTTCGGCGCAAGTAAGCCACCCATAGGAATCTCCTTTTCTGGGATTTTACCAGCCTAACACAGATTTGACCAGAAATCTATTAGGGAAAGTCCTAGGTTGTTTTTCTTGTGGATATGTTATGATTGATTCATCAATAGGAGATCACATGGACGAGGAAACGAAATCACCCAAGGTCATCAAGCCACTGACCGATGAGGAATTTAAGTGGCTGCACAGGGCACTCCAATGGCCTGAAGACCTACCGCAATACGACAAGATTGCAAAACCCACCAAACTCAATGAACTTCCTTTTTAACCGGAGAGCCGTAATGGACGAAATCACCAAACTCGAAAAATTCGCTGACGTTGCCCTTGCCGTAGGTCTTGGGGTTGTCTTTGTGATCCTTGCCTTGGCTTACTTTGACGTTCTTATGTGATCGCTCGGGCTTTTTTCAGGATGATCTGCTTGGTTACATAGTCGGTCATCTTTTCCATCATCGCAACTGTTGACTCGTCTAGCTGGGCATCATGGATGTCCATTGCTAGATTTACCGCTTTCATTTCTGGGCCTGTGAACAGGAATTTACCCTTCTCTATCCCACGCCTTGCCATGTTGTAAAGCGCATCCTGAGCCTCTTTAATTTCTGGCTTCCAGTCTTCTCCAATGCCGTGAATTGCATATGCTTCACACATATTCATGGCAGAAATCAAAACATCTATCTGATCTCGGTTTCCTCTACCCTGGACAACTTCTGTCAGGGCAGAATGATTTTTTGCTTTGAGAACGACAAGAGCATCACCAACACTGGAGATTGGTTTTAATCCTGCCAGAACCCAATTTACTGCATCTACTCTTACGCCTTTAGGCTTATATTTACTGCGTTTTTTCATTGTCCGTTCTTCTCGCGCAGCTTGGCCCTTGCATCCATGTAGGCCTGATGCGCTTGTTCTGCTGTTTCATGAAGTCCGAGGTAATGAACTTTGCCATCAATTCTGATTTGTGATTTCCACTTTTCTTTGTGCTTTGATGCGCCCATCAAACCAGATTGATTATCTTTACGGGCTTTGACGGGATGCGTTTTTTCTGGCCTGAAAATGAAGTCAACATCCCAGCCTTTTGCGTATCTTGCGTGCAATGTCTTGGCGCTGATCCCTGTCCATTCAGACCATTCCACAATGGTCATTCGTTTCCCCTGATATTCAATGAACACGCAACCACGATGATTGCGGTTCTGCTGCTTCTGACTTGCCCATCGGCAATTGTCTGGAGAATACCCAAGATCGTTGTTTATGCGGTCAAGTGACATGCCATTTGGGGCTTCTCCCATGTCTGTCAAAAAGTTGGCAAATGAATTTTTCCATGAGTCGCAGACGGTAATGCCCCTTGCGCCATAGTCTTTATACGCTTGAGCGTTGGGGTTTAAACACCGTTGTTTCATGTCTTGCCAGCAACGATATGTCTTAGTGCTTGATACGGCAGTCATGTGTTTTTCTCCTTCAAGCGCTGTTCGATGGCGCTGGTGTACGCCATGATGTCGGGATCAAAGCCCTCTACTGGATGCTGGTCAGCAATGCTGAACACTTCATCAGGCGTCAGCCCAACCCAAGGACGTGGAATAACTCGCACCTTGTCTCCGCAGACAACGCATTCTTCCTGCACAGGTGCTGCGGGTGCTGGGGGCGTGTATAGCTGGGCATCGTTGACGCCTCGGCCTTCGTGCCAATGCAAGGTGCGTCCGATTGAATACGCCACCGGCTCCTGCTTCTCTGCTTGCTCGATGGCGGTGCGGAGGGTGTTAACCCTTTCGTTGAACCAATCAGAAGTGTTCATATGACCTTGCACCTCCTCCAACGCCTCCAGCGCCTGCTTCATTGCTTCAATGTTCATGCTGCACCGCCTTTCTGCTCTGTGATGCCGTGGGCTCGCTCGATGGCTCTGGTAGCGGCCTCGTATTGACTTGGTCGCATATCCACGCAAGCCAGCGCCACGTTGTACTGCGCTGGAGTCAGCGGCACCGCTGGCTGTGCTGCGGACTTAGTACGCCGAAAGCTCGGCAAACATTCCCTGTTACCACAGCATCCCTCTGCGTGCCCTGCTTCCCCGCAGTCTGGAATCTCAGGCTCCTGCACAGGTGCTGCGGGTGGGGTGGCGAGTCCGTAGTACAGCGGCACAACATCGACCTGCGATGGCTTGCGGTAATACAGGTTTGTGTAGTCGTGAACATCTACCCACGCCACCGGCTTCTGCTTCTCAGCGGCCTCGATGGCGGTGCGGAGGGCGGTGATGGCTTGCTCCACCTCGGCTATGTCGCCCTTCAAGTCGTATTTGTTTTGAAAGTAGTCGCTGGCGTATCCGCTCCATTCGTCTATCGACAAACGCGCAAAATGCAACGCCTCCAGCGCCTGCTTCATTGCTTCAATGTTCATGCTGCACC
>JACCDW010286343.1_pt1 | contig 34113 bp, 35 predicted proteins | sample 7449781 | NCBI WGS metagenome assembly JACCDW01 (sample SAMN15323449, study PRJNA562643) | freshwater metagenome | isolation source: river surface water | place: USA:Blue River Watershed | collected 2017-08-18
CCAAAATTGGAAGTATTCTTAATGTCTCCATACATCCACATTTGGGTATTCGATGGATATTCACAAAATATAAATATTCTTCCAATACTCTCTTCCAATCTTCTTTTGTCCATATATTTGTAATATGTACCACATCTTCTCCCATTTCTTCCAAAATTCCTTTTCTTGCATTCGATATATTTCCTATAAAGACGATTTTATCTCTTCTTCTTCTTTGATATTTTTCCCAATCTTTATCTATCCAATCAAAATATGGGTTATAAAAAGGAGCTATACGAACAAAAGGTTGTCGATAAAGAGGTGTAAATAAAGATAGATTTCCTTTTGTATAGGTCCAAATTTCACTGATTTGATATTCTCGTAATAAATATTGATATGTCTTTCTTTCTATCATTAAAGTTAAAGGCTCACTGATATAAAGGATTTTTTTCATCTTCTTTTGATTTAATACTTTTTTCCATACTAACATCTCTTCATTTTTCAACATATATAAGGGATGCATCACATATACCAAAATATCATTTTCTTGAAAATTTCGTTGAATGAGTTCATCACCATGTTTCGTAGATTCCGCATTCATCGCATATACAAGGGATTCCACTAAAAAATCATGTAAATGGTCAAATGGATAAAAAAATACATATTTATTCATTTTTCTTTTCTTTATATACACGTTTCATACTTGGGAATATAACGTAGGATATAAAAAAACTGAATATTTTTGAAACTTAGTTTTTTGGAAAGAAATGTAATATTAAAAAAGTTATTCTATAGAATAGTAAATACGATATAATACTACTGATTACTACTGAATACTATTAAATAACGAAAAAATGAGCCTTGGATTCTATTCTTACAGACCTATGACCAACGAAATGTGTGATTTACACAATGTTCCTCATGGAAGTGTTACAGATGGACGTCAAAATATCTACATTAAAACAGACATCAAACTGAAAAAGACGAAAAGAGCATCACGTTTTGATAATTTAAAGGCTATGGGTAAGATTAGTGATGAGCTTCGAGACTTTCTCGAACTTACTGAAAATATTGTCGATGTCAATGTAATTACCGATGGTATTTACAAGTATCTTGATGAACGTGATCTTTGTATCGCAGAGTGTGATGATAATCCAAATGACAATCTCTATGAAACGGATGAAAAAATCCGTAAATTTTTTGAAATCGATGGATCTGAAGCTTTTCGTTTTTATTCTTTGGAACAACTTCCTGAGAAACATTATGAATGTGTTTTTACCATTAATGATAAAAAGTCTCTCGGTTTTGCTTTGGCAAGGATAAGTAATGAGTTATGTGATTTACTTAAACTTCCTCATGGAAGTAATGGATGTATTGTCGAGTTAGATGTTGTCACTGAAGGTATTTACAAATATCTTGATGATAATAATCTGGAGTGTGTGACTGCAGGTGTTCATGATGCGGATGAAAAAATCCGCAAAATCTTTGAAATTGAAGAGTCTAAACCTCTCTATTTTATGACTTTTAATGAAGTACCCGAAAAACACTTGACTTATCTCTAAGTAGATAAATAGTATAGATTTTACATCGATTTTTTATAAAACCCCTTTTTTCATATTGATAATCATAAAATCAACAATTACGTTTGATTTTATTACCTATACGTAATACACGAAAAAAACTGATTCTTTTTCGTTTTATAATATGAATGTATCCATAATGAATACAATACTGGACTAAAAATGAGCGAAGAAATCAAGGATACCCAAGAGACTACAGTGAAGAACCTCAAGAATGAGACTTCTCGTATTCATACTCAAGATGTATTTCAACAGTTGCTTCGTGAAGAAACCCCAGAACCTAAAAATAAGACACCTCAAATCAATCGTAATTCGCCTCTACATATAGAGGACCATTATCGAATTGGACGAGAGATGTTTAATCATATTGAATTTATGGAAAATTTGATGAAGAAAGAGAGGAATGCAACGGAAGATGTAATTTACCGAAGGGCGATTACAATTTTGAAAGAAATGAAGCGTTTTTTGAGTGTCCCACATTTCCAGAAATCGAAGATTTTAAATCGATATGTATCTCAACTCTATGATGAGTTTTTTGAGCGTTCAAGATTTGACCAAGAATTAACTCTTGCAAATTTTGAACATTGGAATCAAATGGATGTTTGTTTTAAAATGATTTTCATTACACTTATTTCTATTTTTTATTATCGTAGGAATCTTTCTTATGATAAGAATATTGGACAAAGAATTTTTGATTATTATTTTTTCATTTCTGTTCTACATTTCTCTTTTGAAATTAGCACAGAGAGATATCCTACCAATCAAGAAATTTTAGAAGTGACTGCTGCTCTATCTCTTCTTTCTTCCAAAAATGCGAATTACACTTTAGATAATGTAAATCGGCAATTGGAGGAGATTGGTTCAAGTCTGCAATTTCAATATAGGGAAGGTTCAAGTCTTCGATTTTATGCGAATCGTTGTCCAGCAATGGAACGAAGTAAGAATTAAACCAAGTGTTTATTTCAAAATTTATAAATCTTATCAAAAAATAGAAAAGAAAATATGATATTTAAAAAATCAATGATGTCTTCGAATATGATTTTATGTATTCTTATTTATGTGATTCAATTACGAAAAATTTGGAAAAATGAAAATATAGAAGAAATGGATTCAAAAACACAAAAATTACTCTTTATGAAAAAAATAACCGAAATGGGAACAGATTTACTTTCCAAAAATTTTATTAAATTTTCAATGCAAGCTCTTCCCTATTCTTTTAAAATGATTCGTAAAATTTCTCAATTACGCCATAAAATAATCAAAAAACAATCCTAAAAATATAAATATAAATATTCAATGTCTCTTATCTTTTCTATTTTTCTATGTTGAAAATACAAATTATCCACAAAAATATATATTTTCTCCACATTTTGTAATGTATATACATTATAACATCCCACAAAAGGTCCTGTATTAATTCCTATAATATATCTCATTTTTGTTGAAATACTACCAATATCTTTGACAGAGAATTGCATATCTTGAGTACATAGTATATTTTCAACTTTATTTGTTGTAATAACTTTATATTTTTTGGATAAATAGAAAATGAATCGATTCCATATTTCTGCAGAATATCGATATTGTCCACTTAATGGAATGGAATTAATAATTAATATTTCAACATTTTCCATTTCAGTATATTTTTCATAAATCTTTTTTTGACGAAATAACAAATCTTCATCTTCAAATTTCAAATCCATCAATAAATAAGGCACACACATTTTTCTCAATACCTCTTGAAAAAATAGTATATAGTAATTATCATATCCCACTAAACTTTGTAATTCATATCTTTTTATAATTTGTGGATTATTTATCCATAATTCCAATCCTTGATTATCCAAATCTACTAATTGTATTCTCTCTTTATCTTCTATAAATTCTCCCACTTGTTCATGATATTCTCTTTTACAAGAATATCTTATCTTTACATCCAATCTTTTTAATAAATCACTGATTTTGTGAAATAATATCATATTGAATATTTGGTCACCCAAATGATAAGGATTATAAAATAAAAACATCCTACGTCTCTTATCAAAAAATGATACTTCTTCCATATGTTTCTTTCTATTCTATATTTTTCATTCAAAAAATATATACGAAAAGTAAAAAATTAAGCAGAAATGGGTAAAATAAAAATGAATTTATTGACAAAATAATAAATAACAACATTAGGGAATTTTTGTAATAAACCTGCAATATTATAATTAATTGGGGCTTTGAGTGCAAAATTAGGTGGTAATAAATCAATTAAATTCTCATTTGATAAAAATAAATCCATATCTTTTTCAATTTTATAATAAATACCACCCCATGGTGGGTCAAAAAAGACAACATCTGGATGTAAATTTGCTTTTAATTGCACATAATCTCCCAATGTGACTTGTACATTCTTTCTTTTATATAATTGTACATTATGAACTAAACATTGATAGGTAAATGGGTCAATTTCAATGGATGTGACTTTTTGAAAAGAACGCGAAAAACTTAATGTATTTCCACCTACATTGGAACATGCATCTACAATCGTTTTTGCTGAAGGATAATGTTTTCGAATCAATTCTGTCATTTTATCTGCATCTTCAGGCATTGTCACACTATATACAGATTCATATGTCAATTTTATTTTCTTTAAATCTACACCTTGTTCATGTGGGAAGAATTTAAATTTGATAGCATTAGGAATGATTTCATTAGGACGAGTTTCATAAATTGGATGAATAGGAATACGATGTTTTTCGCACCATTTCACGGATTTTTCAATCATAAAATTCATAAATTTTTCTATTTTTCGAGAACTCTTTTCCAATTCTTTTTTCACAAATTGTTTTTTTTCACGATATTTGAGTTCTTTCTCTTGTAATTCTTCTCCCAATTCATTGATATATTTTATCCAACGTTTAGACATCATTCCCTCAAATAAAGAATCAATTTGCCGATTTGAAGATATTCTTTGAAAGGGTGTAGATTCAGGCAATCCTCGAAAATGTTTAAAATGGAAAATACCATGTTGAATATCATTTTCATAAATTTTCGATTTTAAAAATTGAACACCCTCAAAACATGTACTTAACCAATAAAATAATTGCATATCCGGTAAATAAGATATATCCATATCAAAATCAATCATACAATCACCCCCATTTTGTAAAGATTTCATACCCATTTGTAACATCTTCAAAAAAGATAGAAAATCTTGATTTGAACGATTTTCTTGTGTAAAATATTTGATATAAAGAAAATCCATCATTTTATTTTTTTTGAGAGTATTCTCTTGTTTGGAAATGATTTGAAAATGTTGAATATTATCGGGATAAATCTCTTGATATGTATCATTTTCCGTAAAATTGATTTCCATAAATACAGATTGTACATTACATTTCATATGATTTATAAAAAAATCTTCGACATTATTGTATAAATACAATGTATTCTCTTTAATATTGATGGGTAAAATGGGTTTGAGTACCATTATATTTTTTTGTTTAGGAAAATGTTCGGTAAAATCGTATAATAACATAAATCGATAAAGAACGGATTCTTTTTGAACACCCATAGGAACAGGAATCAGTCTATCAATAATATATTGAAAGGAAGAATGAAGAGGATTTTTTTTGTGAATGGATGATTTGCATTCTTCGAATTTTTGTACTTTGGAAAAAGTACATAATTGGAATTCATCTGCTAAAAAATCATAGAGACGATTTTCACATTCTTGTCTTTTTTCTTCTTCATTTGTATTTTCTTGTTGAGTTTCATATAAAAAAAAATTCATTTTTTGAGTTTGGATTTTGATAATAGGTTTCTTTTTTTGATAACTATGTTTCAATTCAATATCCATTCAATTCCCTATTTATTGTTTTTATATTTTTTTATATTCTATTTTATGGATTTTGACTATCTCCTTTTTCAATTCGATAACTATCTTCTTCTTTATGATGTGTTGATACTTCTAATATTTTACCTTCTTCAAGACAAACTAATTGATGAGGTAAACCTATAGGAATATGAATAATTTGATTGATTTTTAAAATTTCTTCATGAAGGGATGCATTTTTGGTATCAATCCATCGAAAGAGAAATTTACCCTGTAAAACAGTCCATGTTTCATCTTTTTGAAGATGAAAATGCATACTACATTTTTTATTTTGTAGGAAACAGAGATATTTCATGCAATATAATGGGGAATTGACAATCCATTCTTCATATCCCCATTCTTTGAGATGAATTTGAGATTCTAAATAAGTAGGTTTTTGATGCATTTTTCTATATTTTCATATATATATTTTATGTTATCATAAACGTGAATAGAGAAATAGAGGGACGTAAAGTCGTAAAAAAATGAATAAAAAAGACTTATTCTAAAGAAAAGTATTGCATTTGATAAAAAAATGTTGATAGAATTTGCAGAAAATAGAATTATAGAGTTGCATGAATGGATATATCAACAGAGTAGATATTTGAAGAGTGGTTTTCATTCTCAAAGAAAATACAAAATTGAACAAATTGTATCACAAGAGAATCTTCAACAGATAGATGTATGGAATATCATGCAAAAGGAAGGGATACATGTAAAATCTTTATTTTTATTACTTCCAACTTTTGTGGAATTATGGAAATTTCTTCAAATGAAAAAGATGATAGGAAATTTCATTCAACCAAAAAAATATGGAATTAAAAAACCACATCCTAAATTGATTCCTTTTTTAATCGGTTTGCAAAAATTTGGTTTAACAAATCTTTCTTATGAGAAACAAATGTTAATTGAATCAATACAAAAAGATGATATAGAATGGATAAGATGGGGTATTCGTTATTTAGATATTCATGATATGGATTTATGGGATAATGAATGTTTTCAAATTGCAATTGATTATCAAGCTTCAAAAACGATAGAATTTATCATGGAATGTGATTATTTTGTTTTTGAGGAATTTATGATAGAAACACATCAAATAGAAATCAATGAAGAAATGAAACCAGAAGAAATATTAGATAGATTGTTACAAAAAGAATTACAATCTTTACAACTCAATTCCTAATCATTCTTTTTTATAAAATTTAACAAAATGAAAGAGTACTTAAAGTAATGGAATTATTTTATATTCATTTTATTTGGGTAAATGAAATATGACTTTATTTTTAGAAGAAATGAGTGATTTCTTTGAGAGGTATGGTTCGATGATGATAAAGAAAGGAAGTATATTTTATCATATAAATGATGAAAAACAATTTGAATATAAAGAAAAGAATGAGAAACCATTATTATTTTGTACATTTCATCCGTCAGAGTGGTCTTTTGGAAAATATGTTCATTATATAAAATTGGAAAGAGATGTAAGATTATTATTTATGGTAGATGATATACAACATAATCGTATATATTCTGCATTACCTGATATTATAAAAAATTCACGTGAAAATTTATCAAAAATGAATATTGTTGTTCAAAAGAGAATGAAAAAAATGTTAAAGAAAGAGTATTTTGATGGATGGTTTACTTCTATAGAAAATAAACCAACCGTAGAAGTTGCATTTTTGAATAGTAGAAATATATATTCTTGTATAAATTCTCATAAAATGAAAATTTATTGGAGAAATTGTAATCAATATAATAATATAATACAAATGAAAGAATGGGGGAAATTTTATGAAATATCATTTATTGAAAAAAGAATCAAATTACGTGTGAATGAACGTTATCAAAAGATTTTTGAAAAATATAAAAAAAATGAAAAGAAATCAAAATTTCTATCCAATTATATTTTTCAACTCATTTTAGATTATGCAAATATCAAATATCATTCATAATTTATATTTTTGGGTAAATGAATTTGAATTTAAAGAAATGTCGGGTATTTGCGAGAGGTTTTCGGTGAATGTACTTCGTGAATTAGAATCAAAAATAGAATCATGAAATGAAAAAGAATTTGAGAAAATAGAAAACGAAAGGAAGAAAACCGATTCATAAATTGCAATTCAATCTATGAAATTCTATTTTGAAAGAAAAGTTAGCCGATTCTATTCGCGAAAAATTGGAATGCGATATTTGCTAAATTACGCAACACTTGTTTTCGCACTATGCTTCGGCAAATATCCTAAAATTTCCCCAAATGAAAAGAGTACTTAAAGAAATGAAATATTAAAAAAAGTGTAAAAATGAATATAAAAAAGGAAAGAAAGAAAAAGAAAAGATAGTAAAATAAAATGGGAAAATGGAAAGAGTTTGAAGGATTGATACAGAGAGAGAAGGATATATCGATGGAATGTTTTCAATTTTTGAAGAAATGGAAGAGAGATATCGATTTTATTTTGGGAGAATATGAAAAAATGAAAGAGGATATGGAAAAAATTCGAAGAATGGAAGAAGAATCGATACGAAAGGAATTATTAGAAATGTGGATAGAATCTTTTCAAGAAAAAAAGGGAATCAAAATGGAAAAGAAAGAAGAAAAAAAAGAAGAGAAGAAAGAAATCAAGAAAGAAGTGATTTCTTTTTTAGGAATGAAACCAGCAATTGTTCCATTTGAATGTTTTGGAAAAAGAAAATTTGAGGAAATGGAAAATGAAGAAACAGAAAAAAATAGAAAAAAACAGAAGAAAACAGAAAAAAAATAGTCCGTAATTGTAACAAAGATGGCTCACACTCAAACAACTGGTTCCCGCGCTCAAGTATGGCACGGCACTGCAAAAAAGACTTCTGGAGGTCTTGAAAAGAAAGATTTAAAGAAGACCAAAGATGGTCGTATTGTATCTAAAAAGATGTCAAATAAAATGAAGAAAGAAGGATTAAAGAGATTAAAGGATGCAGGATATACTTATAAGAAGGGTAAATTCGGTGCAGTCAAAATGAGTGACTTAAAGAAGAAATAAATGCACCATTATTTTTTATAATAGAACATCATTACATAAATTAATGATGCATGAAGAGAATGGGATGGACATTTACTTGTATAGGTTGAGTTCTCTCATAGAGAGAGACGCGTTGTTGACGTTTTTCAACAAACATGATATTTACGGGAAAGAGTTGAATGATGCGATTTCCATTAGGTGTTTCTACCATTCCAAACATTTCCATATCATCTGTAAAAATATCAACATCTTCAATATAGAAAAGTCGCACACGAATCAAAAAACGTTGAGGTCCAGTGATAACATATACAAAATTTCCAATTTTCAAATCCAAAATCATTCCTTCATTCATATGAAGATAAGGAAGATATTCAAGAAAAGTCTCATGAACATTTTCCAAACTAGCAACATAATAGGTAAAATCTCCTAAATCACCATGTTGCACATTTTGCGGTACCCATCGGGACACACACTCTTGCAGACTCATTTTGTAAAAAATACGTAGTTGAGTTTTTGTAATAAATAAGAAGAAAAGAAAAAGTAAAGAAGTTTTTTTTCAATTTTTTTGAGAAATGAACGTAAAAATATATTGATAAAAGATATAGAAAAACATGGCCAATTCAAATTCCAATCGTGGAAGCAACTTAACTACTATCCTTTTATTACTCATTATTTTCCTCATTGCAGGAGGTATTGCTTATTATTACCAACATTCCAAATCCAGTAGTACTTCATCTTCACCCAATGTGATTATCGTTCCTCCCCAAGGAGTTCCTCATATTGTAGGTGGATGTGCAGGAACTCGTTATGGATGTTGTCCTAATGGAAGTACTGCACGAATTGATGCACGAGGTTCCAATTGTTAAAAAGGATATTTTTTTATAAATCTTTTAAGGATATTGATACAAAAAAGAGTTTCAATATTTATATTTATAAGGTGATATATTCAAAATTGAATATACCAGATATATTCAAAAAGAATATATCTTTGAAGATGCAATAAAATAGTATTGAATAAATAATAATTATTTATACAATCTTAGTAGTGATGTCTCCATCGACGTTATTAGAGCTATCGTCTAAAACGGAACTTGACATATCAATATCATTCGCATCATCATCATTACATTCGATAGATGAAACATCAATTTCATTATCTAAAATATTACTTTGATTACGCGAAATATTATTTTGACTATCTTCACTATCTTCACCAAAATTAATATGACGAACCACATTACCATTAGCAAATACATTATTACCAAAGACAGGTCCAAAAAGACTTTGAAATCCTGATGAATCATTTGAAGAGCTATTAGAAATACTTGAAATATCATCTGCATCAACAGAGTCATCTTCATTATTTGAGGTAAAATCACCATTATATGACAAATTAATCACAATAGTTGATGCAGAAGCATTAATCCGTCTAGAATATTTACCTCTGGGACGTTTAGGCGTCGCAGGAGTATAAACCCTAATAGGACGAGTAGGTGTCTCTAAATAAGACGAATGTGCAGTATTTTCCGCACGAGCATTAGAACGAGTAGTAATAACCATTTTAAACAACAAGTATATGTGTTGAACATTAAGTATTGTAAAATATAGAAAAAAGAATCTAAAGGGAAAGACCCATCATTTTTTTATGAAGTAATGGTAGGAGATATGAGTTATACGTGGAATGAAATGATAACAAATGGATTTACGGTATATCATAAAAGCACCTATTGTTTAGGATATTTACGTTTGAAAGTAAATATACAACCAGATGAAGAAGAGATAAAATGTAAGACGTATTTTGGTTTGCAATACTATCATTTTTATTTACATGATGTAAGTGAAGTTTATAAACCTCAACCTAAAATGTTAGAATTTATAATTATGTATGTGGATGAGAAAGATATGAAATATCCAAAATATAAAAAGATATTATGGTCTTTTGAAAAAGAAGAAGAATGTCAAATCATATATAGTTTATTTTTATTACATCGGGAAAAAAGAATAAAAAATAAAGAAATGAGAGCAATATAAAGAAGATAAAAGAATTGTAAAGAATGAAAAATGGAATGCAAAATGGAATGGAAAGAGAATGGAATTGTTCAATCATTGGATGATTTTTATTTTCAATGTCGAAATGGAATTTTTTATTTTCAATATACAAAAATAGAATGTCAAATAGAAAGATTGGAAGGTTTTCGAGAAAATAATCTATATCGAATCAAAACAAATAAAATTCCCATTTATCGATTATTTGAACCCAATCAAGAAAATTGTCATTTAAAAGGAACTGATTATTATTTTATACCTTTTGAAGAGAATTATGAAACAATGGTGTGGAAAGGATATCATCGAAAAGATTTTAGTGAAAAAATCAAAGAATATAAATTGAAAGAATGTAATTTTTATGAAATGTTTCAAGAAGGAGGGATACATTGTGATGTATTCATCGAAAATATCTTTGGAAATAATTATTTTTTTCATGAAATGGAAAAAAGAGAAATATATAAACTATTTTATTCAAAAGAATTGAATGTAGAAGATACCGAAGAAATCGATGATGTTTATCAAGAATATATGATTGATAAAATTAGCAAAATGAAAAGAGAGGTATGTGAATATAAAGATGAATATGTATGTGAGAGGTATGTGCAAAATATGAATGAAATGAAATTGATGAATGAATTATTGGGAGAATATGGAAAAATGGAACGAAAATATTTATTTAAAATTGCAGAAATGGAATATGAAACAGTTATTAAAATGGAAAAATGAGTATAATTTGAAAAGAAAAAAACATAAAAAGGAGAAGAGACATGAAATTTGAAGAATATGAAATAAGTAAAATTTATTATGAAAAATATGAAATTGAAACAGAAACCATTGAACAAGTGAAACAAGATTGGAATTTGGAAGATGAAATGGAACTTGACGAAGTTAAAGAAAAAGTAAATGAATTCATGAAATCAAATCATCCTTTATATATTCGTTCTCAATATTATCAAAATGGAAAATGGATAAATCGAAATCAATATGAAGAACATAAAAATATGTATCAAACTAAAATCATGAATATATCAAATTTTTTAAAGAAGATGGTATTGGATAATTACATGGAACGCCGAATAAGAAAGATACGAAAAGAAAAGAAGAATGTACATTTTAATTTAGATATGATAGAATTGGAAGATTTGAATACAAAAATGGATGAAATGAAAGGATATGTGGATGGAAATGAGAGACGAGTAATGAGAGAATTTGATATGAAAGTACAGATGGAATATTTTAATGAATCCTTTCAAGAAAAGAGTGAAAAATTAGATAAAAATGACCCATTAAGTCAATTTTTTCAAAGTCAAATACATCATGTAAAAGATAAAGTGGATACCTTTGAAAATAACGATAGAATTTCGCGAAATGAAGAATGGATAAATTATGAGAATCAACGAGAACAGATAGCAAATGAGGTAAATTATGAGAATATACCCATGGAGAATTTCAATGATATTTTTGAGAAAAATCGAAATCGAATCCCCCATGATGAGGATATTTTAAATGGATTTTCGATAAATCATCAAACAGTACTATTATCAACAAAATCATCGAAAAATCGTCCTATGACATTGGAGGAATTATTGAAAGAGAGAGATGATATGATTTAACGTAAATAGTTAAAATGGAGTACGTAAATGACATAAAAAAGTGAATATAAAAAAACATTAAAAGAGAAGAATGAGAATAAAGTAAATTTTTAAAATGGAAGTAGAAAGAGTAATATCTTTTTTAACAGAATTAGTAAAAGAAGATGAGTTTCGCACTCAATTTCTATTATCAAGTGGAATAGCGGTATGTTATGGTTTTATGGCTTATTACAGTAAAAAATATTGTAGTGAATTACCATTAGAAACGAAAGCGAAACGTTATTATTTATCGAATTTGATGTCAATATATTTTTCGGGAACAGTATTTATGTGTTCAGTAGCACAATGGATATCATTAATGTATCAATATGTGTATACAGGAAATGTGAATTTGGATACGAAAAATGTAGAGATAGCGATGTTATATGCATGTGCACAAGCATGTGTATGGGACAGTATTATGGGACTTGAATATTATCCGGAAATAGTGAAATATAGATTCATGAAATATATAATTTATATGGGAACAGCGATATATTCTTTATTTACCAATGATTCAAAACTAGTAACATTAGTTTGGATGGGTGAATATCCTGATTTATTGAAGGAACATACGAGATATATGGGTTTTCGAATTGAGAAGATAGACCAGACGATATATCAAATGGTGTATGTATCTTTTAAAATCTTATTTCCTATGATGATGTTATATCATTATTATTACAATGAACAGAATTTTTCGAGGACATTATTGAGTATTTATTTTTTGTGTGCATGGTATGATTTTGTCCAATTTACAGTTTGGATAGGAGAGTCGTTGTTTATGAAAGATAGTGAGAAAGAGAAGTCTGTTGAGATTAAGAAGAATGAATAAGAGATTCATGGGAATATTTATAATAACGTAAAAAAGAATAAAAAAGTGAAAATTTTTGTATATAGAGTAATTTTATCAAGGATATTGATAAAAAAATATTTAAAAATGGCTTCGAATCAAGAGGAAATGAACGTAAATGTGCATATTCACACAGGTGAATGCATACAGATGTCTCGAAAGGCATGTGTATTATCAGAGCTTTTTGCGAATCAATTAGATACATTAGGAGATGCCGAAGGTATTCCTGATTTGTATGTTTTTGATGTTTCATTGGAATTGATGGAAAAATTGAAAGAATTTATGGAATTATATGCAGAAGTTCCAATGAAGACAATTGCAAAGCCTTTAAAAGGGACTATCATGAAGGTATTAGAGAATGAAGATTCTCGATACAGAATTTATTTGGAATCCATTATGGATGCAGAACATCATTATGATGTTTTGAAGAAAGTAATCAATGCATCGCATTATATGAATATAAAGCCTTTATTGGATTTATGTTCAGCAACGTTTGCAAGTATTATTAAGGAGAATCCAAATCCAGAGACGATACGTTCCATCATGGGTGTTCAGGAGACTTCATCGTAAAGGATGAAAAAAAATGAATATTCAAAACAATTATAATCAAAAGACGAAAAAAAGAATATAATATAAAGAAAAATGCCGAACTATTGCGGAAATTTACTGGAAGTGATTGGAAGTGAAGAGGATGTGAATCGTTTTTATGAAGAAAATCGATATCAAAAAGATATGGATTTTGAATATATTGATATTCATGGAAATAAAGTTGAGAAAACGGATATTTGGGATGATGTTGATGAACTTCATCTAACATTTCATCGTGCAATTCCTATAGGTTTATGGGACTATAATGTTGCTGTAAATAGATGGGGATGCAAATGGGATTGTGATGTTGGTAGATTTGAAAAAGATGAAATCAGTGAAAATGTATATCAATTGACTTATCGATTTTCAACACCATGGGGACCACCGAAAGAATGGTTTGATTTTATTGGTAAAAAATACAATACATTAGAAATCAAAATAGAGAGTGATGAACCGGGATGTGATTTTGTGTGGATAAAAGAGTATATAAATGGTGAATTTCAAAATGAAGAGATGCATACTTATACGGATTTCTTTTATCAAAAACATGAATTATATAAAGAAATGAATATCATTTTGCATAAAATGAATCAAACAGGTTTGTTTTATTTATTCCTTTGGGGATATAAACATATTGAATATTTTGATTATGAAAGTTTTATGAATTTGGAAGAGACTGATGCATTGTATGTCATGATTCGAAATCAACCTAAATTATGGGAAGATTATGAGGAATTAAAGACACAATGGACAGAACTTGAAGAAGATTATGAACAAACAAATATATTGAATATGAAAATGAACCAATATTTGGAACAAGAATTTCCAAGAATCAATCATTTCTTACAAAAGATTTATTATCAGTTGATTACAAAGAAGCGAATTTGGAAGAATCATCATGAGAAGAAATATTGTTTTGTAATGGATGAATTGATGAAAATGGCTTATTTACCTCCTTATCGATTGTTATCACAAGATATCAAAGATGAATTCAAAATACAAGAAGAGAAGAAGATTTGGGAGAATGGAGGATTTATTTATCAACAAATTCTTTCTACAATTGAATAAAACTCTTTTTCATTTTGATTTTTTATAATTTTATAATAGACCGAAGTCCATAAAATAACGCACTACTGTGAAACAGAGTTATAGTGATAAATAGCGTAGTAGTCCTTAAAAAGGATGTTAAGAACTTTTTGGAATTTAACCTTGATATCATCAGAACCACAATCATTAACTTCAGTTCTTTGAGTTTCTGTAAGATAACGCATAAATCCTGCATTGAAAAATTCAAGATTTTGTCTATCTTCATCAACGATAGATTTCATTAAACGACTGTAATCCTCTACTTGATGATGAATCAATGATAAATTTTGTTCATCTAAGGATTTGTAGATATTACGTTGAGAATCACTGATTTTTTCAATGAAAGTATCAAAATCCATATGAGAAGGCAATTTTATATTACTATTAACATACGGTAAATCTATCCATAATCCAACATACCTAGCAATAATTCTACGGAAAGAATTGTAATCCAAATATTGAATCTGTCTCATAGTCTCCATTTTAAACTCGTTAGAATCTTCTGTAGTGAGTTATTTTTACTTATCCATTTATATTTTTTATATCAAACATGAAAACCTGTCAATTTTTTAGGTACTTAAAGAAACGTAAATAGTAAAAAGAAACAATGTGGGAACATATTTATAAGTTATATTTACAACATGAGATAAGGTGTGCAATTATCAAGAGATATCCTATTCAACGTAAATTAGAATATTGTAAGATAATGGAAATTATGCGAGAACCGATATTTGCAAAATATCCTTTGTATGAGAAGAGACCATTCAAACAATCTTCTTCAAAAAAGTATAATATAGAGCATGTGTGGTGTCAAAGATATTTAAGAAATACAGAGGCATTACATGATTTGCATCATTTATATTTAGCAGATGCGAAGGAGAATTCATTACGAAATGATTATCGATATGGTGAAAAATCGCATTCAAAGGATAAAGTGTATATATTGGATAGAAGATGGAGAAGAATGATAGCAGATACAATCTCATATTTTGGGGTATATTATCCGGAATTATTTGTGGAGAATATGGGAAAAATGATAAAAGAGAGGGATTGGAAGAAATGGATAAGAGATGAGAAATTTGCAAAGAAATGGATGATAGAAAGGGATATAGAGATAGAGAGGATACAAGGAAATGGAAATCCATTTGTGCGATATCCAATTTTGTATGTGATATTCTATGAAGAATGGACATGGAAGAATATAAAGAAGAGGATGAGAGAGACGATAAGACATCAATGGATATATTATAAGTACAAATTTGATAATTTTGAATGTAAAATATCGAAATAAATGCTAATTTGTTACAAATCGGCAAGAATTTCATCAAAAGACATGTTTAGTTGATAAAGAAAAACGGGAAATTGATATTCTTTTTTGAGAATCATTATATTTTGTTCTACATTAGAAATTAATTCATCTTTTTTTTGTATTATCTTTTCAATTTGAGGATTGAAAGGAAGAATTTGATTTCGTAGTTTTTCTTTCGATTCCAAACAAGATGCAATATTTCTTTGTAAAAGAAGTTGTTGATTGTCTTGAATGGTATGTTTATCTAAAAGAGATTGAAAATATTGAATTTGTGAATCAAAATATTGTAATTTCAAAGGAATATGTTTTCGATTCATCATGTATTGAAAAACAATAGGATTCGAATTCATTTCATAATATCTTTGAAACAGACGCTTGGTTGTTTCAAATAAAATACGTGCATCTTCCATCTTTTGATAAACACCATGAATATTCACATCCTGTGATATCATACTCATTCTCTCTCTATCCTCATTGGATATATGTACATGTAAAATCTTACTATTAGACGCCATTTTGTAGTTTTTTTATATTTCTAACCATTGATTTATACAAATTAGACATCAAATTATTCAATTTTTTATGTAAAAAAGATAGAACGTAAAAGGAGATTATAGAGTAAATACACGACCATAATAGAGCCACATAAAGAGACCAAATCCAGATTTCGAGATAACATCTAAGAAGTTATAAAGTATATTTTTATCTTCATCACTAAGATAGTAAGCGATACCATAGAAGGACCAAATGATAGCGAAAACGATAAAAACGAGTTGTTTATGGCGGAAATCATCATGACGAACAAAGAATTTGTACATAAAAAAGAGCATAAGTGCATAGGCGACGAAACCGAGAAATCCTCCTAACATTTTGTCTATTTGCTGAGATTCACCGAGATAACCAAAGAGAAGCATAAGATAATTAAAGAAGATAACATAGAAGAAACAAGTAAAAGAGACGGGTTTTTTGGAATAGAAAGTGAAGAAGAGAACAAGACCTAAAATGAGAAAAGGTGTAGTAATGGCCCAATCCATATAACGAATTTGAGTGATATGTTGTAGAGTGAAATCTTTTCTTTGAGTCATGGTGAGAAAGATGGAATATACATAACCAGCAATGAGGGAAACAGCAGTTTCGACATTGAGGATATGACGAGCTTTGACGGAATCAGTTTTCATGGATTCAATAAAGGTGATGAGAGTAGTTCCAAAGAGAAAGATACAGGAGAAGAGGAATGTTTCTTTGACAAAAGTGTTTTTATCCGTGAGAAGAGAGGACATGATTCTTTAACATAGAATAAGATTATTATTTTTTATAAATATTATTTTCATCAAAATGAAAATAATTACCATGCATCATCTGCAATTACGCGTTGAACACGCGGAGATTTCTTAGTGATATAAATAGTATTATTAAATACATCTGTATTTAAAATGTCATATTTGGATTTAAAATCATCAATAGGAAATCTTGTACGAGGTTCATACTGAATTTCAATAGGTAATCCAGAATTTTTATCAATAAAACAGAAATATTTAAAAATATCAATTGCATGAGATAATATTTCTAATTTAGAAATACGATATTGTACATCATTATCTATATACTCATAACCTCTTCTATCTGTTTCTTTGGGTAAAAATTTGTGAAAATAGTTATCAAAAATATCTTTATTACCTAAAAATACAAATGAATCATAACTACCTATTTTCTTTTTCTCATCTTCATAATATAATTCATAATCTAAATTAAAATAATTATTTCTAAATTTGTTTAATATAGAATGGGGTATTTCACCACGATGAATTTGAATTGTATTTGTTTCCATATCACGAGGACGTTGAATATTTTCAAGTTTCGCAAGAAGATGAGGTGATAATTCGAATCCTCGTTCTTGATACTTCAAGAGACGTTTTTGTACTCTAAATAAATCAGTTCGATTTACATTTCTCCAGTTGTAAAAATCAAATATTTTTCTTTGTAAAATGGATTCAATAAAATGAGATGTTAAATAAATAACTTTACCTTCATTACTACATTGATAATAAGAAGAAACACATGGTAAATCAAAAGATTCAATTACATTAAATGCAGATTTATGTTGTACATGAATATATTGTAATCCAACATTAGCATTTTCGGGTTTTACATCTAAAATTCCAGAACGTTCTACAATTGTATTTTTGGTAGAATGAGGAGAAATTTTCTTTGTAAAACGTTTCATAAATTGAGTCACGTGATTTTCATGATGACATGAATTTAACCAAATATCAATATCATTCACATTTGATTTATCATAATCACGCAATAATAAATATAGAATCGATGAACCACAGAAATAGACATCCTGATGTTGTTCATTTGAATACATAAATTCATGCATATCATGAAGAACGTCAGTATCATAAGGTGTTCCAACTAATTCAAATATTTTTTGAAAGGGTGAATAATTTCCATCCATAAAACAGAATATTTCTTTAGGAAAGAGAAGTTTTTCAAAAATTTCAAAAAATTCATATTCAAATATTTGGTGAAGCTGATAAGGGAAAATTCCAACATCTTTTTCAAAAACACAATATCCTAAATTTTTCATTCGATACACATAATCATTATAGACTCGTAAAAATCGATAGAAGAAATCCATAGAATAAGAACCATAATTTGTCACAAAAGTATTCATAAAAACTTGGAAAGATAAAACATGGGTACGAGGTTGAATATGAAAATAAGCATTTAAAAATGTAGTTTCTAAATCTTCACTTTCAACTAATTCTTTCCAAGTACAATTTTTATAGTCATCCAATTTGTCACGAACCATTTCTTTAAAATAAGGCTCAATCATAAAAAAATCCATTAATTTTTTAATCGATTCATTATGCTCAACCATATCTAAAGTCATTAAATAGATAAGATTATCCCCATTAAAATCATGTTCTTGAATTAAACCAAGAACATATTTAAAAATTTGAATTGTAAATTCATTATCTAAATGAATAATAATGAATTCATCTTCTAATTCATTATGTATTTCAATAATATTTCGAAAATGCAAACTAAAATGATGTAAATCATGAAATTCTTCCTCATTTAACCGAAATGAATCCCCAAAGGAATCATTAACACGTGTCTCTTTCATTTTGCAGAAATGTATGTATTCTTTGTATGAAAAAATAGATACAGAACCGAATAGAATTCATTTTTTTTAGAAGTTACGTTCTATTTTTTTTATTTACGTTCTCTGCAAAAAAACATATAAAAATTTCAAAAAAGAACGTAAAATGAGTAAAAAGAAGAGAGATAAAATATTGCAGAATGAAAAGATGATTATAGATGCATTTTTATTTTATAATGAATTTGATTTATTAGAATATCGATTGGAATTGTTATATGAATATGTGGATTGGTTTATATTAGTAGAATCGAAAGTAACATTTATGGGAAAAGAGAATGAAAATTATGGAAAATGGAAAATAGATATTCGATATGAGAAATATAGGGATAAAATCATATTTGTAGAATTGGAGAAATTGAAATATGATAATCCAGATAAGAATCAAGTTTGGGAGAATGAATATTTTCAAAGAAATAGTATCAATGAAGGATTACAAAAAATACAAAATTTACAAAATGATGATATATTGATAATTAGTGATGTAGATGAAATACCAAATCCATATTATATATCATTGATAAAAAATGGAATATTGAAGATATATACAGTATGTAGTTTAGAACAGGATTTTTATTATTATTCATTGAATTTTCGAAAGCGAATTTTATGGAATTTTGCAAAAATAACGAATATACATAGTTATGTACATGAATGTCAAAGTGTAGCACAACAATGTAGGTATTTTCAATGTAGATATAAAATACCACGTGGAGGATATCATTTGAGTTATTTTGGGGATGTAGAGAAGATAAAGAATAAGATACGTAATTTTTCGCATCAAGAATATAATCATGCAAATTATTTAGATGAAAAAGAGATACAGAAATGTTTGGAAAATGGAAAAGATTTATTTGGAAGAATCGGTGAAGATTGTGAGTATGTTTCAATATTAGAAAACCCGAATCTTCCTCCTCTTTATTATAAATATCTATTCTCATTTTTTGATAAAAGGTTATCATAGAAACGTAAATAAAATAGGGAGAAAGAGGAATATACGTTAGGAAGTAAAAAAAAATTTACAGGTCTTTTCATCTACAATTATTTTGTAATGGATAAGAATACTTAAATCAATACAATCTATAGATTCCTGATTTTACAACGATTTGAAAAAATCAAAAAAATGAGCTCTACTACTATTAATGTTGAGACCAACGAACTCAAGTACCCAACTGATAAGCAGTTTTATGTTCTCCGTTCAAGAAAATGGTATGAACGTGTAATGCACTCAGACAGGAAACGGATGAAGAATGGTTTTAAATGTGTTGGAGTTGCTCTTGGAGACTTTGTTTTCAATGCAGCTTTTTTACCATTGGATGGTACTCGTTATTTGGCCAATTTACCTTTCTGTGCTCTTGATTATTTATGCAGAGCATCATTTACTGCTACGAAAGAAGCATTAGGAAAAGAAGTTGATTGGTCAAAGGTCAAATTTGAAATTACACCTACTATTCTTGAGATTATCATTCGAGAGTCTTTCTTTAATGAGTTCGATATTGAGGTCTAAGGTTAAAAATGACAAAACACGACTTCCCTCGGGAAGTCACATATTATAAAAATAAAATATAGATAAATGAAATTGAACTTAAAGAAATCGGTAGTAATTTGCAGAGGATTTTCGGTGATTTTTTTCGTGAAATGGAATCAAAAAAGAATGTGAAACAAACAAATATTTGAAACAATGAAACGAAAAAATAGAAAACCGATGCATAGAAATGCAATTCAGTTTCTTTTATTCTATTTTATAAAAACAAGTAGCCGATACTATTCTCGAAAAATTTCAATGCGATTTTTAGCTAATTTTCGCAAAATCTGTTTTCGTACAATTCTCGGCAATATCTTTCATTTCTTTATATTCAAAAAAATATCCAAAATAAATTGAACTTAAAGAAATGACATATTTCTTTAAATGAAAAAGGATATAAAGAAAAAGAGATAAGAAAGGTAGTATATAAAAATGGAGGTTGCACAATATTTGGAGAAGATTCAAAAAGAATTTGGAAGATTGGGATTTGAGAGGGAGATGGATTATTTTCATGAGAATGAGGAGTATTTCTGGAATCAGCGAGGACAATTGAATAATGTGATTGATAGGAAACTTCCGGATGATAAATTAAAGATTATATTTCAAACACATGTGCAGAAGTTAGAGAAGAGTGATATTCTTGAATTTGCACCTATGAAAATTGTAAAGACAGAGAAGTTTAGTGTGTATGCATGGGCTTAAAGAGGACTTGTATAAGGTACAAGTTGGTGATTTTGGAGCATGTAAATTTGGTCATAAAGTTGGAGGTTATGTAAGTCATGGGTGATGACAATAATAGTTTTTTCATTTTTCATTTTATCAATTAATTGATAAATGTATTGTTTATTTGTTTCATCGATAGAAGCAGTGGGTTCATCGAGAATGAGTATTTTGGATGGATTTAATAATTCACGAAGAATAATAATTGCTTGTCGTTGACCACCAGATAATTTATTACCTTGAACACCAACAGGAGTATGTAAATTATAATTGATATTTTTGAAGATATCTTGAATACCATATTCTTGAATTTTGTGGTCAATCATTTGAGTGGTTAAATTGGGATTGGAATATTGAATATTTTCATAAATGGATTTATTAAATAATTTGGTATTTTGATTGACATAAGAGATTTGTTTGCGTAAATGATTGGTATCATAATCTTGTATATTTTTACCATCAATATAAATATTTCCTGAAGTAGGTGTGTAAAATTTGAGAAGTAATTTAAGAAGAGTTGATTTTCCACTACCTGATTGACCAATGACACAAACTTTCGTATTAGGATAAATATGAAGATTGATATTTTTGAGAATAGGAAGATTTTTGGAATAATGGAAAGAGACATTTTCAAAAGTAATATCACCTTGTTGAATATGAAGTTGTTGAGAGAAAGTAGAAGGTTTAGGAAGAGTTTGAATGGATTCTAAAAATTCATCTGTTTTTTGAATAACTCCCATTTTAAGAACAACACTGGGAATTTGATAAGTTAAACGGACAAGATAATTGATAAAATAGAGATTTGTCATGAAAATTGCAATAAAAGTTGTGGATTGTATTTTACCTTTTTTATAAAAATAAAGAGCTAATCCATTAATGCAAATAAATAGAATCGTATTAAATACATACGAATAGATTTTAATCGTATTTGTACAATTCATTTGTTGAGAATAAATGGAACCGAATTGAGTATTCTCTTTTTCATTTTCTACAATTTCTGTATCTACTTGTCCTGATGAATAGATAGTAGCTAAATTGGTTAATTTATCTTGAACAGATTCATTAATTTTACCGAAATATTGGTATCTTTCATGAGAGAGAGATACACAAGTTTGTAATTTGGTAGAATAGAGATAAATGACAATTGCAATAATGAGGGAAGAAACGAGACCGATTTCCCATTTAATGTAAAAATAATACATAAGAATAAAGAAGATGATGAGGATACGAGGGAACATATTTTCGAAGAAGAGACTTAAGAAATCAGCAAAATTTCCGGGAATGGTATTTAATTCAGTAATAATTTTACCTAATTCTAAATCTTGATAATCTGTTTCATATCGATACAAAATATTCTTCATAATATAATTTCGAAGATAAACCCAAATATCTGGATATATTTTGGATTCTACAAAACCAGTATATGCAAGAAAAACTTGTATGACTACCCATAAAATAGTGATATGCATAAAAGTATAAAGTAATTGTGTAAATTTGTTGGGGATATTTGATTTAAAGAGAGTGAAGAGATTCGCAGAATAACGGGGAAGAACGATGGATTCTAAACCGTAAGAAAGAAGAATACAAATGATATAAGATAGTACAATCCATAGATTTTGTTTGGAATAATCTAAAAAGAGTTGGAAAGTAATCATAATAGAATCTCTACAATAGAAGAGTATATTATTTGGAGGAAAAAAAGAAGTAAAGAATAGAAATATGGATAAATTTAAACGGAAATATCCTTATACCTATTTTATAAGAAAAGTGTATCATAGTAAAAATACAATAGAATTTGAAAATGTGGAAAAAAATTTTAAATATAAAAAAGAGAAAGTGAGAAGAACATCACGTTTTTTTTATGAAAATCGATTAAAAACAGTTGCAAAACCTCTTTATTATCAAAATGAAGCCATTATACCTTCAATTATACCTATTATTACATGGTATGATATACATCGTCATTTAGGGAAATTATTAAAAAAGGAACATATTGAGAATATGAATACGATGATAGGTGTGGAGACAGGTGGATATTTTTTTGCATATTTTGTGCAACAATGGATTTTGAAGAATTTTGGAAGGAGAGTGGAATTGATTTCATGTAAAACGAAACGATTTCAACCGAATCAAACTTCCATATTGGATAAAATTGAATTTGCAAAAAATATGGATTGGAAAGAAATAAGGGAACCGATATGGATAATCGATGATGTAATTAGAAATGGTTATACAATAAAGAAAGTGATAGAAGAATGTAAAAGTAGAGGAATGGGGGAGATAAAAACGATGACAATATTTGATTCACCTTATTTTCGAAGTGATATTTCGATGAATGAAATGTATGAAAGTTATGTTATAAAAAAGCAAAAAGAGATATTTCTGCGAGTATTTTGTGCTCCATGGGGATTCGATACCTAGGAATCGAAAAAAGAAGGTAAAGTTTCCGTTTTGACCATATCCCAATCTCGATTACAAATTGCACATGTATTTCTCTTTTTAATCCAACGATTGATACAATCTAAATGATAACTATGACTACAAGCACCAAAGGCAATAATAAGTCCATTTTTATCTCTATCATGTGAATGAGAAGTTGTAGTAAATGTGACAGAGGGTTCTGTATTAGTATTTCGGCAAATAGCACATGTTTCATTTCGTTGGTCATGAGAAAAAGTAGATACCATATTCAATTTTTTAATTAAAAAAGTAGGTACATATTCTTCTTCATTCGAATTTGAAGCCATTTTTGTAAAATATATGTATTGTTTTTATCAATATGTTTGATAAAAAGGAAATAGAAGAGAAAAGATTCATTTTTTTGGAAGATTTACGTTTATAGAAATGATGGGAAAAAAAGTTTATCAATTGTGGTACGTACGCAGAAAAGACGATGTAAAAGGATTCCTAATAAAAAGAGGAAAATAAGAACTTTCCAAAAGGAAATATGTGAAAAATAGGAGATAAGGAAAGAAGCGAGGATAGTGAGAAGGACATCCACAATCGCAATATTGAAGATGCGAAAAGAATGGAGACCTGTATTAGGTTTGCCGAGGATATCTTTATATTGACAGAGATTCATGATAGTTATTTATAATAGAGAGAGATATATTTTATTTTCGGGAGAGTGAATGAATGATGAGAGCAACTTTTTCGTGTTCAGATCCAGACATATTAAAAGGTCTTCCATTCATACCAATCCAAGAATATTCGACATTATTTTCATTTAAAAGTTCATCAAAAGCGCGTAATTCACCTTTTTCATTGAGATAATGTTTATAATTGACGAGTTCATCGAAAATGAGTATACAATCTTTGTTTAAATGAAATTTTAATTCATCGAGAACGTATCGAGTAGAACTATATAAATCGGCATCAAGATGTAAGAGTGATATTTTTTTTTTCTTAGGAAGAATATGTTGTTTGATAAAACTTTTTAATGTTTCGTTAAACCAACCTTTAATTAAAACAACATTAGAATTTACTTTAGGTAATTCTCCATGAAGATTGAAGGTTCCTTGAGGTAATCCAGAGACCCAATTTTCTGGTAATCCTTCAAAACTGTCAAATCCATAAACTTTATCTTTAGTAAATGAGGAGATATAATTAATAGATTTACCTTTATAAACACCGAATTCAAGCCATAAAGTATTGGGTTGATGTTGATATTTCATTTTTTTGAAGATATAAGTGAGAGGGTCCATATGTAGATTAGGAATATTTTGAATAAGAGAGGTAAGATGTGGTTTCATATATTCCGTAAAATAGTATTTTGTGATGGATTCTTGGGGAGAATATTTTATTGTTTCTAATTCAAAAACATCGACAGTTTCATCATAATTCGTTTTAGAAAGAGTTAATTTTTCAGTACTTTTTTGACTCATAATTTTGAATGTTAAATTTCTGGGTAATAAAATAGAAGAATCTGGAAAACATAAAAAAGGAATAGGTTCTCGTATATTGATTTTTAATATAATTTTGTTACTGGATGGAATGGGTATTATTGGTTGAAGATTTGTATTTAGATAAATTTCAGTAGTAAAATCTTTACCTTTTTGATAATATTGTAAATTGTCATAATTAATTCTTTTGTCGTGTAGAGTGGAACGAGAAGAATGTGAAAATTGTCCATATTGATAGACAGTAGAATATAAGGTTATGGGAGGTAAAAGGTTCATTTTTGCAAAAGATTGTTCGATAGAATTGATAGTTTGAATAAATAAATAAATAGAAGATTGGTAGATATCTGGTATATTTTTATCAAAAAGTGAATCATTTATGGAAGTAAAAATGGGTCCTTGAAATTTGGATAAAATATCTTGTTGGGTTTTGGTAAGATTTTTTTTTTGAAGTAGAATATTTTCTTTGATAAAATCTGTCATAGGATTCTAATTTTTATAAATGTTTTTTTTTTCTAATTTTGTGAAATGAAAATATGTGGATGATTGGAAATCCAATCTTCAACAAAAGTATGTAAAGTGAAATCATGTTCAAAAAAAGATAAAAAAAGGGATTTGAATGATTTTTTTTGTGCAGATTCCATAATAATATGTAATTTTCGAAAAATGGTATATTCATTATGTGAAACAAGAAAGAAAGAATAATAGATATAAAGAAGAGTTTTTTCTTCTTCTTCATTTTTGCAATTCGTAAATAGATAAAAATTACGAATCCATGTATTTTCGGGTATTTTCATATTGGCTACATCAAAATAGAAATTAAACGTAAATTCTTCTTCATATTTATCAAGATGTTTATTTTGATTTCGAAGAATAAGTGGTAACATTTACGTTTCTATATTTTTTATAAAAAGTGGATATAAAAAAAAATGAGATACAGAATGAATCAATTTTTTTGGGAAAAAAAGGAAAGAAAAAATCAAAGAAAATGATATAAGGGGATGAGTGAAATTTCAAAAAATATAATGAATCAATATTTTGAGTATCATGAGAAAAAAGAGATGAATGCAAAAAGATATTCATTTTTGGATGAATTGATATCCTTAAAAATCATGGTTTATGATAAATTTGAAGATGATTATATACGAATGAGTGAATTATATAAAGGCGTGGAAGAGATAGAATGGAGAGAGGAGAATGGAAAAAGGGTACCTTATGATAAAAATGGGAAGAGGATAAGAGCGATACGTTTATTATAATTTTTGAAGAATGGTATATTCTTTCATTTGGAGAAGAATAGTATATTTATTTTGGAAGGATTCTAAGAAAGCTTTGATGGGGAAAGATGGATTTGAAGAAGTATCTTGAGAAGAGATGGATGATAATTGTAAATTATCGATAATAAGAATAGATTTTTTGTCAAGAAGGTACCAAGAGAGAGATAATTCTTGGTAGAAATCGAAAGTGTTGGAATGGGATTTGATGTTGATAATTTGGAAGAGTTGATTTTGTTGAATCCATTGAATGAGAATTTGAGTAGATTTGGATTTGAAATATTGAGTATGTTGAGAGAAAAAAGAAATATCTTTATTTTTGTGGAAAACAGTTTCAATATGGGAATCTTTCCAAGTATCAATTGCAAAACCCAGTGAATTGGGTATAAGTTTCATAAGATGGAAAAGAGAGATACCTGTATGTGAATGTACATCAAGAATTTTAGGTTTAGGATGAGAAGGTAAAGAAGATAAAATATTTTGGAAAGACAAGAAAGAACCTTCAGGAATATCATTTACCCAATTATGTTGTTTGTAATAGATGATATTTTCAGAGAAATTGGGAATAGTAAAAGAAGATTTTATAGGAGGTCTATCAGGTATATTTGTTTGTTTGTTATTCATATCATCTTTGAGAAGAGGAATATGAGGTAATTCTGGAGTAGTAAAGATAGAAGGTTGAGTGGGAATGGAAGGTATAGATAGATATTTAGATATAAATTCTTTGGAGCGATTTTCCCAAGAATGTGAGAGAGCCCATTCATAATTTTGTTGAATGAGATGTTCTTTTAGAGATTGATTTTTTAAAGATTGAACAATAGCATTGAGTGCATGTTTTCTCCATATATCAGTTTTAGCATCTCCTTTAATAACAATACCACGATTTCCAACAGTATTTTGGAGTGCAGCTAAATCATTAGTAATCACGAATGTTTTAGATGCGGCAGCTTCGAGTGCAGTAAGACAGAAAGTTTCGGCAAAAGTACAAGGATAGAACCAAATATCGGCTTGAAGCCATGCATTCGCGAGTGTTTGTTTATCAACCCATCCATGGTAGGTGATGCTTGATGCAAAAACTTTCGATTCAATGATATCTTGAATATATTTGGCGTCATCGGGATAATTTTGGACGACCCAAGAGTGGTAGATATCACAGAAGATGTGGAGAGTGGCTTGAGGGAAATGATTGAGTATATCTTTCCACATTTTGAGTATAATAGCGAGACCGCGATTCGCAAAAGAGGAGTAGATAAAACGATAAGGTATTTTTTGAATATTATCTTTATTGAGGAATTTGTTATGATCAATACCGTAGTGAAAGGGTACAGCAAGATGTTTGCAAACAGGGAAAGATTGAGAAAAGTGATCGGAATGCCATTGAGTGAGACAGAAGATATTTTTGAGTTTTGAATCGAGAGGAATGACGGAACCGATGGGTGAAATGTCGTGAAGAACGAAATGAATATTTTGTACATAACCCCGATAAGTCATAGGAACATATTGAGAGAAACGGGAGATGATACATGTATGAATGACATTATCGATGATGAAAGAGGGGTAATGTTTGAGATGAAGGTATTGAACATCTTCGAAGATTTCGGGTTCGGGACAATTACAGAAGACGATAACTTGAAAATGGGAATGTTTTTGAATCCATCGGGCCATTTCAATTATATAGGTTTCAGAACCACCAATACCTTTAGTGAGTATATCAGATCCTTTCCAAGGAGTATAACCACCATCAGCGACATAAACAAGTAGAGGTTTTTGATGATTTATAGGAGAAGGATTAAGAGGAGGTAATTGATTGATATAATGGAAGATACCGTACCAAGATTGTACAACATCAAACATATCCTCAGTAGGTTTGTTATGTTGAAGATAGAGAAGAGAAGAGGCTTCACCAAGTTTGGAATCATTCATTTGATAGCACATATTGGTAAGGAATTTAGGTAAGAAATGATAACAAAGAGTAGGTTTAAGGGAGAATTGTGTATGAATGGGAAAACCGAGTTCGAAGGCGCGTTTAAAATAGGGGAAAGCATTGATGAAATCATTTTTTAAATAAAAGTGAATACCTAAGAAATAGAGAGATTCAGGACGAGATTTGTCTAATGAATATGCTAATTCATAATATTTTTTGCATTCTTCCCAAGGTTTATTGAGATGGAAGTTATAGGTACGAGCGAGTTCGAAACAAGCATCAATTTTTTCTTGAATGAAGCCCTCAATGGGAAATTCAAGACGTTTTTTGTAATATTCGGCAGCTTTTTCGAGATTACCCATACAATTGTATGTTTGAGCGATATAATAGAGATGACGAGGTTGTTCTGGTTCTTCTTCGACCATTTCGAATAGTAATTTGAGATCAAATTCTTTTCGGTCACTTGTTCTTTTTTCCATAAAATCACTTCGAACATCAAATATATGACATATATTTTCGGGAATAGTTACATTAATATTATTTTTATCTTGAATAATTTCATGTATTTTAGAAATATATTTAAGATTATCTTTACTTTTGATAATACGATTTGAGTAATATTGACTATCATCACTATGAATGATTAGACTAAATGAATTGGAGAATTGGTCGCCACGAACTTCATGTAAAAAATTGCGTAAATTTCCTTTAATGATATAAGTATCATCTAACATGATTTTAAATTTGCAATTATTGGGAGCAAGTTCGAGGCACCGATTGCGAGTTTCACGGAAATTCTCGAATGGTTCTTGATAGAGATTACCTTTTTTATTTTTGAGTACTTTTTTGATAATTTCGATGGTATTATCGGTGCTACCAGTATCAAGAATTGTCCATCTATCAATATAGGGTAAATTTTCGGTAAGAACTTGTTCAAAAGTATCTCCTGCATTTTTAACAATCATAGTATAATGAATAAGATTATCATATTGAAATGTATCATCTTTAAGATAATAATGAAATTGTTGAAGGAATGAAGAATATATATGATTAGGAATATGAATAAAAAGATTAGAATTGGAGATGGGATAAATATGGGAATAATTAGATTGTAGAATTTGAATATTATTTGAGTGATGGGGAGAGATGATAATTGGTTTTTGTGAAGATGACAAGAAGGATATAATATTTTGTGGGAAAGAAGAAAGTGAAAGAGTGAAGATGAGATGAGGATTGGAGGAGGGGGTATGAAAATGTATATTTTGTGAATGTTGAATATTTTTCATATTTTCTTGAATATAGAATAATTGAGAAGGAGATGAATATAAATAATGAATGGAATGGTAAAAAGTGGAAGATTCGAAAGAAATAAAACCGGAATCATTGGGTTCAAATATAACTAGGGATGGTAAATTGGGTAAAATTTCGGTAAGATCTTGAATGATACCGACATATCGTTCAAATTGTCCAAGTTGAGGAATAATTTTGAGATTATTAAAATTGGGATGGTTGATATATTGAAAATAAAGTGGGTCTGTGATATAATTTTGGTGGTTGAGAGATACATTTTTAGTTTTAAAAGAACTCATATGATAATTAATCATAAGATAGAAAAAGAAAGAATAAATGGAACGAATTAAGAGAAATTTTTAAGATTAGAAAAGTATTCTTTTATATTTGTTGGTAGCCATGGTATAGAATGGAAAGGAATTTTGCAAATAAAACTTTCATTATCTTTAATAGAAAATGGAACAATAATTTCATTGGTGATATGGTTATACATGATAGAAAGTGAGAATTCGATAAATAATTCTTGGAAATAGAAGGGTTCTGATATTTGTAATAGATTAAATTCTTCATCGAAGAGTAGGAATCGATGAATATATTTACGAGTTTCGCAGAAAGCAACTTCATGAGTCATAATGATATATTGATTAAGATGGGATAAAAAGATGGGTGAAGCAGAACCGCGTAAATCACTGAGGTCATAATTGAAATTTTTATGTAAAACTTCTTCACAATCTCCAGTGAGTGGATTTACAGAGAGAATGATGAAGGGTGAATAAGAATAGACGAAACATAATTTATTTTGGAAGACAAAAGGGACCCAATTTTTTTGTATTTTATGTTCTTCATATTTGAGATGAACAATACGATCAATTTCATAAGTATCTTTATTCATATGAGTAAGAACTAAAGATGCTTTAGGTTCTTTTCCGTATTCGAAAGAAGTGAAAGAGATATAAATTTCATCTTGATAAAAAACGTGTCTTCCATCTTCGAGACCTTGAATAGAATAATATTCTCGAGAATATTCTTTATAACAATTGGGTGAAATAGTAATTAATTTTTGAGTTTGAATATTATTTTTTTGTAATGTGACCCAATAATTTTCAGTATGAATATAATTCATATGAGGAGGATAAAGATATTGTCCTTTATCATTGATACGATAATTGACAGTACGAAGAACACCTTGATATTGATTATTTTCAGCAGAGACTAATGAAAATGAAGAGGATGAAGGATTATAATATTGAAAGAGTGAAATATTTTGTAGTCTTTGAATGCTTGTGGGAGGTATTTTTCGAATATAGAATACAACATTTTTCTTGGTGACATCTTTAACATGATTAGGAATTTTATCATTTTTATCAAGAATGACATATTGAGTTGCAAGAAGACCATCAATTTTAAGATTCATATAATATGCAATAATAGAGAATTCGTAGATAGGACGGTAAGAATAAACATGATAATCGATAAAAAGAACATCATCGACGGGATATTTCATTTTAAATAATTTTTCAAGAAAAAGGAAACATGAATGATAATCTTTATTATCTTTGTAATATTCAACAATTTTCATAAGAGGTTCTGCACGAACTCCACCAGATGCTTGATAAGCTTTCATGTAATGAATGAATGCATTATCCCATTGACGAAGACTATCTTTATACATATTAGCGATAGTTAAATAAGAATGATAAACTTCTTCTCTCCATCCTCCCATATCGATACGTTTTTTATAATATTCGATAGATTTATCAAATTGTTGTATGCAATGATAGCTTTGAGCAAGATAGAAATGATATCTTTCGGAGTTAGGTTCATCAATAAGACCTTGTTGTAAAAGTTTGATATCTCTTTCAAATTTATCATTTTTAGCACCTCCATCACCGATGTCATCAATATAAATTTTATCTAATTTATAACATTTATATTGATTAGGATAATCATAATATTCATGTGTCACACCTTTACATGTGATGGGTATATCAGAACGACACATTCTTGTGTTATAGTATTGGATTGCACAATTTTTTTGAATAAATTGAATTATATTTTTGTCGATAAGGTCATTTTTATGGAAGGAAGGTGAGATAACAAGTTTCATATCAGCATCGATAAAAAGTAGAAATACATTTTCGAGATTTTCTTGTATAGATTGTAAAAATTCTTTTGCATTTTGGATACTATTTGTTCGATTGTATCCAAAATTTTTCCATGGTTCTTGATAAACTTTACCTTGAATATTTTTTTCTTGAAGAAATTGTTCGATAATAGAAATGGTATTATCAGTGGAACCGGTGTCAGTAATAACGACATAATCAATGATTGAAAGAACAGATAAAAGGCATCTGTTCATAATGAGAGATTCATTTTTAACAATCATATTAAGACATATTTTTGGAGTGATTGACATTTGTACAGGAGAATATAATTATTAAAAATAAAAAAAAAGGAAGAAATGAACGTGATAATAGGTATAATAAAAATTAAAAGATATATAAAAGGATGAAACGACAGATGAGAATAAAAAAGAAATAATATTTAATTTTACGATTTAATTCAAATATTTTTTTGTAAGTATATAATATAGAAATGTCAAAGTGTCATCATTCGAAGACAGGAAATTGTTGTAAATGCAACATGAATTATCATTGTCAGGATAAAGGATGCAGATATTGTAAGGATAAATCGTTTTATCCTAATCCAACTTATCCTTCACATTGTCCCCCTAATCCTTGTCCCCCTAATCCATGCCCACCAAGACCAGCCCCCTGTCCTCCTGGTCCTCCTGGGCCTAGAGGACCTCAAGGTATTCAAGGTCCTCAAGGTTTTACAGGTCCAGCAGGAAGTTCTACTGGAACTGGTGGAACAGGTCCTCAAGGTGCAACTGGTGCAACGGGACCTCAAGGTACAAATGGAACAATAGGTGAAACAGGTGCAACTGGTCCTCAAGGTACAAATGGAACAATAGGTGAAACAGGTGCAACTGGTCCTCAAGGTACAAATGGAACAATAGGTGCAACTGGTGCAACTGGTCCTCAAGGTACAAATGGAACAATAGGTGAAACAGGTGCAACTGGTCCTCAAGGTACAAATGGAACAATAGGTGAAACAGGTGCAACAGGACCAAGAGGTTTAGATGGAACTGCTACAAATACAGGAGCAACAGGTGAGCAAGGTCCTCAAGGTTTTACAGGATTTACAGGACCAAGAGGTTTAGATGGTACTGCAACAAATACAGGAGCAACAGGTGAGCAAGGTCCTCAAGGTTTTACAGGTTATACAGGTCCTCAAGGAGCAGATGGAACTGCAAGTAATACAGGTGCAACAGGTCCTCAGGGATATACGGGATCTCAAGGATTAGAAGGACCTCAAGGTTTTACAGGACCTCAAGGTATAAATGGAACATTAGGAAGTACGGGTGATACTGGTCCTCAAGGATATACAGGTCCAACAGGAACATTTGGAGGATTAGTATATCAAGATATAATACCGTATGAGAGTTATACATTTTTAGGTTATAATACATTTGGAACTGGTTCTTATACAGGTATTAATATTGGTTCAACGGGTTTAAGATTTAATGAAGTTTATGCAAGAAAACTCTTTGTAGATGCAAATACCATTGTAGTAGGAGATGCCTCTATTTCATCAGCAGATGGTTCTATTGAACTTCCAGGTGGTTCAACTGTAGGAGGTGTAGCTATAGGTACAATCGTTATTTTTGGATATTTTACAGATACTGGTGATTTACCTGCAGGAAAACCAGCAGGAGCAGGTTATATTATCTCACAGAATTTATGGGTAAATGTAGATACTGCATCAACAGGACCAGGAAGTTATCAAGATGTAGGTTTAGTACAAGGACCTCAAGGATTTCAAGGTTCTTTAGGTCCTCAAGGTTCTCAAGGTCCTCAAGGTTCTCAAGGAGAAACAGGACCTCAAGGATATACTGGACAGATAGGTCCTCAGGGTGTTGCAGGTTCTGCTGATAATACAGGAGCAACAGGTCCAACTGGAACTCAAGGACCTCAAGGTCCTCAAGGTGATGCTGGTTCTGCTGTTAATACAGGTGCAACAGGTCCAACTGGTTCTCAGGGAATTGCAGGACCTCAAGGTCCTCAAGGAGATGCTGGTTCTGCTGTTAATACAGGAGCAACAGGTCCTCAAGGAACAGCAGGACCACAAGGTTCTCAAGGAGCAACAGGAGAACAGGGAGCTGCAGGACCTCAAGGTTTTACAGGTTCTCAAGGAACAGCTGGACCACAAGGTGCTCAAGGAGCAACAGGAGAACAGGGAGCTGCAGGACCTCAAGGTTTTACAGGTTCTCAAGGAACAGCTGGACCACAAGGTGCTCAAGGAGCAACAGGAGAACAGGG
>JACCDW011765266.1_pt1 | contig 34089 bp, 31 predicted proteins | sample 7449781 | NCBI WGS metagenome assembly JACCDW01 (sample SAMN15323449, study PRJNA562643) | freshwater metagenome | isolation source: river surface water | place: USA:Blue River Watershed | collected 2017-08-18
CCGCCTTGCTGGGCCGTATGCCTTCCGCCGTGGGTTACCAGCCCACGCTGGCCGAAGAAATGGGCCGCCTGCAAGAACGGATCACCTCCACCAAAGTGGGCTCGATCACCTCCATCCAGGCCGTGTACGTGCCTGCCGACGACCTGACCGACCCCTCGCCCGCCACCACCTTCGCCCACCTGGACTCCACCGTGGTGCTGTCGCGTGACATCGCTGCCCTGGGCATCTACCCCGCCGTGGACCCGCTGGACTCCACCAGCCGCCAGCTCGACCCGCACGTGGTTGGTGAAGAGCACTACTCCACCGCCCGCGCCGTTCAGGGTACCCTGCAGCGCTACAAGGAACTGCGCGACATCATCGCGATTCTGGGCATGGACGAACTGGCTCCCGAAGACAAGCTGGTCGTGGCCCGCGCCCGCAAGATGCAGCGTTTCCTGTCGCAGCCTTTCCACGTGGCCGAAGTGTTCACCGGTTCGCCCGGCAAGTACGTTCCCCTGTCTGAAACCATCCGTGGTTTCAAGATGATCGTGAACGGCGAGTGCGACCACCTGCCTGAGCAGGCCTTCTACATGGTCGGCACGATCGACGAAGCCTTCGAAAAGGCCAAAAAGGTGGCGTAAAGCATCGCCTTCGTGTGCCTGGCGTTGTTGCCGTGCTCGCCGTACCCTTGTACGGCTGCGCGCGGCGCCTAGCCAGACACCCGAAAGCTCGCTTTCCACCCACCTTTTCCAACAGGAGCAAACATGAACACCATCCACGTCGATGTGGTCAGTGCAGAAGAGTCCATCTACTCGGGCGAAGCCCGGTTCGTGGCCCTGCCCGGTGAAGCTGGCGAGTTGGGCATTTACCCGCGCCACACACCGCTGATCACCCGCATCAAGGCCGGTTCTGTTCGCATCGAGACGGCCGACGGCGGCGAAGAATTCGTCTTCGTGGCCGGTGGCATCCTGGAAGTGCAGCCCGACTGCGTGACCGTGCTGTCCGACACCGCGATTCGCGGCAAGGACCTCGACGAAGAGAAAGCCAACGCCGCCAAGCAGGCCGCGCAGGAAGCCGTCCGCAACGCCAAGAGCGAAGTGGACCTGGCCACCGCCCAGGCCGAACTGGCGGTGCTAGCCGCCCAGCTGGCCGCGCTGCGCAAATACCGCGGCAAGAAGTGAGCCTTTTGCCTCGGCACGGAAAACCCGGCACAGCGATGTGGCCGGGTTTTTTGTTGCCTGGGCCGCACCCATTGAAGGAAAACGGGCACTGCAGGCGCGCGCAGGACGCGGCAAAATCGGGGCTCACCTCAGCCACTGCCTCATGAAACGCGCACGCCTTCAGGCCGCCACCGTCGGCGGCACGCCCGACGAAGTGGAGCAGGCCTTCTACGAGGCCATGCAGCACGCCCACATCGACCAGCTCATGGCCTGCTGGGCCGAAGAGGACGAGATCGTGTGCGTGCACCCCGGCGGTCCACGCCTGGTCGGGCCGGGCCGCATCCGCAGCGCCTTTGAAGCCTTGTTCGCGCAAGGCGGGGTGCTGGTGCATGCCGAGCAGATCCGCAGGATCAACGCCCTGGCGAGCGCGGTGCACCACCTGATCGAGCGCATCGAGGTGCTCACCCCGCAAGGCCCACGCACCGCCTGGGTGCATGCGACCAACGTCTACCACAAGACCCCGCAAGGCTGGCGCATGGTGGCGCACCACGCCAGCCCCGGCACGGCGCAAGACATCACGGAGCCGGCGGGGCGCCCGTCGGTCCTGCACTGATGCAGTACCGGGCCCCCTGGTGGCTGCCCGGCGGCCATGTGCAGACCATCTGGTCGGCCTTGTGCGCACAGCGGGGGCTCGGGCCACGCCGTTCGCCCCAGCGCGAGCGCTGGCAGACGCCGGACGGCGATTTCATCGATGTCGATCAGCACGTCGCCAGCCAGCCTCAGCGGCCCATGCTGGTGCTGTTCCACGGCCTCGAAGGTTCATCGCAAAGCCACTATGCCCAGGCCTTTGCCGACTGGGCGGCGCAGCACGATGTGCATTGCGTGATCCCGCATTTCCGCGGTTGCAGCGGGGAGCACAACCACGCGCCGCGCGCTTACCACTCGGGAGACCACCAGGAAATCGACTGGATCTTGCGCCGGCTGCGCAGCGCACACCGCGAGGCCGGCGGCGTCTGCCTGGTGGCGGCGGGGGTGTCCCTGGGCGGCAATGCCCTGATGCGCTGGGCGGGTGAGCATGGCGAGGCCGCCAGCGAACAGGTCGACGCGGTGGCCTCCATCTGCTCGCCACTCGACCTCAGCAGCAGCGGCCATGCGATCGGCCGGGGCTTCAACCGCTGGGTCTACACGCGCATGTTCATGCGCACCCTCAAGCCCAAAGCGATGGCCAAACTCGCGCAGTACCCTGGCCTGTTCTCGCGCGAGCGCATGCTGGCCGCGCGCGACCTCTACGAATTTGACAACGTCTACACCGCCCCGGTGCACGGCTTTCGCAACACCGAAGACTATTGGAGCCGGGCTTCCGCCAAACCGTTGATGAAACGCATCCGTGTCCCCGCCCTGGCGCTCAATGCCCTGAACGACCCGTTTGTGCCCGCCCGTAGCCTGCCTCGGCCCGAAGACGTGAGCGCGAGCGTCACCCTCTGGCAGCCGCCGCAGGGCGGCCATGCGGGCTTCGCCCATGGCCGCTGGCCAGGGCATCTGCGCCAGTTGCCCGACAAGGTGGGGGCCTGGCTCTTGCACACGGCCCAGGCCGGCCGGGAGCGTGAGCATGGATGACCTCGTGCGCCAGGCCATGGCCAAATGGCCGCATGTGCCCGATTGCTATGGCTGGCTCGGACTCGACAGCCGCGGCCAGTGGCACATGCGCGACGACCGGGTGCAGGCCCTGGGCAGTTTCCAGTCGGGCCTCGCCGGGGCCAAGGGCTCGGTGCTGCGCCACGAGAAGTTGATCGACTTCATCCACCGCAATTACGAGGCCGATGCGCAGGGGCGCTGGTATTTCCAGAACGGCCCGCAGCGGGTTTACGTCGAGCTCGAAGCCACGCCCTGGATCTGGCGCATGGGCCCCGATGGCCGCATGCAGGCCCACACGGGCCAGAGCGCCGAGGTGCGTGCCTGCCTGGTGGACGAGCTCGGGCATGTCTATGTCCAGACCGGGCTGGGCTTTGGCCTGGTGCACAGCCTCGATGTGGCGCTGGTGGCCGAGGGCCTCGAACAGGGCCGCTGGTCGGTCGAGCCTTGCGTGCGCGCCGAATTGCCGGCACGTTTTGGCTATGTGCTCAGCCCGCAGCAGGCATGAAAAAGCCGACCCGCAGGTCGGCTCTGGGTGACGGGCAAGACCCGCTTATTTCTTCTCGCCTTCGGCGGCCGGGGCTTTGGGTTCTTCGAACTTGCCGCCCGACTGGTTGGCCATGTAGGCCACGGCACGCGCGATCTCCACATCGCTGAAGTCGCCGCCGCCCTGTGCGCCCATGGCGCCCTTGCCCTTGAGGGCCGAGGCGACCAGGTGGTCGAAACCCGATTTGATGCGCACGCCCCAGGCGCCGGCATCGCCGACCTTGGGTGCGCCGGCGGCGCCGGTGGCGTGGCAAGCCGCGCACTGGGCCTTGAACACTTCTTCGCCGGCCTTGAGCGGGCGGTTGGCGTCGCGCACTTCCACGCTGCCGATTTTCAGGATGCGTTCGGCCACCGCGCGCTCGCTGTCGCTGGAGCCGGGGGCTTCCTTGTCGGCGGAAGTCACGTAGGCCACCAGGCCGATGATGATGAACACCGGCACGACGAAAGCGGCAATGCTGGCCCAAACCAGTTGCTTGGGCGTGGTGATGGGGCCGGTGTGGGCAGCGTGCGGATCGTGGCTCATGGCATCCTCTGTGGTTGGCCCCGCAAGCGCGGGTGTGTTGACCAAAATCAACCACGCATTATAGCGCCGCGCCCTTCGCGGACCTTGCACGCCCAGGCGCTCAAAGCCTGCGTGCGATAATTGCCCGCGCACAACGCATGCGGCTGTAGCTCAGTGGATAGAGTATTGGCCTCCGAAGCCAAGGGTCGTGGGTTCGATCCCCGCCAGCCGCGCCAAATTCGACAACGCCACCCTTTGCGGTGGCGTTTTTCGTTTGGGGAAAGTCCTTGCGGGACAAGCACTTGCTGAAATTTTTAGCACGCGGAGGGTCGCTGGCTGTGGGCTGCATCGCGCGAACCCAAGGGGCTCATGTCTGGATCAGCGACCGCGGCACCACCGCCAACACCACCACAGCGAATGAGACAAAAGCGATGGCTGTGCTGCCCATCACCACCCGGGCCAGACGGCCTGCGTCAGCACCAAAGCGATCGGCCAGCATGGGCACATTGCTGGCGCTGGGCAGCGCCGCCACCAGAACCAGGACCGTGGCGTTGAACGGACTCAGAGGCAGACCCGCCGCGATCAGCAGCTGGCCGCTGCCCCAAACCAGGGCAGGGTGAAGCAGCAGTTTCAGGCCAATCAGCCGGCCCACATCGCTTGTTTTCGACTTGGGGGTTCGCTGCGCGTGCTGACGGGTGCGCGCCAGCACGCAACCCAGAGTGAAAAGAGCCACTGGCGAGGCCGATTGTGCGAGCAAGTTCAGCCAGGAGTTCAGCGGTACAGGCAGCTCGAGTTGTGTGGCAGATAAGAGGCTGCCCATAAAAATGGACCAGGGCAGTGGGTTGAGCGCCATTCCCACCAGCGCGTGGCGGGCCGCACGCCGTGCACCCATTGCATCTTGCCCATCCAGCCTGGACAGGGCGATGCACAGCGAAGAAGTCACCACCATGTCCAGTGACAAAGCCACGATCGATGGGGCGGCGGCGGCGGAGCCCAGCAAGGCCACCAACAGCGGCACGCCCATGAACCCCGAATTGGGAAACGCCGTCACCAAAGCGCCGAAAGAGGCGTCGTTCCAGCCCATGCCGCCACTGCGGCTCAGGACCAGGGTGAGCACCACCATGCACAGCGCGCACAGCAGGTGCGTGACCACGAGATCCGGCGCCAGCAGCTTGGCGATCGGTGTGGTGGCCGCAAAGCGCAGCAGCATGGCCGGCAGCGCCAGGTACAGCACATAGAAGTTCAGGCCTGGAATGGTGTCCAGCGTGATCCAGCCACGCCGGGTCGCCGCATAGCCACACAGCACCAGGGCAAAGAACGGAAAGGTCACCGACAGGATGCTGCCCAGCACATTCACGGTCGAAGGCCCCGCTCAGCCCAGCGATTGCGCCAGACGCCAGCCGGCATCGGCCAGCAAGCGTGCGCGCGCGCCCGTGCTCTGTGCGTCGGCCGAGGTGGCATTGCCCTGTTCGGCCCGAAATCGGATGCCTTGCAGGATGGCGGCGAGGCGGAACATGTTGAAGGCCATCAGGTAATCCCAATGTGCTGGCGGCGCGCGTCCTGTCAGGCGGCACCAGGCGAGCAGGTGTTCGGTTTCCGAGGGGATGCCCAGCGCGGCGAGGTCGTGTTCGCGCATGCCGCGAAACTCCTGAGAGGTCAGGCGCCAGGCCATGCAGTGGTAGGAAAAATCCACTTCCGGATCGCCCAGGGTGGAGAGCTCCCAGTCGATCACGGCCAGCACGCGCGGCTCGGTGGGGTGAAACAGCATGTTGTCCAGTCGCAAATCGCCGTGGACCAGACCGGTCGATGCAGCGGTGGGCGCATGGCGTTCGAGCCAGTCGATCAGCCTGTCCATCGATTCGATGGTCTCGGTCTGTGTGGCGCGGTACTGGGTGGTCCACCGTTGCAGCTGGCGCGTGCGGTAGTTTTCGGCCCGCCCATAGCCCTCCAGGCCCACTGTCTCTGGATCCACTCGGTGGATCGCGGCCGCCACGCGTTGCAGCTCGGCGTAGATGCCCTCACGCTCGGCCACGGACAGGCCCGGCAGGCTGGGGTCCATGAACACCCGACCTTCGACGAAGGACATCACGTAAAAAGCCCGACCGATCACGCTGCGGTCCATGCACAGCGCCACCATCTTCGGCACCGGCACCTCGGTGCTGGCCAGCGCCTGCATGACCCGGTATTCGCGGTCGACCGCGTGGGCCGATGCCAGCAAAGCGCCCGTGGGCTGGCTGCGCAGCACCCAGCGTTGTCCACCTGATGTCACGCGGTAGGTCGGGTTGGACTGGCCTCCGGCCAGCACCTCGAATTGCAGCGGCTCAGCCAAAGGGCCGATCTCGCGCGCCCACCAGGCCGTCAGCGCCTGTTGCTCGAGCGGGCTCACAGGCTGCCCACCAGATGGCCACCGTCGGCGCACACCACGCTGCCGGTCATGAAGCGGCCAGCGGCACTGCACAGCAGCAGCAAGGGCCCGTCGAGGTCGGTCGGTTCGCCAAAGCGCTGCTGGGGAATGCGGCTGCGCAAGCGCTCACCGGCGTTGCTGACCAGAAAATCCGCATTCAGATCGGTGCGCACATAGCCCGGCGCCAGGGCGTTGACGCGGATGCCGTGTTTCGCCAGCTCCAGCGCCATCTGCCGTGTGAGGTGCAACAGCCCGGCCTTGGAGGTGGCATAGGGTGCCACGCCCCCGGCCACACGCTCGCCGGTGATGGAGGCGATGTTCACCAGGGTGCCGCCCTGGCCTGTCGCCACACGGTGACGCGCCCAAGCCTGCCCCACCAGCCAGGCGCCCTTAAGGTTGGTGTCCAGCACCTGGTCCCAGTCGGCTTCGGTCTGTTCCAGCAAGGGCTTTGACACGGCCACCCCTGCGCAATGCACCACCACATCGGGCAGCTGTCCGGCACAAGCCAGTTGGTCCATCGCGCTGTTCACGCTGGCGGCGTCGCACACATCCAGCGCCAGCGCGCTGGCGGCATGACCGGCAGCGCGCAGTGCCTGCACCGCGCCATCGAGCCGCTCCTTGCGGCGTGCGGCCAGCAGCACATCGGCCCCGGCCGCGGCCAGGGTGTGGGCAAAGTGCAGGCCCAGGCCGCTGCTGGCGCCTGTGACCAGGGCGCGCTGACCGTCAAGCCGGAAATCGGGCAAACGGCTCATGCGGCGTACTCCGTGGCGGTGCCTTTCATCAGGTGCTTGGCCAGGCTCCAGCGGTGCACCTCGGACGGACCGTCGTAGATGCGGAAACCCCGGATGTCGGCAAAGAGGCGCGCCACGATGGTCTCGCCGGTCACGCCCTGGCCGCCGAGCACCTGCACGCAGCGGTCGACCACGCGCCAAACGGCCTCGGAGACGATGACCTTGGCGCGGCTCGAGTCCTGCAGGCCCAGGCCACCCTGGTCGAGCACCCAGGCGGCGTGCCAGGTGGCCAGGCGCGCCAGGTGCAGATCCATGGCGTTGTCGGCCAGTGCAAAGCCCACGCCCTCGTGCTGCCCAATGGGCCGCCCAAAGGCCTGGCGCTCGCGCGCATAGGCCAGCGCCACATCGTGGGCACGGCGCGCAGCGCCGAGCCAGCGCATGCAGTGTGTCAGGCGCGCTGGCGACAAGCGCACCTGCGCGTAGCGGTAGCCCTGGCCCACCTCGCCCAGCACATCGGCTGGGCCCACGCGCAGGTTTTCAAACCGCAGCACGCCGTGGCCGCCGGGGAAGCAGCGGTCCAGTGTGTCCATGTTGCGCTCGAGCGTGATGCCGGGTGCATCCATGGGTGTAAGGAACATGGTCGCGCCCGCACCGGGCACGTTGGCCATGACGATGCCCACGCTGGCGCCGTCGGCGCCGGTGATCAGCCATTTGCGGCCCGAGATCAACCAGCCCTCGCCATCGGGCGTGGCGGTGGTGGCCAAGAGCGAGGGGTCGGAGCCGGCGCCAGGCGCCGGCTCGGTCATGCAAAAGCACGAGCGGATGCGGCCTTCGACCAACGGGCGCAGCCAGCGCTCTTTTTGCGCCTGACTGGCCACGGCGTGCAGCAGGTGCATATTGCCCTCGTCGGGCGCGAACACGTTCATCGCGATGGGCCCCAGCGTGGAATAACCGCTTTCCTCGAACACCAGGGCGCGGCCGACATGGCTCAGGCCCAGACCGCCGTATTCGGGCTCGGCGTGCGGCGAAAGCAAGCCCGCTTGGCGGGCCTTGGCCACCAGGTCCAGGCGCAGGGATTCTTCGGGGCCGTGCGGACCTTGACGCGGATCCGACTCCATCGGAATGATTTCGGTTTGGATAAACGCCCGCACCCGCTGCTGCAGCTGCTGGAGTTCGGGGCTGGGTGCAAAGTCGATCATGCCGACGCTCCTTGTGTTGTGTTTCGCCACTTTTCCTCAGCCTGGTCCCAGGCGCCAAGGGCCTGCAAATCGGGCACCCAGGCGAGGCCAGACTTGGCGTCCGACGAGGCCGCCTCGGGCGTGACCACCACGTCGAGCAGGGCCGGCAGGTTTTTGAGTGCGCGTTCAATGGCTGCCGGCAAGTCTTCCGCACGATCGACGCGCTCGGCGTGCAGGCCAAAGCCGCGCGCCATCGCCGCGTGGTCGGCGTATTGCAAACGGGTGCCGACCACCTTGCCGTGCGTTTCCTGCTGGTCGCGCACCTCAATGGCCCAGGAGCCGTTGTTGGCCACCACGATCAGCACCGGCGCCTGGTGACGCGCCGCGGTGTCGATTTCCATGGCGTTGAAGCCGAAGGCGCCATCGCCGGTGGCCACCACCACGGTCCGGTCCGGCAAGGCCAGGCTGGCGGCCACGCCAAACGGCGTGCCCACGCCGATGCAACCCAGCGAGCCCGGGTCCAGGTAGGTCGAGGCGGGCAGGCCCACGCGCGCAAAGCTCAGGAAGTCGCCGCCATCGGCCACCACCACACTGTCGGTCGGCAAGGCCTCGCGCAGGGCGGCGAGCAGGCGGTTGGGGTGCATGCGGCCATCGCTGCCGGCCGGGGCTTGTTGCATCGTGGTCAGCAGTTTGTGCGAGCGCGCCTCGTGCTGTGCACGCGCTTGCGCCGCCCATTGGCGGTCGCTGGCGGGCGCGCGGTCACCGGCGGCGGCCAGAATGGCCTCGAGCGCGGCATCGACCGACCCCAGCACCTCGGCCGCGCCACGGCGGTTGTCGCGCATCTCGGCCGGGGTGTCGGCGATGCGCACAAAGCGCGCGTCGCCGAACACGGCGGGCGAACCATAGGCCAATTGAAAATCCAGCTTACGGCCCAGGGTGATGACCACATCGGCTTCGGTCATCACCGTGCCGCGCATGGCCGCCACCACCGCAGGGTGCGACTCGGGCACCAGGCCCCGGCTTTCGCCGGTGTCCAGGTAAACCGCGCCCAGCGCGTCGAGCAGTCGGACCAGCGAGGCACTGGCGCCGCGTGCGCCGCGCCCGCTGATGACCAGCGGCCGGCGCGCCGACCACAGCACCTCGACCGCCTCGGCCACGGCCTGCGCATCGGGCTGCAGGCGCGGCTTGCGGCGCGGTGCCAGCCATTCGGGCAGCTGCATGGCGGCGCTGGGCTCGGCGCGCAGCGTGTCGACCGGGAAGTCCAGGTACACCGGACCCGGCTCGCCGCCAATGCCTTGCGCACGGGCCAGGGCTTCATCGAGCTCCTGCATCACCAGGTCGGGCTCGCGCACGGTGCGCGCATAGCGCGTGAGCGGGCGCACGAAGTCGGTGTGCACCATGTCCTGCAGCGCGCCGCGGTTTTCCTGTGCACGCGGCGGTGTGCCCGACAGCACCAGCACCGAAGCGCGCGCCACATGCGCGTTGGCGATGCCGGTCATGGCGTTCGTCACGCCGGGGCCTGCCGTCACCAGGGCCACGCCGACCTGGCCGGTCAGCTCGGCATGGGCATGGGCCATGTAGACGGCAGCGCGCTCGTCGCGCACATCGATGATGCGGATGCCTTCCGCATCGAGCCGCATCCACAGCGGCATGATGTGACCGCCGCACAGCGCAAAGACGCGGTCGACGCCGCGCGCCTTGAGGCAACGCGCGATCCAGGCAGCCGTGCTGCGTTCGGTCACTAAAGGGGAGCTCATGTGATTTCCTTCATGGTGAATCAGGCGTCCAGAAAGCCTGTCGAGATCCAGGGCACCGCGGTGACAACGGCCAGACCGATCACCAGTGCCAGCACATAGCCCAGGATCGGCTTCATGCCCTCGCGCGGATCGACACGGCCGATCGCACAAGCGGCGTAATAACCCACGCCAAAGGGCGGGGCAAACAGGCCGATGCCCATCGCCAACACCACGACCATGGCGTAGTGCACCTCGTGCACCCCCATCTGGCGGGCGATCGGGAACAGCAGCGGGCCAAACAGCACGATGGCGGGAATGCCTTCGAGCACGCTGCCCAGCACGATGAAAGCGACCACCGAGACGAGCAGGAACATGGCCGTTCCACCCGGCAGGCTGCCCATCAGCTGGGTGAGTTGAGCCGAGAAGCCCGACTGCGTGAGAGACCAGGCCATGCCATTGGCGGTACCAATGATGAAGAGGATGGCGCCGGTCAGGGCCGCCGTCTCCACCAGCATGGGGACCAGCCGCTTGACATCGAACTGGCGATAAAACACCAGACCTGCCACCACCGCATAGGCAATCCCCAGGGTTGAAACTTCGGTCGCAGTCGCCACACCCTCTACAACCGCAGCGCGGATGACAAAAGGCAGGGCAATCGCCGGTACGGCCACCAGCAGGGCTTTGCCCACTTCATGACCACTGGCACGACGCACCTGTTCGAGGTTCTCGTTGCGGTAACGCCAACCGATCACCACGCACAGGGCGAGACCCATGACCAGTCCAGGCAACATGCCGCCGGTGAACAGCGCAGCGATCGACACCCCAGTGACCGACCCGATGGTGATCAGCACCAGGCTCGGTGGAATCGTCTCCGTCTGTGCCCCGCTGGCCGACAGCAGGGCCACGAGGTCGCCATCCTTGGCACCGCGTTTGCGCATTTCCGGAAACAGCACCGGGGCCACAGCCGCCATGTCGGCCACCTTGGAACCCGAAATGCCCGAGACCAGGTACATCGCACCCAGCAGCACGTACGAAAGACCGCCGCGCACATGCCCGAGCAGACTGGCCAGGAAGGCCACCATGGCACGGGCCATGCCGGTCATTTCGATCAGCAAACCGAGGAACACGAACAGCGGCACGGACAGCAGCACCACATGGGACATGCCCTCCTCCATCCGCCCGATCATCACGCCCATGGGCAAGCGCGTGGTCAATGCCAGGAATCCCATGGTGGCCAGGCCAAAGGACACAGCGATGGGAACACCGGCGAACACGCAAAGGCCGGTGATGCCGACAAAGAAGATCAGCAGATTGATCTGGCCCAGCCCCTGGAACGCGGGTGCAATGGCCAGCAGGCCTGCGAAAACCGCGGCCACCGCCAACAAGCCGCCCAGCGCTTGCTTGCCAGACGTTTGACGCAACAAACGCAGCAGCGTGATCACGGCCATCAGTGCCAGTCCCACGGGCAAGGCCGAAGCCCGCCAGGCCGCCGAAATTTCCAGTGCTGGCGTGAGGATGGCCGCCTCCTCATGGGCGTAGTGCAAAGCGGCGGGCACCTGCATGACCAGAAAGCCCAGTGATGCCACGATGGCGAGCGTGTCGGCCAGTGCTCGTTTCTGTGGACTGAGCTTGGACACCAGTGCCGTCATGCGCATGTGTTCACCGCGGCGAAAAGCAATGACCGCGCCCAGCACCGACAGCCAGAGGAACAGCAATGAAGCGACCTCATCGCCCCACACCAGCGGCGCATGGAGCCAGTAGCGCGAGACCACACCGGCCAACAAGATGGCGACCTCCACAGCGATCAATGTCGCGGCGAGGGCTTCGACGGTTTTGCCGATCGCCTTTTCGGCGAAGTCGATCACCGCCCTGTGCGAGCGTGACCCCATGCCTGCCGGGAGTCCGGCAGACAGGTGGTCCAGACTGTCAAGCTGGGCACTCATGGTTCACCTCAGACGCTTTGGCCGACATAGGGCTGCAGCAGCGACCAGGCTTCGGGACCAAACCGGTCCTTGACCTGGGTGTAAAAGCCACTGGCCTGCAAAGTCTTTCGGAAGGCGGCGGTGTCGACGGTGTTGAACACCAGGCCTTTGCTTTCCAGCTGCTTTTGCAAGTCGACGTTGGCGCGCGCGATGTCATCGCGCTGGCGGCGGGCGGCTGCATTGATGTGGCGCGACATGACCTGCTTGATGTCGTTGGGCAGGCTTTGCCACAGGGGCTTGTTGGCGACGAACCAGAATCCATCCCAGGAGTGGTTGGTCAGCGAGCAGTATTTCTGCACTTCGAAGAACTTGGCGGTGTCAATCAGCGCCAAGGGGTTCTCTTGACCATCGGCCACCTTGGTCTGCAGGGCCTGGTAAGCCTCGGACAAGGGCAGGCTCACCGGCGCGGCGCCCAGCGAGCGGAACATGTTGACCCACAGCGGCACCACCGGCACACGGATCTTGAAGTTTTTGAGGTCTTCGGGCGTGCGGATCGGACGTGTGCTGGTTGTGATCTGGCGGAAGCCGTTGTCCCACACGGTGTTGAACGGCACCAAATTCGTTTTTTCGATGGCGGTGCGGATGTGGTCGCCGACCGGACCGTCCATCGCGGCCCAGACCTTGTCGTAACCCGAAAACAAGAAGCCGGCCCCCGTCAGCGCCGTGGTTGGGATCAGGGTGGACATCACCGTCCCGGGGAATGTGGCCAGCTCCAAGGCACCCGAACGCAGCTGAGACATCATGTCCGAGTCGCTGCCCAGCTGGTTGTTGGGAAACAGCTCAATGGCCACCCGGCCGCCGGTCTCGCCTTGAATGGCCGCAATCGCTTCTTTCAGTCGGACGTTGACCGAATGCGTCACGGGCAGGTCGGTGCCCAGCTTGAATTTGAACTCGGGCGTTTTTCCTTGCGCGAGGGTGAGGCCGGGCACCAGTGCCGAGGATGCGACTGCACCGGCCTGAAGAAATTGTCTGCGTTGGATCACGAATAGTCTCCTGGTTGTGGGGCGCCATGAATGCGCCGGAAGTGGGTTTTGTCGGTCAGACAGATCAAAGTATTCTGAATTCAGAGTTCAAATACATCGGTATTTTCCCTGGTGCATTCTGAATTCAGAATACTATGATTTGGCTGTTTTCGGCCTTCCGCCACACCTATTGGAGACCTGATGAACCGCCTCAACACCCTGAGCGACGCCGTCGCAACCCACGCCCGCCTGAGCCCTGGCAAGCTGGCGGTGCGCGATTCGCGCCGCAGCCTGACCTATGCCCAATGGGACGATCGAACAGAACGCTTGGCAGCGGGCCTGCGTGCCAACGGATTGCAAAAGGGCGATCGCGTGGCGCTGCTTGCCTACAACTGCATGGAGTGGATGGAGATCTATGCCGCGTTGGCCCGCGCGGGACTGGTCGCCGTGCCCCTGAACTTCCGCCTCACGGCCCCCGAAATCGCCTACATCGCAGAGCACAGCGAAACGCGCGCATTCATCGTCCAGGACGTGCTCGCTGCGGTGGTGGAGCCACTGCGCCAGAGCCTGGGGCTGGAGCCGGGCGCCTGGATCGGCTTCGGCAGCGAGGTGCCGGCCGGCTGGACCCGTTACGAGCAGCTCATCGAATGCGCCCCCACCGACCTGGCGCCGGTTCAAGTGCTGCCTGGCGACATGAGCGCCCTCATGTACACCTCGGGCACCACGGGCCGGCCCAAGGGCGCGATCCGTAGCCACGAGGGCAGCACCCTGATCGCACTGGCCACCGCGCTGGAGATGGGTTTCACCCCGAGCGACACCGCACTGCTGGTCATGCCCATGTGCCACGCCAACTCGCTGTACTTCAGCCACACTTTTGTCCACCTTGGCGCGACCTGCGTCATTGACGACCGCCGCAGCTTCGATCCCGAAGCCTTGCTGGCCACGCTGGCGGCCGAACATGTCACGTTCACCTCGCTGGTGCCCACGCACTACATCATGATGCTGGGGCTCCCCGAGTCCGTGAAGGCCCGCTACGACGTCAGTGCCGTGGAAAAACTCATGATCTCGTCGGCCCCTGCCCGCAAGGAAACCAAGCTGGCCATCATGGCGTTTTTCCGCAACGGAAAACTCTATGAACTCTATGGCTCTACGGAAGCGGGCTGGGTGACCTTGCTGCGACCGCATGAGCAAATCGAGCGTCTGGGCACCGTCGGACGCGAGTGGGCCGGCTCGGGCCCGATACGCCTGCTCGACACCGAAGGGCGTGAAGTGCCCGATGGAGAAGTGGGCGAACTCTTTTCGCGCACCCCCTACGTGTTCGATGGTTACTGGAAAAACCCCGAAAAAACCGCCGAAGCCTTCAGCGGCGACTGGTGCTCCGTGGGCGATATGGCGCGCCGCGACGCCGACGGTTTCATCCATCTGGTCGACCGCAAGAGCAACATGATCATCAGCGGCGGCGAAAACATCTACCCCTCCGAAGTCGAGGCCATCCTGGGTCAGCACGAGAAGATCAAGGACGTTGCGGTGATCGGTCTTGCGCACGACAAATGGGGCGAGTCGGTGCATGCGGTGGTCGTTTTGCACCACGGCCAGTCACTGAGCGAAACCGAGCTGATCGACTGGTGCCGTGGTCGCATGGCTGGCTACAAGCGGCCGCAATCCATCCGCTTCGTGGCCGACCCAGACATGCCGCGCACCGCCACCGGCAAGATCCTGCACCGCATCCTGCGTGACCAGATGCGCACGGCCACTGCATGAAACGTTCCCCGGGGGCCTGGGCTCAGGCTAGACTTACAGACGTATGAAAGCCATTGCCCAAGCCCCCAATCTGGTTGAACAGGTCCGAGATGCTCTGCTGAGTGAAATCGCCTCGGGCCAGCTCAGGCCGGGCGAGCGGATCATCCAGGAACAGATCGCCCAGGCCCTCGGCGTGTCACGCCAGCCGGTGCAGCAGGCGCTTTTGCTGCTGCGCAATCAGGGGGTGCTGCGCGATGCCGCAGGCCGAGGGCTGATCGTCAGCCCCCTGAACCCGGACCGGGTCGAACACATCTACCAAATCCGTGCGGCCATTGAAGGCATGGCTTGCCGATTGGCTGCGCAAAGGCAAGCGGAACAAGCCCGCAAACAGGGCGCCGCATTGATCGAGGCGGGGCGCAAGGCGGTGGCCAGCGGCTCGGTGCCCAAGATGATCGCTGCCGACATCCGGTTCCATCAGTTTCTCTACGATCTGGCAGGCAATCCCCTGATTGGACCGGCCATGGACACCCACCTGACCTATACCCAGCGCGCCATGGGCGAGGTCCTTGTACAAGACCAAAGCCCCCGGGATATTTGGGATCAGCATGCGGCCATTCTGGAGGCCATCGGCGCTGGCGATCCCGATGCCGCCGAAAAGCTCGCTCGGGAACACCTCATGCAGGCTTCGGGGTTCATGGTCTCACGCTTGAAAGAAATGGCCGCTCAGGCAAGCGCCGACAAAGCGGATGGCACGCTCTGACACGAAGCGGTGGATTCGCACCAGCGCCGTGAGCGCGATGGCCGCTTATCCCTGCGGTCTTTGAGCCGCGCGTTTTCGCCGAAGGGCACACAGCAGGCGGTGTGACTGCACGGGCAGTTTCACTCCGGGCTGCGCACCCCGGCCGTGGCGAACAGCCAGTCGCGAAACGCACGCACCTTGGGCAACTGACGTTCGCCCGTGCGGTACGAGAAAAAGTGCACCGCTTGTTCCAGTGCGCTGAACTGCTGGGCGCCCAGCTCGACCAGCTCGCCGCGTTGCAGCTCACGCTCGGCCAGCCGCGTGCTCTCGAGCGCAACGCCCACGCCATCGACCGCTGCGGAAATGGCCAGTGCGGCGCGGTCGAACGAAGGCCGGGGCCGCTCGGGCAGGACCAGGCCATTGAGGCTGAACCAACGCGACCAGCTCATGTCGTTGAGCAGCGAATCGATCAGCACCAGCTCGGTCATCAGGGTGGACGCGGGCACGCCTTCGCGCAGCAGCCTGGGTGCGCACAGCGGCACCACGCGCTCTTGCCCCAGGGGCGTGCAAACGACGCCGGCGCGCGCCGCCGGCGCGCCGTAGCTGATGGCCACGTCCACCTCTTGCACGCGCGTCAGGTCGATGGGCTCGGCACCACTGGTCAGGCGGATGTTGATTTCCGGGTGCGCCTGCATGAACTGCGGCAGGCGTGGCCCCAGCCACTGGGTGGCCAGGCTGGGCGGGCAGTGCAGGGCCAGCACCTCGGACTGCGGTGCCAGCACCACTTCGCGGCAGGCCGCCTCGATCACGTCGAACACGCGCGCCAGGCTGTCGTGCAAGCGGCGACCTTCGGGGGTGAGCTCGACGCGGCGGTTGCGGCGCACAAAAAGCGGGCGACCGAAATGGTCTTCGAGCTCGCGCACCTGGTGGCTGATGGCCGAGGGCGTGAGGTGCAACTCGACCGAAGCCAAGGTGAAGCTCTCGAGCCGCGCCGCCGCTTCGAAGGCGCGCAGCAGGACGAAATTGGGAATTTTTCTCAAGGATTACGCGAATAAATGAATCAGGTTCATGTTCTTATGAACACTCTTCGTTTGTCAATCGCGTCCATGACCGCAAAGATGGCGCCACCTCAAAGCACACCGGCGGCGAGGATGAAACCAGCGCTTGCCGCAAGCCGCGCAAGCCCGACAGGAGACAAGCATGAATGCAGTGACCCAGCAAGAAGCCAGCTCGATTCGGCTGAGCGACGGACGGGTGTCGATCTACCAGCCCGAAAACAAGGACCTGGTCTTTCCCTACGAAAAGCAGTTTTCCAGCCTGGCCGAAGAGCGCCAGCACCGCAAGGAGCGCCTGGTCGCGGCCTGCCGCGCGTTTGCGCTGCAGGGCTTTGACTACGGCTTTGCCGGTCACCTGACGATCCGCGACCCCGAGCACCCGCACCTGTACTGGACCAACCCGATGGCGGTGCACTTCAACCAGGTCAAGGTCTCCAACCTGATCCTGGCCGACCATGCCGGCAACGTCGTCGAGGGCCGGCACGCGATCAACCGCGCCGGCTTCGTGCTGCACGCCGCCGTGCACGAGGCGCACCCCGACATCCTGGCCATGTGCCATGCGCACACGGTGTATGGCACCGCCTTCGCTTCGCTGGGCAAGCCGATCGAGCCGATCACGCAGGACGCCTGCGCCTTCTTCGAAGACCATGTGGTGATCGGCGCCGAAGGCGGCAAGGTGGCGGTCGAGGTCAAGGCCGGCCATGGCGTGGCCAACGCCTTCAAGGGTGTCAAGGCCGCCATCCACCAGAACCACGGCCTGCTCACGGCCAGCCGCCACAGCATCGAAGCCGCGGCCTTCTGGTTCATCGCGCTCGAGCGCTGCTGCCAGCAGCAGCTGATGATCGAGGCGTCGGGCCACAAGCCGATCCTGCTGCCGGCCGACAAGGCGCGCTACAGCCGCGAGCATGTGGGCAGCGACTACATCGGCTGGCTGCACTTCCAGCCGATCTGGGAAGACCTGGTCGCCACCCAGCCCGACATGTTCGACTGATCGCCGTTCGATCCCTCACCCCGATCCAAGGCCACGCACGCCCCGGCCCAGGCCGATGGGCGCGCGCCGGCACACCCTCCTTCTCTTTTGAATTCACAGCGATGAAAAATTTTGTCAAAACCCTCTTCGTGCTGGGCCTGAGCTCGGTGTTGGGCGCCGGCAGCGCCCTGGCCGCCGACATCAAGGAACGCACCTTCAAGTTTTCTTATGTGCAGCCCAAGGAAAGCCACATGGGCTTTGGCGCGCAGCGCTTTGCCGATCTGGTGAGCAAGAAAAGCGGCGGCAAGATGACCGTGCGCGTGTTCCCGGGCGGCACGCTCGGCGGCGATCTGCAGACGGTTTCGGCCCTGCAGGGCGGCACGGTCGAGATCACCACCATGCCGCCGAGCCTGCTTGCCGGCCTGTCCAAGGAATTTGGCGCCTTCGACCTGCCCTTCCTGTTCAGCGATTTCCGCGAGGCCGATGCGGTGCTCGACGGCCCGATCGGCAAGCGCTTCATGGAGCGTCTGCCCACTGGCCTGACTGGCCTGGCCTATTGGGACCACGGCTTTCGCAACGTGTCCAACAGCAAGCGCGCGATCGCGCGTCTGGAGGACCTGCAGGGCCTGAAATTGCGTGTGGTGCAAACCCCGCTGATGGTCGACACCTTCAAGACCCTGGGCACCAACGCCGTGCCCATGGCCTTCACCGAGCTCTACACCGCGATGGAGAGCAAGGCGGTGGACGGCCAGGACAACCCGGTCGTGGCCTTCGAGACCAACCGCTTCTATGAGGTGCAAAAGCACCTCTCGCTGACGCGCCACGTCTACAACCCGCTGATCGTGCTGTTCAGCCAGAAGGTCTGGGACAAGCTGTCGGCGGACGAGCGCCAGGTGCTGCTGGACGCTGCGCGCGAAACCAGCGCCGAGCAGCGCCGCGTCTCGCGCGAGATGGAGGCCAAGGCCCTGGACAAGGCCAAGAGCCAGGGCACCGTGGTGACCGAGTTGTCCGCCGCCGAGCGCACCCGCCTGCGCGAGCGCGTCAAGCCGGTGACCGAGCAGTACACCCGTGAGCTCGGCGAGCCGCTGGTGCGCGACATCCTGGCCGAAATCGACAAGGTGCGCGCACGCCAGTAAGGCCGCGCCTGCGCTGCGGGCCGTGGTCCGGCGTTCGCGTCGGCCACGGCCCGCAGCGTTTTGATTCAAGGGGTTTCCCATGCAAAGATTCATCGACCGGTGCGCGCGCGCGCTGGAGCTGGCGATTGCCGGCTTTCTCGCCCTCATGGTGCTGCTGGTGTTCGGCAACGTCGTGCTGCGCTATGGCTTCAATTCGGGCATCGTGATCAGCGAAGAGCTCTCGCGCTGGCTCTTCATCTGGCTGACCTTCATGGGCGCCGTGGTGGCCCTGCGCGAACACGCGCACCTGGGCACCGACATGCTGGTCTCGCGCCTGGGCCGGCGCGGCAAGACGCTGTGTCTGCTGATCAGTCAGGCCGGCATGCTCTACATCACCTGGCTGTTTCTGGCGGGCAGCTGGCAGCAGGCGCAGATCAACTGGACGGTGCGGGCACCGGTCAGCGGCCTGTCGGTCGCGCTGGTCTACCTCAGCGGCGTGGTGTTTTCGGTGCTGGCCGGCGCGCTGGTGCTGATGCAGCTGGTGCAGACCGTGCGTGGGCGCGTGCGCGAGGCCGACCTCGTGATGGTGCGCGAGAGCGAGGACGAGGCCGAATGGCAGGCCCTGCAGTCGCGGCTCGCGCAGCAGGAGGCGGCCCAGCCGACAGTGTTGCAGGGCGTGCCCAGGGGGGCGGCATGACGGTCACGGTGTTTTTGGGCAGCCTGCTGGCCGCCATGCTGGTGGGCATGCCGATCGCCTACGCGCTGCTGGCCAGCGGCGTGGCGCTGATGTGGCACATGGACATGTTCGATGCGCAGATCCTCGCGCAGAACTTCATCAACGGTGCCGACAGCTTCCCCTTGCTGGCGGTTCCTTTCTTCATGCTCGCGGGCGAGATCATGAACGTCGGCGGCCTGTCGCGGCGCATCGTCAATGTGGCGATGGCCCTGGTCGGCCATGTGCGCGGCGGCCTGGGCTACGTCACGATCATGGCGGCCTGCCTGCTGTCGGCGCTGTCGGGCTCGGCGGTGGCCGACGCGGCCGCGCTCACGGCGCTGCTGTTGCCGATGATGGTGCGCGCGGGCCACGCGCCGGCACGCGCGGGCGGCCTGATCGCGGCCTCGGGGATCATCGGGCCGATCATTCCGCCCAGCATTGGCTTTGTGATCTTTGGCGTGGCCGCCAATGTCTCCATCAGCAAGCTTTTTCTCGCGGGCATCTTCCCGGGCCTGCTGATCGGCGCCGCGCTGGCGCTGACCTGGTGGTGGCTGGGGTGCCATGAAACCGTTGCGGTGCCCGAGCGGCGCTCGCGCGCCGAGGTCTGGGCCGCCGCACGCGAATCGTTCTGGGCCCTGCTGCTGCCGGTGATCATCCTGGTCGGCCTGCGCATGGGCGTGTTCACGCCGACCGAGGCGGCGGTGGTCGCGGCGGTTTATGCGCTGGTGGTGGCGGGCCTGGTCTACCGCGAGCTGAGCTGGCGCATGCTGGTCGACATTTTTTGCACCGCGTCCAAGACCACGGCGGTGGTGATGTTCCTGATCGCCGCGGCCATGGTCTCGGCCTGGCTGATCACGGTGGCCGATCTGCCGGGCAAGATGATCGAACTGCTCGAGCCGCTCTTGAACCAACCGACCTTGCTGCTGCTCGCGATCATGCTGCTGGTGATGGCGGTCGGCACGGCGATGGACATGACGCCCACCATCCTGATCATGACGCCTGTGCTGATGCCGGTGGTCAAGGCCGCGGGCATCGATCCGGTTTACTTCGGCGTGCTCTTCATCATCAACAACTCGATCGGCTTGATCACGCCCCCCGTGGGCACCGTGCTCAATGTGGTGGCCGGCGTGGGCCGCATGAAGATGGATGCGGTCACGCGCGGCGTCATGCCCTTCATGCTCGCGCAGCTGGGCGTGATGCTGTTGCTGGTGCTGTTTCCGCCACTGGTCACGGCGCCCTTGCGTTGGCTCACGGCCTGAGGGTGTTCGCGCCACCACAGACAGGCCCGAGTGCCCGATCGACGATGGGGCCCATCGTCTGGAGGGAGCCGCCATGCCGCAAAAATCCTGGAGTTCCAAACGGGAGCGCCAATACAAGCACATCAAGAAAAGCCTGCTGGCCAAAGGCAAGCCCGAGTCCCTGGCCGAGGAAATCGCAGCGCGCGTGGTCAACAAAGAGCGTGCGCAGGCCGGTGAGGCCCGCACCGCCAGCCGCTCGTCCCTGCAGGACATGCCCGCCGGGCGCCGCGGTGGCTTGCGCTCGCACCAGGGCGAGGGCGGCCGAACCGTGCAGCAACTGCGCAACGAAGCCCGCCAGCGCGGCATTCGGGGCCGCTCAAAGATGAACAAGGCCCAACTCGAAGCCGCGCTCAAGCGCTGAAGCGCGGTCAGCCCGGCAGGCTCAGTAGCCCTTGCCGGTGGACGCGCCGGGGCTGGGCTTGGTCGTGCCCGAGGCGGCGCTGGCCGTGCTGCCGCTGGCGCTGGAGGGCGAGGTTCCGTAGTACTCGTGGATGCTGCTGGACCAGCGGGGGTCGGACATGTCGGGCCAGCGGTTTTTGTCAAAGCCCGGGGCTTTGTCCAGGCGCTCGCGGGACACGTTCATCGTGAAGCGGTGGTTCTTGGTGTCGAGTGACAAGGCCTTCCAGGGCACCGCGAAGAGCTTTTCGCCCATGCCCAAAAAGCCACCAAACGACAGCACCGCATAGGCCACTTGCCCGCTTTGCATGTCGAGCATGAATTCCTTGATGTCACCGATTTTCTCGCCCTGCGGGTTGTAGACATCGTTGTCCAGCAAGGTGTTGGCGCCCATCAGTCTGGGGCCGGGGCCGGACGGTTGGCTGCCGTTGTACATGCCATAGCTGTCGCGTTCAACGTAGTTCATGGCGCTTCCTTTCAGTGGGTGGGCTGGCCATGCTAGCGAGCGTGTCTGGCGCAGGCGGTCGGTCAGCCCACACTCGGCGCGCGTGTGTGATCTGCCTTGCGAAATGGCCGCGTGCCCGGGGTCAGCCCTGCTGGCGGCAACAGGCCACCACCCCGGTCAGGTAGGCGTGCAGCCACAGCTCGCTCAGCGGTCCGGCCACCACCTGGATCAGGTGCGAGCCCTCGGTGCTGGGCGGCAGCTGCAAGCCCTTTTCCTCGGTCACCAGCACCATGGAGATGGGGCCGCTGCGCGCATTGAAGTGGTCCAAAGCCTGCAGCGTTTTTTCCTGCTGGTGGCGCGGCATGGCCATTTCGACGACCAGCATGTCGGGGTGCTCGGTGGCCAGATCGAGCAAGGCGGTGCTGACCGAGTCGACAAACTGCACGTCGACCGCAAAGCCCCATTGCCCACAAGCGCGTTGCAGCGATGGCAGCTGCTCGGATTCGACCACCACCATGACCCTGGGCGTGCGGTGCAGGCGCCCGCTGGGGGTCACCTCGCTGCCCCACTGGCTCTGGTAGTCCTGGATCGACTGCAGGGCGATGCGGCGGTGGCCACCACGCGTTTTCCAGCCCTTGAGCTCGTTCCTGTCCACCAGCGATTGCACCAGGGTGGTGGACAGGCCCAGCAGGCGCGCAGCCTCGGCGGTGCTCAGGTATTTGGGCGGCGATTCGGTCATGCTCATTCCTTCGGTATGGGCTCAGCGCTCGCGCAGCGCCATCTGTACGTTTTGCAAGGGGCGGAACAGGTACTCCAGCACGGTCTTGTGGCCGGTCCGGATGTCGACCAGCGCGGTCATGCCCGGGCTGGGCTGCAGCCGCAGGCCGTGGCGCACGGCCTCGGCGCCTTCGATGCGCACCAGGATGCGGTACAGCCCCTCTTCCAGCTCCACCGGCGTGCCGGGTCGGCGCTGGCGTTCGTCGCGCAAGGTGTCGGGGCTCAGGTGTTCGATGCGGCCCGCCAGCCCGCCGTATTTGTTGAAGTCGTAGGCGGTGAGCTTGACCACGGCCGCCTGGCCCACCTTGAGGAAGGCCACATCGGCGGGCTTCACATAGGCTTCGACCAGCATCTCGTCCTCGGTGGGCACGATTTCCAGGATCGGTTGGCCGGCCTGGATGACCCCGCCGACGGTGGTGACCTGCACGTTCTTGACCACCCCTTTCATCGGCGCCCGCAAGGTGGTGCGCTCAAAGGCGTCTGCGCGTGCCGCGGCGTTTTCACGGGTTTGCGACAGCTCGGTGTTGACCCGCACCAGCTCGTTGTTGGCCTCGGTGATGTAGCGGTTCAGGCGGTCTGCGCGCTGGCCCCGGAGGTCGGATTGCTGGCGGCGCAGGCGCAGCAGCTCCACTTCGGACACCACGCCTTGCTGCACCAGCGGCTCGGTGAGGGCCAGCTCGCGGCCGAGCGCGGCGATCGACACATCGAGTGCCTGCAGCGATTCGTGCAGCGCCCGCTGGCGTGCGCGAAAGGCCTGCGTTTCCTGGGCCTGCAGCCTGGGTTCGGCCTGCAACTCGGTCGGGAATATCGGCTGCGCGCTGTGGCTGGCCTCGGCCTTGAGCCGGGCCGCCATGGCCAGCAGGGCCAGGTATTTCTCCTGGGCCTCGCGGTAGACCGCGCCCGAGCGCTTGTCGTCGATGCGCAGCAGCACCTGGTCTTTCGCGACCACCGAGCCTTCGCGCACCAGCAGCTCGCTGAGCACGCCTGCGTCCAGGCTCTGGATGACCTGCTCGCGGCTGCTCGGGATGACTTTGCCCTGCGCGCGCGTGATTTCGTCGAGCTCGAAAAAGCCGGCCCACAGCAGCCCCGCCAGCAAGGCGATGGCGGTGGTCCAGATCAGGGCGCTGCTGGTGCGGCGCTCGTCGTCTTCCACGCTGCGCAGGCGGCCGTGTGCAAAGGGAAAGTGGCGAGGGCTCATGGGTGGACCAGTGTCATGCGGCGTGGGGCTCGGTGCGGGGGCTCAGGCCGCGCGCGAGCCGTTCCATCAGTTCGTGCTTGGGGCCATGGGCCAGGCATTGCCCGCCTTCGATCACGGCGATCGCATCGACCCATTCGAGCAGTTGCGGGCGGTGGGTGGCCATCAGCAGGGTGCGTCCCTGCAGCCAGGGCTTGAGCGCGGCGATCACGCGCGTTTCGGTGCGCTGGTCCATGTGGGCGGTCGGCTCATCCATGAACACCAGCTGCGGCTCGCGCAGCATCATGCGGGCGATCGCCAGCAATTGGCGTTGTCCGCCCGACAGGCCGCCACCGGCCTCGCTGATCGGCATGTCCAGGCCCCGCGGGTGCGTGGCCACCATCTCGTACAGATCCAGTTCGCGCAGCACCGCCAGCAGTTGGGCGTCGCTGATGCCCTGCTCGCACAGCAGCAGGTTCTCGCGCAAGCTGCCCATGAAGAGCTGCGCGTCCTGGGCCACATAGCCGATGCGCGCGCGCACCGCGCTGGGCTCGAGCTGCTGCAAGGCCACGCTGTCGAGCCGCACGCTGCCGCCCTGCGGCGCATGCAGGCCGGCCATCAGGCGCAGCAAGGTGCTCTTGCCGCTGCCCACGCGCCCGAGCAGGGCCAGCCTTTGTCCGGCCGGAATCTGCATCGACAGCTGCCGAATCACCGGCATCGGGTGTTCGCCCGGGTAGGCGAATTCCAGGTGGTGCGCGTCCAGGCGACCGGCGATCGTCTGCGGCACGACCAGGCTGCGGCCGTGCTGGCGGTCGCGCGGGCGCTGCAGCAGACCGTCCAGCGTGTCGAGCGACGAGCGCGCCTGCTGCCATCGCGTGGCCAGCGACATCACGCCCGTCAGGGGCGTGAGCGCGCGGCTGGCGAGGATCACGGCCGCGATCAGTGCGCCCTGGGTGAGCTGGTTGGCGTGGATCAGGTAGACGCCCAGCACCACCATGACCACCGTCACCAGCTGCTGCGTGGTGCTGCTCACGCCCATCATCAGCTGGGTCCAGGTGCGCACCTGCAGGTGGGCCTGGGCGCCGGCCGCGTTCGATTGCTCCCAGCGCCGTTGCAGATACCCTTCGGCGTTGTGGGCCTTGAGCAGTTCGAGGTTGAGCAAGGCCTCGACCAGCACGCTGTGCTTGTCGCCGGCCTCCTTCATGTGCTGGCGCATGGCGCGCGTCAGCGGCCGCTGGGCCAGCAGGCCCAGCAGCAGCAGGGCCGGCACAGCCAGGACCGGTACCCAGACCAGCGGGCCGCCGACGGCGGCGATCAGCGCCAGAAACAGCAGCACGAACGGCATGTCGGCCAGCAGCACCAGCGAGGAGGAAGAGAAGAAGTCGCGCAAGGCTTCGAAGTCGCGCATGGCGCTGGCGAAAATCCCGACCGATTGCGGCCGGTGCTCCAGCCGGATGGTCATGATCTCGCGCAGCAGCAGGGCGTTGATCGCCAGGTCGGCCCGTTTGCCGCCCAGGTCCACCAGCCTGGCCTTGAGCCAGCGCATCACGAACTCGAGCAGCGCGGCCAGCACGGTGCCAATCGCCAGCGTCCACAGCGAGGCATAAGCCTGGGTCGGCACCACGCGGTCGTAGACATTCATGGTGAAGAACACCCCGGCCAGCGTCAGGATGTTGGCGATCACGGTGGCGACCATGGCTTCGGCGTAGTACTGCCGAAAGCGCCAGAGCGTGCCCCAGAACCAGGCGAACGCGCTGCCCTGCAGGGGTGCCGCGGGCATGGCCGGTGTGGGGTCGGTGGGTGCTGCCGTCATGGGTCACCAGGGGGCTTGTGGCGGGCTGGCCAGGGTGGGGTCGCCCGGCAAGGCGAAGCGGCGGGCCAGATCGCCCATCGCGGCCAGCAGCCGTGCGCGCGCGATGCGCTCGTCGTGCAGCGCCGTTTGGGCGGCGTTGCGGTACTGGAAGCTGTCGGCCTGGATGTTCAGCAGGTCCAGCAGCGAGCGGCGCGCCAGCCGAAACTGCTGGCGGTAGCCCTCGACCACCCGTTCGCCCACCTGCGACTGCGCGGCCCCCGTCTCGGCGCGGGCGCTGGCCGAGGTCCACTCTTGCCAGGCCTGGCCGAGTTTTTCCTGCTGCAGCAAGCGCCCTTCTTGCAGGGCCGCTTGCGCCGCGCGCAGCTGGGCCTGCGCCGCATCGACCTGCGCGCGCGTGGCCTGCCCGTTGTAGAGCGCCATGTTGAGCTGCAGTTGCGTGAGCGTTTCAAAGCGCAGGGTGCTGGTGTTGAATTGGCGGGCGGCCGCCAGGTCCACGCTCGGCCAGTACAGGCCCTGGGCTTGGCGCACGGCCGCCTCGGCCGCGCGCACCTGGGCCTGCAACTGGAGCAGGCTGGGCAGCGTGTCGTTCAGGTGCGCCAGCACCTCTGGCAGCGAGACCGGCAGCCGGGCCAGCGGCGTGTCGGCCAGATCGAGGCGGGGGGGCTGGGCCGGCAAGGTGTTGGCGGGCCAGTAGCGCTGCAAGCGGTGCTCGGCCACTGCAAGTTCGGCCTGGCGGCTGTGCATCGCCAGGCGGGCGTTGTCCACGCGCACCTGGGCTTGCGCCAGGTCGATGCGCCGTCCGGTGTCGACTTGGGCGATGGTGCGGATGTCGTGCAGTGTGTCCAGGTGGGCCTGCAGGTTGCGCTGCGCCAGGGCCAGCAGGTCGTGTCCCTTGAGCCAACCCAGATAGGCTTCGCTGCTTTGCAGCGCGACCTCGTCCTGGGTGAGCCGCTGCTGGGCTTCGCCGGCCAGCGTCAGCGCCTCGGCGCGCTCGGCTTCGGCCTCGATGCGGCCGCCCGCCCACAGGTTCAGGCGCGCACTGGGCAGAAAACTGCTGCGCCCCAGTGCGGGCGGCAAGTTGCCGGAGGAAAAGGCGTTGAGCCCCCCGCCGATGCTCATCTGGGGATGGTGTGCGCTGCGCGCGCGCGCGATCTCGGCGCGCGCCGCGTCCGCCCGGGCCTGCACCATGGCCAGGGCCGGGTAGCTGCCCAGGGCCAGCCGAACCACGTCGGTCAGCGACTGCGCCGAGGCGCTGCCCACGCTGCCGAACAGGCCCAGCCCGATCACGGCGATGCGAACAAGATTGACAAGCAGGGTGAACATGGGGATCGGCAGAGGGAAATCCCAGTTTCCAAAGATTTTTTCGATTTATGAATACATCGAATCGTGTATTCAAAGCATATTTAACACTAAATTGGTATTTAAATCAAGCCAAATGGCAATACTTTCGAGGGCATTTGTTTTCCTCGAATACAACAAATTTGGTGATGGATGGGGTGCCCCGGGCTTGGCGGCGAGGGCGTGGGGGGACGCGGGCCATGGGCCGCGCGGGTGTGGCGGGCGCCTGCGGGCGCCGCCCTTCAGGGGCGGGGGCTGAGCGCCACCTGCGCCTTGGGGCGGGGGGTGCCGATCGGGCGGCTGCTCATGCCTTTTTGGGTCGCCGCGATGTCTTCCTCACTGGGGTACAGGCCCAGCAGCCAGTAGTCGAACACGCGCCGCGCGATCGGTGCGGCATGGGCCGCACCGAAGCCCGAGTTTTCGACGATGACGGCCAGCGCGATGCGCGGGTTGTCGGCCGGGGCAAAAGCCATGTACAGCGCGTGGTCGCGCTGGTGTTCGGCCAGTTTGCTGGCGTTGTACTTGTCTTTCTGGCCGATGGTCACCGCCTGTGCGGTGCCCGTTTTGCCTGCACTTTGGTAGGGCGCGCCGGCGAAGACCTGGGCCGAGGTGCCCGAGACGGTGACGCCGATCAGACCGTTGCGCACCACCTCGAGGTGTTCGGGCTTGAGGCCCAGCGGCTGCGGCGCCGGCCGCTCCAGCGGCACATCGGTGTGGGTCAGGGCGTCTTGCGTGGCGCGTGCCACGCGCGGCGCGTGCTGCAGGCCGCCGTTGGCGATGGTGGCGGTGGCGGTGGCCAGCTGCAGCATGGTGAAGGCGTTGTAGCCCTGGCCGATGCCCAGCGAGATGGTTTCGCCACCGTACCACTTTTGCTGCTCGGGGCGCTTGTAGGTCTTGCGCTTCCAGGCCTGGCTGGGCAGGATGCCGCGCACCTCGCCCGGCAGGTCGATGCCGGTGATCTGGCCAAAGCCCAGCGGCTTCATGAAGTCATGGATCGCGTCCACGCCCATCTCGTTGGCCAGCGAGTAGTAGTAGACGTTGCTGGACAGCACGATGGAACGCACCATGTCCACCGGCCCGAGGCCGTGGTCGCCGTGGCTGCGGAAGGTGTGGCCGCCGTAGGTCCAGGAACCGGCGTCGTTGACGATGGTGCTGGCGCTGCGCTTGCCCGTGCTCAGCGCGGCCAGCGCCATGAAGGGCTTGTAAGTGGAGCCCGGTGGGTAGGTGCCGCGCAGCGCGCGGTTGAGCAGGGGTTTGTCGATCGACTCGTTGAGCATCTGCCAGCTCTCGGTGTCGATGCCTTCGACGAACAGATTGGGGTCGAAGGTGGGCTTGCTGACGAAGGCCAGCACCTCACCGCTGTCCGGGTCGAGCGCGACGAGCGCGCCGCGGCGCGCGCCGAACAGGTCCTCGACGAGTTTTTGCAGCTGGATGTCGATCGACAGCACCACGTTCTTGCCGGGGATGGCGGGGTGGCTCGAGAGGCGGCGGATCGCCCGGCCACCGGCCGAGGTTTCAATTTGCTGCACACCGGTGGTGCCGTGCAGCTCGCGCTCGTAGCCCTGCTCGATGCCGAGCTTGCCGATGTACTCGGTGCCGCGGTAGTTGCCGTCCTCGTCTTCTTCCTCGATGCGCTCTTTCTCGCGCGCGTTGATGCGGCCGATGTAGCCGATCACATGGCTGGCGAGTTCACCATAGGGGTACTGCCGGAACAGGCGCGCGCGGATGTCCACGCCCGGGAAACGGTAGCGCTGCGCCGAAAAGCGGGCCACCTCCTCGTCGCTCAGGCGCGTGCGGATGGGCAGCGAGTCGAAGCTCTTGGATTCCTCGCGCAGGCGCTTGAAGCGTTTGCGGTCGCGCGGCTGGATCTCGACCACCTCGGCCAGCGCGTCGATGGTGGCTTCGAGGTTGGCCACTTTGGAGGGGGTGATTTCCAGCGTGTAGGCCGAATAGTTGTTGGCCAGCACCACGCCATTGCGGTCCAGGATGGTGCCGCGGGGGGGCACCGTGGGCAGGATGGCGGTGCGGTTGTTTTCGGCCTGCTCGTACAGATCGTCGTGGCGCACGATCTGCAAATACGCCAGGCGCACCAGCAGCAAGCCAAAACACAGCAGGGCCAGCAGCTGCACGATGGCCGCGCGCTGGCGAAACCGCAGGATCTCGGCTTGCGTGTTGCGCAGCTCGGCAATCGAGGGAATGTGCAGGGCCATGGCTCACAAAGGCCGGATGTCGTCGCGCTCGAGAGGGCGGCGCTGCGGCGCCAGCAGCAGATGGCCCACCAGCGGCCAGACCGCGGCCTGCAGGAAGGGCGCGAGCAACTGGGGCCAGGCCGGCCACATGTCCTGCACCACCAGGCGCGTCAGCCATTCGGTGGCGGCGCTGGCCAGCAGCAGCGGCAGCACCTGCAGCGGCTGCTCGCGCAGCGAAAACCACAGCAAGCGCCGCTGCATGGACGTGGCCAGAAAGCTCAGCAGCACATAGGCGAGCGCGTTTTGTCCGAGCAGCGCGGACTCGTGTACATCGAGCGCCAGGCCGAGCACGAAGGCGGTGAGCATGCCCACGCGCTGGGGCTGGTGCACCGTCCAGAACACCAGCACCACCGCCAGCACATCGGGCAGCCAGACCTGACCGCTGAGGTTGAGCAGCATGTTCAGCAGCAGCGCCAGCAGCAGGCTCAGCACAATGAAACGCGGGTTGACAGGCAGCAGCAGCGGCTTACCGGCGGGCATGATCATGGCGTGCCCCCGGCGTGCGGTGTGCGCCCCGCCTTGCGGCCACGCGCCACGTTGTCGCTGGGCTGCGGCCGCGCCGGCCAGCCGCTGACCGGCGGCAGCACCAGCATGTGGCGGCCACGCGAGACGGCCGTCGGCACCGCGTGGATCTTGGCAAAGGAGCTGTCGACGCGGCGGTCGATCTGGCGCACCCGGCCCACATGCAGGCCCGGTGGGTAAACGCCGTCGATGCCGCTGGTGGCGAGCAGATCGTCGGCCTGCACATCGGCACTGGCGGGCACGAAGCGCAATTCGAGCGAGCCGCCGAGCGTATAGGGGTCACCGAAGGCGATGAAGCGCTGGCCGGTGCGCGTGTTGAGCACGGGGATGCTCTGGTCGCGGTCGGTCAGCAGCGTGACCTCGCTCGACAGCGGATACACCTGCGTGACCTGGCCGACCACGCCGGCCACATCGATCACCGCCGAGCCGTGCACGATGCCGGCCATGGCGCCCTTGTCCACCACGATGTGGTGGCTGTAGGGGTCGGCGGTTTCGTAGAGCACTTCCACCGCCTTGACCGCATCGGTCGGCGTGGTCTGGCGCAGCTCGAGCAGCTGGCGCAGGTGCAGGTTTTCCTGCATGAGCTGGTCGGTTTGCTGCAGGCGCTGGGCCTGGGCGATGGTGCGCGTCTGGTACTGGCGGGCCGCATCGCGGGCTTCGTCCAGGCCGGCCATGTAGTCTTGCAGACCGGCGCTGGCGCGCATGGGCAACAGCGCCAGCCACTGCAAGGGGCTGAGCACCACGCTCACGGCCGAGCGCAGCGGCGTTGACAGTTCCAGGCGGTGGTCGGCCGCCATCAGCAGCACCGACAGCAGGCCGAACAGCACCAGCTTGGACAGGGCCGAGAGGCCTTGCCGAAAGAACGGCGGCGGGCTGCTGTCGATGGAATCCAGGGCCATGGGGTGCGTCAGGGCAAAGACCGGCGTGGCCGTCCGGCCGGCGCCGGACTTGGGGGCTTATTCGTTGGTGAAGATGCTGCCCAGCTGGTCCATGCGCTCGAGCGCCATGCCGCAGCCGCGCGCCACGCAGGTCAGCGGGTCTTCGGCCACCAGCACCGGCAGGCCGGTTTCCTCGGCCAGCAGGCGGTCCAGGTCGCGCAGCAGCGCGCCGCCACCGGTGAGCATCATGCCGCGCTCGGCGATGTCGGCGCCGAGCTCGGGCGGGGTCTGCTCGAGGGCGGTCTTGACGGCCGAGACGATCTGGTTGAGCGGGTCGGTCAGGGCTTCGAGGATCTCGTTGGAGCTGATGGTGAAGCTGCGCGGCACGCCCTCGGAGAGGTTGCGGCCCTTCACTTCCATCTCCTTGACTTCGCTGCCGGGGAAGGCCGAGCCGATGCTCTTCTTGATGGATTCGGCGGTGGGCTCGCCGATCAGCATGCCGTAGTTGCGGCGGATGTAGTTGATGATGGCTTCGTCGAACTTGTCGCCGCCCACGCGCACGCTGCCCTTGTAGACCATGCCGCCCAGCGAGATCACGCCCACTTCGGTGGTGCCGCCGCCGATGTCGACCACCATCGAGCCCGAAGCTTCGGACACCGGCAGGCCAGCGCCGATCGCAGCCGCCATCGGTTCCTCGATCAGGTAGACCTCGGAAGCACCAGCGCCCAGCGCGGATTCACGGATGGCGCGGCGCTCGACCTGGGTGGAGCCGCAGGGCACGCAGATGATGATGCGCGGGCTCGGGCGGAAGGTGCTGCGCGGGTGGACCATGCGGATGAACTGCTTGAGCATCTGCTCGGTCACGGTGAAGTCGGCGATCACGCCGTCCTTCATCGGGCGAATCGCTTCGATGTTGCCCGGCACCTTGCCGAGCATGGCCTTGGCCTCGTGGCCCACGGCCTGCAGGGTCTTCTTGCCCTGGGGGCCGCCTTCGTGGCGGATGGCGACGACCGAGGGCTCGTCGAGCACGATGCCCTTGTCGCGCACAAAGATCAAGGTGTTGGCGGTGCCCAGGTCGATGGCCAGGTCACTCGAGATGTAACGACGGAAGGAGGAAAACATGTGGGATCCTTAAGCGGCTTGAACGCGGCGGATGGGGCGGCCTTGGCGCGTCGCCCGGCACCGCATGCGGCCTGTCCAAGCCAGGGCGAAGCCAGCCATGCGCTCCTGCCCGGAAAACAAACACTGGATAATACCCGATCCCCCTGGCGTCTCCCGGCCACAGGCGAGCTTGGCCAGGGTAAAAAACCGTGATTCCCAGACCCCCGAAACACCATGTCCCTGACCCCGCAGGATATCGACCGGATCGCCAACCTGGCCCGGCTGGCACTGAAACCCGAAGAAAGTGAGCGCATGCTCGCTCAGATCAACGGCTTTTTCTCCATCGTCGAGGCCATGCAGGCCGTGGACACCACCGGTGTGCAGCCCCTGGCCCACCCGGTGGCCGCCATCCAGGACGTGCAGCTGCGCCTGCGCGAGGACATGGTCAGCGAGCCGAACCACCGCGAGGCCAACCAGCAAAGCGCCCCCGCCGTCGAGCGCGGGCTGTTCCTGGTGCCCAAAGTGATCGAGTGAGGCCCGCGATGACGCCATTGCATGACATGACCGTGGCCGAGCTGGCCGCCGGCCTGAAGGCCAAAACTTTTTCCGCCACCGAGGCCGCGCAGCACTTCGTGGCCCGTGCCCAGGCCGACATGAACGCGGGCGGGACGGGCAGCTTTTTGGCGCTCAACCCCGAGGCCACGCTGGCCCAGGCCCGGGCCGCCGACGCGCGCATCGCCGCCGGCACGGCGGGCGCGCTCGAAGGCGTGCCGCTGGGCCACAAGGACATCTTTGTCACCAAGGACTTTCCGACCACGGCCGGCTCCAAGATGCTTGAAGGCTACCGCTCGCCGTTCGACGCCACGCTGGTGCAGCGTTTGGCCGAGGCCGGTATGGTCACCGTGGGCAAGCTCAGCTGCGACGAATTCGCCATGGGCTCGGGCAACGAAAACTGCGCCTACGGCGCCGTTAAAAACCCCTGGGACGCGACGCGCGTGCCCGGCGGCTCCTCGGGCGGCAGCGCCGCGGCCATTGCGGCGCGCCTGGTGCCCGCGGCCACGGGTACCGACACGGGCGGCTCGATCCGCCAGCCTGCGAGTTTTTGCGGCGTCACGGGCATCAAGCCGACCTATGGCCGCGCGAGCCGCTACGGCATGATCGCCTACGCCTCGAGCCTCGACCAGGGCGGCCCCATGGCCCGCACCGCCGAAGACTGCGCGCTCTTGCTGAGCGCCATGTGCGGCCCCGACCCCGACCGCGACTCGACCTCCCTCGATGTGCCGGCCGAGGACTTCACGGCTTCGCTCGGCGCCGACTTGAAAGGCCTGCGCATCGGCATCCCGAAAGAGTTCTTTGGCGAAGGCCTGGCGGCCGATGTGCGCGCCGCCGTCGATGGCGCGCTGGCTGAGCTGACCAAGCTCGGCGCCACGCTGGTGCCCATCCGCCTGCCGCGCACCGAGCTGTCGATTCCGGTCTACTACATCATTGCCCCGGCCGAGGCCAGCTCCAACCTGAGCCGCTTCGACGGCGTGAAGTTCGGCCACCGCGCCAAGGACTACACCGACCTCGAGAGCATGTACAAAAAGTCGCGCGCCGAAGGCTTTGGCAGCGAGGTCAAGCGCCGCATCATGACCGGCACCTATGTGCTGAGCCACGGCTACTACGACGCCTACTACCTGCAGGCGCAAAAGATCCGCCACATGATCGCCGACGACTTCCAGCAAGCGTTCCAGCAGTGCGACGTGATCGCTGGCCCGGTGGCACCCAAGGTGGCTTGGAAGCTTGGCGAGAACGCCAACGACCCGGTGGCCGACTACCTGGCCGACATCTTCACCCTGCCCGCCTCGCTGGCCGGTTTGCCCGGCATGAGCGTGCCCGCGGGCTTTGGCGCGCACGGCATGCCGGTGGGTCTGCAGCTGATCGGCAACTACTTCAAGGAAGCACGCTTGCTGAACGTGGCGCACCGCCTGCAGCAAGCCACCGATTTCCACCTTCGCAAGCCGGAGGGCATCTGACATGACCAAACTCGTTCAAGGCTACGAAGTCGTCATCGGCTTCGAAACCCACGCCCAGCTGTCGACCAACAGCAAGATCTTCAGCCGTGCCAGCGTGGCCTTTGGTGCCGAGCCCAACACGCAAGCGTGTGCGGTCGACATGGCCCTGCCCGGCACGCTGCCGGTGATGAACCAGGGCGCTGTGGAGCGCGCCATCCAGTTCGGCCTGGCCGTCAATGCGCACGTGGCCGAGCGCAGCATTTTTGCGCGCAAGAACTACTTCTACCCCGACCTGCCCAAGGGCTACCAGATCAGCCAGTTCGAGATCCCGGTGGTGCAGGGCGGCGAGGTGTCGTTCTACCTGGGCGACGAGAAAAAAACGGTGCGCCTGGAGCGCGCCCACCTCGAAGAAGACGCGGGCAAATCGCTGCACGAAGACTTCATCGGCCAAAGCGGCATCGATCTGAACCGCGCTGGCACACCGCTCCTGGAGATCGTGACCCAGCCCGACATCCGCTCCAGCGAAGAGGCCGTGGCCTACGCCAAGGAGCTGCACAAGATCGTCACCTGGATCGGCATCTGCGACGGCAACATGCAAGAGGGCTCGTTCCGCTGCGACGCCAACGTGTCGGTGCGCAAACCCGGCGAGCCGCTGGGTACCCGCCGCGAGATCAAGAACCTGAACAGCTTCAAGTTCATGCAGCAGGCCATCGACTACGAAGTGCGCTGGCAGATCGAAGAAATCGAAGACGGCCGCGCCATCCAGCAGGCCACGGTGCTGTTCGACCCCGAAACGGGCGAGACCCGCGCCATGCGCACCAAGGAAGACGCGGCCGATTACCGCTACTTCCCCGACCCGGACCTGCCACCGCTGGTGATTGGACGCGACTGGGTGGAGCGCGTCAAAGGCGAGATGGCCGAGTTGCCCCGTGTGATGGCCGAGCGCTTCGTCAAAGAC
>JACCDW010010367.1_pt1 | contig 34087 bp, 44 predicted proteins | sample 7449781 | NCBI WGS metagenome assembly JACCDW01 (sample SAMN15323449, study PRJNA562643) | freshwater metagenome | isolation source: river surface water | place: USA:Blue River Watershed | collected 2017-08-18
AGCCTCAGCAACAACGTATGAGCAAGCCATGTGGGTCTTACCAGCACGCCGTGAACATATTGCAGCCTTGAGCTTCCTAGGGTCTTTGATGAAAGAGACTTGTTGAGAAAACAACTTAGGTTTGAACGTAAGGCTCTTGCGGTGCTTTGCCTCTAGTTCAAGTAGGGCTAGTAGCTCTTTCTCTTTACGCTCACGTTCCGCTGGAGTCATTTTCATCAGCCTCGATATCTACATCTACCACTTGAGCTTCTAGTTCCTTCTTAAGTTCCTGAATGCGCTTTTGTCTCTCTTCTGGATCTAACTTGTGTATGTGTTCCACGTTCCCAGACACTTCGTGCTTGTGAACCTCAGTCAACTTCATAAGTGCTTTATGTAGGTAGATAGTCGCGGCAGTAAAGCCTGGATGCTCTGGATTATCGAGAATCTGGTGCATAGCCCATTTGGCTTTAGGTAAGAGATCTTGAACGTGCTGTTGAACAAATTCATCTCTGCCCTTTTTTACGGCTTGCCGAAGTTCAGGGTTCTCCTTTTGTAAGTTACTAAATTTATTTGCATTAGGAGCCCTACCAATAGCTACAGCAATGTTTGGCATAGAAGCACCTTCTGCTGCTTTTTGGTAAGCAGCCTCAATATCAATAGGCTTCTTTTTAGGCCCAGGTTTTTTAAGATCTTTCGGATCTTTCTTCTTTGTCACTGTGTCCCACGATAACTTGAGGGTTACTTGTTAACTGTCTTGAGAAAGTAAGAGGCTGCTTGCACCCAGATATTATCACGCTGTGAAGGTGGCACGGTATAAAAGAACTGAAAGGCTTTATTTCTATCAGCGTCAGAGAGTTTTTTGTCTTGCATCACCTTGAATAACTCAGATGCCACAGCCTTTGAGTTTATGGCTGTTGTTGGTAACTCAGGTGCTTCTTTACTACGATGATACACTCTCATTCGGCAGCCTTTGCCGCCTTTGCCAGCCGAGCTTTCTCAATGTTGGAAAGTGGTCTCTCGTCAGACTTTACTGATCCGTATTGAGTCAAAGTCATTTGAGGGATGTTTGTTGTTGGCACTGCGACTGTGATGTTTTGGTGCTTGTCATGAACGAAGGCTAGGCCTTGGTCAAAGGTGATATCAAAGTCAGCTTCATTTGCTGAATTGACCATCTTAGAACCTATCTTAACGGCTTGATAGAAAAACACTGATTTGAGCTTCATGCCATTCTCCATGACGAAAGTGTGGGACGTGGAAAGACTTAATATTGAGTTTATTGAGATACATCTGACTGTGAGGTGTCTCACTTGAGGTAAAGACTATCGGCTGAAGGTTAGCCTCTTTAATAAGGTGCTTGCCTATCTCAAAGCCTCTAAACTGGTGCTTTGTGTAGACCCAGTGAATGACTGAAAAGCCTTGGTAATTCTTGTAAACAATGTAAGCAAGAACGTGCGTAGGATCTTCAGAATCTACAGCACAAAGGGCTTTTGAGGTGGCAAGTGAAAGCTTCACCGCTGGCTCATGTAGTCCAAAGTAAAGTGACTTAGGCATGTCTTTAAAGGCTGGACAGAGATGATATGCACCCTTCAACCAACTTGAGAGAATGAGTGCGTCATCATGACTGTCACCTTGTCTAATTTGGTACATCAATTTCATGTAATGCTTTCTTTAATTCTACCCAGCGCGCTTCGATTTTGTTGAGCTCTTTGCGGAGCGGTAGCCTTGCTTCGACAAAGGCTTGCTCTGTTTTTTCAATTTGCTCTTGGAGTGCTTCTTGGACTTTTTGCTCTTCTTGTTCAAGATGGAAGATTTTTTGGCTGAGGTCCCCATACTTTGTGCAGAGCTCTGCGTATTCTCTGTCGATTGATTCTCTGTCCATAACATCTCCGTAAGGTAGTTAATTCCATAAAGTGTGATGCATGCTGCGTCAGTTAAACCATCATGAATTTTGTTCTTTTTGCCCGTCATGAAGGGCATCATTGTAAAGCGCTGTATGGCGAGCTTTGCTGCCGCCTCTTTGAGCTCCTTACGAGAAGGGGCTTTTAAGCCCAAGAAGCGTTGCCAAACCTTCGGCATGACCTCTGTATAGGGCGTCAATGTAAAATCGCATGCTGACGTTATACGGCCATAATTTGACCCTATCGTGATGGCACTGCGTCCACCCTCTCTCCCAGCAAGAAAGATCTGCTCGATGAAAACATGATCAGGATGGCGTCTTACAAGCCAATCACAGAGCTTCATGACATCAAGTTTACCGTTATTTGATTCGAGGAGATAAGAGCGAAATTCATGATTGTCGGTGTCGTAGAAGAACGCACCACCATTTAGACCGGGATCTATCCCTACAATCCTCATGCCTATAACTCCTTTGAGGTTTAGGGAGTTTTAACATGAAAGCTGTGGAAATGAAAGTGAGTCACAATGACGAGGTAAGCCTTATGCCTGAGCTGACACAACCACAGCGAATTGAAGTTTAACAGCCAAACCCATCTATTGCCACCCTGCAAGACGCTATCGGGGGTAGACCCAAAGGGTCGATGGGGCTCTCCCCATCATAGACCAAACTCTTTCGCTAAGCGGTCTGCTAGATCAATGAGCTCTTTTCGTCTTTCAGGGTCAGAAGCCATTTCATCTCGTTTAAGCCTCTCTGTGCGTTTTTGTTCCTCGGTTAAGGTGTTCGTACCTGAAGGGGTGCTTTCGTTTAACAGTGAGGCTGTTTGGGACGTTTTAAGGTATCTCTCGATGATGAGCCTCACCTGACCTCGAGCTCTATCCAATCTTTGGTCATCCAAGTCTGTCCAAGCTGACCAGCCTCCCCACTCCTGCACTGCTGCCCATGAGAAGGGTGGCAGGTGCTCTCTCGCCTTGGCTGCATCCTTTCCGTAAAGGCGTATGCCCTGCACAGCCATGTTCGTAAGCTCAGTGGCTTTGTCAGCGCTAGAAGCCTGACCCTTGCCAGCTTGCTCAAGTATTTCCATCGGGCTTGGCCACTGGCACCGTCTCGCAAAGTAATGCAGGGCTGTTAGAATTTCCTTGTCTTGCAGCGAGCTCAGCTCTTTCTCGTAAAACCTTAGGACTTGCGAGGTGATCGTTGGCTTGTCCGCTAACTCCCTCAAAAAGCTCAAACTCTTCAGCACCATCTCGCTCAATGCCATAAATAACCTCACGGAAAGTTTGCTCTTTATCCATCTCAGCAGCCCTAGTGCTGGTCATCGTCTTACCTGTGACGAACGCTGTGCGCACTGCTTGCAAGTCCCACAGGCAAGTCTGCAAGGCATGTGACTTCTCGAGATATACGCGTTTGTTCATGCCCACATAGTGCTGAACCAGTGCCATAGCCTCTTCACCAGCTTGCTCGTAAATTTTCTTTGCAATCGAGTTTATGGCTTGGTTGCGCATAGGCGTGCACCCATAGCGCTTGTCATAGGCAAGAGCGTAAGCCTCAAACACGCGGCTTCCAGGCGTAGCGTCGGTCTTCTTTTGGGCCGTCTCGGGACGAGCGGCAAATATAGGGGGAGACATTGGGGGTACATCGGGGGTTTTGATCGTTAGAAGGGTTGGTTCATTTTGAGCTATCGGTTGGTTCATTTTGAGCTTACCCGTTGGTTCATTTTGACCCAACCCATCCCCATTGATAGGTTCATTTTGACCCAACGCTTCAACTTTGCACATAGTGTTATTTGTTTCATCTTGAAGCAAAATAATGATGCTGGATTCTACCACTCGGTAGTGATTGGCCTGCTTATCGACCCTGACTTCAATCAGCCCACGCGCCTCAAGTTTTGCAATGACCCTTTTAAACGTCGAGGTTGATAACCAAGGGAACTTCGTTTGCCAGAATGTCCGACTACCTTGGAACCATTCCAGATTGCGATTGAGCTTCTTGTAACGGCACAGGTTATAAAGCGTCCGAAGGACAATGGCAGCATCAACACCAATTTTAGCCGCCACAAGTGGGTCTACCTTTGAGTAATCAGAGGAAATCTTCCACACGTCATCAATTTTCTTACTCATAGACGTATTCCTCCAAAGCTACTGGACTGTTGATGCTTTCCAAAAAAGCCCAGTCTACCCAGATGTAAATGACCCCATCGATCTTCTTTACTTTCCACAATTTGCTTTCATCCATAATGACGAAACATTGGCGAAGTTCATTTTCGCTCAAATAGGTTGCATTCATAAAACTCGTCGGGTTCCAGGGAAAATAGCCATCAACATTTGTGTGAATCTTTAAAGAGTATGTGTAACCGCGAGCTAAATCTGCAAGTAGAAGTGCTGGAGACAAGCCAAACTCATGGACAAACCTTCGATTGAGGTTCCATGACCCAACGCCGTTGGCTCCACGAATGATGTTAAAAACTTGGTTCGCGTCCATTCGATCCCCTTAAAAGTTGCAATGGGGATCGAGGTTCACTAAGGTGAGACCTGAACAGCCATCGCTAGTGGTTTGTTCCATGCCCTGATGGTTGGTCGCCAGTCAGGGTCTTTTCATTTTCAGCCTTATCTCTTATTATGAGTTGAGCGACAAGAGTGTGGTCACTCTCCTTTCCTCCAAACCCTGGTGTCATACTAGGGTTTATTTTTTAGATACCAACATCTAAACCCATCGGGTGAAATGCCCTCTGTTAGCCTCGCCAAGCGTTCTAATTTTACTTTTGGATGATTCCACTTACCCTCAAGCTCTGTGCCGTCAGCAAGCCTAAATCTCATTCGGAAGGTCTCTGAGCGGGATCGTGGCTTTCTCTTCTCTGGCTTAAGTACAAAGTAACCCCCAGCTTCTAACAAGGTCAGCGCAACTGAGGGTGGTTTGGCTAGTTTGTTGTACTTATCGAGATTCACTTAATCACCTTGTAAGCAAAGCCCCGTGAGTCATACATCTCACCAAGGCGCTCAATGTAACCATGTTCAATGAGTGTTTTGATGTTCTTCTTGATAGTCGATTCACCAAACTTTACAGGCATATGCTTTCTCAAGTCCATCACCCGGCAGTGAGACTTACCACCTAGTGACTGAATAGCCGCATAGACTGAAGCAGCACACACGCCACAAGCCTCTAAGATATCATCCCTGAGGGTCATACTTATCTCCCGGTTCAAGACTAATCTTGAGCCTATGAGGACTGTATCGAGATGTGGTTGGGCCTATAAGGTCAGTGACCCGCCAAAGAAGCTCAACAAACGCTTCCATAGTCTCCTGACTAGGGTTGATAGCCACGTCGTCATCACGTTGAAATACGAGCTTCCTGGGGCCGTCAGGGTCAGTCTCGTCAGTAATAAGCCACCCATTTTCCACAATCTCGATTTTGATCATGGCAACACATCTACTTTCAGGCCAATTGGCTCTTTATCTTCAGCCCATTGTTTGATAATGATGTTACACACGGCTGCCAGCGCTACGTTCAAGCTGTCGTATTCTTTCTGACAAACCATCGTAAACTCTTCATCATCTTCATTGATGTTGAGCACATAGCCATTCTTTACTTTCTCAATGCTAATCATTTTCAGGTTCCCATTCATTGCACGGCAGTTTGTAATACAATTTCATATCTGGAGACGGGCCAATCGCGCCCTTTGTCTCAACAAATTTCTCATATGCTGGCGGTAGCATTCCCTTACTTTGAAGAAATTTGATTATGTCTTCCGCTTGCATGGGTAGCAATTCATCGTCGTGTTCAAGTAATAACTCGACCATTCTACTGCGCTTCATAGCGTCACCTCCTAAAATGGGAGGTCGCTGTCGAGGTCTACAGGGATCATTGCAGCCTGAGGCTCTGACTTTGTAAACGTGCGAATGTTTCTCGCAGTGACGTTGAGCTCTACTTTTGTCTCACCAGTCTTGCCCTTGTACTCACGCACCTCAAGAGTGCCTTCTACGAATACTTGATCACCTTTGCGCGCTTCTTTGAAAAAGGTTCCTGTTTTGTCCCAAGCAGTGATCTTGAACCACACAGCTTTGTCTTTACTGCCAGCAGCAACACTTGCAGAGACAACTTCCTTGCCTTGCGGTGTCATTCTCACTTCAGCGTCACGTCCCAAGCGTCCAATGATAGTAATGTTGTTGTAGCTCATTATTGTGCCTCCAATTCTTTCAAAAGATTTATCTTTGCTTCAAGTTCTCGAATATCCATCGCTGCATCTGCTACGCCATGCCAATCAGCTTGTTTGACCTTGAGTTGCAGATAATCAGACAATTCTTCAATCTGTTCCTTAAAGTCTTCGATTGCATGTTTGTAAAATTGCGCCCAGAAAATTCTTGCTTCTTCTGATTGATAGATACGATGCCTGCCTGAGAACGGTTTATATTCCTCACTCACAATCGTTTCCTCTCAAAAAACCAGTGAAGTGTAACGACCAAAAGTGCTAACAAAGCACTGAACCCTAAGATCAAACCTGCAACGTAAAAGATGTTAATCATGAGAATGCCTTGTCGCGCTCAAGACCTGATGCAATGAGCTTCCAAGACTTGCCACCTTGAAGCTGTTTGATGGCGTCACGGGCGAGTGTTTTGTCTACTTCACTCCAATCCTTCATGGATTTACCAATGGCTTCCTCGAGTGCTTCTGGGTACTTCAGGCCAGCTTTTGTAAAGAGCTCTGCCATCACATTTCCTGCGGCTTGAACTGGTGCTGCCTTTGGTGCTGATGGTGCTGCATGGCTAGAAGCTGCTTGTCCATCATCGTCATCTGCTGTGATGCCAAGGGCTGCTGCCAGTGCATAACGACGTGCATAAGTCACAGCACTTCCGAGTTTCTGTGGGTCATTAGGATCTTTGCAAACGAGTGGGAACTCACCTTCTACATGTTCACCAGAACTGTGAATGATTCGAGTAACAAGGACTGGTGTGCCACTCTCATGAATGCGGCTTAGCTGAAGGACAGCCAAGTTGTTTGCAGCAAGTGCGTCTTTACAAGCGAGCATAACACTTGTCAGGTCTGCATAGCTGCTTTTGAAATGTGGGTTTTTACTGTCCTTCAATGCCACTTTAATTTGTGTCTGGCATTTCACCAGAGCTGCATACAATTCTTTCACAAGTTCTCCTGAGCCCATTTGGGCAAATTGAGGGTTTGAATGGCCGTTGTATATCCAGGCCAGTAATCGAGCGCTGAGCATTCAAGATACGTTTTGATCGCTTGTTGGTACAGGCTTCTACCTCTAGCCAACATTGACTCACTCGCCTTGAAAATCTGCACGCCATATGGTGCGTCTTTCTCAACAGCGATCCAAATGAAGTCACGCTTCTTGCCGTCTATTGCCTCACAGGCATCGAGATATACAGCAGATTGGATCTCGTATTGATAAGCCAAAACAGACTTGAGAAATGGTTCAGGTCTGCTGTCAAATGTTGTTTTTAAATCAATAATTACATCGTCTTTCAAGTAGTCTGGTCTGACTCGGATGTTGCAGTCGAAGAGGCTTGTAAAGCCCGATAGTTCAGCCACTCCACTGGTAAGGAGGCCGGAGCTCCCCACGGATGCATATACACTGGACGAGATTGATTCGATCTGACGATAGATATCTTCTGAAATGTATTTGATGCCTCTTTCCGCCTCCTGCGAAGCTTGCCAGTCTGCAAGGGCTTTGCCCTCTTTGGTTCTTCTGTCGATCTTGGGGCTAGGCTGATAACATGCCTTCCAAGTGTCGGGTTCCAATACCGCCACATGCGCATAAGTCCCGATCTCTTGAGCCGCACTTGGCGGGGTAGTAGGAGCTCTATAATGGGCAGGAGAGCGTAGAAGCCTACGCAAGTCACTACTACTAAGATAATTACGGTAATCACTATGATACTCCTCGTTGCTTATTTGCTTCCACACGGATCATTTCCCTTCTAATAAGCTCTTTGATATAAGCTTGTTTGTTCTTTACATTTGCGTTTTTACAAGCAGCCTCAAGCCATCGAAGCTGCACTTCTGGAAGACGCAACATGAGGGCGTTATCCCTCATTGAAAATTGACTCGAGTGACGTTGTTAGCTGCTGGTTGAATTTGGCGGCTGATGTTGCGAATTTCATCGCAAATGGCTTGAATCTGGTTAAGTCTATCAGTGCCTGTAGTGTGAAACTCAAGCTCACTTTTGAGCTGCTTGTAGAGGCTGTCCAGGGCTACGGTAGCTAACTCGTTTGCAATAGTATCATTCAAGATGACAAGACTCATGATATTCTCCTTTGGCCGTTATTGGCTGCTGCTTAGATACTTTTTACCTAAGCAGTTTGCAACAGGAAACAGCAGGAGGTCTCTTCAATGTGTTACAAGTATCAAAAACAATTCATGAAACCGTCAGTAGATTTCCGTAAAAGCCCGAACTACTCCAGCCGAAACGGGGCTACGATCAAAAAGATTGTCTACCACTACACAACCTCCAACAGCGTGGCCGGAGTTATCTCATGGCTTTGTAACCAAGCGTCCTCGGTCTCAGCGCACTATGTGATTGCTCGAGATGGCACCATTACTCAGCTTGTCAAAGATGGGGATAGAGCCTGGCATGCTTACGGCAACAACGTTGATTCTATCGGAATTGAGATTTGTGCTGAACAGGGCCAAAAGATGACAAAAGATCAAGATCGCGTCTTACAAGAGTTGTCTCTGTACCTTTTGTCTGAATACCCCACGATCGAGCTCGTTACGGGTCACAGGTTTCTTTATGATGATAACTATACTGATTGCCCTGGAAGTATCTTTGGTGAGGCTAATATCGATTCTTTGAGGGTGTGGATCTCGACTCACTTACTGCCGAGCTTTCCTAAACTAAAGTTACCGACTTAATCTTCAAACTCTTCAATCTCAAGTTGTGGGTCTGAAGGTGGGAAAGCCTGCGCTGACCACATGGAAAGATTGTAAATTTGGACGAGCTTCTCAAGAATAGCATGGCCAACCTCTTCCTTGAGGTCTGATTCACCCAGGCATGACCATAAGTGTGATTCCTCGATACACTCACTCAAGATCATTGATTGAAATGTTTCTAAATCATCTTGAGATAGGCCATGCTCTGGGTTTTTCATTTTACCTCAATCCATTTCTCGGCAAGAACATTACCTTGTAAATCTCTAACTTGTAGTCTTCTACGGCCACCACTGTTGAGCACCACAGCGGGTGCCACCATAAAGCCAGTTTTGTATTCCTGGCCCATGACTTGCAGCTTCCATTTATCTAGCCACAAGTAAGTGTTGTACTTAAATGGTGCCGTGTACCTGACAGTGAACGGCCATCCCACTTCGGGTATTCTATCAATAATGATTTCAGGTTCAGAAGGAGGTGTCGGTGACGGCGTATGAGTTGGCGTGGACGGGAGGATTGTTGGTGCTTGTGTGGGGCTGCTTTGTATGGGTGGCTGGGAAACCTGACTAGAGTCACATTTCTCTACTGCCGCTAACAACGCTGCCACGATCGCTGCCAACGCCACTGTTATATCTCTATATTTGCCCAAAAACGGTAAATAGCGGGCTACCGTAAGTAACCGCGCTATCCATGTAAGTAGTGTCTTAAGGATATTAGGCTTTGACTTCATGGAGCATAGCTTCGAAGATTTCGATAATTTCGCTTGCTGCCAAGTCTTTGAGCTCAGGAACAACTTTATCCAAGCCAACAGCTCCAGCGACAAGCTTTGCTCTGAACTGTTCATCACTAATGAGCTTGCTGCCTAAAGCCACTGCGTCAGACAGATCCAAGCCATCCTTAGCAAGCTTTGCAACCGCTACACCGAGAGCCGCAATAGCCACAAATGCCTCTTTACTTTCCTTCACGTCCATTGTGAACCTCCAATTCCATGATTCGTTTTTCGTGACGCTCTAGCATCTTATCTTGATTACTGACCTTCTCCACAATCACCGCCAATTTGACTGATAGGTCTTGCAAACCTGTTTCAGTCTTTTTCATAAACTCGACACCTTGGACCAAGAAAAAGCCCACAAGTCCTTTGATGATCCAGTCTGCAATACTGCGAAGTTGGTCAGACACGGTTAGCCCCCTTTGCCAGTGTACCAAACGTCCAGAGAGCCTGTTCCTGATGTGCGTGTGTAAACAAAGCGCACGTAGGGGTAGAATTGCCATTCTTTGTTCACGAAGTAGGTGCTTGCGCTACCAGCGGGAGCTGCTGACACACCAGTCACATCTAGCCAGCTATTGATTCCATCAGGTGAGGCTTGCATCTTGAGGACACCTGTTGGCGTTCCAGTCCATGCTGCAAACACCGCAAAGCCATATTGCAATCGAATGTCAATCGCCTCTGTGGTTATATTGCCTGCCATACTACCCGCTGCAATGACTTTATCTGCTACATATCTCATTTTGGTTACTCCGAAGTTTTGACGGCTTGCATTTCATATTCTCATGCTACCTTATGCAAGGGGCCTTATGAAATTAGCCGTAGTCATTCCTGACATTCATGTACCCTACCATGACGTGCGAGCTGTGAGAACGCTTGTGAAGGTGATCCGTCATCTCAAGCCTGACTACCTAATAGTGCTCGGTGATAGTCTAGACTTTTATCAGCTCTCCAAGTTTGACAAAGACCCACTTAGAAAGACGGCTGTGTCTGATGACGTGGCTGAGTTTAAGGATGTTTTACAGCAGCTTGATACTGCATGCCCCCTCAAGACTGAGAAAGTGTTTCTCGAGGGTAACCATGAGCACCGCCTACAGAAGTGGATCTGGGCCAACGCTACTGAGCTAGGCAAGATGATTCCATCTCTCGAGGCTTACTGTGGCTTCAAACAGCTTGGATGGCGATTCTTCAAGTATGGTGAGTTTTACCGCCTCGGCGATGTGCTCTTTATGCACGGTGACCGCTGTGGAATGAACGTGTCTATGAACATGCTCCGCAAGTATGGGTGTTCTGTAGTGCATGGTCATGACCACGGGGCTGGCATTAGATACTTTGCAAACGCAGTCTCCAAAATGTGGACTATGAACTGTGGTCATCTGTCAGACATCAAGCAACAAGAATATCTCTATGGCGGTGTGGCTGATTGGACACAGGGCTTCGGCATAATTGAGTTTAGTAATGACCTTCGTGTAGCTCAACCCACTTTCATTCCCATGATCGATGCCAAGTGCACGGTTTGGGGTCAGGTTTTCAAATGATCTTCCTGACAGAAAAAGAGAGAGGCATCTTGTCGAAGGCTCCAGACAAGACGTATCTTGTGACATATTCATACTCAAAAGAAATGGTAACAGCCTTGGTGGTGGGGAAGGCTTGTGGGGTCGTCCCACTTGCTGAAGAGGTTTCCATCTTCGCAATCTATGACGAGCATGGAATAGAACGCTTCGTCTGTGACTTCTCTAACTTTATTTCTGTTGTTGAGAAGGCTTCCGGTAAACTACACCGCCATAAGAAAGCGAGTTTAACTCTACTCCAAAAAGACCAGCCATAAACAACCATTCCCAGCCTTGTGAGCGCTTCCAATCATCGTCAGTCGTATCTCTAGCAATCGACCACTGTTCTTTGTGTTCAGGTTCATCTGGCCACAGTGCGAGCGCAAGCTGTGCGCATGATTCGTCAGCACCTTCTACAACGTAGCAAAACCACGGATTGCCTGGTTGTCGCAAGTAGACGTTCCTTGCAGCCTCATACGACACTCTGTCCTCAAAACCAGTCTTCCAGGCGATATAGGCAGCCTCTGCAACCAAATTAAGCTGGTAGCCTGTAGGAACAGTGATTGACTGAGTGAGAAGCGTCTTTCCAAAGATTTGCCCGTTAAACCACATAGTCGCGTCACGAGTGTAGCCAAGGTGTGCGTGTGTGAAGCCCAGCAACGCAAGTGAAACGGGTGTGAGATCACAACGTCCATCAGTGGCGTCATTGCATATTTGACCGTTGTCTTTGATGAAGCGCTTTACGTTTAGCCATCTGTTCTCGCCATGAAGCTGTGCGGCCATGAAGCCAAACAACTGATCTCTTGAGGCAGTGTTGTCAGTGTCATTGCGGTTAGGTGCGCGGTGAAGTTGTCCGTTTTTGACTGAGGCAGACACACCTTTACAAGCTGGTTCAAAGCCAACAGCACAGCCAAAGCCTAGGATGCCAGCTAATCCATCTCCATCGTCGCAGTGTTCTCTTGAAGGATAGCCGTCACACCACGGTGCCCACTGTGCTGTTTCTGAGGCTTTGAGTTTGATTGCTTGGAGTGTGTCTGGAGAGAGAGAAGGATCTCGCGGGTCTGGAAACCCGCAAGAGGAGAGAAAGAGGCAAGCAAGCAATAGACGCATGAATGCCTCCTAGAAGGTTAGTTGAGGCGGATGGCAGTAATTCCCGCTGGCCTTGTTGTCGATGCGCAAGCGTAATGTAAAGAAGAAATTGTTGGCGCACCTGAATTTGGAACAGCGGCCGACAAAAATTCTATCGTCGATGTTGTTGTTAAGTTGATAACATCAGAAATATAACCTGAGCTTAAAAAATAACCACCGTTGACATTTGCCGATGCCAATCCAGGCGCATCAAAATACTTTATATCCGATGATGATGTGGCGTTTCTTAATCTCATTCTTTCGATTAAACCGACAGCCCCAGTACCTCCAACTACGACTGACATTTCGAAATATGGAACGTAAGCTTCAATTTTCCAGACACCAGGATCTAATGTGATAGTACGAATTGTTGTATAATTATTCAACGTTAAAGATAATGAGGTGCAAATGGTCGTCTCAGATTTTTTCACCTCACCAACATATCCCGCAGGAATAGCATCACCCGTAGCTGCCGCTTTGACAGGCCCTTGGACGTACAGCGCAGAGTTTGATGGTTGGTCGAGTGGAATTAGTTCCATGTAAATGTCGCGTGTTGAACTTGCGTTGGCTTGGCAAATTCCCGTAGTTGAACCACTTACCTTTTCTGCACGAACAATGAAATTGCGTGTTGCGACTGATGGATTATTGTAAATTCCAGCATAAGTTGAGTTGAATGTTCTTGTACCGTTACCGCTAATTAAATTATCCACATAACTTTGTTTTGCTACACTTGTTCCGGACACGGCTTCTAAAATTTGAAATGAACATTCCGTTGCATTTGTGCCCGCTGCTGAATTTAACAACCCAACAACTTGAAGACTATATGAACCTACTGGAAGGTTAGGAACACTAAAACCGAAATCGTTTGCGGAACATGAAACTCCACCTAAACAACCAGAAGACAATGGTGCAGCCGCCTTTCCAAAACGTGTGACATTTGAAGCAAAACCTGCATCCGCTATCGTCGCATAACCAGTTGGAGCAGTACCTCCGCTATGAAGGCTTGCGTTTACTGATGTATGCCATCTCGCAGCCGCAAAAACATTCTGTCTCTCAGGCGTCACGACAAGTTCTGAGGAGGTGGGGAAGCGTGTAACATCTGCACGAAGAAAGTTATGTGATGGAGTGTCGTTTGCTACAACAAGAGTGTTTGAAGCATTCGCTGTTGCAAACTTAAATTGAACAGTTTTTAGACCTACAGTCGTCCAATTGAACGTGTGTTGAACTTCCACGTTTTGTCCAGCGGAGTTAGTGGTTGATGAGTATTGAGATGCTGGCGCGCCTTGTTCTGTTCCGTCACTCAATACAACCGATATCGGCGCTTGAACTGTTCCGTTTCTTTGTAAAACTACGTTTGCGATAATTTGATAACGACCAGGGCGCTGAACATTCACTGTAAATTGCGGCGTTTTTTCTTGTCCGACAACGGCAGCAACATTACCTTCCACACTTGGTGTAGGACAAGCAGTATTTGAACTTGTAAACGCGACATAAGATGTGCTTGTTGTAATAAAATTACAACTTGTGTTGGAACCTAAAGTGAACGATCCAACAAACTCAGCCTGGGCCACATTCGCTTGGTTTGTTGCAAGTCCAAGGTATATTCCACCAATCTCGTTTGTGCCACCAAGTGTTGAAGTGTCCGTAATCACGAACGTCGTAGCGGTAGACAAGTCACCACATGGGAAGTTGATTGAGGCAATGCGCGGATCTGTGCCTGTGGCTGACAAAGCAAGTTCAGCAACCTTGTTAGCGCCTTGAAAGATTTGTGCCTTGGAAGTCGACTGAAAGCCACGGTAGCTGAACCTTGCCTCGCAGTTTTGGTTCTTCATACCAGCATCAAATGTGCGTGTTGCCCATGTAATAGTGCCGTTCGCTGAACTAACACCTACCAAAAATTCCGTTGTAGCCACCAATGGTGTCGTTGTTGAACGCGTTACTGAAGCTGTAGGTGAACCACCACCGGACACCGTAATGTTAAGGGTGTTTGATTGCGCGTTCGGGTTTTTAATAAAGTTAGATTGGCCAAAGACGTTAGTAATGTAATTACCAGAAAGAATGGTTGGGTTTTGCGCAACGGCAGTCCCGACAAAAAAAAGAGTCAGTAAATAAACTATAAATCTCATGTTAACTCCTTAATAACTTAACACTGTTCGAGCTATTTCAATCCATTTTAAGCCATCATAAATCAGCGTGATGTTTGAATAATCTGTGAAGGTAAAATCACCATTAATCAAAAAACCGTTGGTCGTCGTATTATTCACATCTTGAACCAATTTAATTTCAGTCGAACCAATTGAACTTCCTGCAAGAATAACAACTTGTCCGGCTGGGTTGCTGCTATATGACGGCGAGGCATAAGTAAGGTTAGCCACTACACTTGCAGTAGAGGGCGAAATTTGAACTAACGATTTATCACTTTTAAAGGTGGCAAGCGTTATATTGGTAGCGCCATTTGGGACTGCAACCGAAGTGATAGCGTATGGGAAAAAATCAGAATGTATCAATCGCCATCTAGCATTTAGTACATCATAAAACAGCCTTGCCGTGGTACTCGGTTGAATGTTCAGCTCTTGAGTGAACTTGCAACTTCCAGCAACAACTCCAACGTTGCTAAGACGAATGACACCAGTTCCGTCGTTTATGATTGTCAACATACAGGGAAATGTTGGTGTTGAGCTAAACAATGCTCCTGAGGGAGTAAACCCAGAACCATTATATTCAAGAATGTTTTCGCCATAATAAAGGCTATTAGTAATTTGATTGGACACCACTGTCATGGTTTGGCGATTAGGTTCACCAATCCACTGCGTGTTAGCACCCTTTAGCCTAGATGCCCCTATGAGTTGTTGAAACCCAGAGGCAAGGAAACCTTTTAAAGCCATGTTTCACCTCACCCCAAGATTGTCATAAGAAAGCGGCCTGTGTTCACCGTTGAACCATCAGCCGTTTTGATCTGTAATTGTGTTGCACTTGGAATCGTCACCAACACTGGGCTTTCAGCACCACCCGGTGGAATGACAAATTTGTCCACCCCGCCCCAGCCAATGATGATAGGCGAACCACCCGACTCAAAGAAGGTTACGCAGTTAGCTGTGGCTGTAAGTGTACTACCCAGAGTGGCGTAAGTGCTTGAAATAGAGCTTAAGCTGTAATCGCGGTTGATGACTTGAATTGGAACAAAACCACCAGGCTGGCGGCTATCTGAAGCCAACGTCACTCGCAAAGTCTGAGCGGTTGTAGTGCCAGAGTTAAAGTCAGCAGGTCCAGTGCTATTACCAACCAAGGCTGCTGATTTGATAGCCGTAGCTGATGCACCAAAGTCCAAAACTAGACGGTTATAGATATCCAAAAGCTTGCTATCGGTAGCCGCTCCTGCTGGCAAAGGAAGAGACACCGCTGAAATGGGCTGTGTTACGCCAGAGCCATCTACTTTAAGTAGACCCGCTCCAGTGGCTTGGAGATATTGCAGCACACCAGCATTTTGAGCAGCAATTTGTGTAGCTACTGTAGGAGCTGTAGCGCCAAGCGTTCCATTCGCAGCGTTTGTAGCGGTAACCGTACCAGTAACTGTGACTGCTGTTTGGTCAGAAGCCAAAGTGACCGCAAGGCTGTCAGCCATAGCCTTTTGACCGAGCGTTGCAGGCAGTTTGCCACTGATAGCCTGTGCCGTGGTCTCAGTAGCTCCAGCGTAAAAAGCAGTGCCGTCAGAAAGTCTCACGGAGAGGGGTGTTGCTGCTGCTTCAGCTCGTGTTGATAGGGTTACCCTAAGGGTCTGGGCAGAATCAGCGCCAGAGCCAAAAGAGGCGGCTCCTGTGGCATTTCCTATTTGTGCAGCAGTTCTAATGGTGTTTGCACCCACCACGCCGTAATTTTTGTCTTCTTCGATGCTGATCGTCGAGTCATTGGAAAGAACTACTCGCAGGGTCAGTGGACTAGAGGCACCTGCTGCTACATCGAGTGGGCCTAAACCTTCACCAGCCAAGTTAACGACTGGCATGCCTTTGTTGTTTGCAGGTACAGCACTATCGACTGTTGGGGAAACGATGACTGAATCTAACAAGAACGCTGTAGTAGATGTTGCCTGTGGGTATATAAAATGTGCCATTGTTATGCTCCCAACACAGCGCCAATGATGTTGATAGTCATCGACCCCGTTCCTGACGTGCGGATGTAAGCCACCCGAAGTTTATGGAAGTGTGATGCTGAATTGATCGTGATCAAGTGATTGCCAGAACTGCCTGACACACTGATTGTCGGCAAAGCGATTGCCTGCCAAACGTCCTTTACTTGAGTTTGCACTTCAATCTCACCGACTGGTGAAATGCCTGACCAAACAATCTCATAAGTGATCTGGTCGAGGTTTTTAACTGACGTGTCAGGGCTCGTAACGTTTGCTGACATATCGCCCGCACTCACTATTGAGTAGGGCTCGAGGATACTCTTGCGTCCCATTATCTCGTCCTCCGTGGTTAGAGATTGTTAGCGGGTGACCGCTCGATCAAAGCTGGTTTGCATGTTCTGTCCGAGCGTTTGTGGAACCTTCATACCTTGTTCTTGCTGTTCAACTAGGGCGTACTGTCCTTGAATAGATGCAAACACTGTGGGGTCGTAGGCAGGCATAGTTGGAACCTGCATAAACAGACCTAATTGCACCTTCTGTTTGAACGTCATTCGAGGTTTCTCGGATAACATCTCAAGGACAGTCCGCTGCGTTTCAGCATACAGGCTAGGGTAGACTACCTGCAAAGCCTCGACGTGTTCAGCCGTCAGTGTCCCGTCAGCAAGCTTGGCAATTGTCCCAGCGGGGTCATTGATTGACTCTACATACCGCTCAAACTTGGAGCGCTGTGCGGGTGGAATGATGTAATCCTTCTCGAGTGGGATAACCTCAAACCGTGTTGATGGGTCTGTGGGCATCTTAGACTTAAGAAACTCGACTGCGTTAAATACCTGAGCGCCCATCTGAACAGAGACGTTTGGAAGCACACCATTGAGCTGCTGGTGTCTTTCAGCAACACGCGTCACTGTAAGGTCTGTGGGCTGAGTCAATACCTGCTCAAGTGAGAGTGGTTGGTCAGAGTCAGGGTCATATGCTGCCGTAGCTGATAACCTAAGTGACCGAGGTACTGAGAAACCAGCAAGTCCTTTAACGATAGGCTTCGCGTCACCAAAGGACGAAATGCCTTCAGCCGTAGCCTTTGGCAGGTTCATGAACCTACGGAGAGCGCCGTTGATATATGACTTGTTATCGATGATCTGCTGCTGAGCTTTGTTTACATAACGCAGGGTCTGAAGTGGGTTATCTACGACAAAGCCAACCGCTGTACCGATAGCTGCAAGTGGACCGCCACCGAGCACTGCGCCCAACGTTCCCATAGCCAAGGTCTTTTGCAGTGACTTACCAGTATGGCTCTCAAGAGAAGCAATAGCCTGAGCAGCAGCCTTGAGCTCTTTCATCTCACGGATAGCGTTAAAAGTGTCCTCGATTGTGCCAGATGCTTCCTTGAACAGGGCTTCCTGTACGCCAAACTTTTCAGCCATCTTCATGGTCTTGGCAGATGTGACCATGTAGTTCTCGAAGATGTCATTCTGGAGAATTCGCTTAGCTTCGTCAGATTTGATGAAGTTTGCAAACTTCTGAGGATCGAAAACCTCTGTCTTCTTTCCCTCAACGTACTTCTTTGTAAAGAACTTGGATTTAAAGTCCTTAAAGATGTTTACTTGTTCAGCAATTATCTTAGAGATCTCACGGTTCTCGGCAGCTACCTGTGGACTAAACACCTTTTCATTGAACGTCAGATCAACCACGTCTTTGTAGAGGTTATCCATCAACGTAGCAGAGCGTTTAACCTTAGGAGTCATGACGGATACTGGTGTCTCAGAGTAAAACTTCTTTGTATCGAAGATCTTACGCCATACGCCATTCATTTCGTTCATGAGCTGCACGTTGTCAGTCAGACCACCAATACTTTTGCCAGTTTCATCTACTTGGGGCAGGAGCTTTGCGGCAAACTCGTCACGCAGGAGTTTGAGCTCCTTTGCGAGAGGCGCGTCATATGCACCCTTATTTGTCTTGATGGTGTTAATAGCTTGATCGATACGCTTTACAGCCTGGTCAGCGAGTTGTTTTCCAGCTTCGACGTTCTGGGCGTATTGAGTGGGCATGCGAGCAATTGACTCACGGCGTCCTTGAACAGCAAGGAACTTAGAGGATTGCTCTGTAGACCGAACCATCTTCTCCATGGTTTCAGATACACGCTGCAAAGCCTCAGGAGCGTTGTCAAGGAAGTCTAGATACTTACGGCCTTGCTCTACGTCAGAGAATGCTGATTTGAGATATGCCTTGGTTTCATCAGTCACTGGCAAAACCTTAGACACACCGTCAGCAATAAGCTCACCTAGTTTTGACTCAAGCCCCGGCTTAGTGGCGATCTCGTCAGCAGCTTTCTGGAACGTGTCATTTAGAGTGGTTCTAAGTGACCCAACCGCCTCAGAAGTAGCTTTAAACTCTGCTTCACTTACTCCTGGGGGTAGCCTGCGAGTCAGGGCTCCAAACGCACCACCGACACCCATAAAGGCACCGTTAATTAGACCAGAGAAGCCAATGTTAGAGACCAAATGCTCAGCAGCTTCTTTGGGGTCACCAAGTGCTGCCTCAGAGATAGTTTGCCCAAGGCCGTAAAGTGATCCTTCTACAAAGCCACCAGCCCCTGAGGTTAGCGCCTTGTGAGCGGTACGCTTGGCAATATCTTTGGCTAGAGTTGTTGCTCCAGCTTCAGCAGCGCCTTTGACTACAGAAGATGCAATAGCTCTTTCAGCGAGTGAGGCTGTAGCTTGCCCAGCTTTAGCAGCACCACCGACAAGTCCACCACCAGGCAAAGCGACAGTAGACGCAAGGACACCACCGACTTCACCCAAAGTAGATGCTACGGGGTTAGCTTCTTTGAGGGCTTTAAACTTCTCAGCGTAACCTAGTGCATCAGCAGCTACGTCACTCAGACCAAACGTAGCACCACGGGCGGCAGCAGCAGCAGTAGCAAGCAATGGCTGTTCAGCAGCTACCTCGAGGCGCTCGCGGTTCTCTTTGCGAAAGTTAGTCTCGAAAGTGAAGTTACTAAGCTTAGAGAAATCTGTCCGGTTGTCAGCATCGTATGCGTTGCCGTCAGCATCGTACATAACGATCTTCTGGCCAGCAGGCAGCCTATAACCACCTGAGCGGATAGCTTGGTCGAGTACATCATCGCCAACATACTCGTAACGGTTCTCACGGACGTTAAAGAGCTTTGTTGCTGTCATTTCTTAGCCCTCGGCATGAGACCAGCCGCCTTAGCTGCCTCACGTTGCAATCCTACAGGGTTAACCTGGTCTGTATAGAGTGTCCGTCCACGGCCAGCGCGTTCGTTTAAGACCTCAAACTCCTGCAAATATGGCTTAGACCGAGCTGCTGATTCAATAGACTTGGCATCGAGAAAGTTTTGGATGCCCCTGATAACAGAAGCGCTTTTTTCTCCAGAAACGAACTCTTGAATGCCCTCAACGGTTCGATCCACAAGACCAGCTTGTTTAAGCATGGTCTCAAAGGTCGGGCCGTATGAACCCTGACCAAGACCACTTGGGCCTGCGATAAAGTTAGCAATAGCTTGAGGTGAAGCACCAGCCTGAACCATCGCTTTAAATTGTTTACGAGCAGATTCGACGTCCATAGCTTCTTTTACCGGCGTCTTTGCAACGTACTCTTCAATCTCTTTGCCTGCTGTCGCTGTTTCTTTTGCTGATGGCATCACCATAGGCTTAGTCTCAGTCATGACCTTGATGTCGAGACCTTTAGTAGCATCTACAGCAGCTTGTGCAGATTTTTGCTGTAATTGAGCACGCATCTGATCAAGCTTTGCCTTGCCCTCTTGGTCAGAAACCATCGTCGAAGCTGCTTCAATCTTTTGAGACACAGCGTTGTTGCGGATGTTCATAAATTGCTGACTTGCCTGAAACTCGTCACCGAGCTTTCTCACAAGTTGGCCATAGAGAGATTGATCTGCCTCAAGAGTGCCTTTCAGCTTGTCGTAGTTAGCCTTCTGTAGGGCAAGGTCATTCTGAATAGCGTTTTCAATAATCTGCATAGCGTAGTTTGGGCCTTTGGTGATGGACGAACCAATCGCACCCAAGCCTACCGAGATGGCTGCCATGATTCTCGAGCCTTCACGCCCCTCGAAAAACTCTTTAAACTTGTAGTTTTTAAGTTCATCTTGAGTAGAGCGAATCTTGGCTTCCTGCTGGGCAAGCTGGGCCTGCCTATCCATGTAGGTCTTTTCAATCTCAGCCGCTTTGACCATATTCTCGTCAGCGAGCTTAGTCTTAGCAAGACCAATCTCTTTTGCCTTCTCGATTTCAAACTCAGCAGTTTTGAGTGACGTTTCAGTCACAGCCTTATTAGCTTCAGAGAATGCCTCAAACGCTTTCTTCTGCTCAGCGCCCATCTTTGTCTCAACCTTTTGAACCGATTGAGCTTGGGTAACTGTAGGAGCCGTTATTTGAGGTGTCGGCTGAGTGGGCATTGCGACTGGAGCCACTACAATTTGCGGTTGTTGCTGTTCAGCAGCAGGGGCCACATTTGACTCAGATTCTTCCAACGCAGGCATCAGGGTCTTATCGATAATCTTCTGCTTAGTCTCAGCACTCTGTCCCACTTTCGGAGCGTCTTTGAATGGCTCAATGCGCTTTTCAAGTGTTGAGACTTGTTCCCACGTTTTTGGACTAATCAAACTGCGGTTGATCGTAAAAGATTTCTTTTTATCCGCGTCAAACACGGTAGCTTGATCATCAGATATTTCTTGCAGCTCTAATGGCATGACAAACTCCTGTGGTTAAAATTATGATGAAGCTGGAACACCAGCAGGAGCCATTGCACCTTTACCGATTCCCGCCGCTGCCGCTGCCGACAAACCACTCAACACACCACCAAACACGCCAGCGCGTTGTTGAGAGATTTGTTGCTGACGTTGAGCTTCTACACCGAATAGAGCTTGTTCTGCTGCAAGTTGAGCCTGTGCTCCAGTCATTCCTGCCTGCATATACATGTTTGCTAGAGCGTTAAGCTGCTGTTGAGCTTGAGCCTGGAGCTCTGCCTGCTGGCCAGCCTGACGTGCGGCAATTTCTGCACCAGCAATGCCAGTTTGCGTTTGAAGTTGAGCCTGTTGACCAGCCAAACCTGCCTGAATTTGAGCAAGTTGAAGCTGAGCGTTTACGTCACCTTGTGCAGCTCTCAGTTGAAGCTCTTGCTGCTGAAGGCCAAGACCAGCACCAGATTGAGCTGCCTGAGCGTATGCCTGACGTGCTGCCTGTTGTTCCTGTGCTGCTAGGATGCCTGCTTGCTGAGCCTGTTGTCCCATAAGCTGCTGAGCACCAACCTGCGCTTGTCTCATAGCGGCAGGGTCAAAGCCACGGCCTGCCTGGGCTGCCATTTGAGCTGCAATCGCTTGCTCAAAAGCTTGTTTCTGTTGAAGCTGTGCCGCTGAAGGTGCACCACCGAGAGCAGCCTCACGCAACAAACCAGTCGCCTCAGCAGCCTGTGCTTGTGCTGGAGCGCCCATAGCACCCATACGCTCTACAGCAGCCTGCCCGGATGGCAGTTGACCACGAAGGGCTTGCAAGAAGCCTGTGTCGATTTGACCAGCTTGTGGCCCTTTTACCTTTTCCAATTCAGGTGCTTTTGTCTCAGCCATGCGCTGTTTGATGATATCTTGTCCAGCTTGGGTGGCCTGCTGTACGCCACCGATAGCCGTTTTCACAGCAGTATCATCTGCTTTTCGTACCTTTGTCGGATCGACTGAGCTTAAAAAGTCCAACATGCTTATCCCCTTATGGTGCTATGATTTTAGTTTTGGCGATTCGTGCCACGTTAGGCTCTACCCCAACCTCTGCTGTGACGTTCGATAACGCGAAACCAGCAGTGCCCGTACCTGAACCGAAAAAGTCTTCTATTTTTAGTTTTAGAGCTTGGCAGCGCTGTTGTCTCGGTCTGATCTGAAATTGATACACACCGTCATAGTTTCCACCCCAGAGTGTGCCAGATTGACCCCACACTGTGTCATCACCCCACACAGAGTCATACAGCACTGTGTCTGGATAAATCGTAAACCGCTCTTCATAGAAATTGCGGTAATCGTAGCCTACTTCCAGCTTGAGCCCATGTGTGCCCAGGTTTTCTCCCAAGATATTAATCTTAAAGATACGCTGGAAGCCCTGAACCTGACCAAATTGCATCAGCGCTAGGACGTACTTGCTGATAATCGGAACATCCACATCGAGGTAAGCACCCTTAGTTTCACGCCAGATTTCAGCAGTGTCTTTAAGAAACACATAACGTCCCTGCCACACAGCAGAATCTACCGCGTCAATGTTCGTAAACGTGTACCATTGTTGGAAATAGAGGTCATACACAAGGCATCGGCCCTCAGCGGTCGTAAAGCGAACCTGGTTTTGCTCGTCCACTACCACAGCCGAGGTAATTGAAAGGCTATTCCACTCTTCTACCTCAGCACCGATATATTGAACCTGTAGGTCTCGTCCGAGGAGGTAAATTCCCTTCTTAGACTTGAACATCAAACCTAAACGCGTTCTGACTACTGAATATGGGTCAATACACCCAACATCAGAAGCGATAAGCTGAGGTATGCTGAACGTGTTTTGAGCCCCGGTAGGCAACGGGCCATCTCCAGTCAGCGCAAATATGGTTGTGCCTTTGAAAATGATGAGTTTGTCATCGAGCTCACCAAGTGCGGTAATCTTACCACCAGTATCATCTACCTTTATGCGCAACACGTCGGAGAAGTTAACCGCTTCACCAGGTACTTGTTCTTTTGAGTACCAAAGAATGTTGTCATCCTCTAGACCAGCCAAGAACATGCGGTTTTTGAAACGAGCAATAATCTTGGACGCAGGTGGGGCAATGTTTTCGAGAACGCCACCCGTTGTGTACAAGATTTCGTTCGTGATCAAAGAGGCGTTAGTCACGTTGTCAGTAAACGTCACCACAGACACGCTCGTATCATTATACAACGGCGACGATATGCTAGTGACTTTGTAGAAGATTGTTCCAGGAGAAAGGCCTACCACTGTGCGGTAAATACCAATTACAACATTAGCTCGGCCATCTTTGCGGTCTGTGATGTGTAGCGTTGGAATGGTAATTTGAAAGGTTCTGTTATTGGTTGTGGCTTGTACAGAGATCGGAACGCTGGGCGCTGAGCGGTGTATCTGCCCACGACTATCTGTCCACTCATACACAACGCAATACTGTGCCCGCTCGTTAGTGTTATAGATGCTAAATGTAGCTACTTCGGCGGAGCTAATGTGGTCAGGATAGATATGAAACCCTGACTCAAAAATCGACACGCCGTCATAACATTGCAGATAACCAGATGTAATCAGCAGGTTTTCACCTAACTGTGCAGAGTCACAGATAAATCTATCATTGAAGTCAAAGATAACTTCAGCGATACCAGTCAAACCATACAGAATTGCGTTCTCAGAGACGATTCTGGTTTTGTACTGAGTAGAGAATACCCATGTACCAGCCTCGGTAAGATAAGTATTCGGCAAGTGACCTGTTTTTGCAGTGCTACCCGATGAAAGGCTAGGCAACATTTTTGCTGAAATATCGCCATCGTTTCTTAACAAAAACAACGTGGGCTGAGTTGTAGAAAAATAAGCTACCGGAACAAAACCATTATCATCTGTGTAAAAGATTTTACCAGCAAGAGAAACTGAGCTCAGATTACCCGCGCCAGGTGTGATTGCACCCGTATTGATGTTGCGATGTGTATCGTTCACCGATCTGAAATACTTAGAAACGTTATCTTTATCCCAATACACATGAACAAGAGTAGAGCTTTGAAAGCCAGTAATGTTGCGCACTCTCGATGTGGCGGTTCCTGTATAACTATTGATGACAGCATATGGGAGCCATACTGTTGCAAGGTCAAAGAAGTAAGCAATGTGACAAACTCCCGCCGTAGTGTTAGCCCACGCCAAATGGAATCTGTCATTGTCTCTGGCAAAAATAGTCAGACACAGTTCTGGGTTTTGTGCCAATGTTTGCGCTGATGGGTATCCATTACCAGGACCACCGAGAACGCCCGTGCGCAACAAATAACCATATTTAAGTTGGTTTGTTGTGGTGTGGTAGGCATACATCAGGGTGTCGTTAAACTGGATAACATCCATGTTGCCTGTGGCGTTAAAGTCAGCGCCCAGGGTTACAGTTTGAACGGTTGCCGCTGATTGTGTTGGGTTAGTGGCATCGAAAATATAGGCTTTGAGCGTTGTCGTAGCTGGCAAGTGAACGAATACAAATAGCTTGCCGTTCAGACCTATGACTTTCGGCTTTACAGCCCCAGCGGTTAGCAGTGCATCACCAACAAGAACGCTGTTTGATGATCTATCGATAATTGAATACCGCACCTGTGTGGTTGGCAGTGCGCGGCTATCTTCCCAGGCATACAGGGCTATTGAGCCCGTAGTTCCTGAGTCAGCGGTAGATTGCTCATATGAGTTAGCTACGATGGGAAACTGATCTACACTGAGTGTTTCCAGTGGGCCTTTAAGCGTCCAATCGTTATTGTCATCAGAATATGTGTACATACTTTTATTGGTAATGACGTTGAGCTCGTCGCCAAACAAAGCCATGCGTCTACCATCTTCAAGCGTTCCACTCGGTGTCACGTTAAAGCCAAGTGTTTCGTAGCCGTTGCGCTTCAGTAGCTGGCCATTGCGTTGTCTATAAGCGTTTTCAAGCTCCAACAATTTGCCTGTTGGTAGCTGCAATGGGTCTGTTTTCGTGTCGAGTGATCCCTGCATTGGAATGGAGATCACTTGCCTCTGTAGTGGCATGGTAACCTCCTTATCCTACGCGCTGAGCTTTGAGGATCGTTCCTGTTGATGTGTATCGGCAATCAGTAGGAAAGCCACCAGCATACACGGCACTTCTACCGACCAAATAAACTGTTGTTGTTGAGCTAACCTGAATGCGGCGGCTCAGTAGAGATATTTGCACAAATTCACCTGATACAATCGTTTGACCACGATCGACTGGACCTGAAGCCTCACCCCATCCATATAGCGGGAAGAACTGACAGTTACCGTATTTTTGATCATCTACAGCGGCGCTTGAAAGGCTGATTGCGGTTTCTAACTTTCTCATTCTCATGGAATTTTGGTCAAAGCCATTCCACAAAAACTGCACATTAGCCGACACTTCCCACACTCCTGGGGTTAAGCTAATGCTTACGATGTTTTGAAAGCTGTTAGAACTAGCAACACTCGATGCAGGGCTGGCAGTAACAATTTCACCAACAGTAAACGCTGGATATGGAGTAGTTGATAAACGTCCGGCAATTTCGACCCCGGTAGGAGAATTGATTGTCGAACAAGTCAGCGCGTTAATCGTAGCGCCGAGTGAGTTTATAATCGTAGCACCTGTAGCAATGTTGATAGTCGGTGTCGCCATAGATGCTGATGCGGTCAAAGCTGTGCCGCTGATTGCACCCGCTGCGATAGACGCAAAGCCCATAGAAAGACCATTAGCAACCGTTATCGCACCACCAGAAACACTAGAGATGTTGTCAGCTTTTAGACCACCAGTCGCTCTGAGCTCTGATGTTACCGCTGTAAATGTGCCTGACTTTTGCATGATAAGATTTGATTTCAGCACGTTAGCCTGAACCACATCAAAATCTGCACTGTAGTTAACAGCGTTCAAAGTAGACGCCACAGGGCCAGTCAAACTGACGTTACCGGACGCTGTGATGGTAGCGGCAGACAATGACGTGATGCCAGTTACTGCCCCAGAAAGAGTAAGACCCACAAAAGTAGGTGACGCCCCTGTGTGGATATCTTGCGGCAGGCTAAGTGTAATTGCAGGTGTAGTGTGGGTGACGATAACTTGGTTGTTTGTGCCAAGCAGATCGACGAAAGCCCCAGCCGTTGCCGCTTTCATTCTCATGAGCTGATTGTCAGCAGGTGCGGTAGCAGGAAGTCTCAAAGAGTAAGCTGAGGTAGCTACATCAGCCACCAAAGTTACCGCCTGGACCACACCGATAGCTCCAGCGCGTGAATAGAGAAGAATGTCTCCTGTAGCCTGCTTAGCAAAGGTAGATGCATCAGAAAGCCACCCAAACGACAGAGCCGCTGGAGTGTAAGTCGCTGCTGCTGGAGATGTAAGGCCAGTGATTCCACCTACTCCAGAGACGTTTACCCCGGCTGCTGTTGTGATACGAATTTCTGTACCGTCACCACGGCGATAGTAAAGGTCACCACCGAGGTTATAGATTGCAGCGTTAGTGGCTACAGATGCCTGCTGTGACAAGGCTACTGCTTTTACGTTCGTAGCTTGGTTGTTACCAAAAGGCAGGTCAGCGTTGATGTTTAGACCAGATGGCGTAACTCGCACACCCTTTCCAGAGCTGTGATCATGAGCATCGATCACATCAAGAGCGGCATTTATTTGTGTAGCATATGCTGGTCCAGTAGTGACTAGCACCTCTGGAACTACCAGGCTCATGTTTGGTGTCGTACTCATTGATTCACCTCAAAAGAATAGAATCGAAACTGTGCAAGATGCTGATGCTCTCAATAATATCACGCTGCTTGGCGCTGTGTTGGTTGTGGAGCTTTCATAAACAACAGCGTTAGCGTTTTGTCGGACAACCTGCCAACCCTGCACGGGTCTTGAGAGTTTGTGCTCCACTACGTTGTCTATTGTCGATGAAAGAACCACATCTTTAACTATTACAGAATCAAGTTGAGGCAGCTTTTCAAATTGATTGAATGAATTTGCAATGTTGTCCTGAAGACGCTGTTGAAGAGCGTCCTCAGTGTATATTTTCTGAAATACTCGCATTTCCTAACCTCACAAGATGATAGGAAAGAGAGCGAGCTGTTCGTTCACTACTGACAAGTCTGTAACGCGCTCTGGGAGTGCTGCATCACGTTCCGTTGCCATCGTGATAACGCGGTCGATTGCTTCAAGCTGTTCACGCTTCAGAGCCGAGCTATCGAGCTCTTGCTTGTTCATGATTTGGACTGCTGCTGAGAGAATAACCACCTCTTCCCATCCCGAAATTCCGTCGATGGTTTGTGAAGTAGTTGTAATCTTTGCAGGAGCTGGCACGAACCACATCTTGAAGGTGATTCCCTGGTCAGGCTGTGGAAGAATCTTAATCTTTGACCCTTGAATGAGATAGCGATAGAATGCGGCAGCCGTTACAGCGAACAGGATGTTGTTGTATCGGTTTCTCTCATTAAAGTTAAACGGACGCACTGTCAGAGCGTTCTCACCTGAGCCTGAAAAGTTCTGTAGCTGATCAAGTCCGACCATCTTGTAGAAATTGGTAGGCAGATCATAGAACTGAGTTAGCCCGGTTGTCGTAAAGCTATATTCGTCAATGTAATAGTTCTCAAACTTAGACACGATCAGATCATAGAGCTTGGTGTAGCCCTGGTCGATGTATCTGATGATCTCGTCATCTGTAACAAAGTTAGAGCGCTCTGTATTAGAACGCTCTCTAACTCTGGTAATCAGCTCCGAGACTGTAAAGGTGCGGGCCATAATTAACCCTCCAATTCCTCACCGATCTCTTCAATGACTTCGCCATATTCTTCGTGAGGCATCATTTCTACTAGCTTAAACATAGTATGGAAGGCCTTGGCCACGATCTCAGGAGACTTGCCCTCAAGACCGCTAATAAGCTTCATGGCAGCATCTTTCAGCGCCATTTGGCTTTCATCCTCTTCCTTGTTCATACCAGCAAGAGCTTCCATAGATTCATCACGAAGTTGGGCAGCGCGGTCTTCACCAACGCCACCCATTCTTTTCGCAATGATCATGGAAGCAACCTTTTTAGGATTGCCCATAATCATCATGATTAAACTCCTTTGCCGAGGTCAACGGAGCTATTTGTTGCAACAACTTGCAAGAACAGTTGAGCGCCTGACTCAGGGTTCACAGCAGCACCAGCAGCATCAAGACACTGAATAGTGATAGCCGTTCCAGCAGCCAAAGCAGATTGAAGCTGAGCAGGAGTCATAAGAACTTGCACAGATTTCACTGCTGAGATTGCCGAGTGGACAACCTGAACTTGAACAGAAAGAGCGCGAGTAAATTTGTCTTGGAGAACTACTTGATATTGTCCAGCAGTAGCTTGCTTAGCTACCGATGAAATTCCGTAGCCCTTAACTCCACCTGAGGCCACTGCACCAGCAGCGCCAATCGTGACAGTGGAGTAAAGGGTCACAGGGCTTCTCTCGGCAGTGTATTGAAACTGCTGATAAAGTCTGTTTGCCATTTTGGTTAACTCCTTAAAGAAGGGCCCCGGAGGGCCCCGTTAGATTAGGCGATCTTGAGGTGCATGTTGAAGCCAGGAGCTGCACATCCAACCTGAGCGTAGCTGAAGCAACGGATCTGCAAGCTGTCGCTCGAGGACGAACGGAGCATACGGAGACCATCGCTGTCGAACAAGTTAACAGCAAGCTTCAAGCTGTTGAGCTTCCATGTGTTCATCTGAACGATGTACACGTCGCCCTTAGGACAGTTAACGTCAGGAAGGACCTTGATCATTCCCGTTGGGCCGTTAACGATAATTCCTTGGAAGCCAAGTGCACCATCAGATCCAGCCTTGATGTCAGCGTACTGAACCTTAGAACCGAGCGCCTTAACCAGGTTACCCCAGTCAACGTAGTTCATGAATGCGTGGTCAGGACGTCCACCTTCACGGCCAACCAGAGCGGCAGCGTTGATGAATGCTTCTTCAATTGGAAGTGCTGTACCGTCGAGGTAGAGACCGCCCAAACGGGTAGCATCTGCCGAACGTGTCACGCCAAAGAAGGAAGCTGCAAGTTTAGTCGCGCGGTCGCTGTAAGGCAGCCATGCGTCCAAGCCCTTGATTGCTTTGTCGTAGTCGCCTGCAACAAAGATGAAGTCAGCGCCTGCCCAGCCAGAGGACAAGTCATTGTCGATTGTGAGTGTTCCGCCGATGCGGTCAACAGACACAACAACACAAGTACCAGCCTTAACAGATCCACCGCCATCGGTAGTCGATCCCTGGAGAGTCATGCCGACTTCGAAGTTAACGATGTCTTCAGGAACAGTCAGAACGATAGTCTTGGTCAAAGCTGTATAGCTAGAGACCTTACCGATAGAGCCGGAGCCCGAGCGGTACATCTTAGTAGCAACAGAGCGTGACAAGCTGTGGAGTGCACCGTCGATTTCGACAGTAGCAGCACGCAAGAACGCGTTAGCGTCGCCTTCCGAAGCCAAGAGCACTTCGTTGGAGATTTCCGCGATCGAGTAGTCAGAAGCGCGAGTCAAAAGGAACGCTTTGAGCTGTGAGCTAGAGGTTCCAGCGTTAGCTGTAGAGAACGTAGCCGAACGGTTTTGAGGGTTACCGTAGATCAAAGGTTGCTTAAGAACTTCACCGCCAAATTGTGTGTATTTTGGCATAAGAGCGAGAAGAGGGTTGTTTGCATACACCAGGTTCTCGATCTTGCTGTCGGGATAGTGCTGCTTAAGTGCAGCCTGAAATGATACTAAGTCCAATGCCATGATAAAACTCCTTGATTAGATAAATTTAATTAAACTTGCTGCCCTAGAGAAACTTTCATCATCACTTAATCTTTTTTGTGGTGAAGAAACTTCACTTGTGGCTTTCATTGAGTTTGTGAGTGTTTGACTCACGGACGGCTTGCTGACTGCTGCCTCAAATGACTGTGACTTAGATTCCGGCTCTTTTGGTGAGAGCTTAGCTTTCACCTTGTTGAGCTCAAGTAGCTTAGAGACTTGTTCATCGAGGTGCTTCTCAACCATCTCGCACGCTTTTTCAAAAGTCATTACCTGCTTTTTCTCACCTGGAGCGGGCTTTTGACTTTCATAGTCTTCGCGGATGACTTCGTACACTAACTCGGTAGCCTCATTAGCCTTAATGAGCTCATAATCGGACGATTCTACGAACTTTGCAAGGGTGTCCCTATATTCACTCACAATCTTCTGACGTTCAGCCTCCTGCCTCTCTTCCTGGGCCTTTTGAGCCTCTTCTTTGGCACGGGTATCACGCTCTTGGATTGCCTTGAGCTGTTCTTTGATCTCAGCGAGCTCGTCTTTAGGCTGCCCATACTGGAGCATCGACTGAGTAAGCTCGTCATAGTTGACACCAAGCATCTCGAGAGCATCAAATGGGTTTTCTTTGAGCTTAGACTTCCTCTGTTGGAAAGAATCTAGCTCTGCACGAAGCTTGTCCATCTCAGCTTGCTTAGCTTTGAGCTCCTGAGCCTGTTGCTGTAGAGCTCTCTCCCTTCGAGCGAGTCGCATGAACTTCTCAGCAAACTCGTCTTGGGGTTTGTCTACCTTTGGCTCGGTACTCTCTGGTGCTTCTGCTTCTGGGGCTGCTGCTGCTGCGGTAGCTGTCACTTCACCGCTGAAAACATCTGACATGATAACTCCTTACATGAGAGGTGGAGGCAACGCGCCTGCTGGTGCACTTTGTTGTTGTGGAGCCGCTGCTAATTGCGACTCAAGAAGCTGCTGAGCTGGAGCTTGTGGTTGAGGCTGAGTCATCTGAGCGACCATGAGACCACACGCATCGATGAATTGTCTCAAGATATCTAGCTTTTCCTCTTCCATGCCCCTGACTTGAGCGTCACAGTAATAGAGCTGTGCCATACGTTGCATCTTATCTACTGGCAGGTAGGGTTCTGGTGGAATGTAGACACCTTCCTCAAGCATCTTCTCAATCATGCGCTGCACGATACGAGTAGGTGCCACTGCAAGGCCAGTAAACTTATCAAGGTCTGGGAAGTCTAAGAGCTCTTGAGCAGTATCTGGGTCAATCATGCCCATTTGCATGAGCTCACGGATAGATTCAATACGAGCACCAGGCTGGTCTGGAAGTGCAGAAGCTGGGAAGCATTGCACAACATACTCATCGTCTTTGAGGTCAATCTCTGTCCAATCAATACTCTCAAGCCCGTTCTTGCGGTCAAACGCCTTCGATGGAACAGGCTTACCTTGAGCAGCCAGGGCCTTAGCCTCGTCAATAAAAAGGTGAGCAAGGTCTAGGTGGAATTGCTGATATTGGTAGCTTGTGAGTGCAAAGCGGTCTGACTGGATATCAGTCATTTCACGCAGGGCACGCCCTGAAGCGTTAGCACCCAATGGGTTCTTGGAGGACGCTGCAAGCTGAGACACACCGACAATCTCATAGGCTCTGTTGTAGAGCATGTTGAGCTGATTAAAGAGCTCTGGGCTTACAGTCTGAGCAGTCTGAATGACTGGAGGAGTACCACGGTACTTAACAATCCCACCAATCTCGTTTGTGAGCTGGTTTGTGTTAACCGAGGAACCCTCTTCAATAAACACACGTGGGTTTGAGAGCAGTCGCATGCTTTGCTGCATGTGCATTGCAAGGCGGTTGATCTCAATCTGAATGCCCAAAAGGTCTTCAGTGATAGAGCTGCCATAAAAGCCAACGGGCTGAACCGTGTAGCGGATGACTGCAAATGGAAAACGCTCTCTTTCGTATGGCTCAATCACAAGTGTGCCACCAGAGACAGCCATGATGTGGAGACCATCTTGTCCATGAGAGTTTGGTAATCTCCAACCCTCAACCACTTGAATCACTTCCGTTGGAGAGGAGCTATTTTGTCCCATGACAGTCTTAGAGCGCTTGATCATAGCTACTTTGTCAGGATCATCAGCAAACTTCTTTAGAAGCAGCGTCTTAGAGACAAAGCGACGTTGATACATGCACTCTGGGTTGCCGTAATAGGCGTCATTGAGGTCTACGAGCATCTCATCAGGAAACACACGCTCTGCACAAATCTTGTCACCCTCAGAGTAGACCTTGATGAAGCCTGTTCCAAAGATACAAGCGTCTCTCAGGGCAAGTGGTGCGATCTCATGCACACGCGCTCCATAGAACGCACCCTTCATCCACTTTGTAAGCTTCTCAGCCTGTCTCTGCTTAGACCAAGGTGCTCTCGAGGTCAGGAATGTTGGTGCAATGCGGTCTTTAGCAAGCTTGGATACGAGTGTGTCGATGCCAGATTTCACCACGTTGAGTGTGAGCCTGTTCTGACGCGCCACACCAATGTTCCCTGGAGTAGAGGAAAGTACATAGTTGGCGATTGAGAGACCTGTGATCTCTTGGTTGTTATAAAGTCTCAGGCATCTCAGATTGTTCTGTTGAACCCCCATCTGATTGCTGTCCAGCGTATCCAGTAGACCAAAAAGGTATTGAGACCTTTGTTGTTCGCTCAGATCTTCGTCGAACCAGTTTTTTCCCTTCATGAGCTCCATGATTCATCATCCTTGTTGATTTGAGGTATGCCATAGGCTGCGTCAATGTCCCTGAGTGTAGCATAGGGATTAGAAGACGGCAGGAGCGGCTCTGGTTGTGCCACCACAGGAAGCTGCTGACCAAGCTGTAGTGTGAGGCTTTCATCCTTGAACACCTCTACGTTATGTTTTCTCAGCACCTCTAGCAGCTTATCAAGCATCTCAATCTTGTCATGTGTCATAGAAACTCCATCTCCCTTTGTTCCAGTTGGTACTGTCTCTCAATCTCAAGTCTTATGCGTTCTTCCTGCTCTCTTTGCCATGCAGGTGAGTGAGGCTCAGGTCTATTGTCAGGCACTTTTGAGAGATAATGCGTTGATTCACGCCAAGCGTAAAGAAAAGCGTCACAACGGTGGTTAGCAAAGCGTGGATCTTCTATAAAGCGTCCATCCTTCTCTTCATCCCACTGTAGGGCTGTAATCTCTTCAATAAAGTTAATCTCTATGGGGTTAACGAGCACCTTACCAAGACGCAGGTCATCATTGAGTAGTTGTATAAACTCAGCCTTCTGGGTCTTCTCTGCTGGAAAGACTGCCACGCCATAGCGCTTCCTAATCTCAGCAGCTATCTGCTTACCGAGACCGCCAGTATCAGCCACTATGCGCACAAAGGACTTATACCTAGAGGTAAGTTCATCAATCTTGCGTACGATGTCTGTAATGGTCATCTCTGACTTAGCGTAGGTCTCTACTACATAGAGTTTGGGCTCATCAGGTCTGTAGCCTACGACCACGAAGGCTGTTTCATCGTCATACCCCAAGTCGATTCCAAGGATGTAATCAAGCTTATTAGGTATGCCTTGGGCAAGGTTCTTCTCTCTTGAGAACTGATAGACTTGTGAATCTGTAGAGCCACACCACTCCCCAAGCCACTCTCTTCTATAAGCTGGAGTGTCCTCAGTCCAAGCTCTTTCCTTCTTACGAGCGTCTAGCCACTCACGGGCATGCGGGATGAAAGGGTTATCTAGAATAGTCCAATGATGCACTGAATAGGGTGAATCTGATTTAGTTGTAGCCTCATAGAAAAGCCCTGATAGCCTTGCAGAGGGTGTCCCTATCATAGCGAGAGTACCATTGAGGTCTATGAGTGCAGGTTCAATCACCTCTTCAACCATCTCCTTAAAGTGAGACCTGAAGGATGCACATTCATCGAGGACTACTAATGGAAACTTCTGACCACGGAACACTTCAGCAGTAGCTTCATCGTTTGCACCTGCAAGGAAGATGTCTGAGCCATTGAGAAGTGTGACTCGAAGCTCTGTCAGGTTAGGCTCTGATTTCCAGTAAGGACGTGTAAGTTCTAGTAGCGTTTTCCATGCAATCCGTTTGGCATGGCCTCGAGTGAGTGCAACATAGGGCACAGTGCAGTTTGGATGCTTTAGAGCCTCAGCAACAACGTATGAGCAAGCCATGTGGGTCTTACCAGCACGCCGTGAACATATTGCAGCCTTGAGCTTCCTAGGGTCTTTGATGAAAGAGACTTGTTGAGAAAACAACTTAGGTTTGAAC